>BNJV01002969.1_pt1 | contig 109255 bp, 144 predicted proteins | sample 8540591 | NCBI WGS metagenome assembly BNJV01 (sample SAMD00202457, study PRJDB9452) | human saliva metagenome | host: Homo sapiens
GAAAGTGCGGTTAAAAATTTTTCACATTTTTTTAACCGCACTTTGTATTTATATGATGACCTAGTAACCTTAAAAAAATTATAGATATTATTTTGTTGACTATTTCAGTTGGGTTCAATACACTTATTATTGCTTAGTGTTTTAGTATGGTATTTAATTTATTAAATCCAATAGTTTTTTTAACGTTTTAATAACCACAATTTTATTATGAGTATATCTAGAGTATTTGGAGTTGGATTATTTCTAATTTCACCTTTTTGTCTTTGCCGAATTACCTTCTACAAATTCAAGTGTAGAAAGGAAAATAGACGCTCAACAACAAAAAGCAACAAGCCGAACAAGATGCAGCGATTTTTAGCGCAACAAACTCAATCTCCTCATGTGCGTTTAGAGGGTGAAAAAGAAGCTTCTCTTAGTTTTTCCACAAAAATGAAGCACAATGCTTTCCTATCAATCAATTGGTGCTGACCGATTATCAAGCTGAAGAAGAAAAAAATTCATCAGCTTATTCTCTTAAATTAATCCAACCAAGTCAATTCTCTTGGGCATTAAAGTCTGTTTATGCTGAGCGTGATTTTTGCGCTACCGGCTTGTATAGGTTCTGAGGGGATTAACGTCTTACTTCGCCGTATTCAAAAATCGTTTAATTGATTTTTGGTTATGTCACTACACGTGTGGTGGTAGAGCCACAGGATTTGCGTTCAGGCATGTTAGTACTCACCGTGATTCCGGGTAAAGTGGGGCGTATTCAATTACAAGACCAAAGTGCGATTCCATTTGCCACCCGTGGTACATTATGGTTTGCCATGCCAATGGCGCAAGGCGATATGCTAAATATTCGTAATGTTGAGCAAGGTTTGGAGAACTTAAAACGAGTATCGAGTGCAGAAGCTGATGTGCAGTTGTCTCCGAGTGAGGCGATAGGAGAGACGGATGTAGTGATTTCTTATAAACAACGTTTTCCTTTCCATCTTACTTTAGGCTTAGATGATTCAGGCAGTAAGGCCACAGGTCGTCTACAAGGCTCAGCCACATTTTCTTGGGATAATGTGTTGACCTTAAACGATTTATTCTACATCAGTGGTACACGCAGTTTTAAACGTGGTAGCGACAATGCTGAAGGGGATTATGGGAGTAAAAATGTCAGCCTCTATTATTCCATTCCTTGGAAGAACTATCTCTTGACCCTTTCCGGTTCAAAATATACTTACCACCAAACGGTAGCGGGGGTATTAGAGTCTTATACCTATTCGGGTGAAAGTCAACAAATGAAAGCGAATTTAAGTCGCTTATTATCTCGAGGAAGTCTTCATAAAACCTATATTAATGCTGCCTTGTGGACGAGAAAATCGCATAACTACATTAATGATACAGAGGTAGAAGTACAACGTCGTCGTACAGCAGGTTGGGAAGTCGGTTTTAATCACACTCAATATATTGGTGAAACAGTATTACAACTGTTTGCGAACTATAAACGTGGAACGGGTGGTAATAAATCCTTACCGGCTCCTGAAGAAGAATTTGGTGAAGGGACTTCCCGTATGCAGATTTTTACTGCAGGCATTGATTTTACCTATCCTTTCACTATTGGCAATCAACCTTTCCGTTTTAATACGGTGTGGAATGGTCAATGGAACGGTACCCCTTTAACACAACAAGATAAATTGAGTATTGGTGGTCGTTATACCGTAAGGGATTTGATGGTGAGTTATCACTTTCCGGTGAAAAAAAGGTTGGTTATGGCGAAATGAGCTTGGTTGGAATATTGCCAACAAGGGACATGAACTTTATTTAGGGATTGACCGAGGTAGAGTGAATTCCAGTCAAAAAGAAATGAATATTGGTAATACATTGATGGGTGGTGTTGTTGGACTTCGCGGTAATTTATGGGGATTAAATTATGATTATTTTGTGGGTACTCCGATTAAAAAGCCGGAAGGATTTAAAACCAGTCATGTGACAACCGGATTTAATGTGAGCTACCGTTTTTTTAATGCTCACGCTTTTAGATGAATAAATTGATTAAACCCAAAACCGAATTTAAAATTTAAAGGAAATTAAAAAAATGAATAAACGTCACTATAAAGTTATTTTTAGCCGTGTATTAAACCAGCTTGTCGTAGTATCTGAGCTGGCAAAATCTCAAGGTAAAACACAAAGTGAAAATGTGAGCGCAGAACAAGAAAAAACAGGGCTATTTTCAACCGCACTTTCGCTTAATCCTATTCATTTTAGCTTAATATTGGCATTAGGCTTTGTCTTTTTAGCGCCTTCTGTTCATGCAGAAGATATGGCCATTCGAGCTGATAAATCTGCGCCGAATAATCAACAACCAACTGTATTCCAAACAGCGAATGGTTTACCGCAAGTAAATATTCAAACACCAAGTGCCGGTGGGGTATCACGTAACCAGTATTCACAATTTGATGTGGCTGAGAAAGGGGCGATTCTTAACAACGCACGCCAAGCTACACAAACGCAAATGGCGGGCTGGGTACAAGGTAACCCGAATCTTGCCCGTGGTGAAGCAAAAGTCATTCTTAACGAGGTGAACTCCGTTAATCCAAGCCGTTTAAAAGGCTATGTTGAAGTTGCAGGCAAAAAAGCGGATGTGGTGATTGCCAACCCAAGTGGTATTCAATGTGATGGCTGTGGTGTGATTAATGCGGGGCGTACCACGCTGACAACCGGTAAGGCAGATGTAGAAAATGGTGAGTTGAAAGGCTATCGCGTAAGAGGCGGTAAAGTGACTGTTGGTCAAAAAGGGATGGATACCTCTAAAGCTGATTATACTGACATCATTGCAGAAAGCCGAAATCAAAGGTGGCGTATGGGCTAAACAAGTAAAAGTGACCACTGGAAAAAACAACGTTGACCGCACTAATGATTCGGTTGTGTACGTGGGCGATAAAAATACCGACAACACTGACCGCACTTCTGAAACTCAAGGTGAAAACCAAAGCTATAGTGTGGATGTGAGCCAATTGGGTGGGATGTATGCGGAGAAAATCCATTTAGTGGATAACGGTCAAGGCCTTGGTGTACGCAATGCGGGGCATATTGGTGCATCTGCTGGAAGCGTGAAAATTGATAGTCAGGGTAAGATTGTCAATGAGGGCGTGATTAATGGGGTTGATAATATTCATCTCCATACAGCTGTTGCGACTAATACAGGCAAAATTGAATCTAAACAAGGCCAGATTGATTTAAATGCTAAGAGCATTACACAAGATGGTTCAGTGATTGCTCGTAAAGGGAATGTTTCTTTAAAAGGCAATGTTGTTCGTCAAAAAGGTGAAACGGTTGCAAAAGGTCGGGTAGACTATGATGCAAAATCAATTGTCGCAGATAAAACGGCATTTATTGCTGCTGGTGTGAATATTACAGAAGATAAAGGTAAAGTTGTTCGTACTTTAGATGCAGCTCATGTTGCAGGAAGTGGTATTACCTTAAAAGGCGATAATAGTGTAACAATGCATGGGAAACAGGTTGCATCAGGTAATATTGCAGTACAAGGTGGCGCTTTAAATTTAGATGGAAGCCAAACAACGGGATATAATGTTTCCTTATCTTCAGATCAACAAGATATTCAACTTAATCAAGCGAATGTTTATGCGACAAATGGACTTTCTCTTTCATCGTCAGGATTACTTTCTACACAAGGTAGTGAGTTAAGCGCTGAGACTATTAAGACATCTCAATCTGAACTTGATAATAAAGGTGGGCATTGGACGCAGCGTGGTAGTGATGATTTAACGATTCATACTAATACGTTAAATAATCAAGACGGCGGAATAAGTACTAAAGGTCGCATGCTTATTGAAGCGAATAATGTGAATAATAGCAAAGGAACGCTGTTAAGTGGAAAAGCACTTCAATTAGATACTAAACGAATTGATTCTACAGATGGGGTAATCGCTTCGGACGAGAACGTGACACTTTCAAGCCAGAACATCGTTAATCGTAATGGCTTAATTCAAAGTGGTAAGAGTGCGGTTATTAACACTGGTCTTTTGGATAATCAAAAAGGAAAAGTGCTGAGTCGTGGTGAGCAGCAAATTTCAAGTACTACATTAATAAATCAAGATGGGAATATTGTTTCAGGTGAGAAACAATCTATCCACACAACTCAATTAAACAATCACAATGGGATTGTTTCTTCTCAAACACATCAAGAAATTAGTGTTCAGAAAGATATCGATAATCGTCAAGGACGTATTAGCGGAGTAGATAGCCAGATCCGAGCTAACCAAATTGATAATAGTGGGCAAGGTGAGCTACTTTCTTCAGAAAGTTTATCATTGAATGTGGCTTCAATGCTTAATAATACTCAGGGCATTATTAAAGGTACCAAGACTTTTATTAAAGCAGAAGATATCAATAATAATTCAGGGGTACTTTATGCTCAAAACCTTGGTCAGATTCAAGTAAGTAACCAATTAGATAATCAAAATAATGGAAAAGTAATTAGCTTAGGAGATATGACGCTCCAGGCGGAAAAAAATTAGATAATCGTGGTGGAGTTACTCAAGTTGCACAACAGTTGGCTTTAACTGTTCCAACGATTCTGAATAATAAAAACAGGTAAAGATGGTTCATTTATTCAAGCTAATAAACTGACGATTGATGCGAAGAAGATTGATAATCAAGGTACAGTTGATAAATCAAATGGAGCGATTCAACAAGGAATTGCAGCGAAGACATTGCTTCTAAATGCCCAAGATATTGATAACGTAGAAGGGGGAATTTATGTAGAAGATAAAGCAAAACTCCATATTAACGGTACTTTAAATAATCAAAAAGGTGAAGTTTTAAGTTGGAAGGATACGGAGATTTCTGGCTCTAATTTGTCAATTGATAATGACTCTGGACGATTACAAGCAAGCCATGCATTAGATATTCATACGCACTCGTTATCATTAACAGGAAAGGGACATCTAGAAGCTGATAAATTACATTTAGGTCTACAAAGTGATTTTAACTCTACGAATGATATCAATGCGGCTACTGAATTGAATATTGAGACTTCAGGTAGTGTAATTAATAGCAATAAACTCTCAGCCGGTAAACGTCTTACTATTTCAGCTCAAAATGTAGATAACCAAGAAGCTGGACGATTAAGCAGTGCGGAAACTCGCATTACTGCAAGTGGAAAGATTACTAACCAAGGGTTAATAAATTCTTTTACAGAAAATAACGACAGTAAAACGGTATTAAAAGCAACCCATATTGATAATGTAGGAAGTGGGCGTATTTATGGTGACCATGTGGCACTTCAAGCCGATAAAATTGAAAAATCATGATGGGAAAAAAATATAGCCGGTGAAGTGAAGTCGGCAACTATTGCTGCTCGTCATCGCCTTTCTCTTACTGGAAAAGAAATCGTTAATAGTACCGCTTTTTTTATGAGAAAGACAAAAAAAGGTGGTTCAACTCTTTACAGTGGGGGAATATTGAATTTGGCGAACGTTTAAATACCCAGGATCAAGCTGAAGGGAAAGCTGACGTTTTACGTAATAAGAGCGGTATCATTGAAGCTGAGGGCGGAATTGGTCTAAGTGGTGTTAAGCAAAACTTTTAACACAAATGAACATTTTGTCACTGAAAAGATTGAGGTTCCTGAAGAAGGGAAAAAACAGAATATTCAATATGTCATGATCGGGACGAATGGTATTGATTTTAATACTGGTGGACAAGTCAAAAGCGATCGTTTCGAACAGCGAGTTCTCTCAGATAAAAATGAGCCGGGTGTATATGATCTCGTCTGGAAAACACTACTTCATCGTAAATTAGACAATGATGAGTTGAAAGTTGGTTATATTCCTTTGGCAAATCAAAAGGTATGTTCAACTGTAGATCCATCGCTTTGCTATATTTATCCAACAACTCTCTATGGTACGGATTATGGCGTGTGGGAGCGTTTTGGTCTTAAAGCACCTCAGAACGCACCATCTCTTGAAAATTTACCAACGATAAGAAAAGAGCCTAGTAAACCAGGAAAACTGCCGATTCGATACTCTGAGTTTCCAGATCTTAAAGCCCGACATGAAGAAGCTTTGCGTCAGTATGATATAGAGATTGAGGCTTATAAACAAGATGTTGCGAATTATAATAAAGCAATTAAGGAATATACTGACTGGGCGAACAAGCATGCTGATTCTTTTACAGAATTAAACCAACGTATTAAGGCGAACAACGACTTGTTACCAGGACATTATCGTGAACGCTGGGTTATGAATGTAACAGAAGAAAAAGTGGCAAAAAGTGTCGTGACTAAATCATTGCCAGGACAAATTCTTGCTGGCGCTGATATTGATCTAGGTAATAGCTATTTAGAAAATGATAAGAGCACCATAATATCTGGTGGGCTTATTCATAAAAGCACAGGGTGAACTGAAAAAAATTTAGATGAGAAAGGTACGGTGTCTCATCAAATTTACGGTACTGCTAGTTGGGTAGAACCAAGATGGCGTGGTCACAGAAAAGGTTGGCGTTGGTACGGTGAAAGTTTTAATGACGTCATCAAACGCCGTGAGACAAATACAACCTTTGATATGAATATTTTTACAGAATTATCTCAGGCAAATAAAACAGTAGATAATCCATTTTATCAAGATCAAAGTGCCCATAAAGTTAAATTAGGAAATGGTGTAGAAAGTAGTGCATTAGGCACACTTGATACTCGTAAAATAGATACGCAGGGGATCGGTAAATCACCGACTTTGCAAACAATTGAAAGTCAGTTTAATAATCAGTTGGAAGTTCGTACTATACAACCGGATACCCGTTTACCAACACAAAGTTTATATAAAATTAATCCGACGGCAGAAAGTCATGTATTAGTTGAAACAGATTCTGATTTTACAAATAAAAATCGCTGGTTAAGTTCGGATTATATCCTCAATTCTTTACATATAAATCCGCAAGCTACCATGAAGCGTTTGGGAGATGGGTACTATGAGCAACGTCTTGTACGTGAGCAAATGAACCGTCTTACTGGACATCATTTTAGTGGGAATAACCAGACCTTTGAAGAGCAATATAAATCTTTAATGGATGCGGGACTAACCTTTGCGAAAAAATTTAATCTCACTGTAGGGGTAAGCTTAACACCTGAACAGGTAGCTCAGCTGACCTCTGATATTGTATGGATAGAAAAACAAAAGGTAACACTACCAAGTGGTAAAGTTGTGGAGGCATTAGTTCCACGAGTATATGCCGTGGTGAAAAAAGGTGATTTAAACGGAACTGGCACATTGATTTCAGGTGAGAAATTGTATGTGAAAGGTAGTGAGTTTGAGAACCAGGGAACTCTTTCTGGCAGACAAATTGCCAAAATTGATGTGGATAACCTAAAAAATAGCGGTACTCTAAGTAGTGAGATATTGAGTGCGAATGTATCTGGTAATGCCAATAATATCGGTGGTGTACTTGAAGCTGATAAGGCTTTGTTATTGAAGGTGGCAGGCGATTTTAATCATCGTTCTACCACTCAAACAAGCGATATTAAAGCTAATGGCTTAACTCGTCATGAAACTAATCTTGATCGCAAAGCACTTTTACATGTTAAAGGTGAGAATGGCCTATTGAGCGTAAGTGCTAATAACATGACGCTTGAAGGTTCAGAAGTGAGTAATGATGGTAAAGGGCTTACCTTACTTGATGCTAAAAATAACTTAAATTTGACCGCACTTTCTGTGGGGTATGATGAGAAATTAGGGAACTCTAATGCTTATCGTAATGCAAATTTACAGGATGTGGTCGCTTCAACGGTAAAAGGTAGTGGCGATGTACAATTACAAGCTAAAGATATTCACGCTAATGGCGGTAAGCTTGAATCTGAGAAACGTTTAGCATTAGTTGCAGAAAATGATTTGGTATTAGATGCAGCGGGTAAAACAGCAAGTCTAGAGGAATATGCAAAAACCAAAAAACGTAATCTCATATCTTCCAGTTCTTCTGAGCGTTATTCATATGACAAACTTAATGCTCATGAAGTGGTTCAGCTAAAAAGGTGAGCAAATAGAGGTGACAGCTGGACGCAATGTGAGTATGAAGGCAACTCAGGCTAATGCTACACAGGCAATAACAGCTTTGGCCGGTGGCGAACTTGATGTCGGAACAGTGACAAATAGTCATGAACAAATTAAGTGGGATAAGCATAAAAGATCTGGTTTAAGTGCTTCTTTCTCTCACGGAACTGCACAAATTGGTTATCAACGCAATAAATCAAATCGAGATATGACAGGCTATGACGAGAACGTAATAGGTAGTCAACTCGTGGCAGAGAGCGGAGCTTTAGAGCTTAATGCGAAGGATAATGTCAATGTGAATGGCTCCCGTTTAGCTTCAGGTGGTGATATGGTGCTTGCGGGTAAAAATGTGAACTTGAATGCGGTGAATGAGCTGCATAATAGTGAACGTCATCAGAATCAAAAATCAACCGGTATTGGAATGGGTTTTGTATACGATCCTGTAGCGAGAGCAAAAGACAATTATCGTCAGAAAGAAGCCCAAGGAGGAACGAAATCCATTATTGGTAAATCTACGGCAGCATCAGATGCTGTTGTAGATTCAGCAGAATCAATGATGCGCGGCCTTCAGCCTTATGCTAATCACAATCGAAGTGAATCACATAAATACAATCAAAAAAATCACTGGCAAAAACAACCGCACTTGAGACGGGAGGGAAGCTTAATATTCAAGCCCGAGAAGGAGATATTCGTGCCCAAGGTAGTCGTATCAGTGCTGAAGGTGATGCGCAATTTATTGCAGCTCAAAATGTTGATTTCGGAGTCGCTGTACACGAACAATCTCAGCAAGCATCCTCTAGAAAACGAGGCGTGGGAATTGATGGATTAGCAAAATATGTCGTCGGAGGACACACACAGCGAGAAAATGGAGATACTCGTCTCAGCCAGGAAGTCGGAAGCCAAATTTCTATTGCTGGTAATAGTACAACCATCGCAGAGAAAGGTGATGTTACTTTAAAAGGTACGACATTTGTTTCGGGAGGTAAAAACAGACTTCAAGCTAATGAAGGTAATGTTAAGTTGATGACTGCCGAAACGACAGATAATAGCGTGCAAGTTCGTAAAGGTCATGGTGTAGGAGAGGCGGTCATCTCTGATACAGAGAGATTCTTTGGCTATAATCGTACACGTATGAATCAAGATGGGGATAAAGTAAGTCATGATGGAAGCCAACTAGCCAGCCTTAATAACAAAGTTGAGGTATATGCAGGTAAGGATTACCAACAAACAGCAAGTGAAGTGTTGGCGAAAGAGAAAGTGGATATTAATGCACAAAATATCACTATTAATAATGCACTTAATCATCAAGAGAATAGTTATAGTGAAAGCGATTTAAAAATCGGACAATTTAGCCGAATTAAATCACCGATAATCGACTTAATTAATACTATTGAAGGCGCTGTAAAAAATGATAAAGCATCTGATCGCTTGAAAGCGGCAAATGCTATGAGTATTGCTGCACAGGGCTATAATTTATATAACTCTATTAGCAAACTTAAAGATCCAAAATCGGGTACGTATCTCTTTAGAGCGGAATCTGGTAGCGGTATTGCTCATAGCCGTCAAAGCCAAGAAGGGTTATCAGATATTAGTCAAGGTAGCCGAATCAATGCGAAAGAGATTAATCTTGTCGCACGTGGTGACGGTAGTTTGAATGAAAAAGGTGAGCGTAAGTTAGGTAATATCAACTTAACACATGCCGAGCTTACATCTCGAGATGAAACAGGCAAACGCCTTGAAGATAGCCGAATTACGTTAACTGGCAATGAGTTGAATATTAAAGCTGGTGAGAATCATACCCAGTTTAAAGGACGAAACTCTAGTATGGGGGTTGAGGTTGGTGTTGCTGCAACAGTTGGGAGCGCAAACTGGCGTAGGCATTTATGCAAGAGTTGGTGGAAGCTCGGGCAAAGAAGATGGGGAAAGTAAGACTTATCAAAGTAGTCAACTAAATGCAGAAACTGTGACGCTTAATAGCCAAGGTGACACGAATCTTATTGGCAGCCAAGTTAAAGGTAAAACAGTGAATGCCAATGTTGGTGGTAATCTCAATATTGAAAGTTTACAAGATGAAGAGCACTTCAAAACTAAATCTTCAGGCGGTGGTCTTGAAGTCGAATTTGGTTTTGGTAATAACTGGAGTGTAAGTGGTTATGGCAATAGTGAAAAAGGTGAAAGTCATCGTAAACAAGTAAATGAACAAGCAGGGATTTTTGCCGAAGAAGGTGGTTATCACGTTGATGCTAAAAATGTTCACTTAAATGGTGGTGCCATTACAGGTACTAATTCACAAGCAAATGAACTTAAAACCAATAGCTTTACTTTTGCAGATATTCAAAACGAAAGTAGTAGTAACGCTATGAGTGGTTCGGTTAGTGCTAATGCAAAAGGAAAAGGATCTAAGGTTAATTCTACAAGCTTTGGTGGTGGATTGCCGATAAATGAATCTGATTCAGATAATTCAGTTACTCGAGCAACCTTAAGTGAAGGAAAAATTACCTTAAATAAAGATAGCGAACCAACTCAAACCACAGCACAAGCTTTGGGCATTAATACAGATATTAATCAAGCTAATAGCCAAGTGAATGCACCAAAAGATGTGAAACAGCAATTGAGCGAACAACGCCAAATTTCTGCTGCTGCAGGCCATATTCGTGATGCCGTAAATACCTACATGGCAAATCAACAGAAAGCAGCAATAAAAGAAATGGCGGCATTGCAAGCAGAAAGAGAGGAACTGGTTAAACGTAATGATAAGGTTGCATTAGCGAAAGTTGATGAGAAATTAATAACGCTTCTTAAAGAATCTGAAGAATGGGGTAATGAAGGTAAATATCGTCGTGCTCTGGATGCAATTACATCAGCTGGCGTAGCTGCATTAACTGGACAATCAGCACAAGGTATTGCGGTGACTGCAGCTTCACCTTACGTTAATCAAGCAATTAAAAATGCAACAACAGATGAACAGACAGGTAAAGTGAATAAAGTTACTAACATTGCAGCCCATGCACTATGGGGCGCAGTGGAAAGTAATGCGCTTGGAGGAAGCAGTACAGCAGGTGCTTTATCTGCAGGTGGCGCTGAATTAGTCGCACCACAGATTGCTAAAGTGCTTTATGACAAAGCGCCAAATGAGTTAACTTCATCTGAAAAGCAGCGTGTTATTGCATTAAGTGGTGTAATTGGAAAGGCTATAGGTGGTATTACATCCGCAGCTAAAGGTGGAGATACTTACGCTATTTCTAAAAATAGTGATATTAGCGGAAATATTGCGAAAAATGCTGTGGAGAATAATTCAGTCTTTAAAGCAAGAGGAGAGCATTATTTAACGCAATTACAAAAACTTAAAAAGAAACCCCTTGAAGAGAAAAACCGTTTACTTCGAGAAATGGGTGCAGAAAGTACTAAACATAGCCTTGCGATTAGAGATGCTTGTAAAGTAAGTGCTGAGCAATGTAAGTTCTATATTGAAATGGTGAAAGACGCAAGAAATTACTACATTGAAGAACAAACTAAACATCCAGAATGGACTTATTCTGAAGAAGGTAAGATGTTACAAACACTACGAGAGTGGGCTGAATATGATCTTAAAATGGCACAAGGTATCTTGGCTGAAAAACCGCAAGTTCAAGTGTCTCGAGGCGTCCGTGTTGAAGGAAAAATAGATGATCCTAGATATCCTGAACGTAACGCTTTTGCTAAGTATAGAGCTGTAGAAGGAACTAATATAGGCGGTACACACTTAATTGGTCAGCCTGCACCAGATCGTAACCATGAAAAGAATATGACAGAGTTTGAGTACTATAAAAGATGGGTAAAAGACGGCATTATCTCACCACAGAATATTCCTGCCAGTGTATTTAAAAATTTGGCTAATGAAGGACGATCCCATACAGATAAGACTACAGGAAAAGTTACGAAGTCTGATGCTGATTTCTTTTATCGTTTGCTGATAGAAGATGTTAAAAAAGGTAAGGTTATGAGTGATAAGGAATATTTGAATAGCATACCGAATAATGTTTCAACAATAAACAAATTGTTATCAGCTAATTTTACACAAGATAAGTCTAGTGTAGCTTATAAATTTGCTAAATATGGAGTGGATAAACTCTCTATCTCTGAGCTTAAAGAGTTACGTAGTCTAATGGCTTTTTCATAGGGGGCACCGCGGAGCCCTAGGGGATAAAATATTTTCAAGCAATCAGGCACTACAATATGGTTTGCTAAAAATAGGCTTAGAGCAACATGGATTAAGTAGTAAGACTTCAGGTAGTGATGAGCGTAGTAAGCTGATAGCTGAGATGAAGCATGATTATGAGATCATGAAAATTCCTGATAAAGAAGTTGCTAAAGCAAGAAAAACCATTGAGCAGGCTGATAAAGTAAGAAACTCGGCACTAGCAGGGGGCAGGTAATATCGTTTGTAACCGCTTAGGGGATCTGAACAGACATGTGATAAGGCCATAACTTTGGGTGCTCTAGCCGGTGATATGTTGGAAGGAGCAGGTAATGGTATGGAGGCGAAATTTAATATGAAAAATATTACGCCTACACAGCCATTACACCCTTATACGCCTGATTCACATCTGAATCCTAAAAAGGGAAGTAATAGTAATGTATCAGCTCGTAGTGAAACTAGTGTTAAAAAAATTCTAGTGCTGGTTTAAAAAAACAAAGTAGGTGCTTTTTCTTAATTCACTAAACCCAGTGGAAAGAGCCAAGGCTAAGGCTGCTGCTGAAGAACAAGCTCGAAAAATTATGGAGAATAATTTTTATAGAGATCAAGAAGGTTTTGGTGTAGGTACTAATGAGTATCGAAAACTTAATCCTAAAGAGGGAAGCAATAGTAATGTATCTGCTCGTAATGAAACTAGTGCTAAAGCAAGTAAAGGAGGAACAGAATGGAAACAAAATACTCTTGCTGGAGAAAATTATAAAAAGATCGTGGATAAAGTACCTGGGGTTATATTAAGACGATATAATGCAATAACTGGTAAAGGCGCACTAAATGAAGAGCAGGCAAAATCTTTTTCAGGTGGAAGATATACAACTATTGAATTAACTAAAGATCTCAGAGCCTTTAGAGCTTGGACTCCAGGTCAGTCTAATGAATTTGGAGCATATTGGTCATTAGAGAAACCAACAGGCTCTTTAGCAACTAAAATTAATTCGGCGTTAATACCTGAGTGGGGATTTCTCCCAAATAAAGTTCATATTGCTCAGGCTAATCAATATACAGAAATAGTTATTCCTGCAGGTACAATAATTCATATTGGTGAGGTTGGCTCTCAATCTCAACGAGGTGCTTTTATTGGGTCTGGAAGCCAGTTATTAATTAAGGGAGGAGTTAAGCCAGATTGGGTTGTAGAGAGAGGTAAATTACAGTAGTAATTAGAGAAAAATTTATTTTAATAATCTCTAGTAACTAAATTTTTGAAAGAAAATTTAAAATAGTTTAATTTATTTCCAGGTCGAATGACCACTATTGATTTTTTTCCCTCCCTAAGTGCGGTTAAAAAAATGTTAGTGTTTTTAACCGCACTTTATTTTCTAGCCGTTTAGCTTAAGTTTTTTGCGATTTTTGTCAAAATATGCTACTTTTTACGCAGTCAATCCGACAGTAACACATTTAATTTTTATGAACGAAGAACATTCGAGTAATCAAACTGAAACAACTAAAAAGTCTTTTTTCCAATCTCTTATTGGCCGCTTTTTCCAAGGTGAGCTGAAAAATCGTGAAGAACTTGTGGAAGTGATTCGCGATTCCGAACAAAACGATTTAATCGATCAAAATACTCGCGAAATGATTGAAGGGGTAATGGAAATTGCGGAGCTTCGTGTACGCGATATCATGATCCCACGCTCGCAAATTATCTTTATTGAATCGAATCAAGATCTTGATGCTTGCTTGAATACCATTATTGAATCAGCTCATTCACGTTTTCCTGTGATAGCAGATACGGATGATCGCGATAATATTGAAGGTATTTTGCATGCGAAAGATTTGCTTAAATTTTTACGTGAAGATGCGGAAGAATTCGAACTTTCCAAGTTGTTACGTCCAGTCGTGATTGTGCCGGAAAGTAAACGTGTCGATCGTATGTTAAAAGATTTTCGCTCTGAGCGTTTCCATATGGCAATTGTGGTAGATGAGTTTGGTGCGGTATCAGGTTTAGTGACCATCGAAGATATTCTCGAACAAATTGTGGGTGATATTGAAGACGAGTTCGATGAGGAAGATGTCGCCGATATTCGTCAGCTTTCTCGTCATACTTATGCGGTGCGTGCACTAACAGATATTGATGATTTTAATACACAATTTAATACGCATTTTGATGATGAAGAAGTGGATACCATTGGCGGTTTGATTATGCAAGCTTTTGGGTATTTGCCTAAGCGAGGTGAAGAAATTACCTTAGAAAATATTCAATTTAAAGTAACTTCTGCCGATAGTCGCCGTTTGATTCAGGTGCGTGTAACTGTGCCGGATGAGCATTTATCGGATATGGAAGGCGTGGAAGAGCAAGCTGAATAAGTTGCTCAGTTGACCGTATTCTTAGCCCCCTCTTTGCTGAAGAGGGGGAATATTTTTTTATAGTATGGATAAAATGAATAAGTTAGTGATTTATCTTATTGCTCTGATTTCTGGTGTGATTGGCGTGTTTGCCTTTTCGCCGTTTGATTATTGGGGATTAGCCTATGTATCGTTGGGCGGATTGCTTTTTGTGGCGAAAAATACCAAAAAATCAACCGCACTTTTGGCCACCTTTTTGTGGTCGATGGGCTTTTTCTGTTTTGGTGTAAGTTGGTTAAATGTCAGCATTCATCAATTTGGTGGCGCTTCCCTTGGCGTGAGTTATCTCTTGGTAGGCTTACTTTCGGCTTACCTAGCACTTTATCCTATGCTTTTCACTTATTTAGTGCAGCGTTTTCAGGTACAAAGTGCGGTCATTTTTGCCGCGATTTGGACATTGACTGAATTCTTGCGTGGTTGGGTGTTTACCGGTTTTCCTTGGTTACAATTTGGTTATACCCAAATCGACAGTCCGTTTTACGGTATCGCGCCGATCTTTGGTGTCACAGGGATGACATTCTTTACCGTTTGGGCAAGTGCGGTCATTTTTAACCTTATTTTTGCACTATCGAAAAAACAATGGAATTTAGTCGGCGTAAATGCGTTGCTATTATTGGTTGTGGGTGGATTAAGTGCTTATGCCGGTAAGGTGAATTTTGTTCAACCCAAAGAAGGTAAAGGGCTAACGATCACGCTTGCACAAGGTAATATTGAGCAAAATTTAAAATGGGATCCAGAATATCTTTATGCCACGGTAGACATCTATCAAAAACAAATTTTGGCGCATTTAGGCAAGTCTGATTTGATTATTTTGCCCGAGTCGGCATTGCCTACTCTTGAAAATGCCATTACGCCATTTTTTGAAGCGTTAGATAAAGTCGCGAAAGAGAAAAATACGGAAGTGATGATTGGCACCGTATATCGCGATGAGCAAAGCGGTAAATTATTAAATTCCATTGTGACGGCAGGGAATCCTGATTTCCCTTATGAGTTGACGACAAAAAATCGTTACAGCAAACATCATCTCGTGCCATTTGGTGAGTACGTGCCGTTAGAAAGTTTGTTGCGTCCACTTAACTCGGTATTTAATTTACCAATGTCTGCGTTCCAAAGTGGCGATGCGGTACAGCCATCTTTTATGGCAAAACAACATGCTTTTGCACCGGCTATTTGTTATGAAATTATTTTTGGTGAGCAACTTCGTGAAAATCTGAAAAAAAGAAACCGATTATTTGCTGACTATTTCTAATGATGCATGGTTTGGTGATAGTATTGGCCCTTGGCAGCATTTACAAATGGCTAGAATGCGCGCGCTCGAATTAGGTAAACCATTAATTCGTGCCACCAATACGGGGATTTCAGTGTTTATTGATGCAAAAGGCAACATTGAAGCCCAAGCACCTCAATTTGAGGAAACAACGCTGACCCATAAAATGGTGCCAACAGAAGGCAAAACGCCTTATGCAGCATTAGGTAATTTACCTATTTATGTGTTGTCATTGATTTTTTTGTGTTATTACGTGGCTTCACGATGTTATTAAAACGCCGCTTGAACCTTTTCACAAAAAAATAGCAGTCAAAACGACCGCACTTTTTTTAACGTGAGAGGAAAATAAATATCCTCTTGTAAAAACCAATGAGATTTTTAATGAATAAAAAAATCTAATCGAAGTCAATAACCTGACCTTTAAACGAGGTGAGCGTGTGATTTACGATAACCTGAATTTGAAAGTCCAACAGGGTAAAATTACGGCCATTATGGGGCCATCAGGGATCGGGAAAACCACGTTACTGAAATTAATCGGTGGTCAGTTGTATCCTGAACAAGGCGAGATTTTGTTTGATGGACAAGATATTTGTCGTCTTTCAAATCGCGAGCTTTTACGAAGTACGTAAACGCATGGGAATGTTATTCCAATCAGGCGCTTTATTTACGGATATTTCCACGTTTGATAACGTGGCATTTCCGATTCGCGAGCATACCCGTTTGCCGGAAAGTCTAATTCGTCAAATTGTGTTGATGAAATTAGAAGCGGTGGGCTTACGCGGGGCGGCAGATTTGATGCCTTCTGAGCTTTCAGGTGGGATGGCGCGTCGTGCAGCATTAGCACGTGCGATTGCACTTGACCCAGATTTAATCATGTTTGATGAGCCGTTTACAGGGGCAAGATCCAATCAGCATGGGCGTGATCGTGAGCTTAATTAAACGTTTTAATGAAGCACTGAATTTAACCTCTATTGTGGTTTCCCATGATGTGAATGAAATATTAAGCATTGCAGATTATGCCTATATCATTGCGGATAAACATGTGATTGCTGAAGGAACATCAGAACAATTGCTCGCGAGTCAAGATCCGCAAGTGGTACAGTTCTTGAAAGGTGAAGCCGATGGTCCAGTAAAATTCCATTATCCGGCAGGTGATTATGTGGAGGAATTATTTAAATGATTGTTGATATGATTTCTTCACTTGGACGAAGCGTAATCAAATTTTTCCGTGCATTAGGTCGCTCTGGCTTTATGCTGTTTGGTGCGTTAGTGGGTAAGCCACAATTTCGTCAACATTTTCCTTTATTAGTGAAGCAGTTATATGTATTAGGCGTACAGTCTTTATTGATTATCCTGCTTTCAGGTTTATTTATTGGAATGGTGTTGGGCTTACAAGGCTATGTGGTTTTGGTCGATTTTTCTGCAGAAACCAGCCTTGGGCAACTTGTGGCGCTGTCTTTATTACGTGAATTAGGCCCAGTAGTAACCGCACTTTTATTTGCGGGTCGAGCAGGTTCAGCATTAACGGCTGAAATTGGCTTAATGAAAGCCACAGAACAACTTTCCAGCCTTGAAATGATGGCAGTTGACCCATTACGTCGAGTGATTGCACCGCGTTTTTGGGCGGGCTTGATTGCAATGCCAATTCTTGCGCTTCTCTTTACCGCGATTGGTATTTGGGGCGGTGCGCTTGTTGGTGTAGATTGGAAAGGTGTCGATGCAGGTAGCTTCTGGTCAGTGATGCAAAATGCCGTCAGCTGGAGCTATGACATTTTAAATGGATTTATTAAAAGCGTATTTTTCGCCATTGCAGTGGTGTGGATTGCGTTATTCAATGGTTATGATTGTATTCCAACATCTGAAGGTATCAGTCAAGCCACAACCAGAACGGTTGTCCACGCATCACTTGTGGTACTTGGGCTCGATTTCATCTTAACTGCTATTATGTTTGGGGCAGGTTAATAGGGTATTTTTATGAGACAAACAATTAAATATGAATTTTTGGGTAGGCTTATTTTTTTACTACTCGGTATCGCAGCGTTAGTATTTCTAGGCTTACGTGTAGCAAATGTGCAAGGTTTTGGTGAAACAAAATCTTACACAGTCACTGCAACTTTTGACAATATTGGTGGACTAAAGGTCCGTGCGCCACTTAAGCTAGGAGGAGTGGTAATCGGTCGTGTTTCTGATATTACGTTAGATGAAAAAAATCTTACTTGCCAAAAAGTAAGCATTGCGATTAATGAAGAATATAAAGAAATTCCGGAAAACAGTTCGTTATCGATCAAAACATCTGGATTATTGGGCGAGCAATATATCGCCTTAACAATGGGCTTTGATGATGGTGAAACCGCGATGTTAAAAAACGGTAGCCAAATTCAAGACACAAAATCCGCAATGGTATTGGAAGATTTAATCGGCCAGTTCCTTTACGGCGATAAAAAAGCAGACGGCAATGCTGAAAAAGCAGAACCTGAAGCCAAATAATAATCTTTATTTAGGAGATTTATGATGAAATTTACTCAGTTTAAAAAATGGTTTAGCGTAATGGCATTTGCAGTGACTGCACTTTTTGTGACTCAAACTGTACGTGCAGAAACGAGCCCTTATGTGTTGATGCAACAAGCATCAGATAAGTTATTTGCCGATATCAAAAACAATCAGGCAAAAATTAAAAAGGATCCAAATTATTTACGTACCATCGTGCGTAACGATTTATTACCTTACGTGCAAGTAAACTATGCAGGGTTCTTTGGTGTTAGGTTCACACTTCAAATCAACTACGCCAGAACAACGTGAAAAATTCTTTAAAAGCATTCAGCGATTTTATCGAACAAGCTTATGCACAAGTGTTAACCGCTTATACCGATCAAAATATTCAAATTGAACCGGCTAAAGAAGTGGGTGACAAAAACCTTGTGAGCATTCGTGTCAACATCATGCAAAATGGTGGACAAGCGCCAATCAAATTAGATTTCAAATGGCGTAAAAACAGTAAAACTGGTGAATGGCAAGCTTATGACATGGTTGCAGAAGGCGTGAGCATGGTTGTAACTAAACAAAATGAATGGAGCGGTATCTTACGTCAACAAGGTATTGAGGCATTAACAGCTCAAATTCAAAAATCTGCCGCAGCACCCGTGACATTGAGCAAATAAGCGAATGACTGCGTTAAAGTGGGATTTAATCCAAAATAATGATAAGATAGCTCTCCAATTATCGGGGGAGCTATCCCGCAACACGTTGTTACCATTATGGCAGCAACGTGCTTCTTTTTTATCAGAAAAGCTAGCGAATCAAAGTATCATTGAATTTGATTTAACAAATATTAAACGAATTGATTCTGCCGGTTTTTGCATTATTGTGTGATTTTTCACATGATAGTGAGCAGTTACCAAATAAAAAAGTGCGGTTGATAAATCCGCCGGAACAGTTATTAACCCTTGCTGATTTAGTGAATTTATCTCATTGGATTGGCACTTTTATTGATCATCATTAAAACGGAAATCCTAATGGAACTGCAAGAAATTGAACGTATTTTAAAAGAAAGCCTGAATGTAGATGAGGTTTATGCTCAGGGTGAAAATGCACACTTTGGTGTGATTGTAGTGAGCGATGAGATCGCGGCACTTTCTAAATTAAAACAGCAACAAACTATCTACGCGCCATTAATGCCTTATTTCCAAACTGGCGAAATTCACGCTTTAACTATTAAAACCTATACCACTGCAAAGTGGAAAATGGATCGTCTATTACATCAAGCTAGCTAGGATTTTCTATGGAAAAATTTCGTGTTTATGGCGGGCAATCTCGCTTAAGTGGTACTGTAGCCATCTCTGGTGCAAAAAATGCTGCACTTCCCATTCTTTTTGCCGCCATTTTGGCGACAGAGCCGGTTAAATTAACAAATGTACCGGAACTCAAAGATATCGATACGACCTTAAAAATCTTACGTAAACTTGGCGTGGTGGCTGAGCGTGATGCTGAGGGAGCAGTATTATTAGATTGCTCTAAAATTGATCACTTCGTTGCGCCGTATGAACTAGTAAAAACCATGCGTGCCTCTATTTGGGCATTAGCACCTTTGGTGGCTCGTTTTAATCAAGGTCAAGTTTCTTTACCAGGTGGTTGTTCAATTGGTGCGCGTCCTGTTGATCTTCATATTAGTGGTTTAGAAAAACTCGGTGCAACCATTGAGCTTGACGAAGGCTACGTAAAAGCTGCTGTCGCTGAGCGCCTTATAGGGACACGTATTGTGATGGAAAAAGTGAGCGTAGGTGCGACTTTATCTATTATGATGGCGGCGACACTAGCTAAAGGGATAACAACAATTGAAAACGCCGCACGTGAGCCTGAAATCGTTGATACAGCTGATTTTCTCAATAAAATGGGCGCGAAAATTACAGGTGCGGGTACTGATCATATTGTTATTGAAGGTGTTGAACGTTTAACTGGCTGCGAGCACAGCATTGTGCCAGATCGTATTGAAACCGGCACATTCTTAATTGCGGGTGCCATTTCAGGTGGTCGCGTGGTATGTAAAAACACCAAAGCGGATACCATGGATGCCGTGATTGAGAAACTTCGTGAAGCGGGTGCAGAAGTTGAAGTGACAGAAGATAGCATTACGTTGGATATGCACGGTAATCGTCCGAAAGCTGTCAATATTCGTACTGCACCACACCCAGGATTCCCAACAGATATGCAAGCTCAGTTCACTTTGTTAAACATGGTGGCAGAAGGTACAAGTATCATTACTGAAACCATCTTTGAAAACCGCTTTATGCACATTCCAGAATTAATTCGTATGGGTGGTAAAGCTGAAATTGAAGGTAATACTGCAGTGTGTCACGGTGTTGAGCATCTTTCTGGTGCCGAAGTGATGGCAACAGATTTACGCGCATCAATCAGCCTTGTATTAGCGGGTTGTATCGCAAGTGGTGAAACCATCGTAGATCGTATTTATCATATCGATCGTGGTTATGAGCACGTTGAAGATAAACTCCGTTGTTTAGGTGCGAAGATTGAACGCTTCTCTGAAAAGAGCGAAGAAGTTTAATTAAATCCAGATAAAAAAAAGAGCGGTCAATTTTGACCGCTTTTTTATTTTCTATTCATTATTTTTTCGAATAATCTCTCGCCCCAAAAATGGCTGTACCAATACGTACCATGGTTGAGCCACATTTAATGGCAGTTTGCATATCATCGGTCATTCCCATCGAAAGCGTATCAATTTGTTGATGAGGGAAAGCGACTTTCAATTGCTCAAATAATTGTTCCATTTGGCTAAAAGCCGCTTCTTGTTCTGCAATATTGTCTGTTGGAGCAGGGATAGCCATTAATCCACGTAAACGTAAGTGCGGTAGATTTTCAATGTGTTTTGCAAGCTCGATCATTTCATTAGGTTGAATACCTGATTTACTTGCCTCATCACTGATATTAATTTGAATTAAAACATTCAGCGGAGCTTTATTGGCAGGGCGTTGTTCATTTAAACGATCGGCAATTTTGGCTCGTTCTAGCGTTTGCATCCAATCGAAATGTTCAGCCACAAGACGCGTTTTATTGGATTGCAATGGGCCAATAAAATGCCATTCAAGCTGAATATTCTGTGCTTCAAAATACTGAATTTTATCGACACCTTCTTGAACGTAGTTCTCCCCAAATGCTTTTTGTCCTGCATGATAGGCTTCTAAAATCGCTTCATTGGGTTTCGTTTTAGAAACTGCTAATAAAGTGACCGCACTTTCTGGGCGGTGAGCGAGTTGAGTGGCATCTTGGATTTTTTGATGGATGGTTTCGAGTGCTTGTTGAATTGTCATAATTCCCTTCCTGACCAATGTGAAACTCTCTTTATTCTACACCAAAGCGATGATTTTTAGAAAAAATCTTCATTTTTTTCAATTTTGTGTTTGACAAGCCCGCGCTTTTTCGGTATTTCTAAACACATCTTTTTTTTTCAAGGTTAAAACACAATGAAAAATAACCGCACTTTCACGATTACCACCATTATTATGACCATTACGACAAATGGGGCGGGTTAGTGCGTAGCAAACAGGATCAAGAAAACCCGCATTCAGTCTAGTGCGGGTTTTTTAGTATTTAAAAATCACAACATCTGAGGATATTATCATGCGCGTATTAAAATTTGGTGGCACTTCATTAGCCAATCCTGAGCGTTTCTCGCAAGCGGCTCAATTAATTGAAAAAGCTCATTTAGAAGAACAAGCAGCCGGTGTGTTATCCGCTCCTGCTAAAATTACTAATCATCTTGTCGCCCTCTCTGAAAAAGCCGCATTAAACCAACCTACTGATACCCACTTTAACGAAGCCATTGAGATTTTCTATAACATCATTAATGGTTTACACGCTGAAAATAATAAATTTGATCTTGCAGGTACCAAAGCCCTCATTGATGCAGAATTTGCCCAAATTAAAGGTTTATTAGAAGAAATCCGCCAAGCTGGCAAAAGTAGAAGATAAAGTTAAAGCAACTATTGACTGCCGTGGTGAAAAATTATCGATTGCCATGATGAAAGCGTGGTTTGAAGCACGCGGATACAGTGTTCACATTGTTGATCCAGTTAAGCAATTATTAGCACAAGGCGGTTACTTAGAGTCTTCAGTTGATATTGAAGAATCCACAAAACGCGTTGATGCGAAAAGTATCGGTAAAGATAAAGTCGTTTTAATGGCTGGTTTTACCGCATGTAATGATAAAGGTGAATTAGTGTTATTAGGCCGTAATGGTTCTGATTATTCAGCCGCCTGTTTAGCCGCTTGTTTAGATGCGTCTGTTTGTGAAATTTGGACTGATGTGGATGGCGTTTATACTTGTGACCCACGTTTAGTGCCAGATGCTCGTTTATTACCAAGCCTTTCTTACCGTGAAGCGATGGAGCTTTCTTATTTTGGCGCGAAAGTGATCCATCCACGTACAATTGGTCCATTATTACCAAAACAAATCCCTTGTGTGATTAAAAACACAGGTAATTCATCTGCGCCAGGTTCAATAATTGATGGTCATGTGAAATCTGAAGGGTTACAGGTAAAAGGGATTACTAACCTTGATAACGTGGCAATGTTCAATGTTTCAGGGCCTGGTATGCAAGGTATGGTAGGGATGGCTGCTCGTGTCTTCTCAGCGATGTCAAAAGCAGGAATTTCAGTTATTTTAATCACTCAATCTTCTTCTGAATACAGCATTAGTTTCTGTGTGCCTGTTAAATCAGCGGATGCAGCAAAAGCGATTTTAGAACAAGAGTTTGCGACAGAGTTAAAAGCGCATGACTTAGAACCAATTGAAGTCGCAAAAGATCTTTCTATCATCTCAGTTGTAGGTGATGGTATGAAACAAGCTAAAGGTATCGCGGCTCGTTTCTTCTCTGCCTTAGCACAAGCGAATATTAGCTTAGTCGCAATTGCACAGGGTTCTTCTGAGCGTTCAATTTCAGCGGTAGTGGCTCAAAATAAAGCGATTGAAGCTGTGAAAGCAACTCACCAGGCACTTTTTAATAACAAAAAAGTCGTCGATATGTTTCTAGTCGGCGTTGGTGGTGTTGGTGGTGAGTTAATTGAACAAATTAAACACCAAAAAGAATACCTCGCAAAAGAAGGATATTGAAATCCGTGTTTGTGCCTTAGCGAATTCAACAAAAATGCTTTTAGATGAAAACGGATTGAATTTAGATAATTGGAAAACCGATCTTGAAAATGCGACCCAACCTTCTGATTTCGATGTGTTGTTATCTTTCATTAAATTACATCACGTAGTTAACCCAGTCTTTGTAGATTGTACAACAGCTGAATCGGTCGCAGGACTTTATGCACGAGCGTTAAAAGAAGGCTTCCATGTGGTAACCCCAAATCAAAAAGCGAATACGCGTGAATTAGCCTATTACCACGAATTACGTCGTAATGCACAAGCGAGCCAACATAAATTCTTATACGAAACCAACGTAGGGGCAGGCTTACCGGTTATTGAAAACTTACAGAACTTATTGGCAGCAGGTGATGAGCTTGAGTATTTTGAAGGCATTTTATCCGGCTCACTTTCTTTCATTTTTGGTAAATTAGAAGAGGGACTTTCTCTTTCAGAAGTGACCGCACTTGCACGTGAAAAAGGCTTTACAGAGCCAGATCCTCGTGATGATTTATCGGGGCAAGATGTGGCACGTAAATTGCTTATTTTAGCGCGTGAAGCGGGTCTAGAACTTGAGCTTTCAGATGTGGAAGTGGAAGGCGTGTTACCGAAAGGCTTCTCAGAAGGCAAATCTGCTGATGAATTTATGGCGATGTTGCCACAATTAGATGCGGAATTTAAAGCACGCGTTGAAGCCGCGAAAGCGGAAGGCAAAGTATTGCGCTATGTAGGCCAAATTAAAGATGGCCACTGCAAAGTATCAATCATCGCTGTGGATCAAAATAATCCATTGTATAAGGTAAAAGATGGTGAAAATGCCCTTGCATTCTATACGCGTTATTATCAACCAATTCCGTTGTTATTACGTGGTTATGGTGCAGGTAACGCCGTGACGGCAGCGGGCATCTTTGCGGATATTTTAAGAACATTACACCACTAAAAAGGACATAATATGTTAAGAATTTATGCTCCGGCATCGAGTGCCAATATTAGTGTGGGCTTTGACACATTAGGTGCAGCCATTTCACCGATTGATGGTTCATTGTTAGGTGATGTCGTACAGATTGAGTCTATTTCAAGTGGTTTTGAGCTCGAAAGTGCGGGCTATTTTGTACGTAAATTGCCAAAAGAGCCACAAAAAAATATCGTGTATCAGGCCTATGTGCTGTTTAGTGAGCAATTAAAATTACGCAATGTGAGAGTGAAACCATTGCGTTTGACCCTTGAGAAAAATATGCCGATTGGTTCGGGATTGGGGTCAAGTGCGTGCTCTATCGTAGCAGCATTAGTGGCATTAAATAAATTCCACGATGAACCATTTTCAAAAATGGAACTGTTAGAAATGATGGGAGAGTTGGAAGGTCGTATTTCAGGTTCAATCCATTATGATAACGTTGCGCCTTGTTATCTCGGTGGTGTGCAATTTATGGTACAATCCCTCGGTAACATTTGCCAAAAACTGCCATTTTTTGATAATTGGTACTGGGTTTTAGCTTACCCAGGCATTGAGGTTTCAACTGCTGAAGCGCGTGCAATTTTACCGAAAAGTTACATGCGTCAAGATGTGATTTCTCATGGTCGTCATTTAGGTGGTTTTTGTGCACGCTTGCCATACTCATCAAGAAAAACCTTGCGGCGATGATGATGAAAGATGTGATTGCAGAACCTTATCGTGAGGCTTTATTACCCAACTTCGCTGAAGTGAAACAAGCTACGCGTGATTTAGGTGCATTAGCGATGGGGATTTCCGGCTCTGGTCCAACAATTTTCTCTATTGCACCCGATTTACAAACGGCAACAAAACTGGCGACTTATTTAGAAAATCATTATTTACAAAACAATGAAGGCTTTGTGCACATTTGTAAGGTCGATAATGATGGCGCGAGAGAACTCGGTTAAACAACAAATTGCTTTATCCCCTCTTTTATAAGAGGGGAATAACATTTTATCAAAACTCTATAATTAACGGATATACAATGAATTTGTACAACATCAAACACCCTGAAGAACAAGTGAATTTTGCGCAAGCAGTACGTCAAGGACTTGGTAAAGATCAAGGTTTGTTCTTTCCGGAAACGATCCCCGCTTTAACCAATATTGACGAGTTATTAGCCTTACCATTGGTTGAACGTAGTCAAAAAATTCTTGGTGCATTAATCGGTGAAGAATTACCAAGAGACACACTAGATGCAATGGTGAAAAATGCATTTACTTTTTCCTGCACCGTTAGAAAAAAAGTAGAAGACAATATTTATGCCCTTGAATTATTCCACGGTCCAACTTTAGCATTTAAAGACTTTGGTGGTCGTTTTATGGCGCAGGCGCTCGCTGCAGTGCGTGGTGATGGAAAAATTACTATTTTAACAGCGACATCTGGTGATACCGGTGCGGCAGTTGCCCATGCGTTTTATGGGTTAGAAAACATCAATGTTGTGATTCTATACCCGAAAGGCAAAATCAGCCCATTGCAAGAAAAGTTATTTTGTACTTTAGGTGGGAATATCCGCACTGTTGCGATTAATGGCGATTTCGATGCCTGCCAAGCCTTAGTCAAACAAGCGTTTGATGATGCAGAACTACGTCAAGCGATTGGTTTAAACTCAGCAAATTCCATTAACATTAGCCGTTTATTGGCGCAAGTTTGTTATTACTTTGAAGCGGTAGCGCAATTACCAAAAGAAAAACGTGATAACGTAGTGGTTTCTGTACCAAGTGGTAACTTCGGTAACTTAACTGCGGGATTAATCGCTAAAACATTAGGTTTACCAATTAAACGCTTTATTGCAGCAACCAATGCGAACGATACCGTGCCACGTTATTTAGAATCAGGTAACTGGGCACCTAAAGCGACCGTAGCGACGCTTTCTAATGCGATGGATGTCAGTCGTCCTAACAACTGGCCACGTGTCGAAGAGTTATTTAAACATAATGGCTGGAATTTAAGTGATTTAGGTTCAGGTATGTTAAGCGATAGCGAAACAGAAGAAACCTTAAAAGCAATGTACGCAAAAGGTTATTTATGTGAACCACACGGTGCGATCGCCTATCAAGTATTGAAAGATCAACTTAAAGCGGATGAAACCGGTATTTTCTTATGTACGGCACATCCTGCGAAATTTAAAGAGTCTGTAGAGCGTATTCTTTCGCTCGATCTTCCAGTGCCAGAAGCATTGGATAAACACAATAAATTGCCATTACTTTCTGATGAAATGGATGACGATTTTGCACAATTACGTGCATATTTGTTGAAATAATCAAAAAGTGCGGTTGATTTTAACCGTACTTTTATTTTGATTCCAAAGGGCGTGATAAACGCCCTTTCTTTTTGGGTTCCGTTGGCGTGCGGTGGATTTCCTTTTATAATGCAAGAAAACTTGCGTGTTTATTCATTATTTTATGACAACTTTTATTGCCTACGCCAATATTCAACAACCTTTTCCTTTTGATGAAATCCCTACGGATCTTGTCCCTGAAAATTTGTGTACTGAACCGCAGGGAAATTCTCGGATAACGCAACGTCATCAATGTCGTCGATTGGCGCATTTTTTACTTTGGCAGTTGCTAAAAAAAGCGGGAAAATCAACCGCACTTTTAGGGCAAATTTATCGTACGCAAAGTGGTAGACCACAATTTCCAGTGGAGAATATTGATTTTAATATTAGTCACTCGGGCGATTGGGTCGTTGTATTGCTGCATATTAATGAATCAGAAAAAAGTGCGGTCGGTATTGATATTGAATTTCCCAAAAAACGAAATTTTTCTGCACTCATGGCGCATTTTGCGCCACAAGCAGAGCAAGAATGGTTTGCTAAACAACTTGATGAGGAGAAGGCTTTTTATCGCTGTTGGTGCTTGCGTGAGGCAGTATTGAAATCACAAGGTGTTGGAATTGTAAAACTTTCAAGTGTGATGCATTTGCCAGAACAACTGCAGATCTTTTCAGATTATTGTTCAAAAGGAGAGTTGCTCTTTACCGATGAATTACCTTTTTATTTTGCTGCGTTTATTAATCAGTCAAAAATCCAACCGCACTTTTATCAATGGAATGGAAAAGAATTAGAAGAAAAAAATATAAAAAAATCCTTGATTTACCAAGTAAATGAATAAAAGAAAATCCTTGAAAATATTCAAGGATTTTTTATTTTGTAAAATTTGCATTGTCACTTGTATTTTAATAGACTAACCCCATTAATTTAGTTAAAACTCATTAAAAAAATTTTTAGACAAATGGAGAACGTAATGTCGCAAAACGGTCCAGATCAAGATCCTTGGGGTAAACCGGGACAGAGTAGAGGTCCAAAAACAGTCAGATAATTCATCAGATAAGCAAAATGAAAATGGCTGGGGCGCGCGAGACAATAAGAATCAGGAGCAATCACCACCAGATATTGAAGAGGTATTCAATAATCTGTTGAAAAACTAGGTGGTGGCAATAAAAAGGCGGTTCAAATAATACTTCGCCCTAATGTGCCTTCATTTAATTTAGGTAAAATTTTACCGATCGCCGCAGTAATCGGAGGGATTATTTGGGGCGCAAGCGGTTTTTTTACACCATTAAAGAAGCTGAACGTGGCGTGACGTTACGTTTTGGCGAGTTTCATTCTATCGTTCAACCAGGCTTAAACTGGAAACCAACCTTTATTGATAAAGTGATTCCAGTGAATGTAGAGCAAGTTCGTGAGCTTAAAACACAAGGTGCGATGTTAACCAAAGATGAAAACATGGTTAAAGTTGAAATGACCGTACAATATCGCGTGCAAAAATCCTGAAAAATACCTGTTTAGCGTGAGCAATGCGGACAATAGTCTTGGACAAGCGACTGACAGTGCGCTTCGTTATGTGATTGGTCATATGACTATGAATGATGTGCTGACAACGGGTCGTGCAGTGGTGCGTGAAAATACTTGGAAAGCGTTGAACGATATTATCAAACCTTATGACATGGGGCTTGAAGTGATTGACGTGAACTTCCAATCCGCACGTCCTCCAGAAGAAGTGAAAGATGCTTTCGATGATGCGATTAAAGCGCAGGAAGACGAACAACGTTACATTCGTGAAGCGGAAGCTTATGCTCGTGAGAAAGAGCCAATCGCTCGTGGTGACGCACAGCGTATTATAGAAGAAGCGACTGCTTACAAAGATCGTGTTGTGCTTGATGCGCAAGGGGAAGTGGAACGTTTACAACGTCTTTTACCTGAATTTAAAGCGGCACCTGATTTGTTAAAAGAGCGTCTTTATATTCAAACCATGGAAAAAGTCATGGCAAATACGCCGAAAGTCATGTTAGATGCAAATAATGGTAACAATTTAACTGTATTGCCATTAGAGCAATTAATGGGTAAAAAAGTGGCTCAACCGACTAGTACAACGCCTGAAAGTGCGGTCAGTTCTGCACCTGTTTCAACACAGGAACGTCGTGTAGAAACGCAAACGGCTCAACCGGTTCAATCAAATGAAGGCATTCGCCAAGGGAGATTTAACTAATGCGTAAATTTTTACTTCCGATTATTGTGGTGATTGCTGCGGTGCTATATTCCAGCGTCGTGGTTGTAACTGAGGGCACTCGTGGCATTATGTTGCGTTTTAATAAAGTACAACGTGATGCAGAAAAACAAAGTGGTTGTGTATGAACCTGGTTTGCATTTCAAATTACCTTTAATTGATAGCATTAAAGTACTTGATGCGCGTATTCGTACTCTTGATGGGTCTGCAACCCGTTTTGTGACAGTCGAGAAAAAAGACTTGTTGGTGGATTCCTATGTGAAATGGAAAATCAGCGATTTTGGTCGTTTTTATACTGCAACGGGTGGTGGCGATTATAACCAAGCTTCAAGCTTATTAAGCCGTAAAGTAAATGACCGTCTGCGTTCAGAAATTGGTACACGAACGATTAAAGATATTGTTTCAGGTACGCGTGGTGAATTAATGGCAGGAGCGAAAAAAGCGTTAAATTCAGGGCAGGATAGTACTTCTGAATTAGGGATTGAAGTCGTCGATGTTCGCGTAAAACAAATCAATTTACCGGATGAAGTTTCTTCTTCGATTTACCAACGTATGCGTGCAGAACGTGATGCGGTTGCTCGTGAACACCGCTCTCAAGGTAAAGAAAAAGCGGCGTTCATTCAAGCGGATGTGGATCGTAAAGTCACCCTAATCTTAGCGAATGCAAACAAAACTGCACAAGAATTACGTGGTAATGGTGATGCGGCTGCAGCAAAATTATATTCTCAAGCTTTTTGCCCAGGAGCCACAGTTTTTATAGCTTTATTCGTAGCTTAAAAGCCTATGAAAGCAGCTTCGAAGGTTCAGGTAATATGATGATCTTGAAACCAGACAGTGATTTCTTCCGCTTTATGCAAGAGCCAAAAGAAATAAACGAGAGATAATAAAACGTAAAGTGCGGTTAGAAATAACCGCATTTTTTATTGCTGAATTTTTAGGGAGATCTCTGTTTATAAGTTAAAAACACCTGTAATGCAATCAATCACATCCATAGCCAAATCAAATCCACATAAAATATAAGCCAATTTTTTTGGCATAACCACCTTGCTTTTTTAAGCTTTTTTTCTTTTTTTATATTTTTATTGATCATTTGGAGGATTAGATGAAAAAAACTGATTATTGGAGGAGCAGCCATTGCAGTATTGGGTTATTTTGGGGGTTGTGGGGTATCTGCATCAATTTGATAAAGAGAACGCGACCCAACTTTTTAATGGAAAAATCGCTATACGGGCGAACAAGAAAAAGTGGCAAAAAGCGTTGTTTGATAACAGCTGCCAATATTGCCATAGTCCAAATACACCTCTTCCATTTTTATTCAAAAATTCCCTGATTGTGGGTGACCAAATGCAATCGGATATTCAGAGTGGGCCTTCGTACTTTCCGTTTGGATCGTTTGCTTGAAGGCTTAAAAAGATCCGAGCAAATTATCTCAAGCTGATTTAGCAAAATTACAACGCGTACTAGAAAATAACGAAATGCCAATTGCTAAATTCAGACATCTTCACTGGGGAAGTAAACCAGATGAGCAAGAAAAAGTAGCGTTGCTTAACTGGATTCGTGAAGCACGCAAAATGTCTTTACCAAAAGAAACACCCAATGTTGATGCAGATCGTTTAGTTCAACCGATTCCAGACAGTATAGCTACAAATGAAGCAAAAGTTGCATTAGGTCATGATCTTTATTTTGATGGACGTTTATCAGGCGATGGTTCTATTCAATGTCATACTTGTCACCAATTAGACAAAGGTGGTGTGGATAGACTTGATACTTCAACAGGTATCGATGGTAAAAAAGGCCCAATTAACGCGCCAACCGTGTTTAATGCGGCATTTAACTTTGTGCAATTCTGGGATGGGCGTGCGGCAGATTTAGCGGATCAAGCGAAAGGTCCTCCAACAAATCCGGTAGAAATGGGCTCGCACTCTTGGGATGACATCGTGGCTCGTTTTGAAATGGATGAAGAGTTCAAAAAAGAATTCTTAAAAGAATATCCACAAGTGACGAAAGAAACCTTAACTCACGCGATTGGTGAATATGAAAAAACATTAATTACGCCAAATAGTGATTTCGACCGTTATTTGAAAGGGGATAAAACAGCCTTGAGCGAGCAACAAGTTCGCGGTTATGAATTATTCAAACAGCATAAATGCGATACTTGCCATACAGGTGTAGCAATGGGTGGACAATCTTATGAATACATGGGACTCTACGGCGATTACTTTAAAGATCGTGGTACGCCATTAACTGATGCCGATGAAGGTCGCTTTGCACAAACTAAAGATCCGTTTGATATGCATCGTTTCAAAGTCCCAACCTTGCGTAATGTCGCGCTTACTGCACCATATTTCCATGATGCCTCAGCAAAAGAATTAAAAGATGCTGTGAGTGCAATGTTGAAATATCAAAGTAATGTGAAACAGCCTACTCAAAAAGATGTTGAAGATATCACGTCTTTCTTAGAAAGCTTAACAGGTGAATTTAAAGGTGAAAAATTAAAATAATCCTTTGAGCGATAAATAGAAACGACCGCAAGTGCGGTCGTTTTTTTGTACGTTTTAGTTAGATACCAAGTCGTAAGTGACTTAGTCAAAAAACAGAAAAGCTAAATTTTAGGTATAAAAAAAGCCGCTTACGCGACAATCTTCTTTTTATATTTAAAATGGTGCCCGAAGCCAGACTTGAACTGGCACGCCTCGAAAGGCGAGGGATTTTAAATCCCTTGTGTACATCATTTAAGTTTGAAAACTATTTGTTTAGACCAATTCCGTGTACCTAGCCAATACACCATGATCTACCCACTAACGCTCTGTGGATAGGTCAGATCTTACACAAAAATACTAGTTTGTAAAGCCTGAATGTACTAATTTTAAAAATATTTTTGCAAGGAACACCCTTTATATGCTCCTTGCATACCTATCTAAAAGCAATTCTGTATATTCTCTTATTGAATCAATATTATCTTCAATATAGCTCAATGTAACTTTGACATCTTTATGTCCTAGTAATTGTTTAGCTATATATAGGTTTTCAGGTTTTTTCATTAGATTTGTTGCTGCTGTATGCCTAAATCTGTGAGGGGAGCTGATAATTCCCGTATATTTTGAAATAACTTTGAAGATATAGCTCACCTGGTTATTGGTCATTTTTCTCCCTTTCGTTTAACAGCATTTGAAAAATAAATTAATGTTAAATAGTTGAGATTCTACAGGCTGATTCAGTTTACTTAGTTCAGTTAATAATTTCTTTAGATAAGGATAAAGTGTCGTTGATATTGGAAGTATATGATACTCGTGATTTTTATTTACCTCAGATGGAATATGAATAACTTGATTCAGCAAATCTACATCTTTAATTCTTAATTTATTTAACTGAGAGCGTCGAATTGCCGTATAGCGGAAAGTCATAATTATGGTTTTAGTAAACCATAATGGGCGAAGAATAGGAGGAAGATGCTTTGATTCAGTGATTCCAAAGCTAAGTTTTTTTAAATCTGAAGAAGTATATACTTTCCTTTTCTTCTTTCCTTCTCTAATGAACAAACCATCGAAAGGATTCTTTGTAAATGGGAGGAGTTGTTTTTCAATTCCAAATTTGAAAATAGTCTTTAGCTGACGAATATAGCTGTTCCAAGTCACTTCAATGATAGATTGTCCAACAACTCTCTTTCTCCATTGGAGTATTAATAATTCTGATATTTCATCAGGATATTGAAGGCTACAATTTTTCTGTAATTGTCTAACTGCTTTTTCATAGCTTTTAATAGTATCTATACGTAAATGACGGTATAAAAAAAATTTACTAAGTAACATATCAAATGTGGTTCTATTCACTTTCATTTTTCCTCAATAAGTGATAAATGCAAATTATCAATTGGAATTCTATTACCGAAAAAAATAGTCAGTTTTATCAATCAAATACCCAATCAATTGAGAGGTTCTTCTTGGGCCAATAACCTTACAGCGCCAAAAAAATTAATACTATCGTTGTTTGATTGACGGTATTTCTTGTGTAATTTAAGTTCTTGGAAACTATATTGCAAATTTTCGATATCTTTTTTAGTAAAGTTGGTAATGCCCTTACTATTGAAAAAGAGCTGAAAGATTCCAGGTGTTACAAGGAAAAGTTTGCCTTTAACTATATGTAATTTAGCATTTGAATTATTAATAGTTAGGGTATTCCCGATAATTCCGGATTTTTAGCCATTCAACAAAAAAATCTCTCCTGAGACAGCCTCAATTTCCTTTGTATCATCCCTCGTTGTTATAGATGGGGTAGAGGCGATTTTATTTATTTCACTTTCTTGAGATGGTTTTTTATCAGTATAGTCTTGAGATTCTTCTACAGGTGAAAATAAATTCATTACCAAATCAGTCATATCCGTCTTAGTTTCAAAATTTTGAGTATTTTTGAGAGGGGATATTTTCAGATAAAGCAGGTTTATTCACTGTATCAGTTATTACGGGAAGTTGTACTTCAGATTCTGTAATTATTGAGTTTTCTTCTTTAATATCTTCACTTGAACTTAATTGTTCTTCATTTTCAATATCGACTCGACCTAAAAATGTACCCGGTCTGTCATTAAGATTTTCCCAAGCTACTTCCGGTTTAATTCTGAGTAAAGAAAATGCTTTAGGTGGGCACCAGCCTGAATCAGCTTTAATTCGACAATGCCAAATTGCCGTACCGTCATTTGTACTTTCAATAATACCTAATGATTGCATTTCACTAAATAATTTAGGATTGTCAGAAGGGGCGGAGATACCTTGCTCCAGTAAATAAGCTCGTATTTGGTCTGCAGTTGGCTTGCTCATTAACCATAGAGCATCCTCTGTAAGCCAGCCATCTGAAGGGCCTTTAGGGGTGTTAATTTTAAATTTATGTTGCAGTAAATGACGTAAAGCCATAACCAGTTGCTTCGCAAATGATGTTATAGGTTTTTGAGTTAATTTTGATACATCACCACCTAAAGCAAGCGTTACACTGTTTTGGTCTGCTTTTTGTACTATTTCAGATAGTAAACCTGATTTGTCTTTATGATCAGCCATCGCATACATTAATGATGAAAAAGCTTCCGGGTATTCAGCTAACCATGCAAACGCTTCTTTTGGTATTAAATAGTTTGCAAGGAAACTTCCCATAACAGGGTGAAGATCATAATCTCGCCCTTTAATGTATTTGAATTTATAAGGTTGAGTCGGGACTCCCAACCAAGGGAACCAACGAGAACCATCTTTTAATTGTATCTCTATATCAACAATAACTTTACCAATGTCATGAACCAATGCCGCATAAATAACAGCTGCAGTCCAAGCATCACGTTGCTTAGATTGTTCTTCTGGAGCAGCATTTTGTGGCAATACATAACTTTGTCGTAATTTAGCTGAAAATGAAAGAACTTCTAGGCCATGATCAAGCATACCACCTAAATGTGAGTGATGATGTGATTCTGAGGCAGGTAATAATTGAACCATTTCAGCGTAGCGCTCGATAGGTTTTTTGTAGAGTTCATTAAACATATCTTGCGTCATTGATACTTGTTGCCAAAGTAAGTTTAAATATTTTTGGCGTAATTCGGTATCGAGTAACTCTGACGCTGGGAAAGGAGTTATCCAACCTTCATTATCCACTTTTGATAAATTGGTATTTTGTAGGATAGGTGTAACATTAAGTGGAATTTGTTTTTTTCCCTTTGATTTTATGAAAAAAATAGATGAAAACATAACTTAGAACCTTTTTTTGTAAAAGGATATTGATTTATGTATCGATCTCAATAAATAAATAATTCTAAATCGGAGATAAATATTAAAGCCATTTTGAAAGCCTTTTTGGCCTTTTTCAGGTAAGACCTTTCCCTTGGAAAGGTTACCTTTATTACATTACCCTTAATCCCGTTAGGGATTCCTTTAACCTTTGTTTTTTTGCTACAATAATAACAATTACAAAAAAAGAAGAAAAAAATATGAAGTTTGAAATTAAAGATAACCAGGTTGTTATAGCTTCTACCCTAGCAAAGAAACAATATTAAAAACATAATGGAGAAATAACTATATACTCTATAATTAGGCGTTATAAAGAACGAAGAGGAAAATGCAGACCTATCGGTGATAATTGCCCTATGTTGTATGCCATGAAAGGAGCTGAAGGGTTAACAACAGATATTGAAACTATCGATGCTGTATATGAATACGCTAAAAAACTGATTGATGAATATCCATTTGAAGAACATATCGAACAACCATTTGATGTGATCATACTTATGCCATCTAAACATAGTATTGGGCGTAATTTAGCTTGTTTATTGCAGCAAAAAAATTTAATATAAATATTATTGATAATTTTCTCAGAAAAAAAACGCCTGAAACATTGATTGAGGATGTTATAAGTGATAACACAATTCCCCCTGATAAAAAACAGTCCTTAATTACTGCATTAAAGAGAAGCGAAGGGGGATTATCAATAAAAGATATAGCACCGAAGAATAGATGCTACTTACATATTTTTTGTGGTGATCATGTAAAATTACCAGCTGATGCTAAACATGTATTACTCGTTGATGATATATCTTCTTCAGGAACAACATTTGAAAGTGCGGCAGCAGTGATTAGACAATATTGCAAACAAGTTGAAATGATCTCAGCAGTTACATTATTTGCACCGATTAAATGAGTTTTAAGTAACGATTAGCTATTGTCATTAATCATAAGAATTAACCATAAGAATTAATCATAAGAATTAACCATAAGAATTAATCATAAGAATTAATCATAAGAGTTAAAAATTAGATTGACATTTAATTAGTAAATACTTAACATTAAGCACATCTAAGAGATTAGATTGACAGGGTAAATGTCCCCTCGGTCATAAAACATAGCAGGGACCCGCAGAGTGCAACTTCGGCCAGCTTATAATGAGCAAGTAGAAGGAGTTCTAGGCAGCGGCTAGAAAAATAATGAAACAATGGGGAGCTTGGCTCCCCATCATTTTTATCTATTAGGATATATCAGTTCATTATAATTTTTTTAGGTAATATTGGTTAGGTAAATTAACCTTCTCTCCATTAACGTTATCGTATCCTCTATCAATTCTGCTGAGTAGTTCATTTACCAGCATGAATGATAATGTCTTTTTTATAAACCATTTTGGAATTCCTGTTTTTTCAGTTATCTTGAGATAAGATGCCATTGAATACTTAAACTTTTTTTATCTCTTATTGCAGAAAAAAATAAATGAATAATTTTTAGTGCATACAATTCAATTTGTGAACGCAACGAGAAGCTTCTACAAAATATGCCTTCTAGCTCATGAATTGGGACTTTACACCACGTTTTATCTTCATTTTTGATTCACTATATATTGGTTTGTCCTTCCAATTCTCTTAATTGAAATAATATTATTGGATTCCAATACTTTTTAACCCCATGCTTATAGATTGCCTACTAATACCTAGACTCTCTGAAAATTCTTTATAAGTAAAATTTGTTATCAACTCATCATTAAATTCATCTTTTTGTGCCTTACTTACGATAATTAAAAATATCATTAATGCAGCAATATTTGCTGCATTCATTTGATTTTGGTTATTAGATGAGTATCTAAATTTTTTTAGACCACCGTCAATAACCCATCTACTCGGCATTTTTGGACCAATATTTCATTTTTTTGTACACCCATAAAAAAATAGACTCATACATAAGAACATAAATCCAATACCAATTGAAAGATCGGTTAATTCAGTTACAAAGGTAGATAAATGCTCTAAATTGAAGTTTGATAAAAACTGTTGTGATTAATGATAAAAGTCTCTGTATTTGCATGTTGATAAACTCCCATATAAATTTTTTTATACGGTATATTTATCTTTATTCGACCCTTAAATCTAGATGGAGTTTTTTTATAAGATTTCCATAGAAATGTAATAAAAATCAAATTGTTAATGCTTAATAATTAGTCTTTATTTTTAAACTAATTAGTTCATAATGGATAGGTTTATTCACTATACATTTCATCTAGGCTATCATAATCGCTATATTTATTCTCTGATTCAGTTGTATCTTCGTTTAATTCTGATTCTAATGTTCTTCGGTCTTCATCACCTAAAAATTTCCAGTAGTTACAAATCAACTCCTTTTCGCCATACTTTTCCCATACTCCTGGATAAAAGTATTCTGCTTCAACGTGACAAATCCCTCCTTCGTGTGGGTCTCTTATATTAGCTATAGATTCAAGGCTTTGAGTTGCGATAATACACGTGATATAGATTAGATGGCTTTTCATAGTTGGGTCAGTATTTTAAAAATGACTAATTCTAAACATCCTATCCAATACTAAGTAGCTTTATTTTGAAACTCTCCTGAAGATAAAAATAAATTATCAATGATGATACAGGACTAAATCTATATTATTTGTCTAGAAACTTTGATTTTTGTTTTTAGACAGTCTAAAAAAACTAGAGAATGGTAAGATTTTTAGACTGCAATATTAGGTAGTCTAAAAAGTTTTAGGTATAACAGAAACATTATGTATACTTGCTGCTGATGAAGGTTTTACCTATATTACCACGATTCAAGAACATAATATGGTAATGAAAGCCATTGAGCGTGGCGTATATGATGAAGCAATTTTAAGAACACTTAATATAGATATAAAAATTCTTTGTCAGAAAATGGCAATGTTGAAACTAATTATTCGAAAAGTCTCCGAGAAACTTGCTAATAAACCTGTTGGTAAAGAAATTTTCCGAATTTTACGAAAAATGAAACTAGAACGGCAAATTGAGGCGTCTGATATGATGTTACTCAGCTCTCGCAAAGAAGAATTGATTGAATCACACAGGCTTAAAGCTACATCAGAACTTGCTGATGTAGCTATTATGTAAAAGGAAATGGAGCGTCTCAAGGAAAACTATAAAATTTCTGAGGAAAAATTAGCCGATCTGAAACTTAGTCTAATTGTAGCCAAAGGCTATGTAAACAAACTTCTTAACAATGTCGTTACCCCAGAATTTCTTGGGAATGATATCTATCATGCACTAAAAGAAGTTTGTGAGAAATAGGACAATTATAGTAAGAGAGTCGCTTTTTTTACCAACTCTTTTACTATGGTTAAACGTCAAACAATTCCTCCTTTTAAGTGCCTTCTTAGTCTCATACCTTTCCTACTGTGTACTTACTGATTCTTGATTCTGTACAAATAGAACTTGTGTTTAATTACTTGCAAAAAGTGAATGATAATTGTTATCATTACAAAAAAATAATCGTATAGGTGTTATATTTTTTTGTTAATTTAGAATTTAAATAATGAGCACAATGAATAAACTATCAGATTCTAGGCTTTGCTGCCTGGGTTAATAAAAAGAGATGTCGGATATCACTCATTTATTTATATTGAGTTTTCACCTTCTTCGTTGAATGTTGAGTTGTTTAAGAAATGTATTGATGAAGTTGTGGATTCTATGGATATATTTCTAATGGAAATTAGTGATAGTGGCTTATTTGAAAAAAAGATTAGACGACACTAAATCTGTATCTATTGATATCCTAAAAATTAAATAAAGAGTCTGAATTTCACCGTAAAAGATATTCTCAGAGGAAATTTTTTTAGGATCAGAAGATAATCAAACTTTTTGATTCTAGTTTTTTTAAAAATTAGGTTTGTTGAGAATGAAAATAAGAATATAAACGTTAGTTTTCTAGCAAATATGGCTGCTATTAATCCGGCTATGTTGTATTTATTCATTAAAAAAATGTATCAAGTTTATATTCTAACGAGTTTTCTTCTCTGAAGAATAAATCATTATCCAACAATATTAATAATAAACAGTTAAATTCTATTAATTATAATCAACATCTTGTTAATGTTGATATTCCGGGATTGGCTTGGAATTTTATTAACCCTAATAAAAGGTAAGTTAAGTAATTTATGTCTGAATATAGACTGTAATATATATAGAAAGTTACAGGATACCGCTATTCTTAATAAACTCTCATTATCTCTAGTAATCAAAAAGTATTTTTCTGTTTTTTTCCATTTCTCTGTTTTTCCCCTGATCCAAAAATTTAGACTAAGTCTACCTTACTTCAAAAATAAAAATCAAATATAGATGCAATTTCAGATTTCTCAATTCAAGAGATAGATATTAATTCAAATTTATCTATTATAGAAAACGCACAATGTTTATTAGATAATAATTATATATATCTTAATGAACAATACTCTGGAGTAGAATTATTACGTAAATTAAGTGAAATTTCTAACAAAAAGGGAGATTGCGCCATTAGTATATACCGATTTGATAGATTACGGAGACCTTTTTAGTGGTGAGATAAAGAATTGTTTGGGATTACCGATTTTTTTAGTGTTTCTAGAGGTGCTGGTGTGGCTATAGATGTTCAGCAAGTAATAATGAATAATCATCTTTATTCTAATTGGGATATTAATACTGATTTAATTGAAACTAATGCTGTAAAAACCTATAGCTGATATTTATGTAAGACTTATTAGTTATTATGCTGATAATCCTACTGCATGGCAATTACCTTTATATAAGGTAAAAAGAACAGTTAGGGTTATATGATAGACCTATTAGTCAAGAGTCTAATGGTGATGTAAAAAAATTGCGGGGAACTATTTTTACTATAGATAGGATACAATCGTTAATTCAAATATTGATCCCTCAACCAGTAAAGGTCATTATGGTATATCATGATAATAAAAAAATGGACTTATTCTTCTCATTAGAAAGGACAATAATATAGTTTCTCTTACAGATATACGAAATAGTATTGAAAATAACTTTCTTGGACAGTTAGTTTTTAATGAAATATTAATCATTGAGTCAGTTATATTTACGAATTATACAGAAAGTGATTACTTAAGTAAATATCAGCTAGAATGGCTAAAAAAAGAATTTCTGAATCACAGAATGAAGAAATAATTATTTTTTTGATGTTATTAAAGTAATAAGTCTAATGATGAGTAAAATACTTAAAAAAACAATAAATCCTAAAACTGATAAAAAAATATAGACTTCTTTTTCAATTGGTGGAAACTCATTGTTAGGAGTTCAGTTAATTATAGAGATCAATAAATATTTCTTATTTACGAATGTATCTATTGCTGATTTATTTCGTTTACGTTCCGTATATGAATTGTCTAAGTTTTTTTATATGAAAAGAATCCTAAAATTTCATTACAAACAGCGCAAATAATTTTACAGTTAATGGCTAAAAAAATATAAATGGTTGAATAAGATGAATATGAATAATCTTCAAAGAGCATATATGAGTGGTCGTTCTAGCTATATGCCATTAGGTGGTATAGACATGCAAGATATTAGATGCTTCTATGTCGAATATAGTAAGGATGTAGTAATTGGAGCTATAAAGAATGTACTGTCGCATTATAAAAATTTTTTTAATTATGTAATTAATAAAGAAGATTGTTTAACCTTAAGTCCTAAAAAAAATATGAAACTAATAGAATTGTAGTACTAGATTCTTATATCGAAAAATCAAGAAAGTATTATGAGGCTAGCTAATTCCTATATTAAAGAATATATTTCTAAAGTATTTGATATTGAACACTCATTATGGAGAGTCATTGTAGTCAATCTAATTGAAAGTGGAAAGGTTGATAAACCATCTTGTTTGGTCGTTTTATCTTTTTAATGGAATTATCGTTGATGGGTATGTTATTTCAAGAATAATTAATGAGATTTTTCTCTTATATATCTAAAGGTGAGTTTTTCTCCTTCATTAAGTAATAATGATTTAATTATAAATAGAGAATTATCAATAGCACAATCTTATTTAGAGAACAACTTCTCAGGTTTGCAGAAGCCAATTACACTACCTTGGATAAATAATATAGAACAGCTTAGATTTACAAAGAGAAATAGCTTTACAATTCCAATTAAGAAAGAATTATTTTTCTCAGTTATCTAAACAGGCAGCAGAAAATGGTTTTTTTGAAAATACTATTTACACTTTGGCTGTTTGTAAATGTTTAAATAAGTATGTTAGATATAATGATTTTTGTAATAGCTATTCCTACTTCATATAGTGCAATAAAGTCGACGTGTTCTAATAACTCTTCTTTTTATTCCTTTGAGGTATAGAGAAGAACCTAATAGTAAGCTATTTGAAGAAGCATTAAATTTGCAAAATTCTATTATTTTAAGTTTAGAAAATAATATTGATGGAATAAGTGTAGCTCAACAACTAAGCTCACAATTAAAAAAACTATATTACCTTTTCCTGTTGTATTTACGAATGGATTGAACTGGGATCCTTTAGAAAGTGTACCTGGAGTTAAATACTTGAAAGGTATCACAGAAACGCCTCAAGTTGCCTTAGATATCCGATTTGTTCATCTTAATAGTGATTGGATCCATTTAAGTTTGGATTACGCTGAGGATGCGTTATCTAGAAGTTTTATCATATCATTAGCTCAAGATATTAATTCTTATCTTAAGAAATTATCCACAGAATTATTTACTATAAAATCTCCCTGTGAAGGAATGGGTGACAATTTAGCGGAAAGAGGTAAAGTTATGTCAGAAAAATTTTTTATTGAAAGAATAATATATAATATTTTTTTGATAATGCATCAGATAGCATTGCATTAATCAATAATAATCAAAGTGTTACCTATAAAAAATTGGGACAGAAAGTTTATCAGGCGGCACAAAATTTAGATATAGAATCAATCACTTCTAATGATGTTGTTGCACTATGTATACCGAAATCTTTTGATCATATTTACTATACTCTGGCATGCATTTTTTCGGGTATTATTTGGCTTCCATTAGATGCTAATGCTCCACCTGAACGGATTTTTATTCCAACTTAGAAATGCTAAAGCTACAGCAATAGTTATTAACCGTGATAATAAACATATAGAAGAAATAATTAGAGTTAAATTAAAATCAATAAAATGCATTATATTAAGTGAAAATAGTGAAGAAATATGTAGTATCAGTAATTATGCAAATGCTAAGCGCTGGAATTATTTAAAAGATTATTCTAGTTCTTATTATTTATATACTTCAGGAACGACTGGTATACCTAAATGTGTTGCACTAAATAATATCGCTACTAATAACACGATACAAGCTAGCATTAAACAATGGAAGATAACTCATAAAGATTGTGTTATGAGTGTTACGCCTTTTTATCATGATATGTCATTATTTGATATCTTTGGTACATTATGCGTTGGTGCAACACTGGTCCTTCCTGAAAAGGATAAAGTGAAAGATGCGTTTGAGTGGGCTAACTTAATTGAGCAATTTAAAGTCACTATTTGGGTATCTGTTCCAGCTGTTACGGATATGTTATTAATGGCAGCCAATAGTCAACAATTAACCTCTATTCGTTTACTTGCCCAAGGTGGTGATTATATAAGAATTAAGACTATACGTAATTTAATTAGCATTAATCCTAATATTAAACTATATTCATTAGGAGGTCCAACAGAAACAACAATTTGGAGTATTTGGCATGAAATAAATATTGATTATGATTTAGAACATTATGGTTGTATCCCTTATGGAAAAACCTTTAGTAGGAAACAATTATATTATTTTTAGATAAAAAAATAATGAATGCTCTGCAACTCAAGTCGGAAATATAGCAATGAGTGGAATTAATCTTTCTAATGGTTATATTGTGAATGGGGAATTAGATTTTGAAGGATATAAGAGAGTTGGCAAGGAGTTAGAACATTGGGTTTATATTTCTAAAGATATTGGTTTTCAGGAGGTTGATGGGGTAATAATCTTTAAAGGTCGAGAGGAAGGATACCTTAAAATAAAAGGAGTGCGAGTTAGTGCCGCAGAGGTGGAAAAATATATTTTAGATATTCCCTCAATTAGCCAATGTATTGTTGTAGAGTTACCTAATGAAGAATTAAGTTATTCAGAGCTTGCTGTGGCATATGTTTCAGATAAAACATATCAAAAATCTTTACAATCTCTGTATACTCAAGAATTACGTAAATATTTACCAGAAGTAAGTATTCCTACAAAGTGGTATCAACTGCCAGAACTACCACTCACTCCAAATGGGAAATTTGATAGAAAAAGAGGTTAGAAATACAATTCTTAATATGAAAAAAATGGATACATTTCTACGCATAAAAATAGATTCTGATAAGAATATTACAGATGATAAAAAAATGTTGAGAATTCAGGCTCTATATTAAGTGATGAAAAAAATATAAGATTTTTTTATGGAATTAACTCAGCAGGAAATTCAGTCAGCGTATATATCTTCAAATGATGAATTACAACGTATAGCAACGGAATATGAGCAAAGAGTTTGGCTTCTACATCAGCAAGATCCTTTATCTGCTGCTGGACCATTTATGATTGCATTAAATCTAAAAAGGAGATTTATGCCTTGTAAAGCTAATGTCATGTTTATATAAACTTTATGATGATGATTCTGCATTTAATAGTTGTTTTTTTATTGAAGATAAAGATGGTGTATTAAATAGAAAATTAAATAAATATAAACAACATGAAGTAGTGGAGTTACATCAGGTCGAAAAATATTAAAGAGGGATGTGATTTTTCTTATAGAAAAGTTAAATCAAGTAATAAATATTGAATCAGGTCCAATTATAAGATTTTTATGTTTTAGCTATGAAAAAAATAATAGTTGTCTCTTAGGTATACACTCGCATCATATCTTAATGGATAATAACTCATGGTCAATTATTTTTATCAAAATTATCAAATTTATATAATAATAATGATGTGGGTTATCCAATTTCTAATGGTGGGATGGAAAAACTTACTCGTAGATAGTGATCCTTATATTAAGGAAGAATATTGGAGTAAAAAAAATTTAAGTCTGGACTTACCTCATTTGATTTTTTTCTAAAGAGTTTAGATTTATTTCCAATTTCAATAACGGAATTAAGATAAATAATTTCTTTTTTCAAAGAAAAATAAGGTAAGTCGGTGTGTCCTAGATATACCGAATAGTCAACTTAATAGTTATTTTTAAGGATTTAAGTTTAAGTACTGTGGTGGCTAATTTTGGTTCTTATCTACTAAGTAAAACCCATAGTGAATTTATAGATATTCTTATTCCAGTCGTAGATATGTCCCCTGTCGTTTCTTTTAAATAGATTAAGAAACACATCAAATGTATTACCTATTCGCATTGAGAATAGAGAATATAAAAAAAGTAAATTCAGTTTGTAAAGATATTATTGAACAAATCACTAATGGCGTTATTAATAGCTTACCGTATGAAAAAGATAATTAATATTACTAATAGTGATCGTAATCATTTACCTAACATTCTAGTAACAGAGTTTGATAATCCTGCTAAGCATATAAATCTAGTAGGAGTATCCCATGAAATTATAGATATTCCCCCAGTAGACTCTTACTATATGATTACATTGGCATATTGTAGAAATTTGAAGAATAATATAACTAGATTTGAGTTGACAACCAATAAAACAATTGATCCGTTAATAACTGGATTATTATTACAAGACTTTATAAATAGTTTATATATAGAAAACTCACAAGAACACATCAGTATATTAAAAAGAAAAAAATGGAAAAATAATAAAGAAAATATTAATCAAACTATACTACATTCTATTATTAATGTTTATAGTCAAGTACTTAAAAAGAGAACTTGATAAGGATGATAATTTCTTTGATTTAGGAGGTCATTCCCTAACAGCAACTCTTGCTATAGGTAAACTAAAAAAACTCAATATGGTTTAGACATAAAAAAATAAATGATATTTTTTTACATACCAAACTCCTAATGAACTTGCTTATTATATATCAGAAATTCATAAGTCAGATGATACTTCTAATGATTATTTACCAAGTGAAAGCAGAGCTGAATTTTTTTACTGAGAGTGAATATAAGAAAAAAATAAATATCCAATTACACTATTACAAAAAAATTCTATCTTGAACAAGCTCAATTAGGTAAAAAAATAAGATATTTAACATTCCATTTGCTTTTTAAATTACTCGGTAATATTGATAGCAATATTTTTAAAGGAAATATTTTTTTAGATATAATAGAGCATCATACTGCTTTTAAGAACTATTATTATCCATAATGAAAATACTGAAGCACAACAACTTGTTATTAGTATGAAAGATGTAAATGAACAAGTGTGGTTTAATGTATATGAGGCTAAGGATGAAAAGGATGCAAAAAGATTTTTGTTATTAAAGCTGGATATAATAGTTTTGATCTAACTAAAGAAATCCCTATAAAAAGTAAGTTATATACAAACTAAGAATAATATTTGCTATCTTTCTGTTCTTATCTATCATAGTGCATTTGATGAGTGGTCTGCATCAATATTTATTGATGAATTTATAAGTCTCTTAACTTCTAAGTTAAATAAAAAAACACTTTAAATAATCAAACACAATATAAAGAATATCAAACTTATCAATATTATGAGTATGCTATTGAAGAGTTTCATAATAGAAACTCTATTTTGAAGAAGGTTTATATTTTTTTGGAAGCAAAAAAATTAGGCACTTTAACAGAGCAAAATGGACTACTTAATTGTTTAGATAAATGTACTTTATCTGCAGATATTACTCCGGTTGATAAAGTTATTCCAATAAAATTATCTTTTTAATCATATCATTAAATCTTCTTTAATGGATTTATCTTTAAGGTTAAAGACATCATTATTTCAAGTTATTTATAGTTTGATTGTGCTAACTCTATATAAATTAGGAGCAGGTAATAATATATTAATTGCTACATCAACATCCTGTAGAGAAAAATCCTAAATATCATAATACAATTGGATTATTTACTAATGTCATTTTTAAATAGGGTTATTATTAAACCTGAAACATCTTTATTTAACTTATTATGTGAGAATCAAACTGCTATTATGTCAGCTATTAGATATTCTCAAACCCCTTTTCCATTTTTTTACTTAATGAACTTGCAGATCCATCAGCTAATAATTTAGTTGAATATTATATACAAATGCATGCTGGCAATCCTCTTAATAATATTACCACACAAATTAATGGTGAAACTTTACGACTTGAATTACTTGAACAACAATATACTGAGCCTAAATTTGGTTTGCATTTTGAAATATATGACGAACCTTTAGATCAAGAGAATTCACTTGTATTTTTTTAATTCATTACATGCCTGGAAGATATAGTATTGACAGTCTTAAACCGTTGAAAGAGTCTTTAATATCAATAATAGAAAAAAATAGGTAGCATTGATTTAAACACACCAATTAATAAAATCAACTTTTTAATAATAGGAGGATAAATGAGTAATGTAAATAATATATATGACGTGGCCGGAATTGGGATTGGACCCTTTAATTTAGGTCTTTCATGCCTACTATATGAACATAAATCTCTGACAAAAAGTATTTTTTTGATTGTAAGCCTAGTTTTTGATTGGCATACTGGTATTATGCCTGAGTGGGTTACCTTACAAATTCCATTTATTGCAGACCTGGTAACATTTGCCGACCCTACTAATAAATTTTCAATACTTAATTATTTTTAAAAGAAACTGGTCGTTTATACCAATTTTATATACATGAGAACTTTTATCTTTCTAGAGAGGAATACAATAAGTATTGTCAATGGGTGGTAAATAAACAAAAACGTTTTTAAATTTCAATAAGAGAATAGAGAGTCTATATTATAATAATACAAAACAATATTACGAGATAGATGTTTTTAAATATGAATACTAATAACATTGAGAAATATAATGCCAAAAAAAATTAGTTATTGGTACAGGAACCTCTCCTCGAAAAACCATCTTATTTTTAAAGATGGACAAGATGGTTTATATCTCTCATCAGAATACATGAGTATAAAAGAATATATTCAAAATAAATCGTCTATTACTATAGTTGGTTCTGGGCAAAAGCGGTGCTGAGATTTTTTTATGATCTTCTAAAGGATTCTTGTCGATATTCCTACAAATTACAGTGGGTGGGGAGACCTAAGAATTTTTTTGCTCTAGATTCTAAAATAAGTTAGCCTTAGAACTAACATCACCAGACTATAAAGAATTTTTTTCTTCCCTTTCACCGAAAGTAAGAAAAAAATTTACTACAAGAACAAAGTTCTTTATATAAAGGCGTTAATCTATTATTACTAAATCGTATTTATGATTATTTATATCTTCATCATGATCAATGCAAAGATAGAGTTAATATCTATCCAGGTTTGGAAGTAACCAATTGTATTAGATGCAATGAAAAATGGAATATTCCTGTCAAAAGTAAATTATCTCAAAAAGATTATTCCTTAAATTCTGAGGTCATTATTTTTTTGCTCTTGGATATCAATATGTAGAGCCAGAATTTTTTAAGGGGTGTTAATGATATTATTAATAGAGATGAATACGGTAATATATTAGTTTCTGATATATATACAATTGACTCTAGGGATACCATTTTTTTGTTCAAAATGTTGGTTTAGAACAGCATGGTATAGTAACTCCGGATCTTGGTATGGGTCCTTATAGAAATTCTATTATTGCAAATAACCTATTAAACGCAGAATATTTTTGATATTGAAGAAAGAATAGCTTATCAGAAGTTTTTTTGTGATTCATGTTTTTTTATATGTAAGGATTGAAGAATGGTTATTGATAGTATGCCTTCATCATATGTAATACATTTGGGTAATGATGAATTTAAATTTACACAATTTAATTATCCCTATGATGTTCCACTTCTTCATAAGTGGTTAAATGCCAAACATACAATAGAGCAATGGAAGCTTAATAAACCGTTGAGTGAACTTAATAATTATTTTTTTAGAATGACTCAAGATAAACACCAACGTTTATACATTATTTCTCTTAATGGAATTCCATTTTCATATTGTGAAGTTTACTCTGCTTTTTGGGGATAGAATTTCTAATTACTATAATTCTTCTGACCTAGATGTTGGATGGCATCTATTAGTCGGAGAAAGAGAATATATATCTAGGAGTCTTATTAAAAAGATAGCGTATATCATCAGTGAGTTTATTTTTTTAACACAACTAATAGCTCAAGAATTATTGGAGAACCGGACGTTAGAGTAAAATGGAATGTAATTGCCGGCGACTTTAATTACATACCACAAGGAGTTATTCAATTACCTGAGAAAACAGCGTTGCTTTACTTTTGTAATAAGAATGATTATCATAATTCTTTAGGGTATTTTTTGAACAAAAATCTGGAAACACCAAATGATGAAAACACCGATTGCTGATAATGATAAAAAATTAGATATCATGGATCATTTAAATCAGGATCACTCTGATGAATTGTTGATTGTCGCAAATTATTATGGACAGAACAGTGATTATTCTGAGGCAAGGATTAGTGATATTTTTGAAGAAGGAGTGGTCATTGATGCTTGTCATATCGATCGTGGAAATTTACAGTTTTATGTGCCATTTACGATTACTGGTTCAATTGAGGAAAAAATTCTCTATTTGGCTTATTATGCTTTGACTAAACAAGGTGAAAAATTCAAAGGTAATAAGCGGCAATTCTTCACCGTTGGACAAAAATCAATGCCCTCTAAAAATATCATGCGTATTTTCATCAATGGCGTTAATCCATTTCCCGAATACTATGCAGCTTACTGTTATGGTTTTGTGTTAAAACACATTGATCGTCCGAAAAAAATTCACTCAAATAATATGAAAAAAGGTTTTTTTATGCGGGTGTTTGATCGTTTGTTTATTTGGCTGCTACGTATCTTGAGCTCTAAAAACAGAATGAAACTGCTCGAACAAATGAATAGCGATATTCGCTTATATACCCTGCGTTTGTCCGCCCAAGATATTTCAGGCCAATATGTTCAAGGTGCCATTGATGTCTATTTACACGGAGACAGTCCTGGGGGAGCTTGGATTAAACAACTTAAAGAAGGTGATATTATTTTCAGTCGGGCGAGTATAAAGGATAAACATCCACATTTACGACATGGAAAAAACGTGTTGATCGGTGATGAAACTGCCTATCCCGCCTTGGCTGGCATTCTTGAGTTATGGAGTAATCCCGAACCGCCCATTATTTTGATTTTGATGAATGATCCTGAAGAAAAGGACTATTTTAAAGATCTTGCTATGCCTAAAGATACGGAACAACATTATTTGATTTATGCAGAGAAAAAACAGTCTGATTTGGTGATTGATACACTAAAGCAACTAGGCAGTTTGGATGGTGCCTGGGGTGGGTTGGAACGGAGCGAAGCACAAAAAGTACGTCATTATATTCGTAATGTTCTTTCTATTGATGGAACCAAAAATCACATTAAAGGTTACTGGACTATGAAGTAGTCTCTATTTATTTAAAAAATAAAATTCTTTTTCACTTAAAAGGAGAACACAATGAAAACGAGTAAGTTGCTTTTGTTAACGTTAGCTACGTCCCTAACTGCTGAGCCGATATTTGCCAATACAACGTCGAAAAACAATAGCCAAACGGTGAAAACTGAGGAATTGGAGCCTATCATTGTGTATTCGAGAGGTGTGCGGGAATCTAAATTAGATACGCCGTTTATGGTGGATATGATTGATAAACAAGATATAAAAACAAGAAATACAAAAAATGTTTTGGAGGCATTATCTACATTACCAAGTTTGAATATCCATAACGGCAATAATGCTGCCACAACCGCCGTTTGGATTCGTGGCGTAGGCTCTTTAACCAACACCAGTATGGACGACAACTCTGTAGATGTTGTAGTGGATGGCATAAGCAACGGCAAATCTGGCTTAGCCCGTCCATTGCTTGATATCGAACGGATTGAAGTAGCCAAGGGACCGCAAGGAACTTTATTCGGTACTAAAGCTGAGGCGGGCAGCATTATGATAAAAACTGCTGATCCGCAACCGGAATTTGAGAGCAAAATTGGTGTCAATGTAGGCAATTTGAATTTACGTGGTATAAACGGCTTGCTTAATGTGCCACTTTCTAAGCAGTTTTCATTCCGATTGGCCGCACAAGTGGAACGTTTTGACGATTACATAAAAGATAGAGATACAGGGAGACCACTGAATACGAAAACAAATGACGCATTACAGGCAAAACTTCGTTGGAATGACGGAGATCGCAATGATGCAGTATTAAGCATTTATCACGATCAGCGTAAAAACTTCTTACCCATTATTCTTTCAGACCCATTTTCGTTTAAAACCAAAACAAACGGTTTGCCGCATAATGCGTATCGTAAAAACTCTGGTATTTCGTTGAAATATATGCATGCGTTTGATTTTGCCGTTTTAGAATCCACCAGTGCCTACCATTATCACGATGCCAATGTTAACCGCCCGTTAAGACCTCTTGATATGTTGGGAGTATTCTATGATGCGGCAAAGGCTCCTCAGACGTTACGTCCATTATTAGATCAATATTACTATAAAAACAAAAATAATCGTCAAAATGTTAATGAACGGGTAAGACAATTCTCACAGGAATTAAAATTGACCTCGGAAACTGATACTGGCTTAATTTGGGTAGCTGGGGTATATTTTGAAAAACGGAAACGAGATTTTAATTACGATGCAATTCGAGATATCCAACCGTTACCACCAACTCCGATGGTACTGGGTGCCGATCATTTTAATGGGGTGCTGAATCGTGAATTTGATTATGAAACAAAAGCACTTTTCGGCGAGCTCACATTCCCTTTGACCGAAGTATTAAAAGTCGTTGCCGGTGCTCGGTATGGCAATGAACGTTTGAACTATAGTGCAATTTATACACCAAATCCTAGCTTGACCAATCTTGCACACAATAGCGAAAAACATAAAATCAGCGACAATTTCTTAAGCGGTCGTTTGGGTCTGAACTATACTATCACACCAGAATGGCACCTTTATGCCATTCAAAGTTGGGGTAATAAATTCGGCGGTTTTTCTGATTACGGTACCAACATTGCACTTAAGGGAAATGACCAACCTTACAAATCAGCCAAAATACTGAGTTCGGAAATAGGCAGTAAGTTTCTCACCGCTGACGGCAAATTCGGACTTGATGTGTCTTTATTCAACAGCAAGTTGAAAGATGACCATATCACCATCACCCTCTATCCGTCTTATTTAACTAGTACGGGAAATGCAGACACTCGCTCTAGAGGGGTTGAATTAGGTCTGTTCTGGCAATTAACAGACCAATGGAAACTCAAACAAGACCTCATTTATTTAGATACCAAGGTGACAAAAGTGCCAGCAGAATCCAACAATATTACGGCAAAAGGAAACCGCTTGCCGCAAGCGGCGAAGTGGAGTGGTTCACTGTCAGTTGCATACTCTTCTCAACCGTTTAATCTTGGATTGATTGGCAAATCACAATTGCTGAGCGATTTATCCGTTCGTTATGTCGGCAGCCGTTATGCTCAACCAGATAATGTACAAAAATTAGGTCGCTATGTACTGTTAGACTTTTCTATCGGACTGCAAAGCCAACATCATAATGTTTCACTTTGGACCAAAAACCTAACCAATAGGAAATATCACGCATTCGGTATAATGCCTGGCTATGCTGGATTGCCAGCAACTGGACGCACGTTTGGCGTAAATTATAGTTATCAATTTTAGAGAAAAAGATGGCACATAAGCACAGCAGTATGACTTGGTTAATGCTAACAACATTATATATAAGTCAATATATCGGTATTTCATTTGTACTGACTGCCTTGGTCGTTGTTCTTCGAGCTTCAGGGTTTGCATTGGATAAACTGGCGCTACTTAATCTGATTGCATTCCCGATTGCTGGAAAATTATTGTTTGCATTAGCTGTCGATCATATCCTAACGTTCTTCCAAGGACGCTATCGTGGTTGGTTGATTATCGCACAAGGTAGTATGGCTGTTTTATTGGTAGTCATTAGTTTTGTTGATATTACTCAACATTTTTACACAGTAGTCGGGCTGTTTTTTCTCTACAGTATTATGACCTGCATTCAAGATGTCGCCATTGACGGATTAGCCTGCAAAATTTTTGAGCCCTCTGAACGACAAAAAGCCAACGCCGTGCAGTATGCTGGAAATTTATGCGGAAATGTGATTGGTGGCGGTGTGATATTGCTGTTTTACGACATCATTCAATGGCAAGGTGCTTTACTAGTGTTAGCAACATTGACGACGATCTCTTTTGTTCAATTAGTTTTTTATGTTGAACCGGAAACTGAAAAAACGCAAGTCGGGGATAGCGGTACACAATACCGATTCTTTAGACAGGTAACTGCCTTTATGCGTGCCAATAAATTTTGGTTTCTTCTGCTGTTTATACTGCCAAGCGGTTTTGCTTCAGCTTATGCACTGATTAACCCAATGTTGGTGGATGCTGGCTGGTCAATTGCTGATATTGGTATGGTTACTAAAATTTACGGCTCAATTATCGGCGTACTTTCTGCTTTATCAATTATTCCTTTAATAAAACAATTTGGACGGATTAAAACGTTACACTATCTGGTCGCCTTTCAAACCTTGCCTTTGCTCGGCTTACTCATACTTACCAAACAACAGCTAGAAACATCAATGGTTTATGGTGTTATTGGTTTGTATTCGCTGATCCAACCGGCATTATTAGCCTCAATTAGTACTTTAATTATGGATAAAGCCGCACCTATGCAAGCGAAAGCGACCTTCTTTTCATTACAACTCAGTGTTATTGTGGTTATGGGATTTATTTATGCTGCGCTTGCCATGTATTTTGCTAGCCAATACGGTTATTTTTTCGTATTGCTCTCGTCTATTCTGCTAAACCTTATCGTCGTTGTACTTACCTTAAACATAGTAGATAAAGCACGGTGAGCATAATACTATTTCATCTTAATATATACCTACATCGTATTTCTATTTTTTTACTTTACCAATTAATGTGTAATTAAAGCTATCAACGATCTCTATATCATCAAGCATACGATTCTTATCCACACCTTGTTTTTCTAAAAAAACTCTCTAATCTCGATAAGATGAACAGTTTTATTATTATATGTCATAATATACCCATGGATCTTCTCACCTAATAGTTCATCAGGAATACCGACTATCGATATATCTTTAATTAATGGATGTTTTAGTAATATTGTCTCAAGTTCACTCGGAATAATTTTCTCACCACCTCGATTAATTAATTCCTTACATCTTCCAGTTACAACGATATTTCCTTTTTCATTTATATATCCTAAATCCCCTGTTCTATAAAAACCATCTTGAGTAAAGGATTTTTTATTAATGGTATCTGCATTATAGTAACCATTAATAGTATAGGGGCCTCGGGTTATAATTTCCCCGATATCACCTTTAGGTAATGGAATTAAATTTTCATCAACAATAACTATTTCATCATGTGCAGATATCGGAGTTCCTTGACTGTAAATGATTGTTTCAAGATTATCATCTAATCTAGTGTAGTTAACTAATCCTTCAGCCATTCCATAAACTTGCTGTAATATTACTTTAGGAAAAAAATTAATAAATTTTTCGGCAAGTACTGGAGATAGCCTAGCTCCTCCTACTTGAATTACTTCTAATGTACTAAGATCATAGTATTTTATTTTACTGCTATTTACCCATAAACTTACTAATGATGGTACTAACGATACCTGAGTAACTTTATGTTTTTGAATAAGCTCGAAACAAGTATCTGGACTACCGTTTTCTGCAATTACTATTTTTGCTCCCACATAAAGAGCTCCAAGGACACCAGGAGAGCTCATGGCAAAGTTGTGAGAAATTGGTAGAGCAACTAGTTGCACGGAATCTTTCTTTAATCCGGAGATTTGCACTTTCTCTTACCGAATAAAGATATTCATCATGTGTTCTTGGTATAAGTTTCGGTATACCAGTAGTTCCCCCAGATAATTGAAGAAATGCAATGGATGTTGCTTCTGTCGGTCTAGGTAAGGATGAGTAAACGGAAAATTGTGGGAGTGAAATAATTTCACCCCGATTAAATGTTCGAATAATTTGAAGAGATTCAGGATAATTTGGCATATGGCAGACTATATCCTCCGCTGAATTGTCTGTAGTTTGATCTTTAATCCTGAGATAAACAGTCGCATTAGAAGATTTAGTAATATGGTATATTTCATGTGACCTGTGTCCATACAGACTAAATATAGGTCTAGCCCCAGCATAATAAATACCAAATAAAGCAATAAGAAAGTCTATACTGTTTGGGGCTTGAAGTATTATAAAACTATCCTTTTTAATCCCGATTTCTTTTAGAAATTCTCCAAAATTTATAGTGGCTTGATATAATTCCTTATATGTAAGAAAAGATTCTCCCTCAGCAAGGGCGATCTTATCACCATAAGTTCGACAAATTTCTGTAAGAAAATCAAAATGATTTTGTCCCTGCCAGTACCCTAATGATTGATAAAGTTCTATTCTTTGCTGACTAAATGGAACATATAGCTGGCTCAAAATAACCCCCTTGTAATTAATAATGATAATGATTTTTATTTATTATCTGGTATAATGCCTACAATTTCAATACCTACAAATTACTTAGTATCTATGAACAAAAAATATAGCTTATTCTGTCTGCCATCAGCAGGTAGTAGTGCGTCAATGTATGGCTTATGGTCGAAATATGCAACGGATTGGCTTTCCGTATACCCAATTGAATACCCTGGGCATGGGACAAGGTGCAATGAGGCGTTGATAGATAATGTAGACAGTTTGGTTGGTGACGTTCTTGAGCAAATTTTATCTATAACCAAAGAAAACATTATCTTATTTGGGCATAGTTTTGGGGCAGCATTAATATGGCATCTAATTAAGAGTTTAAAACAGCTTAAACTAGAAAGAAATATAGAGTTGGTAGTTCTTAGCGGTAGACCAGAAACATCTACGTTAAGAAATGCTGTAGTACATCCATCACAATGGTCTCAAGAGACAATTTTAGATAAAGCCAAGAATTATGGTGGTATTCCTCAATTAATAATTGATGATACTGAAATTCTTACGTTCTTTTTAAAGATTCTTCAAAATGATTTATGTGTAAATGAAGATTTAATTAATAATGATAAACTTATTCTAGAACGACCATTATGGGTTATCATTGGTAATGATGATCAAGTTACAACACCTCACTCAGTAGAAATGTGGAAGTTTTGGACTACTCAGTGGAAAGGAATAACATCATTTCCAGGGGGGCATTTCTTTTTGAGAGATGAAGATACTATTAGAAAGATTATTTACGGTATACAAGAAATTATTTTTTTAATTGTAAAAAAAATGCAAGGAATACTAACATGAAAGATGAATTAATAGCCATTGTAGCTAACACATTAGGGATTGATGTGAAGAATGTACCTTATGACTCAAATTTAATTTCCATAGGATTACATTCTTTAGCATTAATGAGCATAGCAGAACAACTAACTAAAAAAATATGATAAAAAAATATTAAATTTTTCATTGTTAATGAAAAATCCAACCATAAAAAAAGTTGGGAAAAGTCTTATTGATAAATTAGACTGATAATATAGTTACTATTCGTAATAGCAAACCTAAATAATAAAGTCTTAGAATAGCTAAATTAAGATTTTTATTAAGTTAGATATGGGAAATATTATGGAATCATTTATTGTCCAAACTAAAATCACCACTTTCCAGTGGAAGGTTATTGCTATCTGTTTTTTTATTGTATTATTAGATGGCTATGATATTGCAATAGTTGCGTATATTGCCCCTTTATTAAAAAGAAATGTTATTATCCTCTGTTAATGTTTCTTATTTATTTGTATCTGGTGTATTAGGTCTCATGCTAGGAAGTATGTTATTCGGTTCGTTAGCAGATAAGTTTGGTAGAAAATTTATACTGATAGTATCTATAGCATTATACGGTGTTACAACAATTTTATGCGGTTTTGTTAATGATCTCTTTTTATTAGTATTATTTAGATTTCTTACCGGACTGGGGTTAGGGGGAGCTATGCCAATTTGTATAGCTTTATGTTCAGAGTATTCTCCTCAAAGATATAAAATGCTCTTATGCACTTTAAGCTGGAGCGGATTTACCCTAGGAATTAGTTTAGGTGGAATAATTTCTAGTTGGTTACTTCAAGAGTTTAGTTGGCATTGGTTATTTTATATAGGAGGTATATTACCTATTCTATCTATCATTATAGTAGTGGTAAGTTTACCAGAGTCATTAGAATTTTTTTAGTACGTAATCGACTTAAATATGGTAATTTCGAAAAAAATTAAGAATAATTCTTGAAAAAGATAAATGGTATTCACATCGATGTATTATTGGAAAAAAATTAATTCTACAGATGTTTGTGATAATTATTTATTGCCAACAGTTAAATATCTTTTTCAAAAAAAGAGAATGCCTTTTTATACCATATTTCTATGGTTAACGTTTTTTTCTTCTCTTTGATGGTTTTTTTATCTATTGGCTTACTGGATACCTATTCTATTTGATGTTCTATTTTCGTTAGATAAAATTAATTTTCTAGCTTCAATGCTACCTTTAGGGGGACTTTAGGTGCTTTTTTTATTAGCTATACTGATTGATTATAAAAAAAGAATCTTTTCTTATATTATCTTTATCATATTTAACAAGTGTGATTTTTCTTATTGCTTACTCCTAATTTTTATTGATGATTATAATTGGTTATTATTCTTTGTTTTTTTAGTAGGCTTTTACTATAGCTGGCGCACAAAATGGTATTAATATTGTTTCTGCTACTATTTATCACGAAAACATAAGAGCGACTGGCATTGGTTGGTCTATGGCTAGCGGTCGACTGGGTTCTATTGTCGGTGCATATATAGGTGTTTTTCCTAACCAAAGATCAAGAAATTGATTTTTTTCTTTAACTGTCTCTCTATCGGCACTCTGATATGTGGGTTATCACTTTTTATGTATTCTTTTTATATAGAAGGGTAAAAAAATGGTTTGTAATTATTAAATTAATCTAAATACCTATTGTTTAAAAAAATAAGTTGAGAAATAAATATCATGGATGAATTAAAATCTATGAAGGTTAGTAAGTATAATACTCTAATGCGAGATGTTGACATTTTTTTACTACTCTTTTGATAATGATAGAGTGCTAGATAAGCATGTAAGGAATTTATTCTGTCATATATTATCTAAGCAAGAAATAAACTTAGCTAATCAATATAAAACATCTATTCTAATAAAGAAAGCTATCGCTAGGAGAGCTCTAACAAAAATTATTCTGGCTAATTATCTTTCTAATATCTCACCTAAGAATATTAAGCTGTTAAAAAAACTCAATACGGCAAAACCATATTTAGAAAATATGGAGGTACATTTTTCTATCTCACACTGTGATACGATGTTCTTGATTGGAGTAAGTAAAAAATTTGAATTGGGGATAGATATAGAAGACATAAAAAACAAGGATTATTCTGATATCGCAAAATATGTATTATCTGATAAAGAGTATAGCCTTTACGAAAAAAAGAAAAAAATTGGAGAATAAAGAAAAATTTGTTTTTGTCATTTTTGGACAAGAAAAAGAGGCCTTTTTTAAAGCCAATGGTATAGGCTTACCCGATAACCTAAATATGTTAGATACAAGTTATTTTTCTTTCCAAAGAAATAAGAGCAAATAACAATTATCGTTGTTTCAATATTTCTATAGATGTAAATCATATTGCACATGTCGTTTTAATTGTTTAAGAGGCTATGCTAGATAACGAAATAACATTCCATTTAGATTAGAATAACTTTATGAGAAAAGTCGTTTAAGTCAGAATAAACAAACTAAGCTCATTTAGCTATTAGAGAACAATGAAATACCTGAACCTCTTATTGGTGATCGTGTAATTTCTACTGATGAGTTAATTCATTCAGATAGAACAAAGTATTAAATTTTTGAACAAAGGAGTTAATTATGGACTATGATTATCAAAAAGGCTTTGAAGAAGGTTATAGAATGATTATGGGGGCATCTGCATTGCTACCTTTAATGCCTATTCAACCATTGACACCACTTGGAAGCACTCCATTTAGAGAGGGATTAAAAGCTGGTATAAATTTAGCTAAAAGAAATAACCAACAGTCATTTAATAACATTTTTTTAAATAATTTTAAGAGAAAAGATGGCATTAATAGGATTCGCTCGAGTATCAACTCAACAGCAGGATTTGAGTGAACAGATTCAAGCATTAAAAGAATACGGTTGCAAAAAAATTTTTTCAGGTAAACATTCCGGTAAAGCTGAGAAAAATAAAGCACAATTGGATGAACTACTGGATTATGTCCGAGAGGGTGATGTTGTTGCAGTAACTAAGCTTGACCGCCTAGGAAGGAGCCTTGCTCAGTGTTTGAATACACTTGAACTATTTAAGAATAAAAATATTGGTTTTGTTGCAATACAACAAGGAATAGATACCCGAACCCAAAACAATCCTATGGGGATGGCCTTAATTCAATTGTTAGGTATTTTTGCTGAATTGGAAAGAAGTTTTATTGTCGAGCGTACTCAGGAAGGGAAGCGAACAAAACTTGCTTCAGGTCATAAAAATGCATTAGGCGGCCGCCCACCTAAAGTGACAGATAAAATACGTAAAAAGATTTATGCGGATTTTAAAGCTGGTGATTCTATTTCAACAGTAATGAAACGATATGATTTATCTAAATCAACGGTGGCGAGACTAAAAGGTATTTATAATAGGGAAAATTTAATGTCTGAAGAGTAGAAAAAAACAGTTAAGTATAAGCTTCCTGGTTTTTTATTCGTTACAATGTATCTACGATGTAGTTCAATTTTGTCAGTTTTGTGTAAATGTTTAAAATCTCCTTATTTACGCCAATGCGTACATTGTTAAATATGTAAATACCCTTATCTGTTTAGATAAGGGTATTTATGTTAGTAAAACATTGGCTCATTTTCCCAATCAATGTCAAGCGGGGGTTCTTCTACTGGTTCAGGTTCAATAACTTGATATTCTGCTTCAGTATAGGAATCTGCACTCTCCAATTTTTTGTTCCAATTCCCCAATATGTGAGCAGGTGTGTATAAATGGTAATTCACCTCATCTTTAAGGGTGTTACCAATAATGACTTCTCCCGGTATATGTAAGAGTGTCATTTGTATATAACACATTAATGCTGCAGTAAAATCCAAATCTCTTGCTTGAGCCCACATTTGTTGCTGAGGGTTGAAGTCCTCTTCGCGCAAATAATTATAAGCCTCAATAATCATTACACCTGATCCACAAGTTGGCTCTTGCAATGTCAAAAAGCCACGTTTTTTTATTAAACTATGACAATCTGATAGAGTTACTGCTGCCATAAAGTGGGCAATGTGACCAGGCGTGAAATATTGAGCTTTATATTGATCACCTAAATCCAACGACATGAACACTGATCCTAGGAAATCATAGGTTTTATGCTCCAAAGCCTCAACAATAATGTTGAAAAGGCGACTGAGAGCTTGTTTTTCATCTTCATTATAATGCCCGCCAGCTGTCTGATAACGTTGTCTCAACGATTCATCTGCTTGTGCACCATATATAATGAGATAGAATTCCAGGGCAAAGATTGTAATAAAGTCGTAAAACACTTCTGAGCGTCGATATTGTGGTGCAATCGATTTAAAAAGTGCGGTAAATTTTTTCTCGAAATCCATAGATTACTCCTAAAATAACGGGAGCAATCCCCTTTGAGGATTACTCCCCAAAGGGTGGTTTATGAGAACTCTAACAAAAAACGTTAGAATAGTTTAATAGAAGCTAAGCCGCTAATTTTGCTTCTTCATTCGATGTTAATTCGAGAGCATTTAACAAGAATTGTGTTGCTTCACGTGCTTGAGAAGATGCTCGGAAAATAGCTTTTTTATCGGCTTTTAATGCGTTAATCCAATGTTCAATATACGCTGCATTTTGTGAAATATTATTGCAAACATTCACGTGCGCACAGGTAAAGGCGCTTGTGAGTTCAGCTATTAATTCTTCAAATGCATATTGTTCAGAACCAAATTTATCAAATTTAGCTACACCGTCACGATTTAACCGGTCTTTATGCCCGGTGGCGTGACCGCATTCATGCAGTAGAGTTGCATAGTAGTCGTCAGCTGTATTGAATTTTTTGAAATCCGGCATCACAATGCAATCTTTTCTCGGCATATAACAAGCACGATCTTGTGCCTTGTTATACAGCTGCATACCCATTTTATTAGGTAATACATCTAAATCCGGACGAGTTTGCATTTCTGAAGATTTTTCCGGTTCAGGATATTCTTCATAGTATTTTTCTAAGCCTTCACACTGTTCAATATTAAACACGTGATGGCCACGAATAAATACAGATGACTTCATTTTCGGATCACCGTTTTCATCAAGTACAATGTTTCCGCTATCGTCTTTTTCTTCAAACATATTTTGTTTATAGAAAATAATAACCGTACTTTTCTCACCTGTTCGGACTTGGCCACCTAGATGATTTGCTCCTTGAAAAGTTACCCACTTGCGTTGAGTAAAGTTTTTTCTAATGGCGCTCATCCAAAGCAGAAGTACGTTGATCCCGGAGTATTGACGACCACTTTCACCGTTGCATGGAATAGCCATTTGTGGCCATCCACTATCCCAAGGTTTCTGCCATGGCATCACACCTTGCTCTAATGCTTCGAGGATTTGGTCTGTAATTTGTTGATATAAATCTTTGGCAGGTTGAGTTCTTTTTTTCATGGTTGTTCTCCAATAAAAAAAAGGGAACAACCCCCCGAATGGGAAATTGCTCCCAGTCGGGTAAAAGAAAACCTTGAACACGCCAATGGCATGATCAAGGTTTGTTGTAAAGGTTGCAGGTATTAATTCAGTTATGAATTAACACCAATGGAATGTGTTTTTTTGCTTTGTGCTTTTTGCTCTTGTTGACGTTTTAATGATCGCACGCCAATAAAAGCAACTGTTCCCATAAAAAACAGTACAAAGACAATTGCAAAGAGGAACCCATTCCAGTTTAACGTAATATTCATACGTTACGCTCCGTCTGTCTCCATTAAGTTGTTGCAATATTTAGCTAACAACACACCACAGAACCAAGCTATTCCGCCAAATATCATAATGATAATGGCAAGAAGTAGCGGAATATTGTCATTCTGAACAAACATTGCGACAAACGCAATACCTAAGATGTAAGTGCCGATTTTACGAAAATCTTCAGAAACCAGCAGCATTGTTTTTTTGTCCCAATTGGAACTAACAAGCTTGAGTAAACGCTTAATCATGTTTACCCCCTTACACTTAACAAATCTTTACGGTTTGCGTATGGCGAAACTGTAAAGAAGTGATATTTCTGTCCGTATTGACTAGGGATATTCACCATAATACGAGTAGAAGATACATCTTTTCCTCGATTTTCCCAGGCATTTAATGCTTGAGTGCGAACTTCCTCTATTAGAGATTCTGAGTCATTATGTTTGGCTAAATAAGCTAAACAACTGTTATGTAATGTCACTTTCATAAGTTTTCTCCTACAGCAAGGGAAACCTTTACCTCTAAGGGTAAAAATTCCCCTTAGGGTTGAAAATGAATAGCTTATGCAATGTTAATGCATAAGGTAGTAAAGAGTACCCACTGTACCAACAATACCGACAATCAAAAATAAAATGCTAAATAACGTTGTTCGTTTTAACCACGTTCTTTGCACATCATCAATAATTGCCTCATATTCTTCCGCTTGGCTATCTAGCATCATTTGTAATTCGCAAAGCCGACGAGCTTCTTCGTCTTCAATGCTTTGATTGATACCAGATGTCACTTGTTTGTATTTATCGGTTGCTTTGTTTTTGGCTGCAACGAAAAAACGGCCCAAGTGTTTTCCCACACGAAATGAAAATGTTGGAGTTTCAAGAGGGTTACTTGATGGAACATCATAGTGTTCCAATTGAGTGGATGAGGACATAGTCATTCTCCTAATGTGAAATAAAAAATTCCTTGGAAAAATGACATGCCCGAAGGGAATCATTTTCCCTCGGAAGGTCTTTAAGGTGGCATTCCTACGATTGCGTAGAGTATCCTTTCAGAATGCTGGATAACATTTTGGCTATGATTCTACTTGCGCTAAGGCAAGGCGTTGCTTCTCAAGAATCGTGCAACTTATAAGAGCTGTTTGCACAGCGACTTATTAAGTCCAATCATACTTAATAAGGCTGTCGAATCTCTATCAAAAATTGTTTTTTGGAAATGGAGAATTTATCTCAAAATCAAAAAGAATTTTTTATATATTCCCCCCTGTCATTTCGTTAATGTTTCAACTATCCAATTTCATCGTAAGGGATGGTTATGTCTATAAAAAAATCACTGTTTCTTTTCGGTTTGTTACCACTATCAGTGTTCGCCCAGGGGCCTAATCCCATAATTACTGTTTATTCAACACAAGATTATCCAATTCTTCATGCAGAGCTTGCAAGCCAGGTGTATTTACTTGATCAAGTTGAGCAATGGGAAAATTTGATTAGTCAGCGATTGAGTGCGAATCCTAGTGTAGCAGCTCAGCAAGCATCTCAGATTTTTCAGTCTGCTGAATGGAAACAGTCTGAAGAGCAATTAAAGCGTTCTTATCAGGGCCTTATAAGTGGTTGGCAAAATGGAATCAAGAAGGTGCCTGCAGTTTTATTTCAATATCCGGGAAAAGAGGATAGTGTCATATATGGTGAAACCAATATTGCTCAGGCATTAAGTTTATGGCAACGAGAGATTACAAAGAGGGGACAAGATGAAATTGAAAAAAATGACATTATCCGGGCTTTGTATTGCAATTGCGTTGACCAGTATTTCAGGGCAAGCTTCGGAGTCCGGTCAATCTTCTTTAAACACTGCATCGATTATGGCATCAAGCGCTTCCACAAGTTGTTTAGATTATCAGGTCGTGGGCACTTGTTTTTGGTTATTTTGTACAAAATTCGGCTGTAAAATCCGGACATCTACGAAAATAAAACACTATATTCCCGAGGTAGTGGTTTCAAGTTATAACCATCAGGCTCAAAATCCTTGGGTGGAAATGAATTTCCTTAGCAATGGGGTAAAAGGTGGAGATTATCAATCACCACACAAAGACTACACGCAAGCAACATTTAAAAATGTTGATGTAATCGGTCATCCGCAGGGGGCGATTAGTCAAATGCTTAATAGTACAGGGTATTACTGCAAAAGTCAGACAACGCCTTTTGTGCCTTATTACTTGAGTGGTTTGGACTTTTTAGCATGGCGATTTGGTGTTCCGGAAATGGTTTATCCTGAAGCGCTTATTCCAGGTATGAGAGAAATTAGAGCGAATGGCGATACTTGGGGGAATATTTATCCAAGAGCGGGTACGGTAACGCAGGTGCATGATTATAAAGCCTCAGCTGTAACAGCGCATCGAGTAGCAGATGTTGTGACAAATACCTTTCAACCACATGTATATATACCGATTGCGAAAAAAGATAATCAATCAAATGGTGAGTGGTTTCCTCCACCGGTGAAGGAAGGGGATGCTAAGACACATAAATGGCAACAGCTTCACCCGGTTACTTCACAGTCTTGTGCTATTTTCCCTGATAACCCGCCAAGCATGCTATCTGAAAATGGTAGTTATGCCTGGGCATTATGGCGTCCTTACAAGTGCTGTAAAAAACGCGGACAAACATTTTTGTATAGTATTGATTGGTCTAATTAATAAAGGAATTGAGTATGAAATTAAATCATGCACTGAAAGCATCTTATATTGCTATATCGTGCGCAATCTTATCCTCAACCATGCCAGTATCAGCTTCTAATAGTAATCCGTTTGGATTTAATAAAGCCGATTCTATTTTGTCTGATATGGTGTTTTATCAAATTGGGGGCGGTGTAGGTTATATGGCTCCCCCGAGTCGAGGTACGATTCCTGCAGCTGAATTTGGGATTGGTTGGAAAGCTAACTTGATGTGCGGTAATTTTGACATTAAGACGAGTATTAAAAATCAGTTAAATGGTTTAACTGAAGGATTTAAAGATCTTTATAGTAACGTTATCGAATCAGCCACAGGAGCTGTGGCGAGTTTACCTGCAATGGTTATTCAACGAGCAAATCCTCAGTTATACGATATTCTTACGAATGGTTTATATCAAGGTAAAATTGATTTTAATAGCTTAAAAACCAGCTGTGAAGAAATGTCTAAGAAGCTTGCAGACGCAACTTTAAATGGTCGCTGGTCTCAAAGTTCGGATATGGAATCCTTTAAAGACATTACTTCAACTGAACCAGATGCTACTCGAGCTAAAAAGAGACTTGAGGAATCTCAAGGTAAGGAAGGTAAAGAGTGGGTCGGGGGTAAAAAACGCGGTGGCCAAGGACAAGAACCAATCAAAATTGTTGAGGATGTTGCAAAAGCTGGCTACAACATGCAAAACAAGCGTAATGTATTAGAATCAGGTCGAATCTCCGGTAGTAGTTGTAGCGGATTACTTTGTCAAACTTGGGATAATCCTAAAGATATGACAGATTGGTTAACGAATGTGATCGGTGAGAAGCAATTAACTACTTGTAAAACAGATTGTGGTACTGCTAGTAGCTCTCGAGCTGGTGTTGGTTTAACACCTGAAATTGAAAAAGAAAATATTAAGACGGTAACTCAATTACAAAAAGCGCTTAACATGAGCACGCCTTCCGTTGAAGTACTTGCAGAATTAAGTTCTACAACAGTTCCTGTAACTCGTGGCTTAATTGAGTCTTTACGAGAAGATCCCGATGCTCAAGTATTAGGGCAGCGTTTAGCCAGTGAAATTGCTGTAGCTAAAACAATGGAGAAAATGCTTCTTGCTCGTCGAGCTGTTTTAACGGGTATGCGTGAGCCAAATGTGGCCAACAATAAAGATGCTCAAGAAGAGTTAGAAAAGATCCTCACTTTAATTGACCGAGAAATAGGTCAAATTAGAATGGAGATTGATCTACAAAAATCACTTACCGGGAATTCCGCAGTTGCAATCCTACAAAATAAAGAGCTACGTGAATATAACACTGGAACCGGAAATGTTACACGTGACAGTGTAGATAAACGGATTAGCGATTTAGCTAATGGTACGAATAGCAATGCGGCTGAATTGGCAGATGCTGACAATATCAATATTCCTCGTAACAATGTCACTTTAGAAGTGCCTCAGATGTCAAACTCCCTGTCTTACACCGGGACTGGCGGTACATCCGGAAATAGTAGAGGTAACACTTCTTATTCATCAGTTCCAGCAATTAAAGGGACTGCACTTGATCAAGCTACAGGGTTGTTGAAAAAATTTGAAGGGTTTAGTGATAAAGCATATTGGGATGTCAATGCTTATCGCACCGGATATGGTTCAGATACTATCACAAAAGCGGATGGTACAATTGTCAAAGTAACGAAAGATACTGTAGTTAGTCGTGCTGACGCAGAGCGTGATTTAGCACGTCGCACACAAGAGTTTGCAAATAGAGCAAGAAATAACGTATCATCTTCAACATGGGATAAGTTACCACCAAATGCTCAAGCTGCATTAACATCTTATGCCTATAACTACGGGTCATTAACAAAAGATGTGATTGCCGCAGCCCAAGCTTCTGCGCAATCAGGCGATATGAACGCACTAGCAAATGCAGTAAGAAATCGTCAAAAACAATAATAATGGTGTAAATGCTAAACGTCGTAACCAAGAAGCAGATTACATTTTAGGAAAATAAATAAAGGATATTTTTATGAAAAAATTACTCACTATTGGAGCGGTAGCTATGTTTGCAACGCCAGCTTTTGCAGCTAATAATATTTTTTCTTGTACAGCAGAGAACGGAAGCCCGGTGTCTGTAACAAAAAATGGTTCAGATTATGAATTCACTTATGGCCAGGTTTCTTTTTAAAAATCCGGTAAAACAAGTTTTTTTGCTAATCAGGATTCTTATGTAGCTACTGGTTCAGGATTTATTACTAGCTCATTAGAAATGAGAAATAATGGCACAAGTTACACGATTCAATTTGTGCAACCACACAATAGTAACAGTATTGAAGAGCCAATGCTTTATATCACCAATGGCAGTAAAATGGATACGGTGAGCTGTAAAGCGGGTAGTGTAACTCAAAACTTTGAACGTCGCAGTATGAAAGCTTCATAAGCGTAAATAGAGATAAAATAAGCGGGATTTTTCCCGCTTATTTTTTAGTGGTATTCACTATCTTTAAAGATTTGTATTAAATTATTTAAAATCGCTTGTTCACATTCATTTCCGTTAATGATATTCAGTTCATCATCAAGATGAGTAAGCATTTCATCAATTCCTAATTCATTCATTGCTATTTCATTTAAACTAATAAGCCATTCTTTAAAAACGATCTTTCATATTTCCTCCTGGTACGGTTTATTTTTTTATATTGCAGTGTTAAGGTACATTGAGGGGATAGATAAATCAGTAAAATGAGTAAAAATTTTGCGACGTGGATCGCAAAAAAATCACATTTTTTTCTGCTTAAAACGAGGTTTTAATAAAAGAATAATAAGAGTACAATGAGAGTAAGTCAGAGTATTTTTTTGATAGGAGAAAGAATATGGATGCTCAAAAATTTGGCCATTCTGTCGGACAATTTTTTAAGAAAATTGACCGCACTTTATCATTTCTCCCAGGAAAGCCTCGTAAAGCTGTTGTGACAGCTGCGGCTCTTGCTGCGAGTCCAATTTTTGGCCGGAGTTATAATTTCTAAAGCTAAATCCTTTAAAGAGACTGATTATGGCAGTGGTGCTGAGAATAAATCCATAATGAATACGCTGTTAGAATTTGAAGAACATGAGGATGGCTATCGAGATGGCCCTGAGGGGGTTGGTTTTTATTCTTTTGGAACAAGAATTGATGTTGAGGATGACGTAGATACCTTTGAACACATGAATGAGTTTTATGAGATAAAATAAAAGGGGAATATAAATTCCCCTTTTATTATTTTTAACTTGCTTTGAATTAACTCTCCGCCTTTTCCCCCTGCTGAACTAGCATGATTTGAACCTTGTTTTAACGCTTGAGACATCGCCCCGCCCATATTAATACCAGCCCAAGACATAGCGCCAAACCATAATGTTGGTAAGAATATAAACATACTTCCCATCACAAAATTAGAGATAATATCGTCTTGCGCATTCTCTAAAAAAATTAATATTAAATGAGTTATGAGACGGTGAGCTGTACATTATCTCAATCATATATGAGTCTAACCATCGTGCCAATTCCCACCAAATGTGGTTGTAATAAGTGCAAAATATACAAAGCTTAGTGTCACTACAGCTTTAATTGAAAAACCACTTAAAATCGTAATGACTGGAATTAAAACTATCAGAGCCATAATCATAAAGGATTGAACCATTGGTAAGGCTTGTCGCATTGCATCGAGACCAGGAAATATCGCTAAACTTCCTACTGCAGTTCCTACAGTTGAGGTGAGTCGAGTGATGGCATTCCAAAATCCAAATTCAACACTACCACCGTAACCTTGATACATTTTTCCTTTTGAAACATCTATGTTTTCAGAACGTAAAAGTGTTCTCAATAAAGCTTCATCTTGGTTGTCGATAGAATTAAAGAAATCACTCACCTGGGCAGATAAGTTTTGACGCATATCTGTAAGTAAGCGAGATTTTAATCCAGCTCCACTTTCATCCCACCATTGATCACAGCTTGGGAAACCACCTTTCCCCGAATTAGGTAATGCCGCATCTCGATTTGCATCATAAGGGAACGTGCTAATAGGTTGCTGAGCCCTAAAACGAGGGTAGAGCTCGCTGTTATTAATAAGCAATTTACCACCTAACCAGGATGTTTCGCGGATTTGTGCCGGACTCAAGGCAAGTTGGCTTGTTTGTAATTTTTGACGAGCCGGGATATAGCATTGTTGCACAAATTGCTGCACTTCAGTTAATAATGCTGGGTTAGTGATTTTTTGATGTTGCACTTCAAATCTAACCTGACGTAAATCACGCTGGCAAGGCAATACTGCAGTCATACCATAAGTTAGACCTTTATCCACTTTGTGCATCAACATCCACCAAATAGGAATTCGGGCTTGTCTGTCTCCAAATGTTGTCGTAAATGGCGCATAGCCTGATTTATCTGGGGAAGCAGGAACTTTATAGCCACATTGAATAGATGAACGTTCATTGTATTCAAGGTTATTCAATGATACCGGGATAAGAGGGGCTAATGTCAAAACAACGATAAGCATTGCTGGAAGGAGTTCGATTGTGAGCCAGCGGATTAATAAATCCCCTTTCTCACCTTCATCATCCCCTTGTTTAGCTACGTCACGCCAAATTTTAAAGATCATTCCGATAAGCGGAAGAAGCCATAACCCTGTTCCAACAAATAACGCAAAAACTCCGTTATTAAGCAACCAACCAAGTAGAGTCAGGAAATATTCAAGATAACTGTCAACTGAGAATGTCATATTTCCCCCTAAGCTAAAGTAATCTGTGTAATCGCTTCAGCAAAAATTAAAATCATCGCAATTAACCATTTTGCTTTTGCCGGCATAGAAGATGGTTGGCGACGAGAAATGGAATAGACCATCAACATAATCGCACCATATAGTAATAATCGTACTGCAAACCATATCCACTGCGTTTTAATAAACCAAGCACGAATATCAACATTCTGAAGATATTGAGTTGCAAAGATGCCAATTGCAGTAAGGGCTAAAAATAAAAATAAAAGGATAGCAATAAAACGGAGTACATTTTTAAGCCATCCTCTTGATTGTGGCTTTTTACCTTGAGACATCAGGACTCCTTATTCATTACCCACAGTCTTATCCCCAAAAACTGGGGATAAGTCAGCAGGGGATCCCCAAATTGCAGCTAATTTCCAAAGCAAATATTGAATTAACCAATATGCATCAACGTGATCGGTTAATTCCACATTAAGTCTAGCTGGCCAGTTTTCGGAAGAAAACACAGGTAATTGGAAACGCCCGGAGATATTAAATAATAAATGCACTTCACCTTTATCTCCTTTAGCGTGTACTTTCCAACTTGATTGAGTAAATACACGCTGAGGAAATGCGCTTAATTGGCAGTTTGAACCAATTTTTGTCTTAATTTTAGCAATGAAATGCAGCACGTAGGCTTTTACCTCATCAGAGGTAAAAGCAAGTGATTGGATGCGAGGCCCAATGTCAAAAATACGATGAAAAGTCATATTAGGATTAGGCTGCGATTGAGTTAAGTTCGTCATTGACTGCAATCCCCCGTTTTTTGTCTAAGTCTTTAGCAACCATCAATGCCGCATCTAACTCAGTACAGTTATGTTCCATCATTAATTGTTTACGTTGTGCTTTCTCGTGTTTTTCGGTCATCCCTAGTGCTAAGTAAAGACTAGGTGGAACAACACGGAATAAGGCTTCCATATTGGTTGCAAGCACCACACCTTCAGTATATTTCTTATCTGCTTTTTTCGCAGATAACAACATCATTTTCTGAGCTTCGGATAAACGACGGAAACGGTTTACCTGTTCGACTTCATCATTAGAAAGGTTAAGTAATTCCCACCATTCAACCATGCTGAGTAATTTATCAGATTCATCAGGGAAGTCAGCCATATTCTGTGTAGCCAACCATAACCAAATACCCAATTTACGCCACATTTTAGAACCTTTAACCAGGAACTTCGCTAGAAGTGGATTTACGGTAATGATATGCGACTCATCCGTAATGTTCACGATAGGGCGGAAACTGTGTTGATATTTTTCACCTAATGAGTTGATATGGTTAATTAGGGAAATATACGAAATCGCTAATTCAGCTTCATAGCCATCACGTGCAAACATCGCCAAATCGACAAGTGTAATATCAGCTTCAGGCCAAATTTCCCCTTCACGGTTAAAGAATCGACCATTTACCCCAGTGCAGAAAATATCCATTGCTTCGGCCATATCTGCAAGACGAGATGCACGTTCCGGGCGAATATCTTGGCGACGACTTAACTCCTCAAGTGCGGCTTTTACATCCCCGGTTAAAACTTGACGAGGTGGGGTCTCTTGTGAAGTTTTCTCTGCAGCTAATAAAATAGCCTGGCGAATAGCCGAGCGGTCAGCACGGCTCATTTTCTCATCTTCCTTCGCTTCTCCCCCGGTGATCATTAAGCGAGCGGTTAATTCCATTTCCGCAAGTAAGTCTCGTTGTTCCTCGCCTTCATCTTCATTATCGTCATCATCTTGAACTTCAAGATCGATATCCATTTCCAATAAACGATGCGCTTCAGAGAAGAGCGGTAAAGCGATGTTACTACTTGGCTCAAGAGATACCCGGTTAACCGTTAAACCGTAACGCTCCGCATAATCTGAAAACAATCCAAAAGAGTTACCTGCTTCTACAATAAACAAGCGAGGACGGTGCACAGCCATCAGTTGCGCCATTTGTGCGGTTAATGTTGCCGATTTACCTGAACCTGTAGGGCCTAAAATGAGCTTATGCGCATTTTTAGTCCGGTCTTTAGGGTTTAGTGGGTCAAAATCTAATGGGCTTCCACCGCGGTTAAAATAGGTGATTCCTGGGTGTCCCGTTCCTGTCTCACGGCCAAATACAGGTAACATATTCGCAATGTGTTGCACCCAATAATATTTGGTATAAAAACGAGATTTTGCATCTAATTGAGGATTAAAATTCATCGGTAGCCAGCGTAAATAGCTATTAAGAGGCGCAACTTCGTTGCCTTCTTTTACCGGCACTAAATTATTACTGAGTAAAACCGTTCTTAATTCTCTTGAGCGAATGCGTAGCTCTTGATCGTCTTTCCCTCTTACATAGAAAACCATGCCAGCTTGATAAAGCTTGTGTCCGTCTTTTAAATATTCCGTTACTGTGAGGGCATCTTGTTTTAAATAGATAGAGTCATAGTTATTACCGACAGCTCGACTACTTAATTTGTCTAAATGCGCCTGTAATTTATCTTGAGGATGAATGACTACAGTGATAGCCATAATGGTTGATTCCGGCAATAAATCAAATAGTGCATTAATATTACGACCTCGAGTGACTTCGCCTGTCATGTGGCCAACATCCGGCTGCTTACGAATATTATCAACTACAATGACTTCGTGAGGTTGCTCATTAAAATACCAATAGCCATTTTTACTTTCCGGTGGCGTAAAAAAAGAGATTTTCACTAAAATCTTGGTCTTGTAATGGTAGAGCAGACTCATCCTTAGAGAGTGATAAAAGATCATAGCAAGCTTTATCATCGAGTCCGTTAAAATAGCGTGATGGATTTGGATTAAACCATTCTAATAACCAACGATGAATTTGTGTTTCATTTTGGCGTTCCATGGTTAATCCAGCTGTGATAAAAGCACTTTGAACACGATCACAAGCTGTATTTAATTTCTCGATTGTATCTGTCTCATTATTTCCAGCATAACGATAAATAACCATGCGTGTTTTACGCACTTTTCCAGCCCATGCCGTATTTGTTACCCGGTCATCAACAAAAAGCCCACCTGGTTTACCTACTGCTTTTAAGTGACGCTCCATTTCACCAAGCCACTGTTCTGTAAACTCACTACCGCTCGCTTCAGGTGAAGTGGTTTTAATGTACTGTCTCAGATTCTCAACATAACCGCTTAAATCCTTGTCATCCTGGCAATAGAATTGTACAACGTAAGGGTTGGTATCAAGCTCATCGAAACTATCCTGTAAGGCATCTTTAACCAATGTGCGAACGCGATTAAGATAGTCGCTGCTTCTTCCCTCAGTTCCTATAGGCTTAATATCAAATACCGCACCTGCACTTTTAGCATCATCAAAAAGCATTACGCCTTCTTCTTCCAAATATTCCGCATAAGGAAGATTGGAGATAAAAGAGGGATCTCGCCCATAAAGCATTTTAACATGTTGCTCTCTGGTCATTTTTCTATTACGCATAACAGGAGTGATTTCAATCGTCTCTTCTACGTTATTGGTATCATCCTGCTGTGCTTCTTCCGGTGCAATGGATGTTAGGATAGGTTCCTTTTTAGGTTGAGGCTTATCACCCTTTTTAGCAGGGAAGAAAGCCTCTAACACGTCTTGGAATAATGCCATCGTTTCTTACCTCATCTAGTACATTCTTGTACGCTCACCCGGTTGGGCATATTGCACACGTCCATAAAATGGAATTACTGAAGAATAACCTGGTACAGGCATTTGCTCTGAGGAATCAGTTAAGTGCGGATAAACATACATCACTAAATCAGGGTTTGGTAAACGAGGGAAAAGGTTTTTCACCTCGTTTTCTGCTGTACGGGTATAAGTTTGTTGTTCACGAGATGAAACGTAATTTGGTGCATCAATAAGACGGCCATTCGGTGTCCGATAAGATGTAATATTGCTATCATTACCACCTTTATTCCAAATATCTTTCATTGTTGCATCACCAGTTGGCAATAAATCACCTTGAGAAGTTGAGCAGCCAGTCAAAACACTGCTTGCGGCTAAAATCACGCCCATCATCATTAAAACTTTCATTATTGCTCCTTAATCCAAGTTAGGTTGTCTTGAGGCTTGTCCGTATTTCACTTTTCGAGACATGCGGTCATAATCAATATCAATTTGTTTTTCGATGTGTACAGCCACTTCTTTACCAGGTGGAACATATACCGCATCAAACATTTGGCCATAACGCTGACGGAACCAGTCTGCTGTTTCTCTCAAACCGCCACCTAACGCTTGACCAAGAATATACTTACCGTTATTACCCGTTACCGCACCAATTACTGCACCGCCATCAACCACTGTTGTTGATTGAGAAGATGATAAGCCTTGTGCAGCTGCTGAAGCCCCCGTTAAGAAGAAGTTGGTCGTTAGATATTCCGGAGCATTCGTTCTGCGTTCTCCAGGAATGCAAGGCACACCATGTGGATCAGATAACCAGCCAATTTTATTGTTAGAATCATCCGTTGAAACAATGCGCCCATCGCTAAACACAAAAGTTAAGCTTTTCACATCACCACGAACACAAGATAGCGTCCAGTCACCGCTTGCTGTTCCAGAGACAATTGCGCCTTCAATATCCGGCAGTTCAATACCATTTGCAATTAAGTTATCTCGACCAATAAGCAATTTAAACGGATAAGGCTCGGTCACATTATTATCAATCGGCACACGCCCAACAAGCGCAGTCATAGCAACAGAATTAGTTAAAGTAGAGTTAGCTGCAATTGTGAAAAATGGTGTAGCGGTATTAAATATTGCATTATTACCTGTACTAGATTGCAATCCATCATTAGATTTCGGATGTCATTCACATTGTTATCGAAGGTTTTGGGAAAACCGATTCCTGCACCATTTACACCAATACCTTGTAGAGCATTCCCTTGGCTGTCTGTAGTTGGCATATCACTAGGGTTCACCCAATTAATTCCCCCTCGAGTTTCAACCTGAGGGCCAGTTGTTGCTCCGTTTATTGGCAGAGGAGCATTGGGATTTGCCTGGGCATTTCCATTCCCTACAACTTGATTACCAGCTTGTACAACCTGATCTTTTAACGCATTAATCTCATTAATTAACGCCCCTGTTTCTGCTTGTACCGCCTGTTGAATTTGATAATCCGTATTATTTGCTTGATTTTTTAACTGCTCATTCTCTTTTACCAAGCGGTCATTTTGTAAAATCACTTCATCAAAGCGTTTGTTATTTTCCTTCACTTTACCAATAAGTGTTCTCACCGTATCTTTAGATGTATCACCCTCAAGCCCCATTGAGCGTAGCTCTTCCGGTGATAAATCTTTGAGAGAGAGATCTAAAGCATCTTCTTTTTTGGTTTCTGCTGTAGTTGTTGAGCTACTACCGGAGAAAAGAAATCCAGCCATCAGCGTCACGACAAGCGCGGTAATCCCACCAATAACATAGAACGCTTTATTTGCTTTCATTTGCATTGTTCTCTCCTTATTTTGTTTGAGTTGTCACTGTTGTGGTGACTTTTTTCAATTTTTTCGGTTTGTATGAATTTGACTGAGGGATTACAGAGTGGTTAGGTGCTCCTTCTGTCACGAGATATAATGTTGTGGTATCTTCAGGTGAACCACGTCCCCCAAGCCAATTATGCTGGAATGTTGCTGCATAGAATCGACCTTGAAGCTCTCGAGGATCTAAATCAATGCGAGATTGTCCCTGATTTTGCAAACGCACCGCAGTAACAACATATCCATCCAATTGCCAGCTGAGTAATGGAGTAGCTCGCACAGGCAATGCAGGTAAGAGCGTTTTAAGCGGTGTAGGAAGGCGATGTGAAACCTGGCGCACACCTTCTAATGGCTCAACTGTACGTAAAGGCGCATAAAACATTTGTGCGGCATAACGTGTTAATGCAGCTGGAGCGGGGAGTACCGGACGCGCATTTGGCATTGGTTCGTTATATGCATTTGCATCTTGGCCATAAGCAGTTGTTTGTTTTTCAACTTTATTTTCATAAACAAAACGAATTGGCTCACTTGCATTAGCAACAGAATGCTTCGCTTGCACATCAAGTAAGATTATTTCTCCGGTTGCAACATCCATAAGCTGTAAGCGTGTTTTTGGGAAATCTGCAGTTGCTTTTAAATAAACCGCACCGCCAGTTGATTGAATGCGAAGCTTGCTATCTAATTCAGGTGGATAACCTACTTTTACATTTTTATCTACGAATAGAATACGTTCTTTTTCGATTTGTAAGTCAATAGGTAACGGTTTGCGAGCCCATTTCATTAACACATCGGCAGATGCCGTCATTGGTGAAAAGATAAAAGCCGCGCTTAGTAACAAAGTGAGTTTTTTCATTATTGGTTATCCCCTTCTCTAAATTCTTTTGCTTCTAAACGTAATGGAATTGAGCTGTAGCAGTTAAATCCCAATCCCCAAGGATTGTTCTGTAAATCTGTTTCCATGCGCACGATATTGACCGGGAAGCGGGTTAAAACACGTTTTACTGGTTCATCTTTGAAATACTCATCTACACTTAAATCAAGATTAACCGTCCAGCTATCTGGACTATGCACAATAACGCTACTGTCTTTAAATCCACGTCCCACAATTTCATAAACACCACGTGCACGTTCACGTAATTCACCGTTAGATAAACGGTCATAGTAGTCTTTCTTCAAAAATTCTTGGCAACTTGGCGTAATAAAGGCTTTATTTCTTTCAATATTTAATTTGTATTCTTCCTCGCCATTCTCCATCCAGCGGTTTAACTGCTGGAAGGTTTGATAAGCAAAGGCATAAACGGTTGATTTTGGCACTTCCCACCAAGGGCGTTGACTTCCCGCACGTAAATCCGGTGGGTTATAAATCATTAATCGACTTGGTGCGGTAAAAATAATGGCACATAGCACCAAACAAATCACAAGCAATGCACCGATAGCAATTCGCCCGGTCATGATTTCGCGATTTTTTTGATGAACAATCCCTTTTAAGTTACTCATAATAAACTCTCTTATTTTTTAACTCGGCGAATAGACCAAGTGCCTTGACGGGAGATAAAGCGATTCCCCCCTAATATTCCATCTAATTTAACCTCAATCATTCGATTCAAGTAGGCTTCCGGCTTACCTCGTTTAAGGCGCGCAATAATCACTTTGCCAATCACCACAGAAAGAATGCAAAACAACATGGCGAGAGACGGAATTAACAACCAAAAATCAAAGCCTAAGGCAAAACAACAAAGGAGGCCAAGCACTGCACCCAAGATAAATCCCATTGCTGCAGCCAACATAAATTCACTTACAGATAACCCGCCATACACACTCGATTCACGATTTAATCGAGTAGGAAGAAAGGGGATTGTTTGTTCTTTATCGCTTGACATCTTGACCTCACAGAGATAATTAAAACAGACCGATAGCCAATTTCACCAACCAGAGGCTGAAGAAAATTAAAATGAAACCAAGAATAAGAGCGATAATAAATGGGCCCCATCCTTTTTTGTCATTTTCGTCAGTCGCTGCGTTATAGGTTTTAATTAATGCTTTAACCACTGTCATGATTGACCATGCTGCAAATAAAACTGCACACAAGGTTGCCAATGATTTCGCAACAAGATAGATAATTTCCATCGGGTCTTTGGTATTGCTATCTACGCCTGGGATTTTAAAATCAGGGATTTTAGAGGCATTGATACCATTACCACCGCCTGTAGCAAACGCATTTTCAACGGATAACCAAAGTAAAGTTACTACCGCAAGAAAACGACTTGAAACATTCTGAAAGAAGGATTTAATCAACTTCATGAGATGTCCTTATGGTTTATTAAATAAAAAAGCTGACAACACATATAATTAATGCTGCGCCCCATAGAATCAGTTTAAAGAATGACCAAATGTCACCATCATTCACCATGCCTTTGTAGCCATGATTAGTTGACCACATATACGCAAGCAGTAATACGGCAATCAAAATAATGGCCAACATGATTTTCAGTTTTAGCGGATCTAAACCACTTACAGCATAAAAGCTGTCTAACGGTGAAACAGAAGGGAAATTAGCGTTACTCATCTGCTATTGACTCCGAAGATTAAGATAATCTTCTTTTAAGTTACGAATAGCTTTAGGATTTCTAGGAATAGCCCGGGAAGGGTTAATATATTGTTTAATCCCTGCCTGCACAGTAGCAATATCTTGATGCGCTGAAGCGTAATCAAAATATTCTCGACTTTTCGCAGAAACCTTTGCACTTGCAGCTGCTCGCTGTAATGAGAGTTTTGCTGCATCCAACTGTTTAATTGCTTGCGCTAGATGCTCTTGCTCTGTTGCTTGAGCACTTATAGCGCCAAACAATAGCCCTATTGTTAGAGATAAACTGAAAATATTTTTAGTCACGGAGAACTCCTTACTTGAAACAGATTCCAAGCAAAGAGTGCCAAAGAAGAGAGGGAAATTTAATGAGAAACTCTTTTTAAATTCAAAACAGTTTTTAGTGATAAAAAAGGGCGCTTATTCTTGGAAAAATGAGCACCCATAATGACAACATAGAGGAATATTAAAGGTATTTTTTAAAGCTCGCTGCCGTTACACAGATGGATAGGCCAAATAGAAATGCAGCTGGCACCAAAATTATATTCGGGTAAATAGAAATTGGGATAGAAAGATACAATACCCATGCCGACAACATAATCGGGCCAATTAATCGACGTGCATGATGATAAAGAAAACTAGACTCTCTGCCCGCACCAAATTTACGACGGTCACGCATCATTAACCCTTCAGTAAAGCCCGCAAATGCGGCTAACAAAAAGAGTGGGGAAGTAAAAACAATCACTACAAGTCGAATAACAAAGGTGATAAAAACATAAATCACTGACTCAATATAAGCTCGCCCATAATGATACACCCACAAACCTACGCCACTATGCTCACGAGGGTTGGCTAACCAATCTTTTACACCTGTTTTCACAAAAAGCCATTCATGTAATGACAAAATAAGACCTTCAGCCAGCTCTTTTGGAGAATGATAGAAAAGACCTCTCGTTAGACTATCAGAAAGCCATCCAAGCTCAGTTAGCATCATTTTTTGACTGTGTAAATGACCTTCTTCAGGCCATAAAAATGCAATACCTAACCATTCAAGAATAATGCTCAAAATCAGGGAGCCCAATAAGGCAGCTAATACCGCATTAATGTAGTAAAAAAGACCCTTTTTCTTTTTTTTGACTTGTTGTTCTGCCATTACTGTAATGTTCCCACTGGAGATAATTTACAGTGAAAGAAAAGATAACCTTTTACTTCACCGTCTAAAAAAATTTGAATTGCCTGGATGCCATTTTCAGATTTTTTTACATCATTAGCCGTCCAAAGTGAGATGCCTTTATTTGCATACTTTTTGGCAAATTCATGTGTGGTATAACGCTGATTATTCCAATCTTCTAAATAAGGTAAAAAGTAATTAAGTAATTCATCAGCGTTTTCCAGCCCACAAGAACAGCTAGTGACTGAATTGAAATCTACGCTCATATCCGGAATATCAAGCAAGTTCATATCCGGCTGATTAATTATCTGTGTCATCAAAATCATCCTCATCTGTATCATCATTCTGATCAATATCTTCATCTTCCATCTCTTCAGCAACTGGAGTTTCAACATCCCCGAAAAGCATTTCTTCTCCTGCGTGTGAAGGTGCACGATTTAATGACATTGACTGAAAAGCGGTTGCTATATCTTGACTTGGCGCATAATCAGAAAATGCAGATTGCCACCAATTTGGTGAAATATGGTAGTTTTTTTGCGCATATAAGCCGTCAATTCTTGAAGTGATTCCGGCATCACATCATCTTTATCAACCGCAGGTAAAGGCATTCTTAATTTATAAAGCGTACTCCCTTCAAGAAGAGCAAATGCCTGTCCTTTTGGTAAATTTGTAATATGTGCTGGCGATAGCATTGGCACCATCTTTTTCAGAAATACGTTCACCAGTATTAGAAGTAAACGCCTTGCCATCATCCGGATTGCTGTTATCTGTCGTACTTGATGTCACCATGCTTTGATAAATTGTGACATCGTTGAGCTGACGCGTTAAAAAAACTCTGCAGTGGCCGGCTCTTTTTACCCGGAACATTAAAAAGTGTATTGAAGTTACCTGTTGTTTGTCCCGTTTTTCGCTTTACTTCCAATACGAGCTTCAATATCTGAAAGTGTTTGAGTATAGGCTGTTACCTGCATTCCCGCACCACGACCTTTATTGATCAGTGGAATGAATTCATCCCCCATTAATTCATTGAACTCATCGCAATGAAGGTTGATTTTAGGCGGTTTGCTTTTAGTTTTAAATGCATCCGGCAACCCCTCATCTACGCCAAATTTATAAATATGACCAGCCATTGATACCAAATCAGCAAACATACTATTACCCACAGCTGCAGCGACAGTCGCATCAGATAGTGCATCTAAACCAACGTAAACAATCCCTCTTTTACGAATAATAGATTCCCAATCAAAGATAGGGCGCTCATCATGAATATCGGTATAATCAGGTGAAAGAAGCTCAGCGGTTTTACCTGTAGTTAGTTTTTCAAGTAACGGTAAAAGTGATGCCACAATTTTATCAAAATAGGTTTTATCGTAACGTACCGCACTTGATAATCCTTCAAGTACCGGGTCAAAAATCTTATTCTCTAAAATATATTGGTTAATAACAGCAATCAGCGGTCTATCTTTCATCGAGAACGGTAAATTTTTTACATCTAAGTTAGCCGCAACCGAAGCCAAAGTTGGCCATATTTTCTTATCGACGGCATCAAAATGAAGTTTGGCGTAATCTAAGAAAAGTGCATCAATATTTTGCACAAAACGCGAGATTTGCACATAGTCCGGGCGTTTTCCCATTTCAACCAATGCACGGGAGACAATATTCACAAAACGCCACGCAAACTCTTTAAATGCTGCACTATTTCCAGCTCCACTTAATTGCCCAGAAATACGTCCTGCCACTTCAGAAATTCGACCGAAGCGACCAACTGGGTTATATCGAGCAGAAATTTCCGGATGCCCTAAATGGAATACATAAAATTCATTTTCACGCCCAGCACGTTTTGCTTCTGCATACATTCGTTTTAACATATCCGGGTCGCCTTTCGGATCAAAAAAGACAACCACTTCACGCTCTTCAGGTGTTTTACCTCGATGTATATCTTGTGTAACAAGCACTTCAGCAAAACGAGTTTTCCCTACGCCAGTTGTACCAAATACTAAGGTATGACCGCCACGGTCGCCTAACGGAAGCATAATATCGCGTTCATTCGGCTCCACACCATGCATCACCGGAATGCCGCCAACTGGCGGTAGCGGTCTGACTGGATTTAATGGAGAGTCCATTGAAGTGAGTCTAGATAACCAATTATCATGCACTTTTTCATAATCACGAGCGGCTTTAAACCACTTCCCATTTTTCCAATAAATTTGCCCATTTGCAGAGAAACAGTCATAAAGACGTTGCGTATGCTTTGGCTCCCATTCAAAGCCTCGTCCTAAGAACAAGGCTTTTTTACTTACTGGAATTTGACGACTGGTCAAAGCATAGTGAGGGAGTCTGCGTAAATTTCGGTGATAGCGTACAATTTCCATGCCTTGACGAAAACGCATAACCCCCATACCTGCGAAAGCAGCCCCTAATCCATATCCAATAAGAGGATTTAATGCGAGCGACCAAGGCGCACCGCAACAAACAAAAGCACAAGTACCATGGACGGCAGCTGGAAAAAATTCAACAGGCGGTCTAAGTAAACCTTCTAATACATGTTTTTGACTCATTGCGACAATCCTTCTGAAGTCAATAAAGCAGGGTAGTGAGCAAGATTCAATCTTGAAGCTAAGTCATCCCCTGGCGTTGGCATTAAGGTTAAATCAGGTGCTAATTGGCGTAACTCGCTTAATTCGTTTGTTGTTTTAACGCTTACTACAAGTCCCATTGCACCAATTTTTTTAAGGTAATTATAATTAGCGTGTAGCCAATTTTTAGATAAGTTATCTGTTCCAATAAGAAAAATAGGCAACATTCCAGGAAGATTCATTCTGACTGGTTGTATTTGGCCCGGTGTCATTCTATGTGAGATAACAGGTAAAATATCCGCTTCGGTCAATGTTGAAGGAACGCTATTAGGGTAGGCTTGAACCATTGATTCATCCGGTTGTAATGCTTCATAAAAACGGACTGCACTTTCTCCGCCAAAATCACCAATAACTTTTAATTCAGCTTGCGCCTGAACTACTGCTCCTAAGCAGACCAAAGAGAGGAAAAAGGATTTATACTGCATAATTCTGTTCTCGTATTAATTGGTTGGATTTGCCAACGAATAGCTTGTTGATTTGTTTGATTTGACGCTGGCTCAACCCAACGCATAGCGGTTTCTGTTGGAGAAACCCAATGTAAATTGGCTGGTAATGGTTTATTCTCAATTTGATAACGTGGTGATACTGAAGGGCGCTGGAAGTTAGCTATTTGTTTACTGACATTAAAACGCTCACTTTGATAAACAAGAAAGCCTTGTACCGACATTCCTTTTTTCATCCCGTTACGCTTCATATTTAGAATATCTTCACGTGTTGCTCTACCTTGTAGCGCTCGATGTAAACCATCTATACCGATATTATGAGCAAGATATAAATTTTCATGGGATGGTTTTATACCTCGCTCAAAAAACTGATTAATATGCCATCTAGCTAAAAGTGCGGTTGCTAGAGTGTTAAGTTGATTGTTTTTTCTAGGGTCGAAAGGTGTATCACGATTGTAACGAGTGATTTGAGTCATACCTAAGGCTCGCCCCTCATCAGTTGTTGCAAGCCAATTCCAGGTGCCCCGGGTAAATTGCCCCACACCGGTTGCCCCGGTTGGGGAAACATTTCCATACCACCCATCTTCAATTTTTACTAACCCACGTAGCATCGCTTCATCGACCTGGTAGCGATTAGATGCATCTTTAATATAGCCATCAATATCAGTTCCAAAGCCATTAAATGCAACGGAGTGAGTCGCAACTCCAAGACCGATTAAGCTAAATACGATTTTTAATAGACGATTTGTTGCCATTGCCCATCCTGTTGAATTTGGAATGCAGCAGGCATTTTGCCATCTGCATACTGTAACCAGGCTCCATTATCATGATTAAGGGTAATTAATTTTCTATTCACTTTATTTGGGTCGATGTTATGTTTTTTCGCCCAATTATAGATTTGCTCATTATTCTTCACGCCAACAAAATAAATATCTATAGGCGTTTTATCATTCACATATTGCAGTACACGATCAGCATTCGCTTCACATTTGTCACAATTTTCTAGGCGAGTAAAATAAATCACCCGTCCAAACCGCTCTGAAATATGAGGTTCAACCTTAAATGGTTGCTCATTTGGATACATTTCAGCAAATACGCGATCATAAGTGCGTTGGAACTGCAGCTCTCGCTCCATGCGGTCGTGCATTTTTTTTGCCAGTAGTCGAGCATAATGCTTCTCTTTCCTGCTCATTTCGAGACTCCACACCAAGCGAGGTTAAAGGGTCAAGACCTGGCGACCATATACCACGAGCACCTTGATTAAGCTCTTGGTAGCGTTGCCATTCTTGCTCAGTTAAACCCCACTCTTGAGACTTAGCTAATAACTCTTGTTGATTTAATTTATTTGTCACCAAGTTTTGTTGATTGAGGGATTGAGTAGCAAGTGTATTAGCCGCAGTGACTTCAGCAAATACAGCAGTAGAAAACATCCCTAATATCATCGCCACATAGGATATTTTTTTGACATGATTCATTGCTTATTCCTCGATGATTTCTGTTGTAGTTGTTGTCGTTGTTGTGGTTTCTACTTTCGGCTTTTCCCCTGTAGCACGTTCCGGTACAGCTGGGCGTAATTTAAAACAAACGGTACGAGAAACGTCATTGATAGTAATTTCATAAGCCGGCCCTGCTAACATTTGAAGGGCATCACGTAAAGCCATCGGGCCAAATTGATAATGTACTTTTGGTAATGGACGGGAATAAAGCGTAGAAAGTGTTGGTTCATTCTGACCAAAGCCATGACAAAGTGAAAGGCCTGTATCTTTTAACGTCGTGCGTAATCCCTGCTCAACGGTTGCCGTTAAGGCTCGTTTCTTTTTACCTAACATGTTGACAGTGACACTTTGGTCTAGAAGGTATTTTTGACCTTCTTCCGGAGAGAAATTAATTAAAGTGTATCGACCTTCACGTAACACTTCTGTACGTTCAGGCTGATAGTCTGTGTAAATATCCGGACGAACAATTCGATCTTCCGGTTGTAAAACTTGATGCTGACCTTGTTGAATATTTGGATTTTCTAGTGCTTGTTGCTCATCGGCTGTTTGTTGTTTATGTGCACAACCTGAAAGCACAACCAATGCAAAAGTGGTTAATAGAATTTTTTTCATGATGAGGCTCCAATTAAGGTATTTAAATAATGCCTTAATATGGATAACTCTCACCTGAATTTGAATAATTTATTCTTCTTGAAGTAAAGATAGAAAAATTAGCTGAGAAAAATATATTTAACGCCAACAATAATTGTTAAGTGCACTGGGTAAAAAAGATAAAAGAAAAGCTTAGGCATTCGAGAGATTGAGATATTACATTGACGAAGGCCTTTAGGGTGAAGAATAAATATCATTGTACCGACCACAACAGTTACAACACTGATTGTTTCAACAATAGTTTCCCCGAAATTATCAATAAAACTGTGATTGACGAAAAGTGCGAGCAATACACAGGTTAGCATCGTAATAAGACGAAATTGAGTATCTTTTGTTTGCAAAAATAGGTAACAACCAATGCAATATAAAAGCCCAGGTAAACCATAATCAGAGAGTGCGGAAAGAATAATAAAAAAGCCCAATCCAAAAAACATGACCCAGCTATTTAAGTCTTGACGGTTTTTATATACCCATATTACCCCGATTACAGACAAAAACTGAAATAGGACATTTAAACGGTCATAATTAGGCTCGAAAAGCGTAAAACTGATTTCAGATAAAAATGCGGTTGCTATCATCCAAGTGAAATAACTTTTAAAGTTCACGTTATCTCGAGATAAATTAAGCGCGATGATAAATCCAAACGCCACGTAGGAAAATCGACCAATCACCCGGCACCAGGATAGAGCAGGGTAAGCATTTGAAAAGGCTACACCAATATGATCGATAATCATTGTAATGAGTGCTAACCATTTTAGGCATTCAGTTTGAGAAGAGGTTAAATAAGGCATCGTTATACTATTAAAAAGAGTTTTATTTATCATACCCTAAAAAGGAAAAGCCTATCTACTTTATGTAGATAGGCTTTCAAGGTAAATAGATTAATATTCATATCCGAGCATAATCGTTGTAGAACTACGATCTGCTTCAGTGATGATAAAAACACTTTCTCCATCAACAAAATGCTGGCTCACAATGCGTTTATCCTTCTCTACGGCATGATCGTTTTCAATCCAATCTTCAACGCTGGTAGCACCCCAATCATAACCTAATTGTTTTTCAATTAAGCGATGAATGGTTGGCATTCCCAATAACTGTTTAGCGCAGATAGTACACGAAACATCCCCTAACTTAAGTGGTGTTCTTTTTGATTGATATATATCCCAATCAAAGTGTCCTCTTTGCTCATCTTCACTTTCATCAGAAAAAGAAATCTTAGTTGTTCGATTCCCGTCATCATCTACTGAAGTAGAGAGTTGAATGGTGTCTTTACCATTATCTGCTTGATAGAAATTCATGACAATTTCTGAAAGCGGATGTGGCGGTTTTTCAATCCAATCTTTATTCCCCAGCATGATAATGCAGCCATTTTGATGCCACGAGATGACCTCATTGATCTTTTCGGTAGTTAATTCCGCTAAGATACGACGAGAGACGAAGATTTTTCCAAGTTCTAAAATACGATTTTCCTTACACATAAGTGTTTCTCCTAAATTTTTAAAATGTAAAAAGTAAAGGGGATAACACTGCCATTGAGGGTGTTATCCCCCAATGGGTGAAAGGTTGTTAGCTAAATAAGATGATTATCAGTAAAGCAAAAAGATGCTGAACCAGAAACGATAAAGTGATCAAGTAATTTAATATCCATTAATTCACAAGCTTCCTTTAATCTCTTGGTTATATATTTATCAGTATCACTAGGCTCAACATTTCCAGTTGGATGATTGTGCCCAATGATAATTGCTGATGCATTTAGCTTTAATGCCTGTCGAATAATCTCCCGAATCGACACAGAAATTTCTGAAACAGATCCTTGAAACATCACCTCAGATTTAATCAATCTGTGGATTCTATCCAAGAAAGTACCACGAAATTTTCTCTTTCTTCATTACCTATAATGGTTTGAAAATAGAGTTTAGCTATTGATGGAGCAGTAAATTCCTGTGCACCTTGGTAAAAGGGCTTTTCTTCCATCACTTTAGTTAAAATAACCTGTGCCTGTTCTAAAATAGCTTGTTGTTGCTCGTTTAATTTAAACATTCGATATTCCTTCTAAAGTAGGGAATATCGCCCATAAGGGATATATCCCCTATGGGTGAAAGTGCGGTCAAATTAACACACACTTTAATGGTACATGGTTTTAATAGAGTCCACTTTATTTAAAAAGTCTGACTTGCTACAAATAAAATCACCTTCGATATAAAAATGAGTAGAAATGGTATTAATATCATAGCTGATATTAATATCTATCTCTCCTTCGTCTAACTCAACCAAACGCCAAAACAGTTGTTTAAGCACCTCAAGTATAAGTTCTTGATAGATATTGCCGAAATGAGGCACATCATTGTATTGACGTGCAACTTCCCAAACTTCATCTTCAGTGATATTACAATTAAAAGCATTCAAAATACTCTCCCAATCAGCGAGTGTAGGGGAAGTATCTTCAGTATAGTTAAAAGACATATTTACGCCCAAAGCACTTCGGCTAGTTTTACTTTTTTCTCAAGCTCATTGACTGCTTTTTTAGCATAAGTGAGAGAAAAAGCATGTGTTCGCAATTCAGGTTTATCTTTAAGCTCTTGGTGTTTTTCTTTGGCTTTTTCCAATTCAAACTTAAAGAACTCAAGACTTTCCGGCATGGATAAATCAATTTTCCCTGCCATCTGTTCCCAATAAGCGATTTTACCGTCATAACTTTCTGCTTTACGCATTTCTTCAATAGACTTATCCATGCGTCTTGCATTACGTTCAATCAAGGCTCTATGACGTTTTTCGCTATGATGACCGATTTTAATCGGTTCCCCCAAGCGAAGAAATTCACGGCCTTCATTAGCAGCTTCACAATATTGTTCACTGCGTTTTAATGCATTATTAGCTGCGTTTTGATAACGCTCAGCTTTTTGTTCTGCACGAACTTGACTATTCACTCCATCACAACGGGTGAAGGAATAAAAATACGCATCCTCAGAGGTTTTTACGAGATTATGAATCTCCACTTCAGTCTCTTTACCGTATTTACTGGTTAAGATGATAACGTCACCTTTTTGGTGAGCATCCGGACATTTAGCAACAAAAACATTAGGGCAAAATTTAGCGTAAGTATTCATAGGTTTCTCCTCAAATAGAAATAAAAAAGGAGAAACCACCCATAAGGGGAGTTTCCCCTTCAGGGTAAAGAAAAAGCCAACAAATTTTGTTGTTGGCTTTCATCGGTTTATAGATCAGTCATTCCCTTGCTCATCTTGGCGTTTTGCTTGATATTTCAACTCACCATCAACTTTAATAAAGTTAATACGATAGAGTCGTCCTTTAATCGACACGCCAGTATCACCTTTTTTGTGATATTCGCTATCTTTTGAATAAGTGAATGTGTCATACCACAAATCACTCATTACAAAGGAAACCAAGACTTTTTTCTTCGCCTCAACCGCGTCTTGACAGCGTTTAATCAAGTTAGTGGTTTCTTCACCGGATACGTTCATATCAAAAAAACGATATTCCGGAGAATCGGAAGAGCCTGTAAGAGCAGCAATTCGACAAGCCCAAAATGCATCTCCTTTTTTCGGCTTGATTTCGCGAATATCGCTTAAATAACCAATGCCAGAAGTATGAAGATTGAAGTAATTTGGTTTTGCGTTTTGGTTAGACATAATGTTTCTCCTAAGTAGTAAAAAAGCGGAGAAACATCCTTACCCAACACGGGAAAAATGTTTCCCGCCAAGGGTTAAATTGTGATTAAACTAGAATAAGTAATCTTATTTTAGGTTAAGGGTGGTTTAAGGTGGCACACCTACGAATTATTCGTAGATTCTCCTTTCAGTGTGCTGGAAAAAATTTTGGCTATGATTCTACTTGCACTAAGGCAAGGCGTTGCTTCTCAAGAATCGTGCAACTTCTTAAAGGCTGTTTTCACAGCACCTTAAAAACTGTTGTTATTAAAATCTAAAGCAAACTTTAAATGTATAAAAAAATTAAAAAAATTCTATTTGGAGATATTTTTAGTCAAAAGAAAAAGGTCACCCAGTTTCCTGAATGACCTTATAGTTTTGACTATAGATTGATTAAATAAAAATTAAGTAGGCCAAACTAATTTGATTCATAAAAATACTGATACGTTCGTTACCATATACGGATTTTTACGACTCGCCTTATCCGATTACTTTGTGGCCATCAATCGGTTATATCTGTGGCATCAAATTGACACAAAGGGCACCCATTGTTTCACCGGTGGGCTCCGGTAAGGAGAAAGTAGCAAGCCATTGCGAATTTTCAAAATGCACTTTGCAATACACTTTAAAAATCCGCAATGGCCAGCGATTTGAAAAGTCGAGAGTAAATTGGGGCGTTACTCCATCATTACTCTGATTAACTAGGTGGCACACCTCACAAGGAGCGTTAATCAATGTGAGAAATTCCTTTCAGCGTGCTGGAATCATTTTTGGCTAGTGTGAATTGATAACCGACAATTCACGAACGGTCTTACGAAGGTTTTAGTATAGCATTAATTTGTTTGGCTCGCTATTAACTCGGTATGTAGTTTTTCCCAGGCTTGAATATCTGCATCATTTGAGGCAATTTTCAATCCGTGAACCTTAGCCGTTGAAAAGTGCATAATATCGAAGTTGTGTTTATCTATTTTTTTCGATTGCTCTCCTCGAGAGGCTCTGTATTTTTTTTCAAACCTAACGAGTTCTGTTGCTTTATCTGCAATAGATTTATCAATATTGAGGTTACTGATTAAGCAAGGGTACCTTTAAACTTGGTATGATTGTTAATATTGTCCCAATCTACACCGCGTAATACTTCATAGTAAATTAAAGGCGTAATATAAATAACAAGGTCATCACTCTCTAAATAATCAGTAAGTTGCTTGTACTCTTCGCTACTAGAATCTTCTAGTGCACGAATCAAGAAGTTCGCATCAAGTAAAATTTTATTGCTACTCATGTGAACCTCTTAATAAAGAAAGTAATGCTTTTTTTACATCTGCTTGGCTTTCTGCTGTTGTATTTTCAATTCTGATTTTATTTAGGTTTACTCCAAATGCTTCTTCTAATAAATCAATCAACGCAGATTGACCCGCATTAGGAATAAGTTTAGCCGTTACACGATCGTTTTCTTTAACAAGGTTATAAGCGGCTCCATTAATCAGCTGCGTTAAAATTAAAGATGAATGAGTTGTGATAATAAAATAAGTATGAGGGAAAATCTCAGTTAATAGCGGTAGAATTTTAGTTTGCCATTGAATGTGTAAGTGACTTTCAATCTCATCAATAAGCACATAACCTGCCACATTCTCAATATCATCAGCGTTAGTGAAAAATGAGTAGCCTGCAACGATGGCTTGTACAATTTTTATTAGTGAGGCAAAGCCACTACTTAGTTCATTAAGACGACGCTCTTCGCCATCTAATTTAAAGGAAACGGATTTTCCTCCGATAACTTTAAAATCTTTCGGGTCAGCACTTATCCGAGAATCAATTTTATTTAGTATTCGTAATACAGTGAGTAACTCAACTTCACGATTATCCGCTTTATCTTGATAAGCATTAGACGATAATGCGCGCTGAATAAACCATTCTTCAATAGGCGAATCCATGTTTAATGTAGAGAAATGTGTTCCCATACTTGAGATAATATTCTGCAAGTATTTTCCCTGCCGTTCTTTGTATTCACCTAAAGGAGTAATATAACCATAATCATTCTGTTTTATTTCCCCTCTATTTTGCGCACCCAGATAAACAACAGGGCGCTTATGTGTAAATAAAGGTTTTACTAGGTTTCTTATTCGATATCCAGCGTTTTCACTCTGAAATTGAGACATTTCAAAGATAACATCATCATTTATGTGTGAGGCATTAAATGAAAAATTTTTTTTGTATGCATAATATTCACCGTCTCTTATCATGTCATTGGTGAACAGTAATAGTGTGTATAAGCACTCCAGTGTTTTTGTTTTCCCCACACCATTTGTACCAATTAATACACTCATTCGCTTATCTGAGAGTTGAAGATCGATATGACCGACTCCTTTCACATCAAAAAATTCGATATGTTGATTTAATAACATCGAGCACCTACTAGTTTGTAATGTCTGAATATTGATTAGTGTATCACTGAATAAAAAAATGTTTTTGCTACTAATTCAATAAGCTTCGTAAAGATGAAATTTGCTCGCTAACACTTTTACTCGATGTTTTCTTAGGTTTTTTCACACCTTTAGTATTCTTTTTGCTATCAATATTTTCAATATGTTGGCAATTAGGATAAGCAGAACACCCAAAAAAATCCCCATTTTTACCATTTCTTTTAATCATTGGTGCACCACACTTAGGGTATTTACGAATTTCAATATTCCCCAAACTCATTCCCTTTTTAAGGCAATCAGCCATCAAATGCCGCACAAAAGACTTCTTGTTTTTTTGCATAAACACTTCTAGCGAAAGCGTTCTTTCAGCAATTTGATTGAGCGCTTGCTCCCAAAGTGCGGTTAAACCAGGATCTTTTAACATCTGAGGTAAATTATCAATTAGCGTCATTGCTTCATCTGTCGCTAATAGTGATTTACCTTTCTTTTTCAAGAAACCTTTATCAATCAAACCTTGAATCGTTCCCGCCCTGAGTGGCTTCTGTACCAAGCCCTTCAGTTTCTCGTAAGCGTTGTTTTAAACGCTCATCAGTTACAAAGCGAGCAGCATTTTTCATTGCGGTGAGCAATGTACCTTCCGTGAAGTGATTAGGTGGTGATGTTTGTAAGGTTTTTATTTCTGAATCAGAAATCTGACAGATTTGTCCTTGCTTTAACGTCGGCAAGGCTTGAGGTGCGTCATCATCTTCATCAAGTGATTTGCCAAATAGAATTTTCCAACCTGGAGCAATAAGCACATTCCCTCGTGCACTTAATATATGTTGACCGCACTTCAAAATAATTTGTGTTTTATCTGTTTCAGAAACAGGTAAGAATTGAGCTAAATAACGACGACGTATGAGATCATAAAGCTTTAATTCTTCATCAGACATTTTGCTAATATCAGCTTTAATCATAGTTGGAATAATGCCATGGTGAGCGGTAATTTTTTTATCATTCCAAACTCGTGATTTTTGATTAAGGTTTAGCATACCTGCAAGGGGTTGTAATCGATTATCGGATTGCAACAAACATTGGATAATTTGAGGAGCTTCTGCAAACTGAGACTCCGGTAAATAACCACAATCTGTTCTAGGATAGGTTGTCGCTTTGTGAGTCTCATAAAGTGATTGAGCTATATCCAATACTCTTTGCGCACCCAGTCCATAAAGGCGGTTAGCTTCTGATTGTAAGTCACTTAATGCAAAGCAAAGTGGGGCATTTTGTCTTTCACGTTTAGTTTCAACTGATTCCACTTTCGCTTGGCCCAATTGACGAATTTGCTGATTTGCTGCTTGTATAACTTGGGCAGACAAACAAAGTCCATCAGGATCACAATATTGCTCCGGAATAACATATTGCGTAGCAAAATGCTGATTTCCATCAGAAAGCATTACTTGCAAAGCAAAATGTTGCTTAGGAATGAAGTTTTTTATCTCACGGTCACGATTAACAACCAGGCTTAATGTTGGAGTTTGTACCCGACCAACACTTAAAGGTTTCCCTTGATACCCTTGTTGTTGAGCTAATAAGGTATAGAGACGAGAGAAATTCATACCAATAAGCCAATCAGCTCGACTACGTGCAAGCCCCGCATAGTAAAGAGGTAGTGTCTCCTCATTATTTTTAAGTGCACCCAAGGCTTTGCGAATACTGGTATCATCTAGTGCGGACAACCAAAGGCGTTTTATTTGTCCTCGAAATCCTGCCAAATCCAGCAATTCTCTTGCTATAGTTTCGCCCTCTCTATCAATATCGGTTGCAATGACAACAAGTTTAGCTTGTTTGATAAGTTTCATGACGACGTTGAACTGTTTTTTTGTTTCTTTTTTAGGTGAAAGTCCCCATTTACCCGGGATAATTGGCAAGGTCTCAAATGCCCACTTTTTAAAGGCAGGATCATATTCTTCAGGATTAAATTGCTCTACTAGATGACCAATTCCCCAAGTAACCGTAAGCTGGCCGTCAGGTGTCGATAAACAACCCTCCCCCCGCTTTGTCGCGCCTAATACTTTGGCAATATCATTACCTTGTGATGGTTTTTCACATAAAAATAATTTCATTGCTTTACCTTTAGTCTTCAATACACACCAATGAATCTCTCCAGTCTTTGCAGGCACTGAGACGTATAAATTTTATAGTGTCTAAATTCCATCCATGATAATAAGGATTCCAATGGCGCCAATTTGAGGGTGGTGATGCAAGTGAAGGTTTTTCTTCAAAACCATATACTTCTCCTGTAGGTTGAGTCACAACATAACGCACCCAATCCGGTGCAATATATTCTTTACCTCGATAGATGATCTTTTTCTCCTTATCGATTTTTATGAACGTTGTCATCACTTACTCCTTTTTTCTGTAACGCATACTGTCTCAATTCTTCAGTAGAGATATGTTGCAATCCCTTTCTAATGATTTCCTGCAAGATATCAGTTTCCTTAACCATTACTTTGCTTTGGATAATTGTTTCAACTGTTTTTGCCTCAACCTGTTGCCAGAGTTCAATTTCAATGTGTTTAGTCGGCATACATCTCCTCAATCTAATTATTTAGAATAAATATTGATATTTTTTTAAGTTTTTTTAGATTAGAAATTAATAAGAAAGCAAACAATGAAAAAAATTGTTTTTTTATTAAGTAATAAAAAAATAGGAGGTACTATGCCGGCAAACTTTAATTTAACTGGATTACATAATGCGTATCACGAAGCTATCCGTCGTGATGATTTCACTTTTGCTTTTGAGATCTCTATGCCGCCGGGACGGTTCATTTTCTTTATGTTTTTCGCAGAAAATGATAAAAAATCTAAGGACCTGCTGTATTTATACTTACAAAATACGAATCGGTTGGAAGAAATCAAATTATATGGTAGTCATTGGAATGGAGATTTCGAGATTTATTTTTCTAATCGGTTAGAAGAGGCTATCAAAGCCGAATTAGGAATAGTAGGCGGCGGAAATCAACCTTTTAACCTCTATAACTTTTTGAAGAGCTAAATGGAAATATACCTCAGCATTTACCTGCTCAAGCGCAAATAGCGACCTTAAGACAATATTATCCGCAAATACGGGCAAGAATACCAAGGGTAGTAAATGATGAGGATAAGATTTACTGGATGGGGTTTATGCGACCTCAACGCGGTGTGCCGAGAGAACAAACTTTAAGAAAACTCTATATTCATACTGAGTGCAATCATCAGCAAATAGACCACTTATTGGCGACCATGGCACCTTATGGATTAACGTTGAAATGGACGGATGATCCGAACAGAGCAAAAAATGTGGATTTTGTTTCTATGATCAATGAACTAAACCAATACAAGGATAAAAATGCCAGTTAATCTGTTATGTAAAAATTAATAGAAATCATGTCCGCTTGCGCTTTACGCCAGTGCATAGTGTTGTTAAAAAGTGTCTCTAACAACCGAGCGGTTTCTGGAGAGGCATATTCTTTACTCCATTGGCAAAAATGGTAACGGAATACAACTAATGGCATCATAATACAATACGGTGATTTTTCAGTGTTTAAATCAACATAGCAACGTTCACCATCAGAGATATATTGTGTCCAATAATTGGCTGTTAGTCCCTCAAATAACCAAGTAAGAAATAGTTTTGCCTTTTTATTGCGTAATAGTACTGATTCAAGGTCGGTAACATAAACAAGAAACGAGGGATGTTCAATGTCATATTGAAACGGAACCAGTTCAACCGGCAAACTAAGATCTATTTGATTAAGGTAGATTGCGGATTTATTCATTTCATTCCTCTCTATGATAATTTAGGCGCGATTATTGGATTCGTTTACATAATGATATATAGATGCATACTTTCTTTTAGATTAAATTGCGTATCATTGATAACTTATTTTTAATGAAGAATGATTGCCGAACAAGATTGAATCAAAATAAAAAAATGAGAATTTATAAATAAAAAAAGCCCTAATACAGTTAGGGCAAAGGAGAATGAGATATTGATTACCTACACTATGTTTATGTTGTCGTATTATTTTATTGCTTTTATCACTTCTGATTTAACAAATTGAGCAAAATCAGATTCATTTGAGGATGCAATCCAGGAAATTCTAACCTTGCCATCCTCTTTTGCAAGCGTTATGTCAATTTTTCGACCGCCAACATAGCTATTTGCCATGTGATAATATACGCCAGGTATTGCTTCATGAGCGTGTCCTTCCTCATCTAAAAGCGATTCGTAACGTTGACGTTCATAACCGGATAATCCACTTAATGCTTCATCCCGAGTTTTGAATTTTAAATTACGCTTAATTTTTACGTAAAGAGAATCAATATTTTTAGATGATGTAATTGAATCCTCTACGTTATAGCGATGAGAACGAGAGCTTTGGGTGTAAGCCACACCGGAAGAACTAGATGAATTACTTCCCCCGCCAAGAACACTGCTAAGCTGACCTGCAACATTATCAACTGCATCATTTAATGAATTTAATTCAGCACAACCACTTAAAGCAGCGACTGCAGATAAAACAAATTATTTTTTTCATCACAATTAACCTTAATTATATTGAGCTCAGAATGGTATTGAATCATCAAAAGCATTTGCCGATGCATCTTGTTGTGGCATTGGCTGAGGATTATTTGCACCATCTGCACTTTGAGGGCGAGTACCTAACATTTGCATTACATCACCTTGGATTTCCGTGGTATAACGATCTTGCCCGTTTTGATCTTGCCATTTACGAGTACGCAAGCGTCCTTCAATATAAACTTGAGCTCCTTTCTTGAGATATTGGCCGCAAATTTCAGCTAATTTGCGATAAAAAACGATTCGATGCCATTCAGTCACTTCACGACGTTCACCGGTGTTTTTATCCGTCCAAGCTTCGCTAGTTGCCACACTGATATTTGCTACCGCTTCGCCATTTGGCATCGTGCGGATTTCAGGATCATTACCTAAATTACCCACGATGATTACTTTATTAATTCCAGCCATATTGATTTCTCCTAAATCACAAAATTAACTGTCAAGATTGTGCATTTTTTACATCTAACCCTTAAGGGTAAATTCAGTAAAAAACACAGAGATTTTTTAACACAACCACGAAAGGCAAAGGCTTTTTTTTCGTTAAGGTAAGGGGCTTGTCCCCTTACCTTTAAAAGGCCTTTTAGTGAGCCGATTACAAACTATATAAATTAGCCGATTACAAACTATATAAATTAGCCGATTACAAACTAGAAGATCCAACGTTCACAAATGTGAATGTTATAAATGATCTTCTATCTCTTTAATTTTATCTACCGCACTTGATACCTGTCTCATCATAAAATTTAGTACGGAGACCTGCAGATTAATCAAAATGCGTTCTTTCTCAGCTGAGACAAGTTTTTGTCGTAAGTCTGAAGATAACTGAGGATTATTAAATACCGGATTTAACACCGCATCACCAGTCTTAGAGGCTTGAAAACTGCGCCAGCGTAAAAACGTCCCACCGGATGATGAAGCTTTATCTCGGATCATGTGAATAGGTAATACACTAAGTTCACTTTTACGAACGTTCTGCAACATTTCATTCTGCTGCAACATTAAAGCTTCACGGACTGTAGCAAGGGATTCAGCTAGTAATTCATACTGTTGCACTGAGTCTAACTCACTGAATAACTGTTTCAGCGAGTCATTAAGTGGGGTTGTGCGTCCTAATTGTTTATACATATCAGAAGGAATGAGCACGTTATCCATAATCCCAATCTCCATTATTCAGTTTTATTTGCTGTAATTTGGACTTCAACAGAGCCATTATCATCTGATTCAGCAAGTGATGATTTTTTAATTGTTGGAGCAAATGTTGCACGTGTTGTACCGGAAAGCACGTCAGGCGTTAAGGTATATTTCATACGTTTTACAGCAGCTTGATAGCGAGCGTTATTTTCAAGCGCATCTTGGCGAGTAATGCCGGAATTTCGGTAATTCTCAAGCACACCAAATGCACGACGAATTAATTTAGCTCCGGATTCTAACCAATCATACGCATCATCTTTTGTAAGTAATGCAATATGTGAAGCGGTCATCACTGTACGAGCTAACGAATCAAAATCAGCCAAAAGATACAATAATTGATAACCTAGCTGAGTATTCACAAAAATAGGGTATTGAATCGGAGCAATATTGGCGCAACGCTCAATTTGAAAGTTTTCAGGGATTTTCTCACTGTAGAGATTAACCATTCTCCAGGTCATATCTTGCATCTCTTTACGAAACCCTAAGACTTTTTGTTCAAAACGAAGAAGATAATCATCAGCATAAGGATCATCTTGTTCGGCAGCTTGCTGAATTTGACTCAATAGAGATAGAGCATTAGGAATACTGAGAATTGATGATGTAACGACTTCCCCTGCTTCATTTTTAACTAAGTCACGACCATTCCAAAGACGTGTTGCATACTGAGTATGAAGCGTAAATGTAATCTCACTGCGTAACGGCCCAAGCTGTTGGTTGTATGTTGTTGTCATGTTATGTCACCTTTTATCATTTGGTTAAAATTTGTACTTTGCCCAGTCCCTGGACAGTGGTTAATTTTTGTTCACTGTGCAACCCTAGCACAGTGGTTAATTTTTGTTCACTGTGCAGTCCCCGCACACTGGTTAAAATTTGTACTTTGTAAAGTCCCTTTACAGTGGTTAAATTTTGTACTTTATAGAACCCTTCTACACTATTCACTTTTTATACTGCTTATTCAATTGCAAATTGAAGCCTTAAATTGTCGAATGCGATCAGCTCTCGCTTTTCGCTCTTCTTCAGATTGCACTCGCATTGGTTTTATTGCACTATCGGCTTTCACATTATTAACTAAGCTAGTTTCATCATGTTGTGATAACCGATTTTTTGATGATAGTGATTGCGCTTGTGTAGCCAAAAATTGTTCATACAAATATGGTTTAAATTCACCACGGTGTGCACGTTGGATTAATGTCACTACATAGCCTTGTGGTTTTTTCACTTCACCTTTTGCCACACGCTGTTCTAGCTCAAATAAAATCGCTTTACAGATTCCTAAATCAAGTCCACGCATTGCTTGCATAATTGCTGTTTTTTCCAATGATGAAAACTGAATATTAGTCGGCCAGTCAATTTCATCCGCATTACCAGTACAGTACGTATTTATATAAATACTAGTACTTGTACTGTACTGTGAAAAAACTGAGTTCCCTTTTGGAACTAAGCCTGAAATCAATGACTTATCATCATTTTTGGTACTGAGTTCCATTTTGGAACTAAGGTTATTTTTACTGAGTTCCCCTGTTTTTTCACTGAGTTCCTTATTGGAACTCAGTAAGTTTTCTTGAATAAATGTTGATTCTTCTTGCTCTGAAATATCCATTTTTGGACGTTTTTGATAGTCTTGAAGGCGAGCTCGCATCCAGTCAATGTGAGAAATATAATGCCACTGAGTATTATCCGAGAGCAGGTTTCTACAATATGGTTTGCTACACCTCGCACAAAGTTATCTCGATGCTGAATAGATTTTTCAAGGAGTGCGATGTAATCATGGTTTAATTGAATCGTATCAATGATTGGCATAGGTTCATCATGAAGGATGTAAAAATTACCCAATACTTGACCTTGCTCATTACGTACAGTTTCACAAAGTGTTAGCCAACGAGTTAATCTAAGTAATAACAACGTTTGGCTAACTAGCTTACGCGAGAGCTCTGCATCATCATAAGGTTTATCTGAAAGTAGTTTTGCAAGCACTTCGTATGATGGGAACATGCCTGATTGAAATTCTCTTGCTTTGTATTTTATAAGTTGCCATGCCAATTTTGCTCTTGATGTTAAATAAGGATCAAATAGCAAACGGGTTGGAACTGTTTCATGCTGGTTGCCAAAAAAGAGCAACCCATGCTCTTGTAATTTTGTTTCCATAATTTAATTCTCTCTGAGAATATTTCATTTTTATTGTTGCAATGTGTTTAAACATCTTTACAATAGCCAATGAACTTTCCCAAGTTCCTTACTAACGATATGAATAACGCCCAACTTAACGTAACGCACTAGGTTGGGCGTTATGTTTTTTAAGCTGCATTCCAGCGGCTAACAAGTTTCCAGATTTCAGTTAAATTAATACCGGTTTCTTCCGCAATTAAAATTAACAGCTCTAGTCCTTCTGTTGATTCAATTGTTTGAACATCACCTTTATGCTCTTGCCATAAGTCCCAAATTAATTTTTCTTCCTCTTCGGTTGCAGCTGGCTTACGTCCCATTGGCTCTTGTTTTCCAAGTAGGCTACGACGAGCAGATACTTTTGAAGTGGTTAAGCCGAAGTAGGAATTGAGCATTTGGATGGATGCACCTAACATTAATGCGCGATCAATAAGGCGACGTTCTTGTGACGACATGCGTACTCGAGCCACTAATCGCCAAAATGCATCGTGATTAATTTCAACTTTGGCAAAGGGAGCTTTGGTGTTAGCCAGTTCATAAACTTCCTCTGTGCTGAGTTTCAATTTCTTGCAATTCTTGTTTTGAGAAACCATAGTTCCGGCAAACATTGATATTGCCTTCTTGTAAATTAACCAAAATCTCATTCAATACCACTTGGTTTAAATTGCTGAACATGCTCATTATGCATCTCCTTCTGAACGAATATAGCGAACGAGGCGAATTAAACGGAATAATTTAACTAGCGTGGTATCATCAATTTCTTGAGTATTGAGTAAATATTCCGGTAATAAGGTGAAAGATGTCTGTGGGTGCACATCTGTTTGTAATAAATTTAAGAAGTCATAACACATCTGTGCTACACCGCTCACATCTTTATCTAATGGTTTTACGCGGTAAGTGTAATCAACAGGCTCTTTTACTACATGTTCAATGTAGTCAGTTAATCCAACACTTTCCGCAATGTCGAGTGCTAGTGAATAAGCTTCTACTTTATGCTGACGACCAGGATAAATTTTCCAAATATCATCAACTGGTTGACGGCCTACGCAAGCAAAGCCTAATCCATTTTCTTCTGCACGTTGTTGGCGTTGCTCCTGAATGCTCATGCCAGGAGTAATGCCAAATTGTTGAGTTAAATTTTTAGCAAAATCAAAAGAAAGCCCTTCTGAATTAGCATTAGTTTCATCAAACTCTTCATCCTCTGTTTTATCATCTGTTTCATTCTCAAATGAAGGAGAAATTTCAACACTTGCTTGCTTTAATACTGGCGCAGGTATTGATTTTTTTTCAGTAGTAGTCATTTTTGGAGTAGTGACTACACTAGGTTGAGATAATGTATCTAATACGGTTTCTTGTGGCTGAGGTGTATTAAATGCTTGAACATCTTGGATGCTTTCTTGTACGCTTTGCTGTATTTCGTGTTGTTTTTGCGCCATTTTCCTGAATTTTTGCTCATCGAGATCAATTTCAAGGTAAAGGACTTCATAACTTACACGATCACCTAACATAGATGACATTTCATCAATGAGATGGTCTTGGAATACTTTGATATGAAACGGTTGGTCATCATTACAACGAGCTAGGCTGTGTCCCCAAATTTCATCAAAGGACACTTCCAATTCAAATTGATAATTTTGCCAAATGGCTAAGGCGTTATTACGAATAGCAAGCAATTTATCAATTGGCGCATTACCTAAACCGTTAAAAAGTACATCCGGGATATAAGGATAAAGATACTCAATGCAACGTCCCATCTTCGCAATCATTGAAAATTGAATGATATACCCATCTTTTTCTAACTCACTTGAAAGCTCGCGAGCAGAAAGGGATTTTCCTAACTTTTTCTCGTAGTATTCTTTCGCTTGCTGAATTCCCAACGCTTTCTCAATAAAGGTTAAATCTGCACGTGTATCATTTTCAATTAAATGACCAATAAGCAAATCTAATTCCGCTTCTACACTATCAGCACTTTCACCTTTCCAGGGTTTATATAAGCATTCAATAGACCAAAAACGTTGATCTTGAGTCTCTGTAAACAGTTCTTTTAATGCTTGAATACGAGTATTTCCACCGTCAGCGATGATATAAAAAGGTTCGCCAGGTCGTTGAGTGATATTTGGTTTATGATCAAGACCACGACGACGAATTGACTCTTTAATCATTTCAAAGTTAGGATTACGTGTCTTACGAGGGTTGTGTTCATAAGGGCGTAATTTATCTAACGTAACGGTAATATATTTAGATTGCGCAGGATAATGTGTTGCTGTTGTTGTTTGATAAGCAGCAGACTGATTATTAATAGGTTGAACATTTAATCCTTTCGCAATCGCGTCTAATTGACTTTGTTGTTTTTTATTTTTAGCAATAAATGGATTATTCATAATATCTATCCTGTGTCGTTAAATTCTCAAAAATGCTGTATTGACCTTGAAACAGTGTTTTTACTGTGGCTAACGGGCCATTACGCTGTTTACCAATGATGATTTCCGCAATGCCTTTATCTTCTGTGTCAGGGTTATAGATTTCATCTCTATAAAGATGAATGATGACATCAGCATCTTGTTCAAGAGAGCCAGAGTCACGTAAGTCGGCATTGATTGGACGCTTATTAGCTCGATTTTCTAAACCTCGGTTTAGTTGAGATAATACATAAATTGGGCATCCAGTTTCTTTGGCTAATTTCTTTAAATCATTGGATATTTCGGCTAGTTCTAAATTACGATTTTCAGTTTTATTTCCGGTTCTCATTAGTTGGATATAATCAATGAAAATCGCTTTAGGTTTGCCGTATAGACGAGTGTTTTTACGTACTTTGGCGCGTAAACGATGAGGTGTTAAAGAAGCTTCATCATCAATTAACAAGCGACCTTTCCAGTCTTTTTTAATTGTCCCCATTGCATTAGCAAGACGAGTCCATTCTTCCTCTTCAAGCTCAGTCGCTTGACGAATAGATTGCAAGCTGACGCGAGAGCGCATTGCCATAAAACGCTCTAATAGTTGATCAGCTGGCATTTCTTGGCTGTAAAATTGGATAGGGATGTCAGGGAATTTATCTAACGTACTTGCGGCAATAGTTTGTGCAAAGGTTGTTTTCCCCATTGCTGGACGAGCTGCAATAATGATAAGTTCTCCTGGTTGACCGCCTGTTGTTGCTCTATCTAATTCAATAATGCCTGTTGGTGTTCCACTAACTGGATCGGCATTAATAGAGGAATTTTCCATGCGAGAAAGGATTCGCTCGAAACTGGCATTAAGATCAGCAACACCATCCGTCTCTTGTTCGATGACAATATTGGTATATTGCTTATCAACACTTTCCTCAAAGAAGTTAATTCAATTTCATCTTTTGAAGATTGCATTTCAGTTACAATAAACTGGCCCAGGGTCAAAAAACGACGTTGTTTGCTATAACGAGAAATAATCTCAGCATAGGCAGTGATATTTGATGCAGAAGGAGTATTGTGAATAACTTCTGCTAGATATGCTAATCCCCCTATCTGATCAATCAGTTTTTTATCTTTGAAATACTGCTCCAAAGTTAAAATATCAGCGGGTTTTCCTTGTGTTAATAGATGGCTAACACCTTCAAACAATACTTTATGAGCTGAGACATAAAAATCATCAGAGCGCAGTAAAGTTGCGATCTCATCAAATTTATCATTATCAATAATGAGAGCACCAATGACCGCACTTTCTGCTTCAATAGAAGCAATAAGTTTATCAGTCATATTAGCCTTCCTTTTTCATTGGTTTATCAAAAAGTGTTTTGAATTGAGGGAGTAACAAGCAACACAGTTCTTTGATAACGGGATATTCAGCCTGGCTATGGCGATAAACTGGCAGTGAATAAGTTGCAGCTTCTCTATATGCCACATGCGCTGGGATTGAAAAATCAAGGAAGGTTTTGCTTTCATCAAAATTGGTTTCAAAGAGTACGTGTAATTGATTGAGTACAAATTTCACGTCATTAGTATTATCAACGCAATTTGCGATAGCTTTGAGAGGTGGTAATTTGAAGCCAAATGATTCAAAGGTTTCTAAATCTTGATACATTCCGATAGTTCCACGGATAAATTCTTTCGCAGAAAGAATGTGTGGAAGAATAGGGCAGAATAGGATGTCAGCTGCTAAGACAGACATATCAACAGTAATATCTCTAGTACCTCGAGTATCAACCACAATAACATCATAATTATCAATGTTTTTAATTAAGTGACTAAATCGAATTGCACCATCAGGGGCATTACGTAGAGTTTGACTTACATTGTTTGATGGGTCATTTGATTGAATTAAATCCAAATTAGGAATGGATGTTTTTGAAATGATATGGGAAGGTTCAATATCACGACGGGTTAAAAACTCATAAATACCACCGGGAGCTTCTTCAGTTAAAGCATAATAAGAGCTTAAGGTTGGTTGAGTATCAGTATCAATAAGAAGAGTTCTTAAACCGTGGTCAGCGCAGAACGCTCCAATATTGGCAGCATTTGTACTTTTTGCAGAACCGCCTTTAGTACAAGCGACAGTAATAATATAAGGTTTTTTAGAAACAGAAGAGAAGTCCATAATTCCTCACCTAACGATAATTAAAAATTAAAGTTAAGTATTGGACTAGGTACTGATTATTGGTTTGGAATTAGATGGTGCCCGAAGCCAGACTTGAACTGGCACGCCTCGAAAGGCGAGGGATTTTAAATCCCTTGTGTCTACCGATTCCACCACTCGGGCATCGAGTGATTAACTAACTGCGTGGTTATGGAGGCGTGTCCCGGAGTCGAACCGAGCTACATGGATTTGCAATCCAGTGCATAACCGCTTTGCTAACACGCCGTTAGTTTGGAGCGGGAAACGAGGCTCGAACTCGCGACCCCGACCTTGGCAAGGTCGTGCTCTACCAACTGAGCTATTCCCGCATACGCTGTTAGTGCGGTGCATTTTACGGGAATTTGAAATTCTGTCAATCGAAGATCTGAAAAATTCAAATGTTGAAAAAATCTTCGTTTCGGTTGAAATTACAGCAAAATTTGATACAAGAATATAATTTTAACTGAGTTTTCAATTTCTACTTTTATCGTGATTGGGTTTGTGACAAAATTGGAGCGTTTTGTTCGCCATTAAATCAAGAAAAGCGCGGTCAAATTTTTGCATGTTTTAGAGGTAAATTATGACACAACAATATTCTATCGATACATTATTAGCCCAAGCGGGAAATCGCAGTGATGAGCGCACTGGTGCAGTTTCTACGCCAATTTATCTTTCAACAGCTTATGGCCACCACGGGATTGGTGAAAGTACCGGGTTTGATTATACGCGTACGAAAAACCCAACGCGTAGTGTTTTGGAAGATACCGTAGCAAAATTAGAAAATGGTGATCGTGGTTTTGCCTTTTCCTCTGGCATGGCAGCAATCCAAGTGTTGATGAATCTATTTAAAGGCCCAGATGAATGGATTGTGTCAAGTGATGTATATGGTGGAACTTATCGTTTATTGGATTTTGCCTATAAAAATAACAACAGTGTAAAACCCGTTTATGTGAATACTGCTTCTTTAGCTGAAATTGAAGCTGCGATTACAGCGAATACAAAAGCGATTTTTATTGAAACTCCCATCTAATCCATTAATGGAAGAGTGTGATGTGGCAGAAATTTCAAAATTAGCGAAAAAACACAACTTGTTAATGATTGTAGACAATACTTTCTTAACTCCTGTGCTATCTCGTCCATTAGATTTAGGCGCGGATATTGTAATCCACAGTGGCACGAAATATATTGCAGGTCACAATGATAGTTTAGTTGGCTTGATTATTGCAAAAGGGCAAGAACTTTGTGATCGTATCGCCTATATTCAAAATGGTGCAGGTGCAGTACTTTCGCCATTCGATTCTTGGTTAACTGTGCGTGGAATGAAAACCCTTTCATTACGTATGAAACGCCATCAAGATAATGCGAAGGCGATTGCGGAATTTTTACGCGAACAACCACAAATTGATAGCGTGTTATATCCAAACAAAGGCGGAATGCTATCTTTCCGTTTGAAAGATGAAAATTGGGTAAATACGTTCTTAAAATCAATCAAATTGATTACCTTTGCGGAAAGCTTAGGTGGTACAGAAAGTTTTATTACCTATCCTGCGACCCAAACCCATATGGATATTCCTGAAGCGGAACGTGTTGCTCGTGGTATTACAAACACATTATTGCGTTTTTCTGTTGGCTTAGAAGATGTAGAAGACATCAAAGCCGATTTATTACAGGCTTTTGCACAACTTAAATAATTAGTTTTTATCAATCGGACTAATCTGTGCAATTCAATATACCTTGTGCTATTATGCACAACATCAATTAACATTAGGTGTTGATTCGTCAGCACCTTATTAAATAAGGAAACAAAAATGAGCGAAGTATTACATATTAATGATGCAGATTTTGAAACTACTGTTGTGCAATCTGATATTCCAGTATTAGTGGATTTCTGGGCACCATGGTGTGGCCCTTGCAAAATGATTGCGCCAATTTTAGATGAAATCGCACCTGAATTCGCAGGTAAAGCAAAAATTGTTAAAATCAACGTAGATGACAACCAATTAGTGGCTGGTCAATTTGGTGTACGTAGTATCCCCAACTTTACTACTTTTCAAAAATGGCCAACTTGTTGCAACACAAGTGGGTGCATTACCAAAAAATCAATTAGCGGCGTTTATTAATCAACACTTATAATTGAGTTATTAAACATAAAGAGCGGTCAAAAATAGCGATGTTTTTGACCGCTCTTATTTTTTCTCTCGCCAATAAGTGGCAAAACGAGGTTTTCCAGAATTAGTTAGTCCTCGATATTTGTAGGTAATCGTGCTGCCAATAGGTGGTGGATTTTCACGCTCACTCAGATTAAATCCTGAACCGATTTTTGAATTTTTCCACGATGATTTTTCACAGGTGAGCGATCCGAGTATATTCTCAAATTGTCCTTTTCCCTTTGTGATGTGCTATCACGGTGCATTCTTCATCATAAGTGCTTTTTAACTTTAAAAATTTGTGTACTGCGTTTTTCTTTCGTAAGGCGCATGAGGATTACGTAACACAATTCCTTCACCTTTTTTCCTTTCAATTTCATGTAAATACTCGAATAAATGTGTTTTATCTCGAATTGGAATTTGCGGAATAATCTTGATATAAGGCGTAGGGTGATCTTTCAAATAATCTTCTAAGGTTTTAAGACGTTCAAAGAGGTTGCCTGAGGCATTAGGCACATCAAAAACATAAAGTGTTAATTTTGCCCAATTATCACCTTTAAAGGATTTTGTGATAGAAGCAATTTCTTCAAATTGATTACGTTCACTAAATAGTCTCACCATCAATGGCAAAAGGCGGAAATTGAGCCGTAAAAGTATGTCTGGAGCAGGGCAAGGGCAATCCTTGACGACTTAATAATGTTTTTGCCATCCCAATAACCTCGTACTCCCATCTAATTTTTCAGACATCATCCAACCCTGGATATCTTGGTTTTCATAGGTACCTAATAGCATTAAATCACTATCGTTCGCCCAAGTTATTTGACTGAATAACATACAAAATAATAAATAAACTACTCGCATAATCTCTCCTTTTTAAATTGTTTGAGTTTTAAAAAGTGCGGTCATTTTTTTAAAGTGTTTTTTTAATTGAATCTGTGATTAGTATCGCAAAAGAATGAGAAGTAGGCTGGAAAATAGAGAGATAAGAAAGAGCGCTAGATTATTTGAAATGAACGCTATACAATGCCAACGCTATTTCGAATTTTAATTTTTAAGGAGAATAAAATGTATTTTGATCAAATTAAAGCAGAGCTTATGGAAGCTCAAGACGTATTAAACAAGTTTGTTTCAGATGATGACAACATCAAACTTATTGAAAAAGCAGCTAAATTATTAGCAGAAAGCTTTAAAAATGGCGGTAAAGTATTATCTTGCGGTAATGGTGGTTCTCACTGTGATGCTATGCATTTTGCCGAAGAACTAACTGGTCGTTATCGTGAAAACCGCCCAGGTTATCCTGCGATTGCGATTTCAGATGTAAGTCATTTAAGCTGTGTAAGTAATGACTTTGGTTATGAATATGTATTCTCTCGCTTTGTTGAAGCAGTGGGTAAAGAAGGCGATGTTTTATTTGGATTATCGACATCAGGCAATTCTAAAAATATCTTAAATGCGATTGAAGCGGCAAAAGCAAAAGGCATGAAAGTGATTGCGATGACAGGTAAAGATGGCGGTAAAATGGCAGGTTTAGCGGATGTTGAAATTCGAGTGCCACACTTTGGTTATGCAGATCGTATTCAAGAAATCCACATCAAAGTGATTCATATTTTAATGATGCTAGTTGAATTTGAGATGGCGAAAGAGGCCTAATTCGCAATAAGTGCGGTTTAAAATTCAATGATTTAAAGATCCCAAAAAATTTTTTTGGGATTTTTTTATCAAAAATGCTTGCATAATTAATCATTAAAAAAAGTAATATTTATTCATTCTTAGAAATCGAGAGAGGATAACAGTAAACTTAGTATGGCGATTAGTGTTAAAAAAATTTGAATTTCTTTTTATGGTTCATCACAGGCATTGTTTGATATCAATCTTGATGCACAAGAAGGCGACACCGTGGTGTTACTTGGACCAAGTGGTGCAGGGAAAAAGTACGTTAATCCGTACATTAAATTTATTAGAAGTACCAACCTCTGGCGAATTGCATATTGCGAATAATCATTTTGATTTGTCTCAGGCGAATAATAATCCAAAAGCTATTCGTCAACTTCGTCAAGATGTCGGGCATGGTATTTCAGCAATACAATCTTTGGCCACATTTAACGGTGATTGAAAACCTGATTGAAGCGCCGAAAAAAGTGTTAGGCATTAGTGAGGAAGAAGCGAAAAAAGATGCATTAGAACTTTTAAAACGTTTACGTTTGGAAGAGCATGCCGATCGTTTCCCGCTTCACTTATCTGGCGGTCAGCAACAACGTGTAGCCATTGCTCGAGCATTAATGATGAAACCACAAGTGTTGTTGTTTGATGAACCAACGGCAGCACTGGATCCTGAGATTACAGCTCAAGTGGTTGATATCATTAAAGAACTTCAGCAAACGGGCATTACTCAGGTGATTGTAACCCATGAAGTGAACGTGGCACAAAAAGTGGCGACAAAGGTCGTTTATATGGAACAAGGTAAGATTATTGAAATGGGCAGTGCAGATTGCTTTGATAATCCAAAAACCGAACAATTTAAACAATATCTTTCACACTCAGAATAAGGAAACACAACATGAAAAAATTACTTTTAAGCGCAATGTTAATGGGCTCAGCTTTTGCTGCGAATGCACAAGAAATCACTTTCGCGATGGAGCCGAGCTACCCGCCATTTGAAACAACAAATGAAAAAGGTGAAATTATCGGTTTTGATGTGGATGTAGCGAATGCAATTTGTAAAGAAATCCAAGCGACTTGTCATTTCAAAAGCCAATCTTTTGATGCATTAATTCCAAGCTTGAAAGCAAAACGTTTTGATGCAGCGATTTCTGCAATGGATATTACTGAAGCGCGTGCAAAACAAGTTTCATTTTCTAATGCGTATTATGACAGCACAGCAAGTTATGTCGCTTTAAAAGGCAAAGCAGATTTAGCTTCAGCAAAAACAATTGGTGTTCAAAACGGAACAACATTCCAACAATATACTGCAGCAGAAACCAAGCAATATAATGCAAAAATCTTATGCAAGCTTACAAGATGCGATCTTAGACTTAAAAAAATGGTCGTATTGATATCATCTTTGGTGATACCGCCGTATTGTCTGATATGATTTCTAAAGAGCCTGAAATTCAATTTGTTGGCGAGAAAGTGACTAACAAAAAATATTTCGGTAATGGTTTAGGTATCGCGGTGAATAAATCAAGCAAAGAATTGCTAGAAAGCTTAAATAAAGGTTTAGAAACCGTGAAAGCAAATGGTGAATACCAAAAAAATCTATGACAAATGGATGACAAAATAATCTATGTTTTATGATTATCTTACATTAATTGGACATGCAGCCCTAATGACCTTAGGGCTTGCTATTTGCTCGTTAATTGTCGGTTTATTGCTCAGTATTATTTTTACCGCCTTAGAAGCGAATAAATATGTCTTTATTGCAAAACCAGCTTTCTGTTGTGATTGCTTTATTGCGTGGTTTACCGGAAATTTTAGTGGTTCTACTGATTTATTTTGGTTCAACCCAAGTCGTAGAAATGCTGACGGGTGAGTATATCGAATTCAGCGCCTTTGGTTGTGGTGTATTTGCATTGTCTTTGATTTTTGCTTCTTATGCTTCACAAACCTTTACGTGGTGCGATTCAAGCCATTCCAAAAGGGCAGTGGGAATCAGGTGCCGCTTTAGGATTAAGCCGACCTTATACTTTCATTCATTTGATTATGCCGCAAGTATGGCGACACGCTTTACCGGGCTTAAGCAATCAATGGCTCGTGTTATTAAAAGATACGGCATTGGTGTCATTAATTGGTGTTGATGATTTAATGCGTCAGGCTGGGTACATCAATACGAACACTCATGAGCCATTCACTTGGTATGGTATTGCAGCGTTAATTTATTTGGTGATTACGTTGATCAGCCAAGCAGGTATTCGCAAATTAGAATTACGTTTCACTCGATTTGAACGGGGAGTCGAATAATGTTTCAAGAGTATTTAGCTGTTATTGCTCAAGGTATTCCGACTAGCCTGTTACTTACGGTCGTCGCATTGTTTATTGCCTTTTTCCTCGCATTGGGCTTAACCTTCTTGCTTTCTATTGGCACTAAATTAGTGAAAAGTGCGGTCAATTTATTCCTTGTTTTATTTACAGGCACCCCACTTTTAGTGCAATTTTTCTTAATTTATGCAGGTCCAGGACAATTCCAATGGTTGGTGGACAGCCCATTATGGGGATTATTCTCCAACGCATGGTTCTGTGCAGCGTTAGCTTTAGCTTTGAATAGTGCCGCTTATTCAACCCAGTTATTCCATGGCGCAGTAAAAGCGATCTCTAAAGGTCAATGGGAAAGCTGTGCAGCATTAGGTTTAAGTCGTCTGCAGACGTTAAAAATCTTAATTCCTTATGCGTTAAAACGTGCACTCCCGTCTTATACCAATGAAATTATCTTGGTATTTAAAGGTACAGCGTTGGCTTCGACCATTACGATCATGGATATCATGGGATATGCACGCCAACTTTACGGCACAGAATATGATGCGCTAACTATCTATGGTATTGCAGGTGGTATTTACCTCATTATTACCGGCATTGCCACTTTATTACTCCGTCAGTTAGAAAATAAAGTGTTAGCATTTGAGCGTATTAATACCGCAAAAGCATAAAGTGCGGTCAAAAATAGAAACAAATCGGGCAGTTTAAAAATTGCCCGATTTTTTTATTATAAATTTGAAGTAAATTTGTTGTTCAGGCTTATAATATAAAGTGCTGAGGAGGATATTATGAAACCTATTTGTGTCGTATTAACAGGCGCAGGAATTAGTGCCGAAAGTGGTATTCCCACATTTAGAGCGGAAGATGGTTTATGGGCCGGGCATAAAGTAGAGGAAGTTTGTACGCCAGAAGCTTTGCAAAAGAACCGTGCGAAAGTGCTCAATTTTCTATAATCAGCGCCGCAAAAATGCCGCAGCAGCTAAGCCAAACGCTGCGCATCTCGCACTAGTTGAATTAGAAAAAGCCTATGATGTGAGAATTATCACGCAAAATGTGGATGATTTACATGAGCGCGCAGGAAGCTCAAATGTTTTACACTTACATGGTGAACTAAATAAAGCTCGCAGTAGCTTTGATGAAAGTTATATCGTAGATTGTTTTGGCGATCAGAAATTGGAAGATAAAGATCCAAATGGGCATCCAATGCGTCCATATATTGTTTTTTTCGGTGAAATGTTGCCGATGTTAGAGCGAGCAATTGATATTGTAGCGCAAGCGGATGTCGTGTTAGTGATTGGTACTTCTTTGCAAGTTTATCCTGCGAATGGCTTAGTTAATGAGGCGCCAAGCAAAGCGCCAATTTACTTGATCGATCCAAATCCCAATACAGGATTTGTTCGTAAGCACGTCATCGCAATAAAAGAAAAAGCGGGGATGGGCGTACCGAAGGTAGTAAGAGTATTGTTAGATAAAAATAAAAAGATTAATCTGTATATAAGATATAGCAATAAAGATAAAAGTGCAGTCAAAATTCTCATTGTTTTTTTGACTGCACTTTTTTTATTCTCCAGTTAGCCAACTTGCCAATAAGATAACGATAGTAAAAAAATAGC
>BNJV01002158.1_pt1 | contig 109097 bp, 176 predicted proteins | sample 8540591 | NCBI WGS metagenome assembly BNJV01 (sample SAMD00202457, study PRJDB9452) | human saliva metagenome | host: Homo sapiens
CCCAATAGCATGTGCTCATTGTTATAAGGAAACGTGTAGTATCTAAAAATCATTTATAATAATTTTTTTCAATAAAAAAATTTAGTATTTCTTAATAGTTTTTCCTATCTTGTTCTGCCATGTTGAAAGTATGACGCAAAAAGTGTTTATCTGTTAAACCAATAAATTTTAAAACTTGAATTAATAATATCAGTTCTAATAATGAACTTAATGCGATTAATTTCTTCGCCCTATCTATGTTTGTCTTTTTCCATTGATGGATCATAATGAGTATAATAATTTCGATACCGAACAATATCACTAACAAACTTTCCAAATTCTTTATCCGAAAAATCGAGTTTTATCGCGTGATAATTGTATGAATGATTATTTAATATATTCCTTGTATCATCCAGAAACTCAGTTAATCTCGATTTAAAACTTATTTCATTACCATACTTTTAATCTTGGTTCTAACCAGGTCAGATACTCTTTAGGACAACACTCCCTTAGCTCATTACACATCTTATCATAATCAGCTATCGGATGTTCCTTGCGATCATTTATTCGTCTATGTAACGCTTCTACGCTTTGAGCCATCCATAAAAAAATTAATTTCAGAATATTTACTATTAACTATTTTTATAAGTTCCATATAACTCAATACTAGGGCAATTTTTTCTCAAATCTAGTCATCCAATTTGAAAAAAATGTTAACTTCTTCATTTTAGTTTAATTACATCATTTAGACTAAAAATTAATATCATGCCAACTTAAAAAGAAACCTGCTCTTTTAACAGAAAATCTCCTTGAAAAAAATAAAACGAGAATAACTACGTTTTTCCCTTATTAACATGTATTGCATTCATTGAATTGATACATGTTTGTTCACTAACAAGAGTACCATAAATGATAAAAAAACTTGTGCAAATAGCTCCATAACTCATCTATACTAAATATACCTTCTTTTTTTATTTATTTCTATATAAGGAGATTCTGATACTTTAGCATTTACAACCACTGGCAAAACCTGTCCAACTATAAGAAAATACAACTGAAATAATTACAATATCGTCTTGATATAAAATAATATCATCCCGCATATTACAAATTATAGAAACTTTATTACTTTCTCGACACCGTTCTATGTTAAAAATATCGTTAGTTATTACCCATAAATCAAGATTATCAATCCCAAAACGAATTCCATTAATTGCTATATCCTTTCCGCTTTTTTTAAGGCTTTTTATCTCATTATCAAAAAAATATCATCATCTAATTTTAATAAAGCGTAATTAAAAAAACTATACTCACATCTCCACAACCAAATCCTGGCTGTGAAACAATAAAAACAATCAGTAAAAAAATACAATTATTATTTGTATGAAGATTTCCAATCAGATTAAATTGTTCTCCTAAATTACAAAGGCAATGACGTGGGATTAACCATAGAGAGAATAATTTTTTCCTTTTCCTCCATCAAGAATCTCTAGCTGCCCCAAGAAATCTGAAGATGAACCATCTTTAGTTATAAATCTAAATATGCCAGATTCTGTAATTTCTTCACTCTCATTGCTTAATCCTATCCTAATTGTGAAATTAAATTCAAAACCCGCTTATCCGACACCTGATACTTCGTGCCTAACTGCTGAGCAAATAAACTCACACGCAATTCCTCAATCATATAGCGAATTTCCGCGATTTCATCAGAAATTGGTTTAGATTTTTGGCAGTTTAGCCAGCAATTGTTGGTAGGCTTGTTGCACTTGTTCCACACGTAACATGGCGGCGCGATCGCGATTTACATCTTGAGCCAGTTTATCGATACGTTTATCAATAGCTTGTAAATAACGTTGTAAATCAGGTAAGCGATCATAACCGCTCTTTTGCACAAAACCAGGATAAATTAGCCTTGCTAATTGCGCCTTAATATCGGAAAAGGCAAAGGCCATCGTGAAATCCATTTTGCCTTTTAAACGTTGGTTTAAGGCATGGTTAAGGGAGAGAATTTGCTCTACTTTCTGCGCAATATCCACGGTCACTTCATTCAGGTTTTCCCGCACGAAATCACGCAATTTTTCAAAGCCTGCTTCGTCCCAAACAAAACCGCCAAAATCGGCAATCAGCTTATCGACCGCACAAGCGATACAATCATCAATCAAATCTAACACGCGACCGAACGGAGTAAAAATACAGCCCCAATTTAGCTTTATTCGGCAATTTTTCATGCAGATATTTAATAGGTGATGGCACATTAAGTAACAACAAGCGGCGCAAACCTTGTTGCATTGCCACCGCTTGCTCAAACTCTGTTTCAAACAGTTTGATACCTACGGCATCTTTTTCATCCACAAGGGCTGGAAAAGCTTTGACGCTAAAACCACGTTGTTTTTGCTCGTAGCATTGCGGTAAATCTGCAAAGCTCCAAATATGCAGCCCGCTTTGCTCAATACCATCATCTGCCACAGCAGAAATACTTTCCTGCACACGATCTTTTAAGTTGAATTTCAGCTCATCCAAATTCATGGATTCGGCAATTTTCTTGCCGTTTTCATCCACTACGCGGAAAGTCATTTTTAAATGGCTTGGAATTTGTTCCCAATTCCAATGTTCCGCTTCTACGGTGACGCCCGTTATACGGCGCAATTCATAAATTAGCGTATCTAATAACGGTTTTTCCAACGGCACAGCGCGACTTAAAAAAGCTTGAGCATAATTAGGTGCCGGCACGAAGTTACGACGATAAGATTTCGGCAGAGATTTAATCAGTGCAATCACCAATTCTTCACGCAAGCCTGGAATTTGCCAGTCAAAACCTGTCATTTCGACTTGGTTGAGCAACGGCAACGGGATATGTACGGTCACTCCGTCCGCATCGGTACCTGGTTCAAATTGATAAGTTAATTTGAGTTTTAGATTGCCTTGATGCCAGAAATTTGGGAAATCCAACTTGCTCACTTGTTCCGCATCATCATTAATCAAGAATGAACGTTCAAAATTAAGCAATTCAGGATCTTTTTGCTGTGCCTTTTTCCACCACGTATCAAAATGTTTTTGGGAAACTACTTCCGTGCCAATACGCTGATCGTAAAATTCAAAAAGCGTGCGATCATCCACCAAAATATCGCGGCGGCGGCTTTTGTGTTCTAATTCCTCTACTTCTCGAACGAGTCGTTGATTTTCTTTGAAGAATTTATGTTTAGTATTCCAATCCCCTTCCACTAAGGCAGATTGAATAAAGATCTCACGGCTTACCGTCGGATCAATAGCACCGTAATTCACTGGTCGTGCAGCCACAATCGGCACACCGTAAAGCGTGACTTTTTCATCAGCAATCACGGCGCCACGAGATTTCGACCAACGCGGTTCGGAATAGGATTTTTTAATTAAATGCTCGGCTAGCGGCTCAATCCATTCTGGCTCGATTTCCGCCACCATACGCCCCCAAAGTTTGGAAGTTTCCACTAACTCTGCCGCCATCACCCATTTCGGTTGTTTTTTGAAAAGCACAGAATTAGGGAAAATCGCAAAAATGGGCATTACGTGCGCCAAGATATTGTTGTTTCTCCGCTTCTTTTAAACCGATATGAGAAAGCAAACCGTTTAAAAGTGCGGTATGAATTTGCGGATATTCTGCTTTTTCAGAATTAATCGGCAAGCCCATTTCACGCACGGTTAAACGAATTTGATGATAAATATCCTGCCATTCGCGAATGCGTAAATAATTTAAGAAATCCTTTTTGGCATTGACGACGGAATTGGTTTTTACTCAATTCTTTTTGTTGTTCTTGTAGGTAACGCCAAAGATTGAGGAATGCCAAGAAATCTGATTTTTTATCAGCAAAACGACGATGTTTTTCATCGGAAGCTTTTTGTTTTTCTTGTGGTCGTTCGCGAGGATCTTGAATGGATAACGCGGCAACAATAATCATCACTTCATGCAACGCACCTTGTGAGACGGCGCTCAGCAACATCTTCGCTAAACGTGGATCCACAGGGAGTTGCGATAATTGACGACCTGCAGCCGTTAATTGACGTTTCTCACCTGATTTGGTGCGAAGCATTTCAAACGCACCCAATTCTTCCAACAGTTTTATCCCATCTTGAATATGGCGTTTATCTGGTGCATCAACAAACGGAAGGCTTCAATATCATCCAAGCCCAAAGCTGTCATTTGCAAAAATAACGGAGGCTAAATTGGTACGAAGAATTTTCAGGATCGGTAAACTCCGGACGAGAATTAAAAATCCTCTTCCGAATATAAACGAATACAAATCCCTTCACTTACACGACCACAACGACCTTTACGCTGATTAGCGGATGCCCTGTGAAATAGGTTCAATCGGTAAACGTTGTACTTTGGTGCGATAGCTATAACGGGAAATACGCGCGGTACCTGGGTCAATCACATATTTAATGCCCGGCACGGTCAATGAGGTTTCCGCGACGTTAGTCGCTAATACAATGCGATTTAATCCGCTAGGATGGAAAATTTTATTTTGTTCTTGCGCAGACAAGCGAGCAAAGAGCGGTAGAATTTCCGTGTGTTTTAGATTTTGTTTTTTGCAAAGCTTCGGCGGTATCACGAATTTCTCGCTCGCCGTTCATAAAGATCAAAATATCACCACGGCCTTCTGCTTGCAGTTCATCCACTGCGTTAAGAATGCCTTGTAGCTGATCTTGGTCGTCTTCTTCCACTACGGGACGATAACGTACTTCAACAGGATAGGTTCTGCCCGAGACTTCGATAATTGGGGCATTGTTGAAATGTTTGGAAAACGTTCCACATCAATGGTCGCAGAAGTGATGATAAGTTTTAAATCACGACGACGTGGTAAAAGCTGTTTCAGGTAACCAAGAATAAAATCATTGTTCAGACTGCGTTCGTGAGCTTCGTCGATAATCAAACAAGAATATTGATTGAGGAAACGATCGTTTTGAATTTCTGCTAATAAGATCCCGTCGGTCATCAATTTGATTTGTGTATCATCACTGATTTGATCGTTAAAACGGACCTTATAACCGACTAACCCGCCAAGCTCTGTTTCCAGTTCTTCCGCAATACGCGCCGCCACCGAACGAGCGGCAATACGGCGTGGTTGAGTATGACCAATCATACCCAAATTACCGAAACCTAATTCCAAACACATTTTCGGCAATTGGGTGGTTTTACCTGAACCGGTTTCCCCTGCCACCACGATGACCTGATGTTCAGAAAGCAGTTTTTGAATTTCTGCTTTGCGTTGGCTAACGGGCAAACTCTCTGGAAAAATAATCGGATTTTTAACCGCACTTTTACGATTTTCTACGCGTAATTGAGCCTGTTCAATCTGTTGCTGGATTTCAGCCGCTACAGCTTGCTGTGCTTCTTGGCTTTTAATTTTTCCGATACCATGAATACGAGCGGATAAACGACGTTGATCCACTAGCATGATGCCGTTGAGTTTCGAAAAGAGAGATTGTTGTATCGGGTTTAATTCACGTTTGACTGATTTGTTCTTCATACTGATTTACTTTTTAAAACCACCGCAAGCCAAGCAAAAGCCAACCAATTAAAAATAACGTTCCGCCAATCGGCGTCACCCAAACGAGGAACTTGCCTGCACCAAGCGCAAGTGCATAAAGGCTGCCACTAAAAAAAGAAGAATACCGTACGCCCAAGCGCCTGCAGCGAAATTAGCCATTTTGTTTACAACCAATGATTCGCGGCATAATTGCAAAATGCCAATCGCTAAAATCGCAATGGTGTGGAACATTTGATATTTCACACCTGTTTCAATCCAGGCTAGCTCTTTAGGTTCTAAAACCTTGCTTAATCCATGTGCTGCAAAAGCACCAATCGCCACACACAAAAAACCGCTTAATCCCGCGATAAATAACCATTTGTTTTTCATTTAAAATTTTCCTATTAATACCGCTAAAATCCCTGCGGCGATTAGAGGTCCCACCGGAATACCGCCTAAGAAAGACACACCAATAATCGTACCAATTAATAATCCTGTCACCAAAACAGGTTGTTCACTCATTAATGGCACCCCTTTCCCCGCAAGCCATGCGACGAATACCCCTGTTAAAATAGAAACACCCATTTTCCAGTTTAAAAATGAACTGAGATCGGGCAGTTGGATGTTTCCCGACACTAACGGCGCTAGGACACCAATCGTTAAAATGATAATCCCTGATTTTTGACACCGTATTGTTCAAGTATAGGAATGTATTTGGATAATAAGGTTTGCTGCATGATTAACAGCACGGCAGCTGAGATGGTAATCGCGCTATTTTGGCTAATTAAACCTAAAACAATTAAGAAAACTAATAACAACGCGACCATATTGAATTGTAATGTCATAATACCTCTAAAGTGCGGTCAAAAAACTGACCATTTTTATGCGTGTAAAGTTTTTGTAAATTATACCAATTTCTTGCTTTTTCTGTGTTTTTTTATTTAGTGAAAAAAAGCTAGAATACAAGTCAACTTTCTTCTCATACTCCCTGTTTTTACTAAGGTTTTTGCCCTATGTCGAATGTTGTCAGCCCTGAATTGATTAAAACCGTTGTTCTACTTGCTACCAGTGTGACCATCGTGCCGCTTTTTAAGCGCATTGGCTTAGGTAGCGTATTAGGTTATTTAGTAGCGGGCTGTTTAATTGGTCCTTCAGTGTTTGGTGTGGTAGAAGATGCTGAATCAGTTCTCCATATGGCGGAACTGGGCGTGGTGATGTTCTTATTCATTATCGGTTTGGAAATGCACCCCGAACGTTTATGGGCGATGAGAAAAGCAATTTTCGGGCGAGGTTTTCTACAAGTAGGGGTATGCGGCGCACTACTCACCTTTGCCGGTATCTATATCTTAAATCTTCCAAAAGAAGTGGCGTTTATTGCAGGTATGGGCTTTACCCTTTCTTCCACAGCCATTGTGATGCAAGTATTAGAAGAACGCTGTATTACAAACACCCCCAAAGGTCAACGTGTTATTTCTACCTTAATTTTTGAAGATTTATCCATTGTGCCATTATTGGCATCCATCGCCTTTTTAACGCCCGAAACAACGCACATTGAACACCAAACTAACTGGACATCCATTGCCGTTGCGCTAGGTGCCGTTGTGGGGTTAGTCGTTGCGGGTAAATGGTTAATGAATCCAATTTTCCGCTTAATTTCCAAAGCCCATATTCGCGAAATGATGACGGCAGCCGCGTTGCTTGTAGTCTTAGGCGCGGCATTAGCCATGGAAGCAAGTGGCCTTTCAATGGCGATGGGCGCCTTTGTTGCTGGCGTAATGCTTTCAGAATCTGCATTCCGTCACCAATTAGAAGCCGATATTGAACCTTTCCGTGGTCTATTGCTTGGTCTCTTCTTCATGGGCGTGGGAATGTCACTTGATTTAACCTTGGTATTCCATAATGCACTTTGGTTATTAGGCATAGTATGTCTTTATATCATTGGCAAAGCCTTAGCCGTTTATACCGTTGCACGAATTACAAAACTTGACCGAAAAAGAATCAGTTGGACGAATGACCATCATGGCTCACGGTGGTGAGTTTGCATTCGTACTCTTCTCAGCTGCGACTACTGCAGGCGTGATGACAAAAGATCAAAAATGCAACCTTTACCGCTGCAGTGATTATCTCGATGTTATTCTCCCCATTAATTGGTTTATTGATGCGTAAAATCAACCAACGCAAATCAGTAAATCAAGAGGAAAAAATCGATACGAGCGATCTCGATCCAATTGTGGATTTAGAAGATAGCGTGCTCGTGATTGGTTTTGGTCGTTTCAGCCAAATCGTCTGTCAATCACTTCTTGTTCGTGGCATTAACGTATCGGTGATTGACCGTAACATCGAAAATATTCGTGCGGCAGCTAAATTTGGTTTTAAAGTTTATTACGGTGATGGTATTCGCCTTGATGTATTACGTGCTGCGGGTATCGAAAAAGCCAAATGTGTCGTCATTGGGATTAATGATACTCAACGTATTGAAAGCATTGTTCAGAATCTAAAAGATGCTTATCCGAAACTCCCTATTTTGGCACGAACTTATGACCGTAAAACAACTGTGAGTCTCATTAAGCATGATGTAGACTTTATTGTGCGTGAAACTTTTGAGTCAGCTCTGGCACTTAGTCACGCAACCTTAATGCAACTGGGTGTTAATAAAATTGAAGCGGATGAAGTCATTGCAGAAGTTCGTTACTTAGACCAGGAAAGGTTGAATGAAGAAGTTTTACATGGTTTTTCAACAGACATCATCCGAAAATATTGGATGCCCAAACCCTTCATAAAACCACATTCTGATGCCGAAGCATTAAATGAAGAAACAGCTGAAATTTTAGAAAAAGAAGATGATACTAATGATGATGAAACGGCGATTGAAACCCTTCTTCACGATGATTCAGAAACCGAAAAACAAAAAGAAGTTGAATAACAAAAAGCCCGATCACTATCGGGCTTTTTTATTAGGCTTTCATGGTCACAATCCAGCAATTATGGATTTGTTTGTTACGTTCAAAATCAAGCGGTAATGTTTTCGCTGAAATTTCGACCGCACTTAGTCCCAGCTCATCTAACGTCTCAAAATCCATTTTAAAACCACGTTTATTATTTGAGAACACGATGGTGCCGTTAGGACGTAAAATACGTTTGAGATTACGCATTAATTTGATGTGATCACGTTGAACATCCCAGCTGTCTTCCATACGTTTAGAATTCGAGAATGTTGGCGGATCCACGAAAATCAGATCAAACTGACGATCGCATTTTTCTAACCATTGTAAGCAATCAGCTTGGATGAGTTTGTGCTGTTTGCCTTCGATATCATTTAAAATCAGGTTTTGCTCTGCCCAGTTTAAATAGGTGTTAGACATATCCACGGTCGTTGTTGATTTTGCCCCACCTAATGCTGCATGCACTGTTGCAGAACCGGTATAAGCGAAAAGATTGAGGAAATCTTTACCTTTTGCCATTTCACCAAGCATTTTACGGGTTAAACGATGATCTAAGAATAATCCTGTATCCAAGTAATCTGTTAGATTCACCCAAAGCTGTGCGCCGTATTCATTTACATAGAAATATTCGCCTTTATTGGCCAATTTTTCATATTGATTGGTGCCTTTTTGTTTTTGACGGACTTTCAAAATCAGTTTATTGGTTTCAATTCCAGTGACTTGTAAGGTTGCAGTCACTGCATCCAATAAACGCTGACGCGCTTTGTTTTCATCAATATTTTTCGGTGCGGCATACTCTTGCACCACAATATGATCGCCATAACGATCCACCGCTACGTTATATTCCGGTAAATCAGCATCATATAAACGATACGCATCAAGGCCTTGCTGTTTCGCCCATTTTTCAATTTTCTTGATATTTTTCTGTAAGCGATTCGCAAAATCTACCGCTACCGTTGAAGTGCGGTCAAATTCAAGCGGATTTTCAGCCGCACTTTCTTTGCGTTCAGAAATTTGATAATTCTTCTGAACACAATCTAATGGACCATTTTTCGCTTTAAATTGACGATGTGAACGCATACGCAAACAATCAAGCAGCGTAGATTCACTACTGAAAATCGACGCATTCCAACCACCAAATTCATTTTTAAGACGTTGTCCAAAGACTGAATATAGTGCAATCAAAGCAGGCGTTGTGCCTAAACGCTCACCATAAGGCGGGTTACAAATCACCGTTCCCACTTCATCTGGACTTGGATTTTTTAATGCGGCGACATCACCTTGTTTCCACTGAATTAAATGTGCCACACCTGCATTTTGTGCATTCTTTTGCGCTTTTTTCAGTACGCGATGATCGAGATCGAAACCATAAAAATGTGGTTTAGGATTTTGATTAAAATAAGTTTCTGCTTGCTGTGCTGCTTCTGCTTTGACCTTATCCCAAGCATCTTGATTATGCCCTTTCCAGCAATCAAAGCCCCAATGTAAACGATGTAATTGCGGTGCAATTTGTGCTTCCATCTGTGCCGCTTCGATTAACAAGGTGCCCGAACCACACATTGGATCCACTAAAGGTGTCCCTTTTTTCCAACCTGAACGAAGCACAATCGCGGCAGCTAAGGTTTCACGTAAAGGCGCTTGGCCTGTATCTTCGCGATAACCTCGTAAATGTAATGCTTCGCCACTTAAATCGAGTGAAACGACGAGCTCTTCTTTATTCAAATAAACATGAATTCGCACATCTGGATAGTCTTTATCCACATTTGGACGTGCTTTCCCTTGGCGTTCAAAATAATCCACAATGGCATCTTTCACACGCATCGCACCAAATTGAGTGTGACGAATCTCTTGGTTTGTCCCGTTAAAATCAACAAAAAATGTGGCTTTCTCATCAAAATAACTTAACCAATCCTGCCCTGTCACAATTGAATACAAGTCTAAATCACTATATACCTTGCCATTTACAATAAGTAACAAAATACGTGAAGCCAAACGTGACCATAATAAGCTGCGATAAAGTGTTTCATCATCAGCTTGAAAATGTACACCGCCTTGTGCAATTTTACATTCCGTTGCACCAAGCTCAGTTAGTTCGACTTTTTAAGAGTTCTTCAAAACCACGGGCAGTTGTGGCAAATAGTTGTTTCATGCGTTTTTCTCGGTAGGGAAAAATTGGGCGGATTATAGCATAGTTTTTAATTAGGATTTCGCCTAAGGCGACCTACTTTTTCTTTTGCTTGTGCAAAGCAAAGTAGGCAAAAGAAAAACATACCCCAATTAAATCGCTAATCCTCATTCTTTTTCAATTTTTTCTTTTACAGAAATTTTTCGAACTCGCTTCGCTCAAACAAGCGAAAATTTCTTAAAAATTGAAAAATCATTCGAGCGATTTAGATGGGGGCAATAAAAAAACAGCCTTAAAGGCTGTTTTTTTAAGATAAAAAGTAAATAAGATTATTTACTTAAACATTGAGCATAGCTATCAGCGGTGGCTTGAAGGAAATTCGCATAAGAATTTGGACCAAGCTGTACGTTATCGCCAATAGGATCTAAACGACCTACATTGACTTTTTGTACTTTGTGCAAGAGAATCAATCACTTTTGGTGTGAATTGAGGCTCAGCAAAAAGACAATTTACATGGTGTTCTTCAATTTCTTCTTTGATATGAGCAATGGTTTTTGCACCTGGCGCCACTAATGGATTAATGGTGAAATAACCGGTTTGATTTAAACCATACGCATCATTGAAATAGCTATAAGCATCATGGAACACAAAGAAGCCTTTATCTTTGAGTGGGGCTAATTGTGCTTTGATTTTATCGCTTTGCTCACTCAAAGTGCGGTTAAAATCGGCTAAGTTTTTCGCAATGAGTTCTTTTTTTATCTGGGTGTTGTTCTGTTAATTTATCCGCGACTTTCTGTGCCACAATTTGGCTAATGGCGGGTGAATACCATAAGTGCCAATTCACGCTTAACCCATTTTCATCTACATCGTGGTGATGATGATCATGGTCATGACCATGTTCGTGCTTATGATCGTGTCCATGTTTGTGATCATGGCCGTGCTCATGTTCATCGCCTTCATGATAATGTTCATGATGGACTTTGCTTAAAAGCGGTTTAATTTCCGGAATATCAGAAATATTGATGACTTTTTTTACTATCAATTTGGCTAATCGGTTTTTGCTAAGAAAGCGTCAATATCTTCACCAACCCAAAGCACTAAATCTGCAGATTTCACTTTTTGCACATCTGAAAGTTTTAAGCTGTAATCATGTGGAGAAGCACCTGCTGGTACTAAAACCTGTGTATCCGTCACACCGTTTGCAATAGACGATGTAATAAAACCGAGCGGTTTGACGGAGGCCAATACATCAGCATTTGCCATCATTGGAAGGGTTAAAAGTGCGGTAGAAATTGCACTCATTTTTTTAATACTTGTTTCATGTTTGTTTCCTTACTTTTTATTGGGAATTATTCTCAAAGCTAACATAGACTACGCCTTTTTGATAAAATTGCAACATTCCAAATAAAAAAATGAAGTGATATTTCTTCATCTTGTTAAATACTTTCATTCATAAAGAAAAAGCAACGTTTTCACGTTGCTTCATTTCTTTATTTTAATAACTTATCGATTACCCGAGAAACGGCAAAAAAATCCAAAAAGTTGCGGTTATCATGGTTGCTGCACCAAAGCCATTTGCACAATTCATTGTGGCTGATACTTCACAGCCTTCGCCCATTTTAGGGAAAATCAAAGGCTGGCTAGAAAACACCGCATCGACTGCAAACTTACGTTGTGGATTTTGAGTAAAATTGAAATCCTTACGTAAAACTAACCGCACTTTTGCCAATAATGGATCTTGAATCGTTTTTGCTTAAATCAGTAATTTGAATTTTCGAAGGATCAGTCTGACCACCTGCACCACCAATGGTAATAATCTTGATTTTATTACGTTTGCAATAGGCAATCATCGCGGCTTTGGTTTTCACATTATCAATGGCATCAATCACATAATCATAGCCACGATTTAAGTATTCGGCTTGATTATCCGGTGAGATGAAATCATCAATGACATTTACCACACATTCTGGATTAATCAGCTTAACGCGCTCGGCCATCACTTCCGTTTTAAGCTTACCAATATTGCCACTTAATGCAGGAAGTTGACGATTAATATTAGTGACACAAATATCATCCATATCAATCATGGTGATCTGCCCTACGCCACTCCGAGCCAATGCTTCCACCACCCACGAACCTACGCCACCAATACCAATGACGCACACATGAGCCTGACGCAAACGCGCCAAGCCTTCTGGTGTGTAAAGGCGGCCAATGCCGCCAAAACGTTGTTCGTAATTATCGACTCGAGCCATTATTGTAGTACCCAAACACGTCCATAGTGTTTTGATAAACCAGCGATGTGACCTGCTTGATCGCCAATACCACGGTATAAGTCAAAGTGGTGACCATTAACTGCACCGCCCACATCAAGCGCCACCATTAAGTGTAATTTGTGTGTGCCCATCCAGTTACCATTATTATCAATATCCGGCACTTCAACCAATAATACGGTTCCAGAAGGAATCACATTGCGATCAGAAGCAACGGCCGCCATTGGCACTAAAGGCACACCTGCAGAACCTTTCACTTCACCTGTTGGATCGTTTTTAAAGAAAACATAAGATGGATTACGTTCTAACAATTCTCGTACTCGAGATGGGTTTGCTTTCCCCCATTCACGAATCGCTTGAATGGACATTTTTTCTTTTGGAATTTCACCATCTTCTACTAACAAACGACCAACCGCTTGATATTTATAACCATTTTGTCCCGCATAGGCTAAATAATTTAAATTGCCATCACCGTAATCAACGTAGCCACTCCCCTGCACGCCTAATAGGAAGTTATCCATCATTGAATCACTATAAGCGAGCTCTAAGCCTTGTCCTGCCAATGCACCATTATAAATTTCTGCACGGCTATAACGTTTATAGCTTGGCATTGCATAAATTGGATGTTGATATTGCCCCTGTGCAGTACGGCGTGCATGAATAACTGGTGAGTAATAACCTGTCATTAACACGTTTTGATAACCATCAAAACCTTTCATAATCTGCGGGTTAATGCCGTATTGTACTAATTCATTCACATTGGCCCCTGCAAGTACCCAGTTAGTGATTTTGCCATAATTCGCCGCAAAGCGATTTGTTAATGAATTTGAATAATCACGAACATTCGTCAACTGCGTTAAAAAATCACCTTGGTTAACGACCGCCCCTTTGTTCTCAACGGAAGCCACTGGGCTTAAAATAGCTTGTTGATAAGTACGTCCACTATACTTTGCCCCGAATTTTTGTGGATCGTCGCCTGTCGCAGTACGCGGCAAGCTAGAATTATTTTTTGAAGAGACTTTACTTGGTGCGGAACCACATGACGCAAGCACCGAAACTGCCGCCATTATAGAGAGAATTTTTACAGCGAGATTTTGACGAAATTTCATTCTTATTTTCCTAAATTAAACTAACTAATACAAAGTTGCATACGCTATCAAAAATTCCCTTTTAGGACTAGCACTATTTCATAAAATGATTAATTAATATTCACATTGTTTATTTTCTTAACAAAACGGAAAGTCAAATTCAGTTTTAAATCTTGCAATAATTTTTTTGAAACGAGTATATTACGCGCTATCAGACGCGGGGTGGAGCAGCTTGGTAGCTCGTCGGGCTCATAACCCGAAGGCCGTCGGTTCAAATCCGGCCCCCGCAACCAAATTATAAAGCACCGAAATTTCGGTGCTTTTTTGTATTCAAAGTGACTATTTTCTATTCTAGAATGTTGCCGTCACCCCAAATTTAATCGTTCTCCCTGGTGCAGGCATGGAGGAACGTGTCATTGGATCAAGATAATAACGATCGGTTAAATTTGTCGCAGACAATGACAGTGCAAGATTCTCATTTACTTTGTAATTCAGATACGCATCAACCAAGAATACAGGTTGCCAACGTGGGTTATTATTGCTATTGGCAAACCAGCCGGCATCACGCAAGGATTTATTGCGGGTTTCTTTCACATTAGTGTGATATACCATACGGCTGCCAACTTCTAATCGCTCATCTAAGAAACGTACACCAAGATTTGAGGTAATGCTGTATTTCGGCAAAATGGCATTTTTTAAGTAGCCGTTTTCATTACCGCCGTTTACGCATTCGGGTAAAGGTCTAAAGCTCTCAACATTAATAAATTCGGTTGATTCTCGAATTGCCGAGCTTTTATCACAGAATTTATTTTTGATGTTGTAGCTAATACCGAAATCGGCGAAGAATCTGCCTTGGTCGTAGCGGGTGGAAAATTCCACCCCTTCCAGAATGCGCTTGTCGAACTGTTTCATTTCATAGGTAATGTCGCGGTCGAAAATGTTGCGCGTGGTGTTTTTGTACCAATTTATCCGAATATCGGCGCGCCGCAGGCTTGGGAAGAAACCGCGCAAATCATGCACATAGCCCACTTCAATGTTTTTGCTGTGTTCTGGTTTGCGTTTGTAAAGCGGCGTGAGAATATCGATGGAATAACCGATGGTGTCTTCAAAAATACTCGGCATACGCTTGGTTTCGTCATAGCGCACATACACGCGGGCGTTGTCGGTGAGAAAAAAATGGTGGCACTCAAGGAAGGCGCCCACGCGTGATCTTTGCGTTCCGCTTTTTTCATTTGTTCCCATTGCTCTTTGGTGATTGGAATTTGCTCCGGTGTGTTCTGGAATAATGTGCCGGAATAGCCTGCTTTTACATAATCCACTTCTTCGCCTGTTTTGGGGTGAATACCTTTTTTAGTAAACAATTCCTTTGGCAAAACGCCATTATTCAGCGGGAAAGTTTCAGCTGGGAAATTGCCATATTCATCACGTGTCCAATAGACTTCGGTGGGTTCATCATAAATATTGTCCATTTCCACGTCTGCGGCTTGTTCTTCGTCGGTAGGAATATGATAGCCTCTTGAATACGCAAACTCATAAAATGCATCATTCCATTTTTCATATTCATCGCTCGCAATATCCGGGCTGGGATGAGATTGGCTATATTCTTCACGTAATTTATCGCCAAGTTCCCTATTCGCTTTATATTGTTTGTATAAAGCAACTACGTTGGGATCCATTTCTTTCTTTAAAACGGAATAACTGAAAGACATTCTACCCGGTGTGTATGCGTCTTCTCGATTAACGTTCGCAATTTTTTCCTGTAAGCCGCGATCTTTGGATTTATAGTGGGTATATTTCATTCCTGCGGTCAGCAATAACCAATCTGTCGGCGTGTATTCAAATTTAAAGCCGGCATTAAACTCATTCCGTTTTCCTTTTCGATTACCGGAGCGGGCATCATTAGAAACACGGCAAGCTCCATGAATATCGGAGCCAATACAGTAATTATAGATACTCGGATCGCCCGATTCCGAGGAATAGGTTTTAAAGGCAGAAAGATTATATTTATCCCATAATTGATAAACGTTCGTGCTATCTAAGGTTTCGCGGCGATAATTTGCCATCACACTTAAGCGCAGTTTCGGTGTCAGTTCCATCGCATTGCTAAAGGTAATGCCCATGTGATTATCACGGGCATATTGTACTTGGGCGGGTTGTGTATTAAAGATGCCATCTACATTTTTAAACATTGGATTTTTCATATAGTTATCCACCAATTCTTTCTGAATGGCAACTAAACGGTTACGAATTTTTAATGTAGTTGCTTCGTCTATATCTGGCGTACCATAATAGTCAAGTAAATCACCAAATTCACGACGAGCCAGCTCAAAAGTTTCAACACTTGATAAATTACTTACGTTCCAATCACTAAATAAAACGTCGCCTGGCGAACCGCCTGATGTATTGGTCGCCGTATCATTTTTTACTGCCCAGACACCCACTTTTAAATCAAGCCATTTGTTATCGGGCGGGTTATAAGAAAACTCAACATTACCTGTTTTTTTGTTTTACATCTGCTAGTGGCCATTGTGTGACGGTATTATGCGCAGAATAGTTATAGCCAAGTCGGGAAGGCATTATGTCACCATAATTTATTCGCGTGTCTCGGAAGTTCGCAGAAAGTGAAGCATGTTTATTAAAGTGGAATTTACCCTTTAATAACCAAGATCGGCTTTCATAAGAAGTATTTGGTACTTCTTCGCCCGGTTTATAAATGCGGGCGATAAGCGGAATATAAGGATCATCGGAATTTTCTTTTAAATTTAGCGGACCTGTTGTCCCTTCGCCATATTTTTTTCCGCCCCGTTTACCGGCAAAATAATTGCCTTTGTTACGATAAGCATACGCCCCTAAGACTTCATAACCATCGTCTTTTTGCGGCTAACGCCAAACGTACGGCATTGTCGTGTAAAGGCTTGTTTCTGCCTTTAGTGCGTGGTTCAACGCGATCATCAAATCGAAAAATAGATGCCCATTCGCCTAATTCGGCACGCCCATCAGATGCAACCAACCGATAATCCTGCCCGATTGGTATTCCCTGATAAGGGCGCGCTTTAATAGAATTGTTGGCGGTTTCGGTTTTTAGCTCAATGCCCCATTTCTTGCCAGGTTTGATGATGTCGTCGGGGTTGAGCGTCGTCATACGAATCGTACCTGCCGCGCCGGAGCGCAAAGTGCGGTCTAAATTCGGGCCTTTTTTTCCACACTCACTTCACTCACTAAAAACGGATCCAGATAATTTCGGTTACTCACGCCGGAGTAGCCACGCCAAATGGTGATGGATTGCTCGGTGTCATCTACCACGACAGGAATCCGCCCTTGCCCCCAAGAACTACGAATAATAGGATCAATCGCACCTCCATTACGCGCATCGCCACTATAGACGCCTGTAATACCACTTAATAAATCAGATACAGATTGAGAATGATAAGTTTCAATTTCTTTTTTTGCTTTTTATATTCAGTGACATTGTTTTTTACTATAAACCCTCATCTTTACCTGCTAATGTCTTACTTTCTGCCGTTGCACTAACATTAATGGTTTCCAATTGATTTATTTCTTCCGCCTGGGTCCCTAAAGGGACTATCCCCATAAAGGAAAAAAAGCAATAAAGTTGCGGTAGTATAATTTTTTTATTTGAGTCATCCATCTCTATCCCTCTTGCTATAATAAAAAAATAATTATCATTATTATACATATGATAACTTTAAAAACCTATTAAATAACTCAGGTTTATATTAAAAAAATGAGAAGAAGATCACAATTTTAATTTTTTTGTAGAATACTCAAAAATAAAGGCACAATGTCATGAAACATTATGCCTTTATCCATCAATCTTATTAGATTTGATACTTTGTCTTATCACCGATATCAAAATGTAATGGCATTCGCCATTTTTGAACCGCAAGAATCAATAATAACCCGCCGACAATCAACGATAAAATTCGGGCAATCCAACTACCTTCAAATAGCCAAGCAAGCCAAAGTGCAGCGACAAATGCGGGTTGTAAATTTAACAATGGTACTCTAAAACAGAAATATTCTTTAAAACATAAACTTCCAAGTGTTACCAGTGCCCCCCCCAGTGCCAATTCATACCAACCTAAAAGCGCACATAATAGTGCAAGCCATGTAGCAAATTGGAATGTTAAGCGGTAATGTTTTAAATAGATATGAAGAGACGAAGCACAACAAGTTGCCGCAATCAACACGGCAATTTGAGCCTGTTGAGGATACCAAGTTAAAGCGAAAATACTAAATGCCGCAATAACAAAGCCTGTGCGATAAATAATGACAGTGAGTTTATCCCAAATATCCATTGGAGATTTAATATGTGGATCAGCCATGTGATTTCCTTATTTTTGATGATAAAAGTGCAGTAAAAAACACGCTCATTTTTGACCGCACTTTAAAACCAAGATTATTTTAATCGATCTAAAATCTTTTGATGAATGCCACCAAAACTACCATTTGACATCACAAGAATGTGATCGGTAGGTTTCGCTTCAGCCACAATCATATCTACTAATTTATCAACATTTCCTGTGTAATGTGCCGGTTGCACACATTGTCCTGCAATTTCAGCCACATCCCATGGAATATTATCTGGTTGTAGCATAAATACGGCATCGGCACGTCCAAGTGCAGGTGCAATTTCATCTTTATGCACGCCCATTTTCATGGTGTTTGAACGAGGCTCTAATACGGCAAGAATACGTACGCCACCACCTACTTTATCGCGTAACGCAGTGAGTGTCGCAAGAATGGCTTCTGGATGGTGAGCAAAGTCATCATAAACCGTAATACCGTTTACTTCACCCTTCACTTCTAAACGACGTTTTGCATTGATAAAACTGCCTAATGCCTGACATGCATCTTCAATTTTGACGCCTGCATGGTAAGCGGCTGCAATCGCCATTAAAGCATTGTGCATATTATGCTGTCCGACAATATTCCATTTTACTTCAGCGACTTTTTCACCGTGATGGAATACGGCAAATTCAGAACAATCATTGGTAATACGTTCCGCAAACCATTCTTTACCTTTACCGATTAATTGCTGTTCTGACCAACATCCCATATTGAGGGTTTCTTTTACGCTCTGTTCATCTGCAAAAGAAAGAACTCGTCCTGTAGAAGGAATAGTGCGGATCATATGATGAAATTGACGCTGGATCGCGTGAAGATCATCGAAGATGTCAGCATGATCGAAGCTGATATTGTTAATAATCAGTGTTTTCGGATTATAATGTACAAATTTAGAACGTTTATCAAAGAACGCCGTATCATATTCATCCGCTTCAATCACGAAGAACTCACTTTCCCCTAAACGAGCAGAGGTACCAAAATTCCCCGCAATACCACCGATTAGGAAACCTGGTTTTAGCCCATTTTGTTCTAAAAATCCAAGTCAACATCCCCTGTTGTTGTCGTTTTTACCATGTGTACCTGAAACCGCTAACACCCAACGATTACGCAATAAATGGTCGTGCAACCATTGCGGACCTGATGTATAAGGCAAGGCATTATCCAAAACATATTCCACACAAGGATTACCACGCTTCATGGCATTTCCAACAATCACCATATCTGGCGCAGGTTGAAGTTGATCTACATCATAATTAGGAATAATTTCAATACCCTGCTCTTGTAAAAAAGTGCTCATTGGCGGGTAAACATTGGTATCAGAACCTGTTACTTTATAGCCCATTTGTTTGGCAATCATTGCAACACCGCCCATAAAGGTACCGCAGATGCCTAAAATATGAATATGTTTCATTGTTCTTCTCTAGTTGCTAAAAATGCTGACTATGATAAATCAACTCAAAGATTGAGTAAATAAGGGCTGTTTACATAAACAGCCCTCTTTCTTATTTGATTCGGTCAAAGCCCGCTTGTAGATCGGCAATTAATTCATCAGTGTCTTCAAATCCAATATGTACTCGAATTAATGACCCCGTTAATTTACGCTCAATACCTGGGCGAATTTTCGCAATTTCTTCTGGTTGATTGCATAAAATGAGCGACTCAAACCCACCCCAAGAATAAGCCATCGTGAACAGATCAAAGTTATCCATAAAGGCAGAAATCTCTTCGTCATTTAAACGTTTATGTAATTCGAAAGAGAATAAACCGCTTGCCCCCGTAAAATCACGTTTAAAGTTTTCATGACCAGGACAGCTTGGTAACGCAGGATGATACACTGCTTTAACTTGTGGTTGTTCACTTAACCATTTGGCCACTTTTAAACTACTTTCGTGATGTTGTTTTAATCGCACACCTAAGGTCCGAATACCACGAGCCGTCGTATAAGCGGAATCGGCATCGACCATTTGTCCCATTAAATAGGAATGCTCGCGCAGTTTATCCCAAGCCCGTGCATTAGCCACAGCACTACCAATCATAACATCAGAATGCCCCACTAAATATTTCGTTCCTGCTTGAATAGAGATATCAATACCGTGTTCTAACGCTTTGAATAGTACGCCTCCCGCCCATGTATTATCGATCATAATGACGATTTCAGGGCTCACGGCTCGAACCGCTTTAACAATCGCAGGAATATCTGGCACTTCCATTGTTAAAGAACTTGGTGACTCTAAAAATAAGACTTTGGTATTTGGTTGCACGAGTTTGGCAACATCTGTACCTATCATGGGATCATAATAGGTCGTATCAATATGCATTTTTTTCAAAATTACATTGCAAAAATCTTGTGTCGGCTCATAGGCTGCACCTGTCATTAAAACGTGATCACCCGTTTCTACAAATGATAAAATGGCATTGGTTACCGCTGCAGCACCACAAGGATAAAGATAACAGCCAGCGCCCCCTTCCATTTCACACATTAAATCTTGAAGCGCAAAATGCGTTAACGTGCCACGACGCCCGTAGAAAAGCTCTCCCTTATAACGATTTTTTGTGCAATGTTTTTTATCTGCAATAGTCTCAAATACTAAAGAAGATGCACGCTGAATCACGGGGTTTACAGCCCCTTGAGTAAAACGTTTTTTACGTCCGGCATGAACCAGTGTGGTTGATAAAGTATGATGTTCTGACATATATTTCACCTATAACTTAGACAATATTAATTAATTCAATAGATAAAAACAGCTGTTAAAATGCGGTCAATTTTTTTAGAATAGTGACCGAGTTTTTGCGTTAGCAAAATTTTTATTAACATTTATATAGGAATTATGACTATGGTATTAGTAACTCGTCAAGCTCCAGATTTTACTTCTTCTGCAGTTTTAGGCAATGGTGAAATCGTTAACAACTTCAATTTCAAAAAACACGTTAATGGTAAAGCTGCGGTATTATTCTTCTACCCATTAGACTTTACTTTCGTTTGCCCATCTGAATTAATCGCATTCGACCACCGTTATGAAGAATTCAAAAAACGTGGTGTTGAAGTGGTTGGTGTATCTATTGACTCAGAATTCACTCACAACGCATGGCGTAATACCCCAACTGAAAACGGCGGTATCGGTGCAGTTAAATATGCATTAGCAGCTGACGTTAAACACGAAATCGCTCAAGCATACGGTATTGAGCATCCAGAAGCTGGTGTTGCATTACGTGCTTCATTCTTAATTGACAAAAACGGGGTTGTTCGTCACCAAATCGTAAACGACTTACCATTAGGTCGTAACATCGATGAAATGTTACGTATGGTAGATGCGTTACAATTCCACGAAGAACACGGTGAAGTTTGCCCAGCTCAATGGGAAAAAGGCAAAGAAGGTATGAAAGACAGCCCTGAAGGTGTTGCTAAATACTTGAAACAAAACGCTGACAAACTTTAATTTTTAAGAAAAAGCCACATTAAGTGGCTTTTTTTATTTTTGTAGATCCTTTAAAATGAACATATCTTTAACCAAAGTGCGGTTATTTTTTTATGAAATATAATATTCCTATTTTCCTGACGATTCTCCGAGTGATTTTAATTCCATTCTTCGTCTTGGCGTTTTATTTGCCTATCCCTTCCGCGCCTTTTATTACCACTCTTATTTTCTTTATCGCAGGTGTCACCGACTGGTTTGATGGCTATCTTGCTCGAAAATTAAAACAAACAACTCGCTTCGGTGCTTTCCCTTGATCCTGTAGCTGATAAAGTGATGGTTATTACTGCCCTTGTGTTAATCGTGGAATATCAACATTCTTTTCTGGATTACTATCCTCGCCATTATTATGATTTCACGTGAAATCATAATCTCCGCTTTACGTGAATGGATGGCTGAATTAGGTGAACGTAATAAAGTGGCCGTTTCATGGATGGGAAAAGTGAAAACAACCTCTCAAATGCTAGCTTTAGGTGGATTACTCTGGCGATATAACGTTTATATGGAAACGTTGGCAATCATACTGCTCTACTTGGCGGCGATTTTAACTGTATGGTCTATGCTCCAATACTTGAAAGCAGCAAAAGGTAGCTTGTTAGATAACATTGAATTATAGAATTGATTAAATTTTTAAATAAAAAGGTGCGGTTATTTTTAATCACACCTTTTTATTTTTTTGAATTATTTTTAACCAATCAAAAAAATTTTTTTACGAATTTTATTTGACACAATAAGATAAATCCGTAAAAATACGCCCCGTTGTTTGGCAACAAGCAAGCGCGGGAATAGCTCAGTTGGTAGAGCACGACCTTGCCAAGGTCGGGGTCGCGAGTTCGAGCCTCGTTTCCCGCTCCAATTTGCCCGAGTGGTGGAATCGGTAGACACAAGGGATTTAAAAATCCCTCGCCTTTCGAGGCGTGCCAGTTCAAGTCTGGCTTCGGGCACCATTTCTATATTAATCCAAAGATTTTAAAATTACTTTTAGAATCAGCCTTTTTGGGTCGTTAGCTCAGTCGGTAGAGCAGCGGACTTTTAATCCGTTGGTCGAAGGTTCGAATCCTTCACGACCCACCACTTTAAATCAGCACTTTAACGGGTGTTTTTTTATGCCTAAAATTTAGGATAAAGACTTTCCTACTCTCTTTTTCTAAAAACACATAAAAAAAATAACCGCACTTTCGTACGGTTACTTATCTATATTCTAAAATGATTAGCCGTGATAACGTCCCTACGCCTAATTCATCTTCTTTACGAGTTCGGTTCATCACCTCTTGTGGTGATTGTGCAATACGTAATCCCATTTGATCTTCAGTACGCACTACTTCACCACGTAGAGAGTTAGTATAAACATCGGTAATCTTGATATCGACAAACTTACCAATCATATCTGGTGAACCTTGGAAATTCACAATACGGTTGTTTTCAGTACGTCCTGTTAATTCCATAATATCTTTCTTAGACGGCCCTTCTACCAATACACGTTGCTCTGTACCAAGCATACGACGGCTATATTGCGCTGCTTGTTGGTTGATACGCTCTTGTAAAAGATAAAGACGTTGTTTCTTCTCTTCTTCAGTGACATCATCTGGCATATCTGCAGCAGGTGTGCCTGGGCGCGCGGAATAGATAAAACTAAAGCTCATATCAAAATTTACTTGTGCAATTAGGTTCATCGTTTGTTCAAACTCTTCATTGGTTTCACCTGGGAAGCCAACAATGAAATCTGAGCTGATTTGAATATTTGGACGTACCGCACGTAATTTACGAATGATCGATTTATATTCTAACGCGGTATGACCACGTTTCATCATGGTTAAAATACGGTCTGAACCAGCTTGTACTGGCAAGTGTACGAAGTCTACCAACTCAGGCGTGTCGCGATATACATCAATAATATCGTCTGTAAATTCGATTGGATGGCTGGTGGTAAAACGTAAACGGTCGATACCGTCAATAGATGCCACTAAACGCAATAATTCCGCAAATGTACAGATACCGCCATCAAATGTCGGGCCACGATATGCGTTTACGTTTTGCCCTAATAAATTGATTTCACGTACACCTTGATCAGCCAACTGCGCAATTTCAAATAATACATCATCAACAGGACGGCTGACTTCTTCACCACGAGTATAAGGCACAACGCAGTAAGTACAATATTTATTACAGCCTTCCATAATAGACACAAACGCGGTTGGGCCTTCTGCACGAGGTTCAGGTAAACGGTCAAATTTCTCAATTTCTGGGAAACTCACATCCACCACCGAACTTTTACCGCCACGAATTTGATTAATCATTTCTGGTAAGCGATGTAAAGTTTGCGGACCAAATACGATATCCACATAAGGTGCACGATGACGTATATGCTCACCTTCTTGTGAAGCTACACAACCGCCCACACCAATCACTAGATTTGGATTCTGTTTTTTTAATTCTTTCCAGCGACCTAATTGATGGAACACTTTCTCTTGTGCTTTTTCACGGATAGAACAGGTGTTAAGAAGTAACACATCGGCTTCTTCTGGAATATCAGTTAATTCCAAACCATGCGTATTTAAGAGAAGATCAGCCATTTTTGATGAATCGTACTCATTCATCTGACAGCCCCATGTTTTAATATGTAATTTTTGCGTCATATTGCTTAAAAAATAAAGATTAGTAAAAAGATAAAATCGGTCGGCTATTGTACAGATTTGTGGGAATTCTGGCTAGTGTAAAATGGACTTTTACCCATTTCGGTATAGAAAAAGTGCGGTTAAAATCACCTGAATTTTTAACCGCACTTTGTTTAGTATCCTTCTTCCTCCATATTCGGTAGGAATATTTTTTTGTTTGATTCGTTTCACTCTCGTTTCAATTCGTCCATCTGGATGTAGCTCAATTTCACGCCAACCTGGTTGTAAGGTATCTAAAGCAAAATGGTTGCTGTCCGGCTTAAATTGAATACAAGTCGCCGGTGTTGCCATGGTTTGATAACCCTGCCAATAGCCATCGACTTCTTGATGAATATGCCCGTATAAAAATCCCCTTTTTACATTGTTGAATTGAGCAAGAACCACTGAAAATTCATGAGCATTACGTAAATTATGCTGATCAAGCCATGCTGAATTTGTTGGCAATAAATGGTGGTGTAATACAACCAAGCTATGACGTGCTGGATTTTCAGCTAATTTTGTTTTTAACCAATCTAACTGATAAGGGCTCAATTCGCCATGAGGCACACCGAAAACTTGGCTATCTAACAAAATTACCTGCCAATGTTTACCTAAAAGTAAATGTTTTGACGCATTAATAGGCGATTGGCTTAAATGCTCTGCCATTTTAGGTTGGAAATCATGGTTACCCGGAAGCCAAAATACCCATTTATTTAACGGTTTAACCATTTCAACAAATCGCAGATAGCCTTCGTCGCTACTATCTTGTACCAAATCCCCTGTTGCAAGCACAACATCGTACTCAAAAGACTCTAACTGAATTTCTTTTAACACCTGAGAAAAACTTTCGTGCGTGTTGATACCTAATAAGTCTTTGCTTGTATCTTTAAACAAATGAGGATCGGTAATTTGTAATAATTTAACAACTTCACTCGCAGGTTCGTATTCAAATCTATTGTTCATGGGACTCCTATTGCCAGCGTTGCTGCAATTGGGCGTAATTTAATTGAAGCCATTGCAAGCCCATTACTGCAATGCCATTATCAATTTTTCCTTCACACATCCATTGATAGGCTTGTTCACGTTTCACCACATGAACACGAATGTCTTCATTCTCTTCTGCTAAACCATGAAGTCCCTTGGCTTGCGAGCTATCTACTCGTCCGACAAACAAATGAATACGTTCGACGACACCGCCCGGGCTATCCCACACGCTTAAACAATGTGTGAGATCTTGAACAGATACGCCTGCTTCCTCTTCACTTTCACGCAAAGCGACTTCTTCAGGTTGTTCACCCTCTTCTACCATCCCGGCGATCAATTCTAATAACCAAGGGGAACGAGCTGATTCAGGTTGATATGCACCAATACGTACTTGTTCAACTAAAACCACAGCATCTTCTTCCGGATCGTAACCAATCACTGCAGAAGCGGCACCTTTGACCAATAATTCACGTGTCACAATGCCACTTTCGCCACCGGCAAAAAGCTTATGTTTAAACTGTACTTTCTTAAGTGTAAAAAAACCTTTATAAACAGTTTCTTCATTAAGAACTTCTATATCATGCTGACTAAACTGTTGAATTTCTGACATCATTACTCTCCTAGTATCGAGGTCGCATAATACTCCCATAAAAAAATAAAAAAAACTGACCCCTCTATTTTTTTGTCGAAACTTTGAAGCTGGTCACAAAAGAAAACCTATGATGATTTTCTTATTCATCATAGGGTTTACACTAAACATTTATTTAAATTAACAAACGCGGCTGGTAATTACCCCATCGGCCACTTTCGTTTTAATGGTGTCGCCTGTTTTGACTTGCTTCACACTCACAATAGCATGTCCTTTGTCATCCTCTACAATGGAATATCCTCGTGCCAATACTTTTAATGGGCTTAATCCATCTAACTTACCACACAATGTTGCCAACTTATTTTGACGTTCCGTGACTTGACGATTCGCCCCTAAATTTAACCGCACTTGTAACTGAGCTAAATATTGAGATTGTTTTTGCAAGCGATAAGGCAACGGATTTTTGTTTTTAAGCGCGCTGAAAGTGCGGTCAATTTTTGCTGCGTTTTATCCATTTGTCGTTGCATTGCCAAAACTAAACGATGATGTAATTGCGCCGTTCTGGCTTTCTGCATCAATAATTGATTTTGCGGATGTTGATTTTGCAGGCGTAAACGTAACTGTTGTAAACGTTGTTGTTGATGACTAAAAATACGATCTAACGCCATCTCCAATCGCTGTTGCTTATAAGCTAACTGTTGAAGTAATTCCTGCTGATTGCGACTCACTAACTCTGCCGCTGCAGACGGTGTTGGTGCACGTAAATCAGCTACAAAATCGGCAATGGTAACATCCGTTTCGTGACCGACAGCACTGATAATCGGTAAATTAGAACGGAAAATCGCTCGTGCCACTTCTTCTTCGTTAAAGCACCAAAGATCTTCTAAAGAACCACCACCACGGCCGACGATCAATACATCCACTTCTTGACGCGCATTAGCGAGTTCAATCATTTGGGCGATTTCAGCCGTTGCTTCTTTGCCTTGCACTGCCGTTGGGTAAATCACCACTTTTAAACTGGGATCTCGGCGAGCCAAAATATGCAGAATATCTTGTAAAGCAGCGCCAGTCGAAGAGGTAACAATGCCCACCGCTTTAGCAAAGTCTGGCAAGCTTTTCTTCAAGTTTTGTGCAAATAACCCTTCAGCCGCCAATTTCATTTTTAGCGCTTCAAATTGCTGTTGCAATAATCCTTCGCCAGCAGGGTGCATAGATTCAATAATCAGCTGATAATCACCGCGAGGTTCATATAAACTGACATTCGCCCGCACCAAGACCTGCATGCCGTTTTGCGGACGAAATCCCACCCGCAAATTTTTCATGCGGAACATTGCCCCGCGAACTTGGGCATTTTCATCTTTCAGCGTTAAATACCAATGCCCCGACACAGGTTGGGTGAAATTAGAAATCTCCCCTGTAAGCCAAATCTGTGAAAAATTTCCTTCCAACATTTGGCGAGCGGCGTTGTTAAGCTGGGAAACCGAGTAAATGTTTTCAGACATTATTCAATCAACACCCAACCATCATCTAACCAGTTACAAATAGAATCAAGCAATAATTCCATTGTACTTTCAGGATCTTCTGTATCATTCACTAAATTATTCAAGAATGCCCAATCTAGCGCTTCACCATCAGAAAGACGTTTCAACACTTCCGCTTCAATGACATTCACTTCATCCAACCATTCGCCATTTTCATAAATGCGGAGCGGATTTTCGGTGTAAAGCAATTTGCAGTTATTGTCCTGCATTAATACACCTTGTTCCTCTTCTAAAATTGACCGCACTTCGTCAGGATCAAACATTTCATCCGATACCAACATTTCATAACGACGTGAACTCACTGTGCCTGCTACCGCTTGTTTGAACAATGCATCAAAGGCTTCTGACTCTGCCAATTTCGCTAAGAATTGTCTTTTCATCGCCTGAATATTTTCATCCGCCAATTTGCCCGTACGCTGCTCCGACTGTGTTAAACGTAACGGTAATTGGAATTCGCTTAAATTCAATTCAGGATCTTGATGACAAAATGCTTTATTCACGTTATCGAGAATGTCCGCTAAATTCGGGTAACGCAAACCAAAAGAAAAGGTCAAACAATCATCTTCTGCCACACCATAATGTGACATACGAGCCGGAATATAAAGAATATCGCCTGGGTTCATCACTTCATCAATTACCAATTCCCCCATATCATCGAAAATACGGATTGGCTGATTCGGTTTGAATTCAGTGGAAGAATCGCACCATTTACCTAATTGCCAACGGCGATGACCATAACCTTGCACTAAGAACACATCATATTCGTCATAATGTTTACCGACGGAACCACCTTTAGGTGCATAGGACACCATAATATCGTCGCGTTGCCACTGTGGGATAAAGCCAAACTTATTCCAAAGCTGACCGAGTTCTGTGCTCCATTGTTCTAAATTTTGTACTAGCACCGACCATTTCTCGGGTACATCTGCAAAATCTTCTTCGGATAACGGACTGAAAAATACTTTCCAATTATCATCTGAAAAGGTTTTCACTAAACGCGCAGTCACCTCTTCGCCTTGTGCTAATTCGATAATATCGTCAGGCTCGAATTGGTCAACAATTTCAGGTAAACCATTACGAATAATCAATGGTTTTTTCTGCCAATAATCACGCAGGAAAATTTCAGGGGTAATGCCCTCAGGCAGACAATATTGGTTGGAAAGTGCGGTCATTTTTTTACTCCTTTTCCTGTTTTTCTTGTTGGGCTTTTTCTTGTGCAGCTTTGGCTTGTTCTGCTGCACGTTTACGACGAATTTCTTTAGGATCCGCTAACAATGGACGATAAATTTCAATACGATCACCATCTTTTAATTGATCCGTTAATTTGGCTGGACGGGAATAAATCCCCACTTTATTCTCACGCAAATCGATCTCAGTAAACTGTTGCAAAATGCCTGATTGTAAAATAGCTGTTTGGATCATCGTGCCCTCATCCACTTTGAAGGATTTCAAATAATAACGATCCGGTAAGGCATAGGCGATTTCAATATTAATTTGGTTCATGTCTTATTCTGTCTTAATGAGTTTTCCGTTATTATAGCGGAAAAGTGCGGTCAATATTAACGATAAAATCAGGAGTTCATCATGAATTGGGTATTTTTTGCCATTGGTTCAGCCTTTTTCGCTGGACTTACCGCTATTTTAGGAAAATTAGGGGTTGAAGGCATTAACAGCAATCTCGCGACCTTTATCCGCACAATTGTGGTGTTACTCGTTACAGCGGGTATCATTAGCGCACGTAACGAATGGCAACTGCCACAACATATTGCCGCAAAACCATTCACCTTTTTAATTCTTTCTGGTGTTGCTACGGGTCTATCTTGGCTTTGTTATTATCGTGCGTTGCAAATGGCGCCCGCCTCTTGGGTTGCGCCCATTGATAAACTCAGTGTCGTGATTGCCATTATTTTAGGCGTAGTATTGCTAGGCGAACCTTTAAGTATGAAATTAGTTATGGGAAGTTTATTAATCTTAAGTGGAGTTCTAATACTTATACTATAAAAAAGAAAAGACCGTTTAAATCGGCCTTTTTCCTCCTATAAAAGAACTAGTCAATCGGTGGTACATAGGTACCGTTTGCAATTGCATCTTTAATGCGGTTTGCTTCAGCTAAGACTTGAGCCAACAATGCTTTTACGTTTTCAAGCGTAGCAATCGGGCTTAATGTCGTCATTTTCAGCGATTGTTTATCGCCAACTTTAGTAACACCAATATTCGCTTCGCCACGGGCAAAAAGTTCATCCGCCACATTTTGGTTTTAAGGCATCTAAAAATTCTGCTGGATAGCCTTCTGGCACCACACGGAATAGCACTGATGCGAACTGCGTTGGCACGAGCATTTCTAACTCTTCGGCTTCATTGATATAACCTTCTACTTCTTTGGTAAGTTTGACACCATGGTCAATCATTGAAGCGTAGAGTTCTTCGCCTAATGCTTCCACGGTAAACCATAATTTTAAGGCATCAAAACGACGTGTTGTTTGTAGAGATTTTGCCACTAAGTTTGGTACGCCGTGCTCTTCATCATATTCTGAATTGAGGTAATCTGCTTTGTAGTCGATAAAACGATAGTTCGCTTGATCTTTAAGCAAGAATGCCCCACAAGAAATGGTTTGGAAGAAGTGCTTATGGAAATCAAGTGTAATCGAATCCGTTAGCTCAATGCCATCTAAGAAATGACGGAATTCTTTAGAAAGCAATAATGCACCGCCCCAAGCAGCATCAACATGTAACCATGCTTGGTATTCATCAGCCAATTTTCGAATCGCTTTTAGATCATCAATCGCACCCGCATCGGTGGTACCAGCTGTTGCCACAATACAAACCACAACTTTACCTTCTGCTTTTAATTGCGCCAAAGTTTGTTCAAGTGCGTTGACATCCATTTGCGCATTAGCATTAGACGGCACAGTAACCACAGATTGGAAGCCCATTCCCATCATCGCCATATTTTTTTGTACGGAAAAATGCGCATTCTCTGAACAAATGACTTTCACTTTCTTCATGGCATCAACTGGAATACCATCGCGTTGCACCGACCATTCTGAGCCATCTTCATTTTTTTCCAGTGATTCGCAATCGCCCAATCGCGTGCTAATAACACGCCCATTAAGTTAGACTGAGTACCGCCCGAGGTAAACACCCCCAGAAGTGCCTTGCCCATATCCCACTTTTTGGCGTAACCAATCAATCAAATGCTCTTCCATAATTGAACCTGCTGGGCTTTGATCCCAAGAGTCCATAGATTGGTTCGTGGCATTGATTAACACTTCCGCAATTTGGCTAGTGACCATCGTTGGGCAATGTAAATGCGCCAGTGAATGCGGATGATGTACTTTTAAACTTGGATTTAAGAAAATTTCAACGAGGTGATCCAGCGCATTTTCTACGCCTACGCCAGCTTGGCTTGGTTTGAATCCATCAATCAAAGTACGCATCTGTTTGATTGAGCCACCTGTGTACATTTTGTCGTTTTTTAACCAATTTGAAACCGCTTGCACGGCTTTATTCATCGCATTTTCATAGTCTTTAATCGACTGCTCATCGCGACAAAAAAGGGATTGTTTATGTTGTTTAAGGTCTGACATAGCCATTCTTTCCTAAAAAATTCCCCTCTTTGACAAAGAGGGGGAACACAAGCGGTCAAATTTCGCAAAACATTTGCAAAATCTGACCGCTCTTGATTAACCACGTACGGCTTTTAATGCATCTACAACAGATTGTTTAAAGCGTTTAATAAACTCTTCACATTCTGCTTGATTGATGTTTACCGCACAAAGTACACGCACAACGTTACCGCCACGTCCGCCACGCTCTAACAATAATTTATTATTAAAGCAGGTTTTTTTGAATAGCGACCGCAAGTTCGCCATCTTGTGGGTATGCGCCTGTTGCATCTTTGGCTTGACGTTCATCAACAATATCAATCCCCATCATTAAGCCTTTACCACGCACGTTACCGATACATGGGTATTCTTTGCTTAATTCGCGTAATGCGTTGGTTAAGTACTCGCCACGTTCTTTAGCATTTTTGCGCTAAGTTTTCATTACGCATGATTTTTTTAGTGAAGCATAACCTGTTGCCATCGCTAACTGGTTACCACGGAAAAGTACCGGTATGGCCTGCTGGCTGCCAAGCATCAAATTCTTTTTTTGATTGCAAGCACGGCTAATGGCAAGCTACCGCCCACCGCTTTTGACATCACAATGATATCAGGTTGAATGCCTGCATGTTCAAATGCAAACATTTTTCCTGAACGACAGAAGCCTGCTTGTACTTCATCTACGATCATTAAGATGCCATGTTTTTTGGTGACTTCACGAACTTTTTGTAAGAAGCTAATTGGCGCTGGCACAACACCACCTTCGCCTTGAATTGCTTCTAAAATCACCGCAGCTGGTTTTACCACACCGCTTTCAACATCTTCAATAAAGTGTTCAAAGTAATGTTCAACGGCTTTTTGCACCAGCTTCACCACCAATGCCAAATGGGCAACGGTATTCATGCGGATAAGGTAAGAATTGCACGCCTGGCATTAAGTTTTGCACGGCATTTTTCGCACCTAAGTTACCTGTTAGCGATAATGCGCCATGAGTCATACCATGGAAACCGCCAGAGAACGCAATTACGTTACCTCGGCCAGTATAAGTTTTCGCTAATTTAATTGCCGCTTCATTTGCATCTGCGCCTGATGGGCCGGTGAATTGTAAAATGTATTCATCTTTCGGGAAGAACGACAATAATTCTTCAGTGAATGCATCTTTTAATGGGGTCGTTAAATCCAGTGTGTGTAAAGGCAAACCGCTATCTAACACATCACGAACCGCCTGCATTAACACAGGGTGATTATGCCCTAATGCTAAAGTGCCAGCACCAGCTAAGAAATCAAGGTATTTGTTGCCTTCAACGTCAGTAACCCAGCAGCCTTCTGCTTTTTCATAAGCAAAAGGTAATTTACGCGGATAGCTACGAACGTTTGATTCCATTGCATCTTGGCGATCTAAAAAGTGTTTATTGGAAGCAAGAATTGCTTTTACAGGAGTGGTAATTGTCATTGATTAAAACCTTCTAAAAGAGGTGAAAAAAATAAGTCGGGTGCCTTGCGGTAAGCCTAAACTTTCTGTTTCTAAAAAACAGACGCCATGGGGCATTTGACTCGCTACTTATTAAAAAAAGCGTTTCAGCTTTTTTGTTTTTACCCTAATTGCCCAAAGAGGTTGGCTAGGTTGGAAACTCATCTTAAATATGGGTCATATTTAAAACGTTGCCGCATTTTACATTTCTTTTATAAAAAAGAAAGCCAAACGTTTAAATAGTATAAATTTTTATTAACTCGTCGGATTTCATCAAGTACAACCTAACTCAAAAATATGTGTTCTTTACAGCGATGATTGAGAAATTAGCCCTTTTTCGCTACAATACGCCACTATTTTTATTCAAGCAGAAAACTATGTCTGAAATTAAACTCATCGTGGGGCTGGGAAACCCTGGCGATAAATATGCGGAAACCCGCCACAATGCAGGTGAATGGCTGATTGAGCGTTTGGCTCGTCGCTTTAATGTTTCGCTTAATGCAGAAAATAAATTCTTCGGTTATGTAGGAAAAACACTGATTAACGGCAAAGAAGTCCGTTTTTTAGTGCCAACGACGTTTATGAATTTAAGCGGAAAAGCCGTGGGTGCACTTGCTAATTTTTATCGCATCAAACCAGAAGAAATTTTAGTACTACACGATGAATTAGACTTACCGCCGGGCACCGTAAAACTCAAACAAGGTGGCGGACATGGCGGACACAATGGTTTAAAAGATATCGTGGCTCAGCTTGGTAACAGCAACAATTTCTATCGTTTACGCATTGGTATTGGTCATCCTGGACACCGTGATTTAGTTTCAGGTTTTGTGCTTAACAAACCTGCGCCTGCAGAAAGAGAAGCACTCGATAAAGCGTTAGACGAAGCCACCGATTGCATTGAATTGCTTTTCAAAGAAGGCATGGTGAAAGCCACCAATCGCTTAAACAGTTTTAAAATTTAACTCAAAAGTGCGGTGAAAAAACACCATAAATTTTAACCGCACTTACGCTCACAATAAGGAAAACATCATGGGATTTAAATGTGGTATCGTTGGTTTGCCAAACGTTGGCAAATCTACCCTTTTTAATGCATTAACCAAAGCCGGTATCGAAGCGGCAAACTATCCGTTCTGTACCATCGAACCCAATACTGGTGTGGTACCAATGCCGGATCCGCGTTTAGATGCATTAGCGGAAATTGTTAAACCTGAACGTGTGTTGCCCACCACCATGGAGTTTGTGGATATCGCTGGTTTGGTTGCGGGTGCAAGTAAAGGTGAAGGCTTAGGTAATAAATTCTTAGCTAACATCCGTGAAACTGATGCAATTGGTCATGTTGTTCGTTGTTTTGAAAATGATGACATCGTGCACGTTGCGGGTAAAATCGATCCATTAAGCGATATCGAAACCATCAATACCGAATTAGCCCTTGCTGACTTAGACAGCTGCGAACGTGCTATCCAACGTTTACAAAAACGTGCTAAAGGTGGCGATAAAGACGCAAAATTTGAGCTGTCTGTGATGGAAAAAATTCTTCCTGTACTTTCTGAAGCGGGCATGATTCGTTCTGTTGAGTTAGATAAAGATGAGTTATTAGCAATTAAAAGCTACAACTTCCTTACATTAAAACCAACCATGTACATTGCGAACGTAAATGAAGACGGTTTTGAAAATAACCCATATTTAGACAAAGTGCGTGAGTTTGCGGAAAAAGAAGGCTCTGTTGTGGTGCCTGTATGTGCGGCGATCGAAGCAGAAATTGCTGAGCTTGATGACGATGAAAAAATCGAATTTTTACAAGATCTTGGCATTGAAGAACCTGGCTTAAACCGTGTAATTCGTGCAGGTTATGCTTTATTAAATCTTCAAACCTACTTCACTGCGGGCGTGAAAGAAGTGCGCGCATGGACGGTTTCTGTTGGTGCAACCGCCCCTAAAGCAGCAGCCGTAATTCACACTGACTTTGAAAAAGGCTTCATCCGCGCAGAAGTAATTGCTTACGATGACTTCATTCAATTTAAAGGTGAAAATGGTGCAAAAGAAGCGGGTAAATGGCGCTTAGAAGGTAAAGACTACATCGTCCAAGATGGTGATGTCATGCACTTCCGCTTTAACGTATAAAAACGCTTCAGACCGCATAACTATGCGGTCTTTTTGTATTTATAAAAGGAAAAAAACAATGTCGGATAAATTAAATCAGCTCATCGAATTGTTAAAATTAGAAAAAATTGATGATCTTATCTTTCGCGGAGCCTGTGAAGACTTAGGTTTTCGCCAAGTGTTTGGTGGCCAAGTTGTGGCACAATCGCTTTCTGCCGCGATGCAAGTTGCACCACCTGAGCGAGTACTCCACTCTTGTCATGCTTACTTTTTAGCGCCGGGCGACAGCCAATACCCGATTATTTACGATGTGGAAACCTTGCGTGAAGGTCGCAACTTCTCTGCATTACGCGTAAAAGCCATTCAACATAAAAATGTGATTTGTCATGTCACCGCGTCATTTCAAGTACCTGAAGAAGGCTTTGACCATCAATCAGCCATGCCACAAGTACCGGGGCCAGAACAATGTATTGATGAGCACGAAATCATGTTAAAAGTGGCGCAAACTTTGCCTGAAAGCTTAAGTGAAAAATTTGCCCAAGAACGACCATTTCAGATTCATAGCCGATATTTGAACAATCCATTTGATGGCCGAGAACTGCCACCTGAACAATATGCTTGGTTTAAAACCAATGGCGAAGCACCATTAGATTTGCAGACTCAACAATGTCTCTTGGCCTATTTTTCTGATTTTTCACTGTATTTTGACCGCACTTCACCCACATGGGAAAGGCTTTTTGCAGAAAGGGATGAAAGTAGCTACGATCGATCATAGCATTTGGTTCCACCGCCCCTTCAATTTAAATAATTGGCACTTACATGCCATTGAAAGTAACAATGCTTTTGCCGGACGTGGTTTAGCGAGAGGACAAATTTTTGCTGCAGATGGCACATTAATTGCCACCACACAGCAGGAAGGTTTAATTCGTTATCAAGAATAACCGCACTTTAAAACCAGGTGCAGACTACCCTTCGTAACCGATATCTTCTAAAGTTGGGTTTTCTGCACCTTGTTTGGCTAATTCATCACAAATTTCATTTTCACGATGACCAGAATGGCCTTTTACCCACTGCCAATCAATGTTATGGGTTTGAATCGCCTGATCTAATGCAATCCATAAATCCTGATTTTTTACCGCTTTGCCCGTGCTGGCTTTCCAATTGTTTTTCTTCCAATTGTAAATCCATTGTGTGATGCCATTTTTCATATATTGACTATCGCTATAAAGCGTCACATGGCAAGGCTCTTTTAAGCTATTTAAAGCCTCAATCACAGCTCGTAATTCCATGCGATTATTGGTAGTTTTAAAATACCCTTTTGAAATATGTTTTTCATGCTGTTTATAGCGTAGGACAATCCCTATGCCACCGGCTCCCGGATTGCCTAGACAAGATCCATCCGTAAAAATTTCAATCTGTTTTTGCATAACTAATTCGAGCTTGTGTAAAATAGGCAGTATTTTAAAGGAAACAAATAGGTAGAACAATGATAAATCCGGATCGCCAAATTGTACTGGATACTGAAACCACCGGTATGAACCAAATTGGTGCGCATTACGAAGGACATTGCATTATTGAAATTGGCGCGGTGGAAATGATCAACCGTAAATATACGGGCAATAATTTCCATATTTATATTAAGCCGGATCGTTTGGTTGATCCCGATGCCATTAAAGTTCACGGTATTACGGATGAAATGCTGGCGGATAAACCGGATTTCAAAACAATTGCACAAGATTTTTATTGAATACATTCGTGGTGCGGAACTACTTATTCACAACGCACCCTTCGACGTGGGCTTTATGGACTATGAATTCCGTAAACTTGGATTAGATATCAAAACGACCGACATTTGCCTCGTCACCGATACGTTGCAAATGGCACGCCAAATGTATCCTGGAAAGCGTAATAGCTTAGATGCGTTGTGTGATCGTTTAGGCATTGATAACAGCAAACGCACACTCCACGGCGCGTTACTGGATGCGGAGATTTTAGCCGACGTTTATTTATCCATGACGGGCGGGCAAACTAGCCTATTTGATGAAGATCATGTGGATAGTCCAATTATCCAAGCTGGTACCAATATGCAAGATCTTCAAAGTGCGGTCAATTTTTCGCAAAATTTAAAAGTGTTACAACCCACTGATGACGAACTCCAAGCTCATTTAGATTTCCTTAAATTGGTCAATAAAAAGAGTGATGGCAAATGTTTTTGGTCGATTCGTACGGGGGATGAAACCTCACATTAATCGGTCATCTATTAATCAGATAAACATAAAAAAGAAAAAAAAGATTGACGCTTTTAACGTTCATCATTATTATACCCAGCACTTAGCGGAGTGGTAGTTCAGCTGGTTAGAATACCTGCCTGTCACGCAGGGGGTCGCGGGTTCGAGTCCCGTCCATTCCGCCAATTTAAAACTTGTCTTAATATACTCACGGAGTGGTAGTTCAGCTGGTTAGAATACCTGCCTGTCACGCAGGGGGTCGCGGGTTCGAGTCCCGTCCATTCCGCCAATTAAGCCGAGATAATGAAGCACCTGAAGGTGCTTTTTTTATGCCCGAATTTTACCTGCCAGCCAACATTCGCTATAATTAACCAAATTTACACTTTACAGAGATATTTTTATGACAACTCCTGTCGTTGCCTTAGTGGGTCGCCCAAACGTAGGCAAATCCACCCTATTCAACCGTTTAACCCGTACTCGTGATGCGCTTGTCGCAGACTTCCCTGGTTTAACCAGAGATCGTAAATACGGTCATGCCAATATTTCTGGCTATGATTTCATTGTGATCGATACTGGCGGTATTGATGGTACTGAAGAAGGCGTTGAAGAAAAAATGGCGGAACAATCCTTATTAGCGATTGAAGAAGCCGATGTAGTGCTTTTCTTAGTGGATGCGCGTGCAGGTTTAACGGCTGCAGACATTGGCATTGCCAACTACTTACGCCAACGCACTAATAAAACAACCGTCGTGGTGGCAAATAAAACTGACGGTATTGATGCAGATTCACACTGTGCGGAATTCTATCAGTTAGGCTTAGGTGAAATTGAACAAATTGCCGCATCACAAGGCCGTGGCGTGACTCAATTAATGGAGCAAGTACTTGCACCTTTAGCGGAAAAATTACAAGAAAATGAAGCAGAAAATGACCGCACTTCTGATGAAGAAGAAAAAGATGAATGGGATCACGAATTTGACTTCGATTCAGAGGAAGATACCTCATTAATTGATGAAGCATTAGACGAAGAGCTTGAAGAAGAACAAGATAAAAATATCAAAATTGCGATTGTAGGCCGTCCAAACGTTGGTAAATCCACATTAACCAATCGTATTTTAGGTGAAGATCGCGTGGTGGTTTACGATATGCCAGGCACAACACGCGACAGTATCTACATTCCAATGGAACGCGATGGGCAACAATACACCTTGATTGATACAGCGGGTGTGCGTAAACGTGGTAAAGTGCATTTAGCCGTTGAGAAATTCTCTGTCATCAAAACATTACAAGCGATTCAAGATGCAAACGTGGTGTTACTCACAATTGATGCGCGTGAAAACATTTCAGATCAAGATCTCTCTCTACTTGGCTTTATCTTAAATGCAGGACGCTCGCTCGTGATCGTCGTGAATAAATGGGATGGCTTAGATCAAGATGTGAAAGATCGCGTCAAATCCGAATTAGATCGCCGCCTTGATTTCATCGACTTTGCCCGTGTGCATTTTATTTCTGCTTTACACGGCAGTGGCGTGGGGAATCTTTTTGATTCAATTAAAGAAGCTTATGCTTGTGCGACGCAAAAAATGACGACGTCCCTTCTCACCCGAATCTTACAAATGGCAACGGATGAGCATCAACCACCAATGATTGGCGGTCGTCGTATTAAATTAAAATATGCTCACCCAGGTGGTTATAACCCACCAATTATCGTGGTGCATGGTAACCAAATGGATAAATTACCGGATTCGTACAAACGTTATTTATCTAATTATTATCGTAAGAGTTTGAAAATTATTGGTTCGCCAATTCGCTTGCTATTCCAAGAAGGTTCAAACCCATTCGCGGGTAGAAAAAATAAACTCACACCAAACCAATTACGTAAACGTAAACGTTTAATGAAGTTTATCAAAAAAAGCGAAACGCTAATCTTAACAAACAAAAGAGCGATCAAAAATCACTGTGAATTTTGACCGCTCTTTTTATTTTATACTAAAAATAATTCAACATTCATTTCAGCGATTCTAGCTTGAGCATTTTCGGGTAATCCTTTTATCACAGATAATCGTATCTAGTGAACTAAGTGGATATAGTAGAAATGTTGCTACTTTGCCATATTTGGATGAATCAGTAACAAGGATATTTTTTTGACTAAATTGGATAATAGCCTTTTTGACAGGAATTTTTTGCTCATCAGGCGTGGTTAGCCCTTTTAAATTCCAAGATGAAGTCGAGATGAACGCAATATCAACTGAAATTTGATGTAGAAATTGGGCAGCAAATTCTCCCACAGAGGAACGATTTGATTTATTAATGAGCCCACCAGTATGCATAATATTACATTGGCTATTGACCATTAAATAATGGGCAATAACAAAATCATTAGTAATTACAAGTAGATCGTTTCGATTAGCGATTTGTTTTGCGATTTCAAGTGTTGTCGTGCCAGCATCTAGATATATAGTGGAATGTTCTTGTATTAACTCAACTGCTTTTTTTACTAATAGCCGTCTTTTTCAGTCGTTGCTAGTAATGATTTATCGTCATGTGTTGGTTCACTGGATAAACGTTCAAGTAATTGAACCCCCGAAACAGAGATGACTTTTTCCATCCTCTTCGAGCTTTTGTATATCACGACGTACGGTCATATGCGATACGCCCTAAGATATTGACTAAGTTATTTATACTAATAACGCTTTGTTTACTAATTAAGTTTAATAATGTCTTTTTGCCGTTCAGCAGGAATCATCTTTTTCTCCATACCTGATTTCAAATCAGATTATGAGCCCATAACGTTTCATCACAAAAATTAACAAAAATAACATTTTTTATCATTTTGTGACGTAGATCTCAGATTTAATTTATTGTATCGGCTAATATACAGATAAATTTAGTTAAGATCTCATTGGGGGATTAAAAATGGAAAAATCAAAAATTATTCAGTCGCAGTAATTGGTCTTGGTTCTATGGGTATGGGTGCAGCGGTATCTTGCATTAATGCAGGATTAACGACCTATGGTATTGATTTAAACCCAGTTGCACTTGAAAAACTAAAAGCGGCAGGTGCAAAAGCTGTAGCGGCAAATGGCTATGACTTCGCTCACGAACTTGATGCTGTAGTGGTTTTAGTGGTTAATGCGGCCCAAGCTAACGCAGTATTATTTGGCGAAAATGGTATTGCTAAAAAATTAAAAGCAGGTACAGCGGTGATGGTTTCTTCTACCATGGCGGCTCAAGATGCTCAAATAATTTCACAAAAATTAACAGAATTAGGTTTGATTATGTTAGATGCACCTGTTTCTGGTGGTGCAGCTAAAGCATTAAAAGGTGAAATGACTGTTATGGCATCGGGTTCAAAACAAGCATTTGAGTTGTTACAACCTGTTTTAGATGCCACTGCGGCAAAAGTTTATAACATTGGTGAAGAAATTGGTTTAGGTGCAACGGTGAAAATCGTCCATCAATTATTAGCCGGCGTACATATTGCAGCAGGTGCGGAAGCTATGGCTCTTGCCTCAAAAGCGGGTATTCCACTTGATGTTATGTATGATGTTGTGACCAATGCAGCTGGTAACTCTTGGATGTTTGAAAACCGGATGAAACACGTAGTAGAAGGTGACTATACGCCGCTTTCTATGGTTGATATTTTTGTGAAAGATTTAGGCTTAGTTAATGACACTGCAAAATCACTTCATTTCCCACTTCATTTGGCAAGCACAGCCTATTCTATGTTCACTGAGGCAAGCAATGCGGGTTATGGTAAAGAAGATGATAGTGCAGTGATTAAAAATTTTTTAGTGGCGTTAACTTACCGAAAAAAGGAGCGTAGCGATGTTAGGTGTTATTGCAGATGATTTTACAGGCGCAAGCGATATCGCCAGTTTTTTGGTTGAAAATGGCTTAAGTACGGTGCAAATGAACGGTGTTCCAACGCAATCGTTAAACAGCAAAGTAGATGCCATTGTGATCAGTCTAAAATCACGTTCCAACCCTGTGAATGAAGCCATTGAACAGTCATTGAGGGCTTATCAATGGTTAAAGGAAAATGGTTGTACGCAATTTTATTTTAAATATTGTTCCACCTTTGACAGCACAGCGAAAGGCAATATCGGTCCCGTCACGGATGCTTTACTAGATGAATTAAATGAAGATTTCACCGTTATTACACCAGCCTTACCTGTAAATGGTCGCACTATTTTTAACGGCTATTTATTCGTAGGTGATGTATTGTTGAGTGAATCAGGCATGAAAAACCACCCGATTACACCAATGGTGGACGCAAATTTAATGCGTTTGATGGATGCACAAGCCAAAGGAAAAACAGGCTTAGTCGCTTATGCTGATGTGATTAAAGGTTCGGCACGTGTGAAAGAACGTTTTGCGGAACTCAAAGCTCAAGGCTACCGTTATGCGGTCGTTGATGCCGTGGATAATTCGCAGTTGGAAGTACTTGCTGAAGCGGTGGCGGATTTCAAATTGGTGACAGGCGGTTCTGGTTTAGCAGCATATATGGCGGCGCGTTTAAGTGGTGGTAAAAAAGGCACCAATGCCTTTACGCCAACTAAAGGTAAAACCGTGGTGCTTTCAGGGTCTTGCTCTGTGATGACGAACAAGCAAGTGGAAAAATATAAAGAAAAAGCACCGCACTTACACCTTGATGCGGCGCAAGCGATTAACAATCCAAACTATGTGGAAGAACTCTCTCAATGGGTTATCGCTAATTTAGATTCACCGCTTGCACCAATGGTATATGCCACTGTACCACCTGAAGCATTGAAAGAAATTCAAAATCAATTTGGTGTGGATAAAGCCAGCCATGCTATTGAAAACACGTTTGCTAAATTAGCCGCGAAGTTAAAACAATATGGCGTAACAAACTTTATTAATGCTGGTGGAGAAACTTCTAGCATTGTGGTGCAACAACTTGGGTTTACAGGTTTTCATATCGGTAAACAAATCTCTCCTGGAGTGCCTTGGTTAAAAGCCGTGGAAGAGGATATTTATCTCGCATTGAAATCAGGTAATTTTGGTAAAGACGATTTCTTTGAATACGCACAAGGAATGTTTGTATGACAGATCTTGAACAAAAAGAATTGATGGTACAACTCGGACGTTCTTTTTATGAGCGCGGTTATACCGTTGGCGGGGCAGGCAATTTGTCTGTCCGCCTTGATGAAAATCGTGTATTAGTCACGCCAACAGGTTCATCTTTAGGTCGTTTAAAAGCAGAATGCTTATCCGTGTTAGATATGGATGGCAATGTGTTAGAAGGTGATAAACCCTCTAAAGAATCCGTGTTTCATTTGGCTATGTACAAGAAAAATCCTGAGTGCAAAGCCATTGTGCATTTACATAGCACCTATTTGACCGCACTTTCTTGCTTAGATAATTTGGATCCTAATAATGCTATAGAGCCATTTACACCGTATTACGTAATGCGCGTGGGAAAAATGCAAGTTATTCCCTACTATAGACCGGGTTCACCAAAGATTGCAGAAGAATTAAGTAACAGAGCTTTAACAGGCAAAGCCTTCTTACTCGCTAATCATGGTGTTGTTGTCACTGGCTCAGACTTGCTTGATGCGGTAGATAATACAGAAGAGTTAGAAGAAACCGCAAAATTATTCTTCACTTTGCAAGGACAAAAAATCCGCTATCTCACTGATACTGAAGTGAAAGATTTAGAAAATAGAGGAAAATAATTATGCCTAAATTTGCAGCAAACTTAACAATGATGTTTAACGAAGTGCCATTTTTAGATCGCTTTGAAGCGGCGGCTAAAGCAGGCTTTAAATATGTCGAATTCTTATGGCCTTATGATTACCCTGCACAAGAACTCAAAGCAATTTTAGATAAGCATGGCCTAAAAGTTGTGTTATTTAATACCCCAGCTGGTGATGTAAACAAAGGTGAATGGGGTGTTTCGGCAATCCCTGGCCGAGAAGCTGATAGCCATAGAGATATTGATTTGGCTCTTGAATATGCACTTGCATTAGGTTGTCCAAATGTACATATCATGTCAGCAGTTGTGCCAGAAGGTGCAAGCCGTGAAGAATATAAACAAACCTTTATTAAAAACGTACGGTATGCATCTGATAAATATAAACCATATGGGATCAAAATTCAGCTTGAAGCTTTAAGCCCTGAAGTGAAACCTAATTATTTACTCAAAAGCCAATTTGATACGCTTGAAGTGGTGGAATTGGTTGATCGTGATAATGTATTTGTTCAACTCGACTATTTTCATGCACAAAATGTAGATGGCAATCTTGCGCGTTTAACCGATAAATTAAATGGCAAATTTGCTCACGTTCAAATTGCTTCTGTACCAGACCGTCATGAACCCGACGAAGGTGAAATTAATTACCAATACATTTTCGATAAACTTGATACTATTGGTTATGATGGCTATGTTGGCTGTGAATACAAACCACGTGGCGAAACCACAGCAGGATTAGATTGGTTCCAAAAATATAAATAATTGATAAAAATTTAACCGCACTTTAAATTTTAAAGTAGTTATTCAGCTAAACGTTCTGCTTTGGCAGAACGTTTTTAAATAAGAGGGCATCTTTATGTCAAATGAAGTTCTTATTTTAATCGGTGTTGTGAGTGTTATCGCGCTTTTGACTTTGATGATTAAAGGTAAAGTTCATCCATTTATTGCGTTAGGGCTGGTGAGTATTGCAGTTTCGCTTTCTGCTGGCATTCCGATGGGGAAAGTTATTCCAACGTTAATTAGTGGTATGGGTGGCACCTTAGGTAGCGTTGCTTTGATTGTTGGTCTTGGAGCAATGTTGGGTAAAGTGATTGAGAAATCTAATGGCGCAGATGTACTTGCGAGTTGGTTGCTTGATAAGTTTGGTGCCAAAAGAGCACCATTTGCATTAGCAATGACAGGTTTTATTTTTGGTATCCCTGTTTTTGTTGATGTTGGTTTCATTGTATTAATCCCAATTATCTTCAGTGTGGCTCGTCGTCTTGGTGGTAATATGTTGGTCTATGCATTACCAATTGGTTTGTCTATGTTGACAGTGCATGTACTTATGCCACCCTCATCCAGGTGTGGTTGCTGGTGCTCAAGTGTTAAATGCTGATATTGGTTTAGTGCTAGGATTAGGCTTTTGTCGCAGCGCTTCCTGCAGTTTTAATTGGTCAAACATTTATTCCATTTTTTTACAAAAAAATAATTTTGTGAGCATTCCAACTTCAAGTGATCTACTTGAATATCAAAAACTTCGTTCACAAGAAAATAATGGCTTACCATCATTTGGAACTGTGTTATCAATGATAGTTTTCCCATTAGTATTAATCATGTTGGGGACAGTAACAGCTACAACATTACCAAAAGAAAGTGTTGTTCGTGAATTTTTTAGTATGGTAGGGGCGTCACCGTTTGCTTTAATGATTGCCGTATGCTTATCCTCTTATGTACTTGGTATTAAACGTGGCTGGGGCAAAGAGCAATTAGAAGAAATCTTAAACTCAGCATTAGCACCTATCGCGGGCATTATCTTAATTACTGGTGCTGGTGGTATGTTTGGTAAAGTGTTAGATGCGAGTGGCGTAGGTAAAGCATTAGCAGATGTCTTATCCAGTACTGGATTACCTGTCTTATTGCTCGGTTTCATTCTTGCCGCATTGTTACGCGCAGCACAAGGTTCAGCTACAGTAGCCGTAATTACTACAGCAACTATTTTAGCGCCAGCAATTACTACAGCAGGTTATACGGGTATTCAAGCCGCATTAATTACCGCAGCGATAGGGGCTGGTTCTATGACCTTATCACATGTTAACGATAGCTTGTTCTGGGTATGGACGAAATTCTTTGGCATTACAATTTCTCAGGGATTGAGAACTTGGTCAATTCTCACGACAATTTACGGCACAATCGCATTTGGATTTGTGTGTTTAATGTGGGCTTTTTGTTTAATCAATGCTAAGGCAAGTTATGGAAACATAGCTTGCCTTTTATTTTATGAGGAACTTTTTATGTTTAAAAAAATATCTTCTCATATTATCTTTTGGGGCTGACGTAGATTAGTCCTAAATACCACTCCATTTTCACAATCTTTTTAAGTTGTTCTTTTGGTGAGCCAAAGTTAAACCGAGATTCACATTCTTTCAAGAATAAAGGAAAGTTTTTTCGGTCGATGCCATTATATTTTGGGAGTATTCTCTTCGCCTAACTCCAAAAATTTTCTATTCCATTTATGTGGTTTTGTTTCACCGCAAATAGTTCGGAATGATTGATTCGTTCGTGGTGAAATTTGCTCACATCAAGAGCATCATAGCTTCGATAAGTATCGGTATAAACCCGGCTGTCAGGCTTGATTTTTATCACAATAACAGGCATTAATGTTTCTGTTCTGGTATTTTCTACCACCACCGTAAATACTACTTTTTCCTTGTCGCTTTAACAAACCGAATACAGCAACTTTTTCCTGCTGCGCCTCGACCTCGTTTTCCTTTACGATGACCTCCAAAATAGCTTTCATCAAGCTCAATTTGACCATCAACAACCTCATCGGCTTCAAGGGCTAAATGATAGCTAATGACTTCACGAATTTTTCTGTGAAAAAATCGCTGAATTGGCTTAGATACCGAGTAAATCAGCTGCTGCTCGGGCTGTAACTTCTAATACAAAAAAATTCAAGGAGCTTATTTTGTATAGATTTCTTTAATTTACAATGAGTTATATTCATTTTTTTATAGACTAGCACACTTACTAATCTACGTCAGCCCCAAAATAAATTATTCGTCTATAACCACTTTTGCCAATATAGCCTAAATTACGATAACGTTGAGCGTAATCAATACCATAGCCGACAACAAATTCATCCGGAATAGAAAAACCAATCCATTCAACCGGCACTTCCACTTCTCGGCGAGAAGGTTTATCTAACAAGGTACAAATCGCTAAGCTTGCAGGATCGCGTAAATTTAAAATGCCACGTACTTTTTCGAGGGTATAACCTGTATCAATAATATCCTCAACAATCAGCACGTGTTCATTACGAATATCGCCCTCGAGATCTTTCGAAATTTTAACATCGTGACTACTTGTCATCCCAGCGCCATAACTTGATGTGGTCATAAACTCTACTTCTACCGGTAATTTTAATTCACGCACGAGATCGGCCATGAACATAAATGAACCACGTAAAAGCCCAACAACAATCAGTTTATCAATGGCTTGTTGTTGATAAAAATGCGTAATTTCTGCGCCAAGTTCAGTAATGCGGCTACGAACGACCGCTTCTGAAATTAAAATATCGACGTGGTGTTTTTTCATGGTCTTTCCTTTTTAATTTAATCGTTTGCGTATTCTATAATAAAAAAGGCTGAAGTTTAAACCTTCAGCCTTTTTAACCCTAACGAATTTACTTTCTACTCTACCTGTTGGAGCAATCTGCAATCGCTGCTAAACAGATGTGCGTATAGTAGCAGAAAGAAATTACATGTCAATAAGAATTATTATCATTTTTGAAAAACATTAATTTCCTGAAATTTTCATCTTATCTAACAAGATTGAACCTGTTTGAATATTGGAACGATGTTCAACATCATCTGCTACTGCCACAATATTTTTTAACATATCCTGCAATTGACCAGCAATGGTAATTTCAGCAACTGGATATTGGATCTCGCCATTCTCCACCCAGAAGCCTGCTGCGCCACGGGAATAATCCCCCGTCACAATATTTACGCCTTGCCCCATGACATCTGTCACCAATAAACCGGTGCCCATTTGGCGTAAAAGTGCGGTCAATCCACCCGTTAAATTTGGTTTCACGAGCCAGTTGTGAATACCGCCTGCATGACCGGTACTTTGCATGCCCATTTTTCTACCGCTGTAACTGGTGAGCAAATAGGTTTGCAACACGCCATCTTGAATAATTTCAAGATCTTGTGTTCGCACCCCTTCGCTATCAAAAGGCGTGGAGGCTAAACGTTTTAACAAATGCGGACGCTCACTAATTTGGAACCAATCTGGCAATACTTGTTTTCCAAGATGATCGAGCAAGAAACTGGATTTACGATATAAGCTGCCGCCACTAATCGCCCCCGTTAAATGAGAAATTAATCCTGTTGCTACATCATTTAAGAAAAATCACGGGCACTTCACGTGTCGTTAATTTTTGTGGATTTAGACGCGCAATCACTTTTTTCGCACAATTTTGCCCAACCCAATCCGCTGAAGAAAGCGCATCAAACTCACGTGAAACCGTATATTCGTAGTCATTTTCAAGTTGATTCTAGCTCGCCACCAATCACCGAACAAGATAAAGAATAACGGCTAGATAAGTAACTTTGTAGCATGCCATGTGTATTGCCATAAACACGTACACCGGTATGTGAATTAAAGCTTGCACCGTTACTATTCACAATTTTTGCATCGTATTCCAAAGCCGCTTTTTCAGCTTCTAAAGCTAATTTCGTAGCCTGTTCAACATCAACACTTGCCCCATGATAAAGCGCTAAATCGGGCGCTTCAAAAGCCATTAGTTCTTTATCGGCTAGCCCTGTATAATCATCTGGCGAGGTATATTTTGCAATGGCGAGCGCTGCCTCAACGGTGTTTTTAATGGCTTCTTCGCTTAAATCTGAGGTAGAGGCATTGCCTTTTTGTTGGCCTAAATAAAACGGAAATGCCTAATGCCCCATCGTTAGTAAATTCAACATTTTTCAATCTCTTGCAGACGGGTTGAAACCGATAAACCACTCACTTTTGTCACACCGACTTCCGCGGTGGCGCCCGCTTTCTGGGCGGTTTCAATCGCAAAACTGACTGCATCACGCAATGTTTGCTCTTGAGATTTTAAAAGTGCGGTTAAATTTTCTGCTGTTTTCATGGTGATAATCCTATTAAAAATTTGCGCCATTTTTATCTTATTTTTGAAAGTTTATGCTAAAAATGCACCAAATTTTTTTCATAAGGTAACAGAATGGCAAAACGTAAGAAAAAGAAGCCTTTTGATTGGGAAGATGAAGACCAAGAAGAGATTATTTGGGTAAGCAAAAAAGTGAAATCAAAACGCGATGCTGAGGATTTAAAAACAGCTCGGCGAGAAATTGGTGAACTTAACCAAAGCAAATCTGACTAAGGTTCCACTAGACGATAGCTTGAAAGATGCCATTGAATTAGCACAACGCCTGCAAAAAGAGGCGCGTCGTCGCCAATTGCAATACATCGGTAAGCTCTTACGCTCAATTGATGCAGAGCCTATTCGTGAAGCTTTAGAAAAAAATTGAAAACAAAACATAATCAGCAACAAGCTATGCTGCATAAGTTGGAAATCTTACGTGATGAATTGATTGCAAAAGGTGATGCGGCTCTGACTGATTTGTTAAATGAACATCCTTCTGCAGATCGCCAACAATTACGTAATTTGATTCGTGCAGCACAAAAAGAGAAGGAACAAAAATAAGCCGTCAAAAGCTTATCGCGAGATTTATCAGATCTTAAAAAAACACTCATTTTTAGAAGACTAAAATACCGCTATTTTTTTGACCGCACATTGTGTCAAAAAAGTGCTATGATTAGCTACCCTTTTAGAAAGGGAAAAAAACGTTATTTATGAATATTCGTTGGAATATTATTTTAGGTGTCATCGCCCTCGCTTTATTAGGCTGGTATTATTCGCTTAATCAAGATCATAGCGATTTACAAAGCCTCATTAAAAAGCCTGATAGCCCAGAATACGTCGGTAATAAAATGGAAACCACTGTATTCTCACCTGAAGGTAAAAAAACAGTATCTCGCGATTTCCGACAAAGTGGAATATTACACCCAAGACGGCCATACGGATTTTATTTCGCCGTTAGTCTATCTTTTTGATGTCTCTTTGGACAATAAAGATAAAGAAGCGAAAACCGATAAAATTCAATTAGAAAAACAAAATTGGAAACTTAGCGCGAAAAAGGCAAAATTAACGAAAGATCAAATGCTCTATCTTGAAGGTGGCGTGATTGCCGAGAGCCTTGATCCTTTATCTCGCCTACAACGTGTTGAGACTGAAGCCGCAGTAATTAATTTAAAAACACAAGACATTACTTCCAATACACAAGTAAAAATTAACGGATTAAACTTTAACTCGAGTGGATTGAACCTCGTCGGAAATTTACGTCAGCAAGTTGCAACTCTAAAGGAACAGGTAAAAACATATTATGAAATCAACAAACAATAAAATTCTGCTTTTAACTGCGTTAATGATGACTTCTTTGTCTGCTTTTGCGTTAAAAGACGATACCAATAAACCGATTAATATTGTCTCAGATAATCAATCTTTAGATATGGAGAACAGCGTAGTAACCTTTACGGATAACGTTGTGATTACGCAAGGTTCCATTTTGATTAAAGCCAATAAAGTAGTCATTACTCGCCCACCAGAAAAATTCAGGTAAAAAAGAAACTGTTGAAGCATTTGGTAGCCCTGTTACCTTCCACCAACAACTTGATGATGGTAAGCCTGTTGACGGTAGAGCGAATAAAGTTCACTACGATTTAGGCACTGAATTCTTAACATTGACCGGTAATGCTGAATTAAAACAATTAGATAGCAAAATTAACGGTGAACACATCACTTATGATGTGAAAAAACAACAGTTAAAAGCCAATGGTAATGGAAAATCACGTGTGCAAACCGTCTTAATTCCGACCCAATTACAACAAAAAGGTAAAAAATAACCGATGTCTGTATTACAAGCTGAATTTCTCGCAAAAAGTTATAAGAGCCGAAAAGTGGTTTCTGATGTGAGTTTGACCGTAAACTCCAATGAAATTGTTGGCCTACTTGGTCCAAATGGTGCAGGTAAAACCACTACTTTCTACATGGTCGTCGGTTTAGTGCGTCATGATCAGGGAAAAATCACCATTGATGGCGATGATATTAGCGTATTACCTATGCATGAACGTGCTCGTCGAGGAATTGGCTATTTACCACAAGAAGCCTCTATTTTCCGTCGTTTAACGGTGTATGAAAATCTTATGGCGGTATTAGAAATTCGCAAAGATCTCACTGCAGAACAACGCAGAGAGAGAGCGGATGAGTTAATTGATGAGTTCAACATTGGCCATATTCGTGATAGCCTGGGACAATCGCTTTCTGGTGGTGAACGTCGTCGTGTGGAAATTGCACGCGCCTTAGCGGCAAATCCTAAATTCATTTTACTAGATGAACCTTTTGCGGGTGTTGACCCTATTTCGGTGACGGATATTAAGAAAATCATCACGGATCTCCGTAATCGTGGCTTAGGCGTGTTAATTACCGACCATAACGTACGCGAAACCCTTGATGTTTGTGAACGCGCTTACATTGTTGGTGAAGGGAAAATTATCGCGACCGGCACACCGGAAGAAGTCATGAATGATGAGCACGTCAAACGTGTCTATTTAGGCGAACAATTTAAACTATAACCGATGAAATTTACGACATTGCTCTCCCCTGATGATATTCGTCAGGGGGTTGCTTTTTCTAGCAAGAAACGATTATTTGAATCTATTGCCGCTTTCGTTGTTGAAAAAAACTTCAATGCGAAAAATGGTGAACAGGCCTGTTTTGAATGTTTATTTGAGCGGGAAAAAAATTAGGTAATTCAGGATTGGGCAATGGTGTTGCCATGCCTAAAAGCCAAGTTACCTACTACTGTGTCAGATAAGATCCCTAACGGTATTTATGCAATTAGAAACGCCTGTTGAATATGATGCGGCTGATAATAAACCGGTGGATATCGTTTTTTTGCTGTGCTTGTACCTGAAAATCTCTGCCAAGAATATATTCCTGTTCTCGCAGAACTCAATGAAAAATTAACGGATAAAAACTTAATTAAACAACTTCGTTCAGCACAAAGTGCGGATGAAATTTGGCAAATTTTTGAATGTGCCGATCATTCAGAGGAATCTGAAGACGACACAAATTTAGATAATATTGAACCTCAAGAGGTATAACCTAACCGACTAACCATAAGGAATCACGCAGATGGAAATTATTATTATCAGCGGTCGCTCCGGTGCGGGGAAATCTGTCGCATTACGAGCTTTGGAAGATATGGGCTATTATTGCGTGGATAATCTCCCTCTCGATTTACTTCCTCAACTCACCAATATTCTCGCCAAAACTCAAACAGCTGTTGCCATCAGTCTTGATATTCGAAATCTTCCTCATTCAAGTGCTGATTTAGACAAGATTCTGACAGATATTCAAGCCACTTATTCTGTCAAAATCATCTTTCTGGACAGCGATCGTAGTACACTTATTCGTCGTTACAGCGATTCACGTCGTCTTCATCCACTTTCAGCACAAGATCTCCCACTTGAATCAGCGATTGATTTAGAATATCAGCAACTTGAGCCTTTAATTCAACATGCCAATTTTATTATTGATACTGCGCCACTTTCGACTCATGCGTTATCTGAACGTTTAAGAGAAGTTTTACGCGGTAATACAGATAAAGAACTTAAGATCGTGGTTGAGTCGTTTGGCTTTAAATATGGCATTCCGCTTGATGCCGATTATGTCTTCGATGTGCGTTTTCTACCTAACCCACACTGGAATCCAGAACTTCGTCCAATGACAGGGCTTGATGAACCTGTTGCGCAATTTTTACTTGCGCATGATGAAGTGAATAATTTTATCTACCAAACGCGTAATTACATTGAAACGTGGTTACCGATGTTAGAGCAAAATAATCGAAGCTATCTCACCATTGCCATTGGTTGTACGGGTGGTAAACATCGTTCTGTTTATATCGCTCAACAAATTGGTGAATATTTCCAAGCTAAAGGTAAGGATGTGAAGATTCAGCACAAATCCTTGGAAAAGAACAAAAAGAATTAATCAAACCATAAAAAAACGCAGCGACTTGCTGCGTTTTTTGTTAAACCACATACTGCTCAAAAATCTCAGGCAAATGTGCAATTAACGTTTCTTTTCCTGCCACGGTTTCATGCTGCCAAACTTGCAATAGTACATCTGGCGTAAATAATTTTGAGGCCTGTTCAGCTAAAGGTAAATAGCTAATATGCCAAGGCTCTCGACCAACTTTCTTACCTTCAGGTTGGCTTATAAATGGCAAAAGCAAAATCAAAGTGCGGTAGATTTTTCAGTAAGAAATTCACTAAGTTCAAAAAAATAACCACCCTTTTTCATATTCCCAAGGTTCAAGTTGTAAAGATTGACCTTGAGGCAAAAGATCAGGATCAAAAATATCGATTTCTGTTCCCCAATGATGACGACTTCCCCTGGGAGCGCTGACCAACGTAAAATGGCCTGTGCTTTTTTTGCCAATCATCTAACAACGCTAAATCTAATGGATTTCCCGCATCATCATGAACCTTGCGTTCACCGTTAAATTTACCGTTCCAAATGAGTTGTTGACGTTCAAAAATCACGAAAGCTACTCGCGGGTTGCAAATTAAAAGCCATTTTTTTGACCGCACTTTGCTGCAATCCTTGAAACGCTTTCATTGCCTCTGCTTGCAAAAAAATGATTCGGAGAATGAGGTGTAGGCAAATTAATCAAATGTTCACGAGATTTGCCGGTTAACATTTCAGGTGTTAATTTCATCTTACTTGTCCAATAAATTCACTAACATTTGATGATAAATCTGACCGCACTTGGCAAGATCATCAACGTTTACACATTCATTCACTTTATGAATCGTCGCATTAAGCGGCCCAAACTCCACCACTTCAGCGCCCATTAACGCAATAAAACGCCCATCAGAGGTGCCACCGCCTGTTTCTGCTTGTGGTGCAATACCGGTTGTTTGCTCAATAGCCGTCGTTAATGCATCTAATAATTTGCCTGGTTTCGTTAAAAATGGTTTACCCGATAAATTCCAATCAATACGGTATTTCAAATCATGTTTTTCAAGCATTTCCGCCACTTTCTGCTTAATGCCTTCATCGGTCACTTCCGTGCAATAACGTAAATTGAATTGCACATAAAGCTCACCAGGGATGACATTATTACTCCCTGTGCCAGCATTAATATTCGCAATTTGCAAACTGGTCGGCGGGAAAAATTCGTTACCATTATCCCATTGATAGGTGGTTAACTCCTGCAAGAAAGGTGCGGCTTTGTGAATTGGGTTTTCCGCTAAATGAGGATAAGCTACATGACCTTGGATACCTTGAATGTAAAGGTTACCCGTAATTGAACCACGACGGCCATTTTTTGACTACATCGCCTAATGTTTTTGAACTAGATGGCTCGCCTACCATGCAATAAGTGATTTTCTCACCGCGCGCCATTAAGATTTCGACAACACGTACCGTGCCATCTTTCGCGGCAGCCTCTTCGTCAGAAGTAATCAACAAAGCAATCGTTCCTTTATGATTCAGATTAGCTTTCACATATTCTTCTGCCGCCACAATCATTGCTGCTAATGAGCCTTTCATATCTGCCGCACCACGACCATAAAGCATATCATCTACAATTTCTGCAGAAAACGGTGGATAAGTCCATTGCGTTTTATCTCCCGTCGGCACCACATCGGTATGCCCAGCAAAGGCGATGACTGGCTCACCCGTACCATGCTTCGCCCATAAATTTAACGTATCGTTGAAAGGCATCCATTCAATTTGAAAGCCGAGTTTTTCTAAACGATTAGCAATTAGTTGCTGACAGCCCTCATCATTTGGGCTAATAGAGGGATGACGAATTAATGCTTGTGCAAGCTCAATAGTTTTTGTTTCATAATATTCAGTGACGACTAAAAGTGCGGTCTAATTTAACAAAATTTTCCTTTAATTTAAATCTGTTCAAATAAAAAACGGACAACCTCGTTATCCGTTTTGTTAATTTATAAAAAATCCTAGAATTGAACTTGCAAACGTAACCAATATTGACGTCCTGGCTCGTTCACTCGAACAGTTTGAAGCCCCGCTGAAGGATCTGCGCCTTTACTCACAAAACTCTGCATAGGATTTATTAAATACGTTATCAATTCCGCCCTGCAAAGTGGCATATTTATTAATTTTCCACCCTGTATTAAAGGATAACGTTCCAAAACCAGCGGAAGCACCGATGTCCTGCCCAATAATATTGCCTTGTCCCGTTGCATAGCGTTTTTGAGCCGAAACCAATCGCCATAAAACTCCTGCACTCAAGGTTTCATTATCCCAAGTTAATGAGTTTTTTTCCATTCTAATGGTGGAGTTTGAGCGAGTGGACGGTCGTCCGTGCGATTTTTACCATAAGTATAAGCAAGACTACTACCGATTTCCCAGTGACGAGCAAATCTCCATTTGCCTTCAATTTCGCCGCCTAATCGAGTTGCCTTGATGTTACGAGCTGAGACATTTTTACCCACCCGTTCTAACATGATAAAATCGTGAACATCACTACCAAATAACGACACAGAAAAATCAAAGGTATCATTCTTCCACATCAATCCCGTATCAATTTGACGGTTTTGCTCTTTATCTAAAACTTGGCTTGCACGGCGTTCCCAATAATCTGGCGCTCGCTCTGCAATCCCTACACCAGCATAATATTTAATGCCATTGATTTCTTCTTCCCAACGGAAGAAACCTGAATGTAAACCGTACGTATGGTGTTTATTTGGGTGATTTGCCATTAAAGTGTCGTATTCAGCTTTCACTTCATCATAACGATAACCAGAAATAAACTTACGACTATCGCTTGCCGTCCAGGCCCCCTCAACAAATCCGCCCCATTGAGTAAAGTTTTGCTGTGGTTGATAAGGTTTATGCGTGTAACCTTCCCCCTTCATTTCCATACGCGCAAGGTGTTTGTCGCGCATATAATCAATGCCAATCTGTAAATTAATATCCGGCCAATCAAAGGTTGCTTTCAAATGCCCTGTATTGGTTTCACGTTTTGGATTCATGGCTTTTTTAACTTGATTTCCCATCATGCTTAAATAACGCATACTATAAGTATCCATCACATGATCAATCTTGCTTTGACCGTAACGTAATTCCAGTTCTGTGAACCACGGTGTAATATTGCGTTGTACAAATCGAACATTCCAGGCATCACGATCAAACTTACTCCCATCCATCATTCGGTCCGCGTAAGCCGCTTCGCCTCGACTACGTTCATAAGTTCCGGTTAATAAAGTGTTTTCTGTCGGTGTGAAACCAAGCTGTAACATTTGATTACGGCGCTCAAAAGAGGAATGAATTCGATTGCCATCGCCATCTTTGTAATTCCCCGCCTCATTGTGTGACATACTTGTGCGTAAATAACCATATTTACCACCCGCCATCGCATCGAAATAAGCATCTCTACGTTTGTTTCCGCCAAGTGTAACACTGCCGTTTAAATAGGTATTTTGAGTATCAAATTCAGGCTCTTTACGAACAAAACGAACTGCACCAGCCACCAAGCCAGAACCTTCAGTTACAGTTTGGGGACCTTTGGTCACCACAACTTCATCATAAGCTGATGGGAAAATATAAGCTGTTGGCGGATCCATTCGGTTGCTACATCCACCATAAATGAATTGATCGTCTGCTTGAATGTTCAAGCGAGAACCACCTAACCCGCGAAATAACGGATCGCCAGAACTCCCACCTTTACGAATCACGCTCATATTTGCCACAGATTGCAATAAATCTGCACCATCACCAGCAGGTAAAGGTTGAAGTGTTGTTTTAGGATTAAGTTTGACTGAATTGGTATTCGTCTGAGTAACACCTGTTACCACAATAGGATCCAGTAATGTTACAGACTGCGTATCCTCAGCAAAAGCATTAGATATAAAAAATGAAAGAGGAAGGAGGGCAAAATAAGATTTGTTATGCATAATCAATCCCTTTGTTTTTGGCACTTGAGTCATAAAAACCACAATTCAACCACATAAAATCTTTTCAAACAAATACGCAAACCGTTATGAAACATTTATCACATTAATGATTGAGATTGTAACAATACTGTAATGAATATTATTCTTATTAAGTGCAAAAGGCAAGGTTAAAAGATGGCTATTTACTTATGCATTTCTGGTAAACATACTACTGCCAGCACTAATTGAGCTAACGCCAAAATAGTGCAAGGAAGACCTAATAAAAAATAAGCTCCTATAATTGTATCAATAGTGCTATCCCAGTTTAAATCAACAAAATGCAAAGATAATCCGACGATAATAGGGATTAAAAAAAGGCATAAAAAAATGCCACCAATAAATACCGCCCATAGTAGCGACTTGCTTTTTTCCCGAGTAACAAAAAAAGATAAGTGTTGTCATCACCCCTGGTATAAATGAAATAAGAAAAGAAAGAAAAAAATGCATCTCCAACAAACTCAGAAATAATGACTGCACATAATAATGCAATAAAAAAACTCCCAATAAAAAAACGTGGTATAGTCTTTTTGTAATGCATTATTCATCTTTATATTTCCTTTCAAATAAAATTAATAGCTCTAATAAGTAAGCAAAAATAAATTTTTCCTACTTTAATACTACTTAAATGCTACGCTATATTCTTTTTCGTTAAATCCAATCAATGCTTTACCATCTTGCAAAATAATCGGGCGTTTGATTAACGTTGGATTTTCAGCTAATACGGAAAGTGCGGTAGATTTCGAGAGTGTATTTTTCACATTTTTCATCAAGATTACGCCAAGTCGTACTACGTTTATTGACTAAATTGTCCCAACCAAATTGTGCTTCTGCTTGTTGCAAGAACTGAGTATCTAATCCATCAACACGGTAATCATGCAATTTATGTTCAATATTATGTTCAGTTAACCACTTCAACGCTTTTTTCACCGTATCGCAGTTTTTAATGCCATAAACGATAATCATATTCTCACCTCTAAAAATAAAAAAATCCTCGATTTCATTTAGAACGAGGATTTTAACTGCTACATGAATTAATCACAAATAGATTAACACGATACAAACTTTTATACCCAAAAGAAAAAAGTACGGTGAAAATCAACCGCACTTTTCAAAAGGGAAATTAGAATTCGTAACCTACACCTACTTTAGCGCCATAGTTATTCACTTTAGTATCATCAAAGCTACCTAAACGGTTATATTCTAAACCACCGTTTGCATACACTTTGTCTGCTAATTTATATTTAGCACCCGCAACTACACCATAACCCACTTTGGTTTCAGAAGAGCTTTTATAACGTTGTTCTGCGCGGTCTTCAAATTTGAAACGGTTTGCCGCAAGACGAGCACCAACATAAGGTTCAATTTGAGAATTGGTATCGAAGTCATAGAATACTGTCGCACCTAAACCTTGAACTTTAGTTCCTTGGAAGTTACCGTGATGAGTATAATCACCTGCTACACGCACATTACCTAATTTGTAACCTACTGCAACACGAGGCTCAATTTTAGTTTTGCTTGAACCACCATTGCTTAATTTAGTTCTTGAAAGACCAAGATCACCTTCTGCATATAAACCTGCATTTGCAGTTGAAGCAACCGCAAATGCACCGACAACGATAGCTAATAATGATTTTTTCATTGGATAACCCCTGTTATTTGATTGAAAACACTAGAAATATACCACACTGCTTATGAATTTTCACTATGAAAAACCAATTTTTCGTGACATTTTCGGCATAAATAAGCAATTTTATCGCGTTGAATACGATTATGCCGCCGAATCGTTAAGTAATGAGTCTGACATTCACATTGATAAGCAAACATTTTGCCTTGTACATTCTCTACATCAAATTGATGGCAAGTATCAGCCGGGAGATTAAATAACTGTGTCATCACCGATTGCCATTCCTGTCCATGCGGTTTCACCTGACCAAATACTTGATACACAATAAGATGAGCTAATTCGTGTGGAACCACCTGACGAATAAATTCATCTGAATTCTCAAGTAGCAAAGTGCGGTTAAATTTAATCTCATTTTTCTGTAAATAGGCAACACCAGCCTTAACTCCTCGCAATTCATAACTAATTGTCGGAACAGAAAATGTTCGTTGAAAGTGATTTTCAGCCAGTTGTAATGTCTCTGCAAGTTTGCGCTGCACCTGCATTTTTTTAAATGCCGAAACTGAGTTTGAGATGACATCATCATAGTTCAGTAAACAAAAACCGCTAAATTAGCGGTTTTTATCATATACATTTAATTTACTTATTTTAGACCAGCTGCTGCACGTAATTCTTCTGCACGATCTACTTTTTCCCATGGGAATTGTTCACGACCGAAGTGTCCATACGCGGCAGTTTGGCGATAGATTGGTTGAATTAAATTTAACATTTTAATTAAACCATAAGGACGTAAATCAAAGAATTCACGCACTAATTTAACCAATACTTCGTTTGATACTTTTCCTGTACCAAAGGTTTCTACCATGATCGACGTTGGCTCTGCCACACCAATTGCATAAGAAAGTTGAATTTCACAACGATCTGCAAGACCTGCTGCAACAATATTTTTGGCCACATAACGCGCGGCATAAGCGGCTGAACGGTCTACTTTTTGATGGATCTTTACCCGAGAAGGCACCACCACCATGACGAGCTGCACCGCCGTATGTATCAACAATGATTTTACGACCCGTTAAACCACAGTCACCCATTGGACCACCAATCACAAAACGACCAGTTGGGTTAATGAAATATTTTGTTTGTTGAGATAACCATTCGCTTGGCAGAATTGGCTTGATGATTTCTTCCATCACGCCTTCATAAATTTCTTTTTGTGAGACTTCTTCACTATGTTGTGTTGAAAGGACGACTGCATCCACACCCACGATTTTGTTATCTTCATATTTTAAGGTCACTTGGCTTTTCGCATCAGGTCGTAACCATGCTAATTTGCCACTTTTACGCACTTCTGCTTGTTTTTCCATTAAACGATGGGCGTAAGTAATCGCCGCAGGCATCAAGACTTCGGTTTCATTTGTTGCATAACCAAACATAATCCCTTGGTCACCCGCACCTTGATCTCAATGGATTCTCACGATCCACGCCTTGATTAATATCAGATGATTGCTTACCAATCGCATTTAATACGGCACAAGAATTTCCATCAAAGCCCATCTCTGAATGTTTGTAACCAATATCACAAATCACTTGGCGTGTAAGGTTTTCAATATCAACCCATGCTGATGTGGTAATTTCACCACCGACCAACGCCATCCCTGTTTTGACATAGGTCTCGCAAGCCACACGTGCTTTAGGATCTTGTTTTAAAATTTCATCAAGTACCGCATCAGAAATTTGATCGGCAATTTTATCTGGATGTCCTTCTGAAACAGATTCAGAAGTAAATAAATAGCTAGACATAAGTTCTCTTCTTTTTTAGATGTATTGACGTATAGACGTCTATAATACGTATTTTTTTGGATAATCTGCAAGCATTTCCATCAAGTATTTTTGAAATTTAACCAATTTTGTAACACTTGTTCGCCGAATTCTGACATGTAAGACTCAGGATGAAATTGCACAGAAAAAATAGGTAAATTTTTGTGCTGTGTTGCCATCACGATTTCATCATCACAAACGGCTGTAATTTCTAATGTCTCTGGCATACTTTCTGTTTGTACTGCCCAGGAATGATAAAGACCTATTTCAAATTCAGCTGGAAGCCCCTAAAAAAATAAGCCTGAATTTGACCGCACTTTTTAAGCGGCGTTTCTGTCCATGGCGCACACTTGGCAAATTATAGATTTCTCCGCCAAAGAATTCACAAAGGGTTTGATGTCCCTAAGCAAACCCCTAGAATGGACTTTGTTTGATAAAATCGTTCTAACATCGCAAAATAATTGTGGATACATGCTTGGAAACATCTGGTCCTGGAGAAATTAAAATATGTGTATAACCTTCTACACAATCTAATGATAAATCTTCAACACTTACAACATCAAAACGCACCTGTAATTGGCGAATGAGATCCACTAAATTATAAGTAAAAAGAATCATGGTTATTGATAACTAAAAATTTTTTCATACGGGCTAGTGCCATAATTCGGTGACTAAATTCATTTCAACATTATAGCGATTCTGCGTTAAAAATCCTTTTTATTTTTTTATCTACAAGCCATGCAAACATTTATTCAGCAAGCTAATACTTATGGTGCATTACGCCAACCTTTTTTTCTTCTTAATTGATTTTGAACAGAAGAAACCGCTTATTTGTTCTTTTGATGAAAGCGCTGAAAAAAAGGGCTGATTTGGGATATTCATAGGCGTAAAAAAATATCACTGAAAATCAACCGCACTTTGCTTTGTCTATCATTGATAAAAAAACCATTACATTACATCAATATGAACAAGGATTTCATCTTGTTCAACACGAATTACAAAAAGGTAATTCCTATTTACTCAATCTCACTTATCCTACCGAAATCAAATTAAATGGGGATTTAATCCAAATTTTCCATTCAGTTGAGGCGCCTTATAAATTACTTTTTAAGGAGCAATTTGTCTGCTTTTCACCTGAATCCTTTGTGCAAATTCGACAAAACAAAATTTACACCTATCCTATGAAAGGAACGATTGATGCGAGCCAGCCTAATGCCAAAGCTAATTTGTTAAAGGATGAAAAAGAGCAACGAGAACATTACACCATTGTCGATTTAATGCGTAATGATCTTGCAATGGTTGCCAAAAATATCAAAGTATCTCGTTTTCGATACATCGATAGTAGTTTGTTACAGAACAAGGCGAAATACTACAAACCAGTTCAGAAATTTACGGTGAATTAGAAGATAATTGGCAAAATAAAATTGGCTCAATATTAGCCACACTTTTACCTGCAGGCTCAATCAGCGGAGCGCCTAAAGAAAAAACGGTTTCCATTATCCAACAAGCGAAAAGCAAGAACGAGGTTATTACATTGGTGGAATTCGGTATTTTTTGATGGCGAAAACCTAAAATAGTGCCGTCGCAATTCGCTTTATTGAACAAAGAGGTGATAAATTTTATTGTAGTGGTGGTGGCATTACTATTCAAAGCCAACTTGAAGACGAATATCAAGAGCAGATTGCCAAAGTTTACCTTCCAATCCAAAAAGGAAAAGTAATGTTCCCTTTATTTGAAACCATCGCCATTGAAAATGGCAAAATTAAAAATATTGTTTGCATCACACGCTATGAGCATAGCCTTATCACTTATTATGGAAAAGTGAGATCACTTTTTTAATCTTTTAGATTCAATTCAAGTACCTAAGAAGTTACATTAATAAGTTTGTTCGCCGTCGAATTGACTACACGCCATCAAACCAAAATTTCATACCTTGAATATACACCTTAAACACATCGTGGTCAGCTCATAGTCTGTAATGTAAATTGATTATTCACCAAATATGCTGATCGTGAACTTATCAATACCTTATTTGCACAAAGGGAGAGGCTGGATGAAATCATTATTGAAGATAGCTTTGTGACTGCTCTATTGGCAATCTAGCTCAGAAAAGGGACTCAATGGTTCACACCGAATACCCCTTTATTAAAAGTACACAAAGAGAATATTTACTACAATCCGGTCAACTTCAAGAAATTGAAATTAGACAAGAACAACTTGAGCAGTTTGACGAAATTCGAGTTATTAATGCATTGAATGAACTATAAAACGCCCATTCATTTGCCTCATTTTACTTGACTAAATCCAACATCTCTTGTGCATTTGCTAAAGCAAGATCCGTAATTTCACTGCCACCGAGCAATCTTGCAAGAGCAGGAACGCGTTCTTCTTGAGAAAGTGCGGTCATTTTGGTTTCTGTTTTATCATCAACGGTAAATTTTTCAACATTAAATTGATGATGCCCATGACACGCCACTTGTGGTAAATGGGTCACACACAGTACTTGGCACTTATCGCCTAATTGACGCAACAATTTACCCACTACACTCGCGGTTTTACCGCTAATACCGACATCAACTTCATCAAAGATCAGCGTTGGAATCGCCGATTGATCGGACGTTAATACTTGAATTGCTAATGAAATACGAGACAAACCTCACCACCTGATGCCACTTTTGCGTAGCGGTTGTGCTTGTTGTCCTAGATTACTGCGTAAAGTAAAGACAATATTATCTCGCCCCATTTGCCGCAACTTTCGTTAAATCTGAATTCACTCAATGAAAAACTCGGCATTCTCCATTGCAAGCCCTTTAATGGAATGCGTCACTTGTTGGGCTAATTTCTCTGCAGCTTGGCAACGGCTTTCATGTAATTGTTTTGCCGTATGTTGCATTTTCTCAAAGGCGGCTTTTTCTTCTAGAATCAGGCGTTCTTCACTTTCTGAAAAATCTAAAAGTGCGGTCAATTCTGCTTTTAATTTTTGATGCCACTCCACCAACTCTTCAGGTTTGACATTATGCTTTCGCGCAAGTTGTAAAGCTTGTCCTAAACGTTGCTCAATCTCTTGTAGTAGCATCGGATCTTGCTCAATATGAGAAGCAAGATGTTGAACTTCACTTGTCGCCTCTTGCACTTGGATGAGTGCATCATTCAACATTGTTTGAACGGAAGCATATCGAGGATCTAACTCACTTAATTCATCAATATACTGTGTCGCACGATAAAGCATAGAATCAATGCTCACTGTTTCATTTTCACTGAGTAGCTGTAAGGCTGATTGAGATAATTGTGTCAATTGTTCGCTATTTGATAGACGACGTTGATCCTCTTCCAATTCTAAATATTCATTTGGACGAAGTGCAAACTCATCCAACTCTTCTACCTGATATTGTAAAAGTTGTTTCTTCGCTTCATTTTTCGGCAACTTTTTGTTGAAATTTTTGAACTTGCGTTTGAAGATTTTTCCATGCTCTATAATCTTCTCGCATTTGAGCAAGTAAATCATTGTGATGTGCAAATGTATCCACTAACTGAAGTTGGTAGTCATTTTTTAATAATAATTGTGAAGCGTGCTGCCCATTAATATGAATAAGATATTGTCCTATTTCTTTTAATTGGGAAGCCGATACGGGTGTGCTATTGATAAAGGCTTTAGAACGCCCATCTGCATTAATAACGCGGCGTAAAATACAATCGGAGGGATTATCGATCTTGCAATTCTTGCGCTTGCAACCATTGATAAGCGGGGTTAGTTGACTCAATAAAAAATGTGGCGCAGATTTCGGCTCTTTCCTGCCCTTCTCGAACCATAGAGGTTTCAATACGCTGCCCCAAGCATAATCCCAACGCATCAATAGCAATGGATTTTCCTGCGCCGGTTTCCCCGTGATCACAGATATTCCTTTCGCCAATTCAATCTCTAATTGACGAACAATTGCAAAATTATTGATAGTAAGTTGTTAGCATAAAAATCTCCTTAACTGTATATTCATATATTATAACTGTTACAATATACAGTAAAGGGATTTTTAAATTTTGGATTAGAAATTTTTAAGCCAACCTAATTTTTGTACTTAATACATTGTAATAATTATAATTTTTAGATGTAATAAACGTAGCTTGTGCGGACTTTTTCAATATGAACGATATCATCAGGAGAAAAATCTAGTGCATTTGACTATCACAGCCTAATTCTAGCTGTGAAGTATTATGTTCAGCAAAAGCGAATTGAGATTTTACTGTCTCCATCAATTACTAATGGTCGAGAAGAAAGTGTGTGGGAACATCGGCACAAGGGCAATCGCATTTAAATTTGGCGTTAAAATCGGGCCGCCAGCGGAAAGCGAATAAGCTGTTGAACCTGTTGGGATGTGAAACAATCAAAGCCATCTGAACGCTGAGAAAAACGCGAAATTTATCATTGATGTAAACATGGAAATCAATCATGTGCGCAATTTTAGCTGGGTGAATCACCGCCTCATTTACGGCATTACTACTGGAGATAATTTCTCCGTTTCGTTCAATTTTAGCTTCCAATAAAAAACGCTCTTCTACAAAAAATTCACCATGTTCTAAACACGCTTCGAGCTGTGCATAAGCATTTTTCGGGTCAATATCGGTCAAAAAGCCTAAGTTGCCTCGGTTAATACCAATCATTGAATATTATATTTAGCCAAAAATGCGAGCACGCCCTAGCATATTGCCATCACCACCGATTACAATCACGAGTTGAGCTTGCTCTCCAATTTCTTCAACCGTTGCTAACACCTCTTCCGGTAAAACCGAATTTTCTCACCCACTCTTTTTCGACTAAAACTTGATATCCTCGCTCTTTCAGCCATTGATACAAGTTTTTTATGCATTTGCAAATTAATGTCGCGACGTGGTTTTCCCATCAAGGCGATGGTTTTAAATGATTTGACTAATTCATCCATAACTATGATTGCTCCCAAGTGCAAACTCACCGATTTCTGACCGCACTTGAATTTAAAATTTTAGCCATTATATTACATAGCAATTCAGTTTTGCTAAAATAGCACTAATTTTTGATAAATGGAGAAAAAGATGTCAGAACAAGCACAAAACTTAAATGAAAATGAAGAACTTGTTGAAGAAGTTCAGCAAGAAACCAACTCAACGGAAGATCCATTAGAAGAAGCGATTGCCCGCGTACAAGAGCTTGAAGAACAATTAAAAGCACAAGTAGAAGAAACCTCTAAAAAGAGCAAGATTTATTGCTTCGTACGCGTGCTGAAATTGACAATATGCGTCGTCGCAGTGAACAAGACATCGAAAAAGCACATAAATTTGCGCTCGAAAAATTCTCAAAAGACATTTTAAATACTATTGATAACTTAGAGCGTGCGCTTGCAACGCCTGCCAATAAGGAAGATGAAAACATCAAAGCCCTATTCGATGGTGTCGAGCTGACTTTAAAAGAGTTACTCTCAACAGTTTCTCGCTTTGGTGTCGAGCCTGTTGGTGCAGTAGGTGATACCTTTAATCCGGATCTTCACCAAGCTATCTCTATGCAACCAGCAGAAGGCTTTGCAACGAATCAAATCACCACCGTTTTACAAAAAGGTTATACCTTAAATGGTCGAGTGATTCGCCCAGCCATGGTAATGGTTGCAGCTTAATTTCTTTTCTAAGACTAAAAGAGCGGACGATTTTTTTCGTCCGTTTTTTTATTAGCAAAAACCTTGATTCAGATCAAATTATTAAAAAATAATTTGAGAATAATTATCAACAAAAACACTCTTTCCTCCCAGATTTAGCAAGGTTTCACCTTAATTCCAGCCATCAAAAAACAGCAAATAACACTACATATTGTGTGTTGATCTGTTAAATAAAAACTATATATAGTGCTTTCGTTTTTTAAAGTAGCCTATATAGGAGTCATAAAATGAATGCTTTCTTCGTGATTAAGCGTGATGGTTCACGAATTGGGTTTGACCTACAACGTATTACTAATGCAATCAGAAAAAGCGGCAAGTGCGGTCAATATTGTTGATGAAATTTATATCCATGATCTGAGCCAGCGAATTAATACCGAGATTTTTAGTCACTATCAGCATGAAATTGATATCAACCAGATTCAAAAAAATCGTTGAAGATCACTTAATGACAAGCAAGTATCCCACAAATTGCACGTGCTTATATTGAATATCGTCACGATCGTGATCTTGCTCGTGAAAAACGCAGTCAATTAACCAAAGAAAATTGAAGGGCTGATTGAACAAAGCAACGTAGAATTGCTTAATGAAAACGCAAATAAAGATGCGAAAGTTATCCCCTACCCAACGTGATTTACTGGCAGGGTATTGTGGCAAAACATTATGCCAAACGTCACATTCTGCCAAGAGATGTTGTTGAAGCTCATGAAAAAGGCGAAATCCATTATCACGACTTAGACTACGCGCCATTTTTTTCCCAATGTTTAACTGCATGCTGCGTTGATCTAAAAAGGCATGCTCTCCATGGTTTTAAAATGGGTAATGCCGAAATTGAACCGCCTAAATCTATCGGCACAGCAACAGCGGTTACTGCACAAATTATTGCTCAAGTAGCCAGCCATATTTATGGCGGTACAACCATTAATCGCATTGATGAAGTGCTTGCGCCTGTATGTTCAACTCAGTTTTGAAAAACATTTGAAAAACGCTGCACAATGGCAAATTCCAGATGCTGAAGGTTGTGCAAAAAGCGCTAATTGAAAAAGAATGTTTTGATGCGTTTCAATCCCTTGAATATGAAGTTAATACGCTCCATACGTCCAATGGTCAAACGCCGTTTGTTACCTTTGGTTTTGGTTTAGGTACAAGTTGGCAAGAACGTTTAATTCAACAGTCGATTTTGAAAAACCGTATTCGTGGTTTGGGTAAAAATCATAAAACACCGGTCTTCCCTAAACTGGTCTTTACCATTAAAAAAAGGCGTGAACCAAAACGAACAAGATCCGAAACTATGACATTAAAAAACTGGCATTAGAATGCGCATCAAAACGCATGTATCCAGATATTTTAAACTATGATCAAGTGGTTAAAGTCACTGGCTCATTCAAAGCTCCAATGGGTTGTCGTAGCTTCTTGGGAGCTTATGAAGAAAAACGGTCATGAAGTGCATGATGGGCGCAATAATTTAGGCGTGGTAAGTTTGAATCTACCTCGTATTGCTCTTGAAGCACAAGGAAACGAAGAAAAATTCTACCGCACTTTAGATGAACGCTTAGCCCTTGCGAAGAAAGCCTTGCTTACCCGTATTGCTCGCTTAGAAAATACGAAAGCTCGTGTCGCGCCAATTCTCTATATGGAAGGAGCGTGTGGCGTTCGATTAAACGCTGATGATAAGGTCGCGGATATTTTCAAAAATGGCCGAGCATCAATTTCTTTAGGCTATATTGGCATTCACGAAACCATCAATGCACTGTATAAACAAGGGCATATTTTTGACGATGAACAACTACGCGAAAAAGGCATCGCGATTGTGCGTCGTTTAAGTGAAGCAGTCAAACAATGGCAGAAAGAAACTGGCTATGCATTTAGCCTTTATTCCACACCAAGTGAAAAACTTTGTGCGATCGCTTTCTGTCGTTTAGATACCAAACAATTTGAGTGATTGAAGGCGTTACCGATAAAGGCTACTACACTAACAGCTATCACTTAGATGTAGAGAAAAAAGTGAATCCATACGATAAATTAGACTTTGAAATGCCTTATCCTGAATTAGCAAGCGGGGGCTTTATTTGTTATGGCGAATACCCAAATATTCAACATAATCTGAAGGCACTCGAAGATGTGTGGGATTATAGCTACGATCGCGTGCCTTATTATGGCACTAATACGCCAATTGATGAATGTTACGAATGTGGTTTCACAGGAGAATTTAATTGCACAAGTAAAGGCTTTGTTTGTCCGAAATGTGGCAACCATGACAGTGCAAAAGTCTCTGTAACCCGACGAGTTTGCGGTTATCTCGGCAGTCCTGATGCTCGCCCATTCAATGCGGGTAAACAGGAAGAAGTAAAACGCCGTGTAAAACATCTATAATGGTCATTTCGTTATTATGATAAAATAGCTCATCAAAAATGAGCTATTTTTATTTCAATAAATAAAGGAAGAATCATGCCAACACTTAGTCAAATCACACAATCCATTATGCAAGACCCCTGACAATCAATCTTTTACGTCACAAGGCATTAAACCGCTTTTTGCTGCACCAACGACAGCTCGCATTAATATTGTCGGACAAGCCCCCGGAATTAAAGCCCAAGAAAGTCGTTTATATTGGAATGATAAAAGCGGTGATCGCCTACGTGAATGGCTCGGTGTGGATCGCGATACCTTTCTATCATTCTGGTTTGTTTGCTGTCATCCCTGATGGACTTTTATTACCCTGGAAAAGGCAAATCCGGTGATTTACCACCGCGCAAAGGCTTCGCAGAAAAATGGCATCCGCTAATTCTCGCTAATTTGCCTAATATTGAGCTAACGATTCTTATTGGACAATATGCACAAAAATACTATTTGCCAGAAAATAACCTTAATGTCACTGAGACAGTTCACCATTTTCGTGATTTTCTTCCTCACTTTCTTCCGCTTGTTCACCCATCTCCACGCAACCAAATTTGGCTCAAGAAAAATCCATGGTTTGAACAAGAGATAGTGCCTACATTACAAAAGCAAGTGAAAGCGATTTTATCCCGTTAAACAAACCTTCCACTCATAAAGTGCGGTCAAAAATCAGGAGGTTTTTGACCGCACTTTGCTTTAATACTAATCAATTTTTAGTATGCATTATTTTCTGATTAATTACTCTTGTGCTACAATCAGCGGCCATAAAAAATATAAGGAGAAATATGCAATCAATCCCCGTCACCAATTCTCAACGAAAAGCATGGAATAAACAAACCATTATATTCCTCTTTGATGTCGCGCTCTTTTTATTTTACTTAATACCTTCCTTTTGAACCTGCGGCAAACAAAGGATTATCTTTACTCGCGTTTGTAGCTATTTTATGGCTTACCGAAGCCGTCAGTGTAACGATCACTGCATTGTTCGTGCCCATTTTATCTGTCCTGTTAGGATTGGCTAATAGTCGTGAAGCGCTTGTTGCCTTTGCGGATCCGACCATTTTCTTTATTCTTTGGTGGTTTTTGCCCTTGCTACTGCATTAAATGTGCAAAAATTGACAAAATGATTTCGAATAAAATCATGCAATTAGCGAAAGGTCGTCTCTTTGTTGCGGTGCTTTTACCTCTTCTTAGCAACAGCATTTTTATCTATGTGGATGAGTAATACGGCCACGGCGGCGATGATGATCCCGCTTTCAATGACCATTTTAAGTCAGTTAGACCGTAATAAAGATCACAATACTTACGTATTCGTGTTATTAGGGATTGCCTATAGTGCCACCATTGGCGGGATGGGAACACTTGTGGGAAGTCCCACCTAATGCGATTGCAGCCTCCCCAACTTCATTTAGGTTTTGCTGACTGGTTAATGTATGGCACGCCAGTCATGTTAATTTTTATTCCCTGCTTATTATTGGTTGGTTATATATTGTATTTAAAACCCAAATTAGGTCTTCGTTTTGTGGCTGAATTTGAAAAAATTCACATGACTAAACAACGTGTTTTAACCTTTGGTCATTTTTATCACTGTAGCAATTCTGTGGATTTTTGGTGGATACCTTAACCTCAATTATTTCTCAATCATTAGGCTTTACCCAAACCTATTGGCAGCTTTTGATAGTATGGTGGCGCTCTCCGCAGCGATTGTCATTTGTGTAACGGGTATCGCAAGTTGGAAACAAGTGCAAGAAAAATACAGAATGGGGCGTGCTATTCCTTTTTCGGTGGCGGTTTAACCTTAAGTTCTGTGCTTACCCAGTCTGGTGCAAGCAAAATCATGCAGATGGTATCGTCTTCATCATTGAAGGCGGGCACTACTATGTGATGGCATTAATTGTTGCCGCCTTTATTGTCTGCTTAACTGAGTTTACCTCAAACACAGCAAGTGCTGCTTTACTGGTTCCAATCTTTATTTCTATTGCAAATGCACTGAATATGCCACCACTTGGTTTTGCGATGATTATTGGCCTAGGGGCATCTTGTGCCTTTATGATGCCGGTCGGGACACCACCAAATGCGATTGTGTACTCGACAGGTTTTGTGAAACAATCCGAAAATGATCCGCGTGGGTAAATTTATTGATTTAACCTGTATGCTAATTATCGACAATTGCTTATATCTTCTGGATGTAACCTTTAAAATCTAATAGTGCGGTTAAAAACAAGATGATTTTTAACCGCACTTTTTTATTTTATTTACGCAAACGTTTGCCTGAAATAAAAATTAACGTATAATTCGCACAATTTTTTTACTTAGGGAAACCAAATGAATAACAACCTGCTTTATACGGTGGAAGACAAACCACCTTTCGGATTGAGTTTACTCCTTGCCGCACAACATTTACTTGCTGCACTAGGGGAATTATTGCCGTACCATTGAGTCATTGGTAACGTCTTAAAATTACCTACCGAAGACACCATTACGCTAGTGAATGCTGCACTCTTAATTTCTGGTGTGGTAACGGTTATCCAATGTAAAGGACTTAGGGACCTGTGGGTATTCGTTTACCAAGTGTAATGGGGACCAGTTTTACTTTCGTTGCTGCTGCACTTGCCATCGGTTTCAGTGAATATGGCATCGCTGGTATATTAGGCTCTTCTCTCATTGGTTCCTTAGTGATGATTATCGGCAGTTTTTTCATGCCATATATTCGTAAATTGTTCCCACCACTTGTGACAGGGACTGTGGTCATGATGATCGGCTTAAGCCTCATTCCTGTTGCCGTTGACTGGTTTGCAGGTGGTCAACGTGGTGATGCGAATTATGCGACGCCAGAAAATTTAATGATGGCGAGCTTTGTATTGGTGATCGTGGTAGCCCTTGTGCAATGGGGTAAAGGGATTTTCTCTGCAGCGGCGATCGTTATTGGGATAATGACAGGCTATATCGTCTGTTTAGCGATGGGCTGGGTGAGCTTTGAAGGTGTAAAACAAGCACAAACTTTTGCGATTCCACAACCTCTACACTTTGGTTTAGCCTTTCCCTATTTCAGGCATTATCGGTATGTCTATTGCCTCTTTAGTGACGATCGTTGAATCAAGCGGTAACTTCTTAGCATTAGGTAATGCTACCAAAACCGAAATCACTGGCAAACATTTACGCGGTGGCGTTTTAGCCGATGGTTTAGGATCAGCCTTAGCTGCCATTATGTCCACCACACCATTCTCTTCATTCTCACAAAACATTGGCGTGATTTCCTCTAACTGGCGTAGCAAGCCGTCACGTGGTTGCGCTAACCGGTGTACTTCTAGCGCTAGCGGGCTTATTCCCTGTATTCGGTGCATTAATTGTATCAATTCCATTGCCAGTATTAGGCGGTGCAGGCTTAATGATGTTCGCGATGATTATCGCTGCGGGTATCCAAATGTTGGATAAAGTCGCACGTAGCAAACGTAATGGTTTAATCATCGCCATTTCTATTGGCTGTGGCTTAGCGGTGACAACTCGTCCAGAATTGCTTGATAAATTACCGCACTTTTTCAAAGAAGTGCTTGGTTCAGGCATTACCGTAGGCTCATTACTTGCCTTAATTCTCAAACCTCGTGCTTCCTGAAGATAAAGTGGAAGAAACAAAAGAATAAAAAAATAGATAGTGAATAAGGGCAGATTAACACTGCCCTTTTCTTTTCCTGTAAAACATTTCTAAAACTGACCGCACTTTGTTAAAATCAGGCATCATTTTCCATTTATCAAGGAATAAAAATGGCAGATTTACCTTTTTTAGTTGAGCTCAACGAACAAAATCTTACTGAAACGTTGCAACGTTCTGTTGAAACCCCACTTGTCATTAACTTTTATGCACCAAGCCATAAAGAATCAGCTGATTTTGCAACAGTCTCTACAACGTGTTGCAGAACAACATCAAGGACAATTTATCCTCGGCTTAGTCAATTGTGAAACAGAGCAAATGATTGCTGCACAATTTCGTATTCAAGCGTTACCAACGACCTATCTTTTCAAAGAGGCACAAGCATTAGATGCGTTCCCTGGTGCATTAGATGAAGCCAGCTTATTGCAACGTTTGAGTGCGATTTTGCCAAAAGAAGAAGATTTAAAATTCCAAAAAGCCTTAGATTTTTTACAAGTGGAAGATTACAACTCCGCCCTTCCATTACTGAAAGAGACGTGGGAGCTTTCAGATAAGAAAAATAGCGATGTGGCATTACTTTATGCGGAAACCTATATCGCTATGAAAAAAACAGAGCCTGCGGCAGATATTTTAGCGCAAATTCCGATTCAGGATCGAGATAGCCGTTGGCATGGATTACAGGCACAGATCGAGCTTTTAATTAAAGCAGCTGACACGCCAGAAATTCAACAACTACAAGCGGATTATGCGAAAAATCCAACGCCTGAGATTGCGTTGAAATTGGCAGTTCAGCTACATCAAGCTAATCGAAACGAAGAAGCATTGGACTTATTATTTAGCATTCTTAAACAAGATCTTTCTGCGGAAAATGGTGAAGTGAAACAACAGTTTTTATCTATTTTATCAGCCATTGGCAATGCGGATCCTATCACCAATAAATATCGCCGATTGCTGTATTCATTGCTTTACTAATACGATCAACTATTTTTTTATGCATGAAGGCTTTATAATGAACGAATTCCAAAAGCCTCATGCTTTATTTTATAAACAAAGGATTCTTTATGTCAGACGTTAAACACAGCAAATTATTAATTTTAGGTTCAGGCCCTGCAGGTTATACCGCGGCCATTTATGCCGCTCGTGCAAACTTAAAACCTGTTCTAGTGACTGGTCTTCAACAAGGTGGCCAACTTACTACTACGGATGAAATTGAAAACTGGCCTGGTGATTTTGAAATGACCACGGGTCCAGGTTTAATGCAACGTATGTTACAACACGCCGAAAAATTTGAAACGGAAATCGTGTTTGACCATATCAATAAAGTCGATTTATCTTCTCGCCCGTTCAAACTTTATGGCGATATGCAAACCTTCACATGTGATGCATTAATCATCGCAACTGGGGCATCCGCACGTTATATCGGATTAGAATCTGAAACTGCTTATAAAGGCCGCGGCGTTTCAGCTTGCGCTACCTGTGATGGTTTCTTCTATCGTAATAAACCGGTTGCCGTTGTGGGTGGCGGAAATACCGCGGTTGAAGAAGCACTTTACTTGGCTAATATTGCGTCTGAAGTACATTTAATCCACCGTCGCGATAGTTTCCGCGCAGAAAAAATCTTAATTGATCGCTTATACAAAAAAGTCAAAGAAGGCAAAATTGTGCTTCATACTGACCGCACTTTGAATGAAGTGTTAGGCGATAACATGGGCGTAACCGGTGTACGTTTAGAAAACGTGAAAACTGGCGAAAAAGAAGACGTGAAATTAGACGGTTTATTTATTGCCATCGGTCATGCGCCAAATACTGAAATCTTCCAAGGTCAGCTTGAGCTAAACAACGGTTATATCGTCGTTAAATCAGGTCTTGAAGGCAACGCAACAGCAACCTCTGTGGAAGGCGTATTTGCTGCAGGTGATGTGATGGATCACAACTATCGCCAAGCGATTACTTCAGCAGGTACAGGCTGTATGGCGGCATTAGATGCTGAACGTTATTTAGATGCACAAGAATAAGTGCGCTAAATTCTCATGTAAGGTGCGTAAAACAAGGTTTCACGCACCTATTATTTTTCAAAGGTAGATTTTTTTAATCCTCCACCCAACTCATCCTATCCTAGGATAAATAAAAACAATGGACAAACTTCGCCAAAAATATTTACAAAAATGGCTTCGTGCGCAGCAACAACCTGTTAAAAAATTAATGCGCACCAATATTGCCCTTGCCACACTTTCATCCTTAATTCTTGTGGCTCAAACCTATTTTCTTGCAACATTGCTCGACAAGCTCATTATGCAACATGTCGATCGTGCTGAACTGGTTCCCTATTTTATTGCATTAATCATTACTTTTGCTTTACGTGCGGTCATTTTATGGCTACGCGAAAAAATTGGCTTTAAAGCAGGTCGATTACTGCGCAATCATATGCGCCAAAAGATCTTAGACAAAATCCATCAAGTTGGTCCTGCAACCATCAATAATAAACCAGCCGGTAGTTGGGCAAGTATTATGCTTGAACAAGTGGAGAATCTGCATAATTTCTATGCACGATTCTTACCACAACAAAGTTTGTCTGCCATTGTACCTATGGTGATTTTAATTGCTGTATTCCCACTCAACTGGGCTGCTGGGCTGATTTTGATGATCACCGCACCACTTGTACCCATTTTTATGATTCTAGTAGGGATTGCGGCAGCAGATAGCAGCCAAAAAAATATGGCTACCCTTTCTCGCTTAAGTGCACAATTCTTGGATCGCTTACGTGGTTTAGAAACCTTGCGTCTTTTCAACCGCACTTCAGAACAAACACAACATATTGAAAGCACAACGGAAGACTTCCGTGAAACGACCATGGCTGTACTTAAAATGGCGTTTCTCTCTTCTGCCGTGTTAGAGTTTTTCACCTCCATTTCCATTGCTTTAATGGCAGTGTACTTTGGTTTTTAGCTATTTAGGCCAAGTCGAATTTGGTACTTATGGCACCACGCTAACCTTATTTACCGGCTTTTTCTGCTTAATTCTAGCGCCAGAGTTTTATCAACCATTGCGTGATCTCGGGACTTACTATCACGATCGTGCAGCTGGTATTGGTGCAGCTGATGCCATTGTAGATTTCTTAGAGGCAGATTATTTAATTGCACATCAAGGCAATGAACAAATTCCAGCACAAAGTGCGGTCGAAAATTCAGGCTGAAAAATTTAGTAGCGCTTTCTCCACAAGGTCAACCATTAACGAAGCTCTTTCATTCCATATTCCGAAAAGAAAGCCATATTGCTCTTTGTCGGGCCAAAGTGGCGCAGGAAAAACCTCTTTAATCAATGTATTACTGGGTTTCTTACCTTATGAAGGCAGCTTAAAAATTAACGGTGTAGAACTTAATCAAAGCCGTTTAAGCGACTGGCGTAAACAAATTGCATGGGTCGGTCAAAACCCCTTATTGCTACAAGGTAGCATCAAAGAAAATCTACTTTTAGGTGATATTCAAGCAACTGATGAGCAAATTGAGCAAGCCTTGGTTTCTGCTCAAGCGAAAGAATTTACTGATAAATTAGGCTTCGATAGCGAAATTAAAGATGGTGGGATGGGTGTATCCGTAGGCCAAGCTCAACGCTTAGCTATCGCACGCGCTTTACTACGCAAAGGCAATTTATTATTACTTGATGAGCCAACGGCTAGCCTAGATGCTCAATCTGAAAATCTGGTACTTGCTGCTCTTGCTGGAATGAGCCATAACCAAACCACCTTAATGATTACACACCGTATTGAAGATCTGAAACAATGCGACAATATTTTAGTGATGCAAGAAGGTGAAATTGTTCAACAAGGCCATTTCAACCAATTAAAAGATCAAGGCTTCTTTGCCGAATTATTGGCTCAACGAAAAGAGGATATTCAATAATGCATGCTTTACTTCCCTTTTACGTTTATTTAAATTCGCCAAGTTGCCTTTATTTTTAGGCTTAGTTTTGATGATCACAGGCCTCGCATCCAGTATTGGCTTGCTGACCACCTCTGGTTGGTTTTTAGCCGCAACGGCTATTGCAGGTCTTGGCACGTTGTTTAATTTCTTCTATCCATCTGCTTCTGTGCGTGGGCTTGCTATTAGCCGTACCCTTTTCCGCTATTTCGAAAAGTTGGTGACTCACGATGCGACTTTCCGCATTTTAGCTAAATTACGGGTACAAGTTTTTGAGAAGATTATTCCATTAAGCCCTGCGGTGTTAAATCGCTACCGTAACAGCGATTTATTAAACCGCTTAGTGTCTGATGTGGATACCCTCGATAGTCTTTATCTCCGCTTAATTGCGCCTTTTATTACGGCTATTTTTGTGATTCTAGCTATGTGTATTGGCCTAAGTTTCGTCAATGTACCTTTAGCCTTAGGTCTAGGTGTGAGTCTGCTTTTATTGGTATTGGTTATTCCAACCGTTTTCTACCAACTGGGTAAAAAATTCGGTGATAAACTCGTGTATTCACGCGCACTTTATCGCACACAATTCCTAGAATTTATCCAAGCGCAAGCTGAATTATTGCTCTTTAATGCTGAAGATAAATTGAAAGATAACATGGCTAAAACTGAAGCTAACTGGCAAGCAGACCAGCAAAAAGAAGCCAATTTAAGCGGATTTTCAACCGCACTTTCACTCTTCTTAAATGGTTTGATTATTGCCGCAATGTTGTGGTTTAGCTCACAAGCGAGTTTGGCAAACGATGAATACCGTATGGCATTTATTGCGCTATTCACTTTTGCGGCCTTAGCCTCATTTGAAATCTTAATGCCATTAGGCTCGGCATTCTTACATATCGGGCAAGTAATTGCGTCAGCTGAACGCGTGACAGATATTATCGAACAACAACCATTAGTAGCTTTTAATGGCAAAGCGGAGTTCGATCAAAACGCTACTACATTAATTGAAGCAAAAGATCTTTCTTTTACTTATCCTGAACGTCAAAATCGTGCTTTAGAAAACCTGAATTTAACCATTCAAAAAGGCAAAAAAATCGCAATTTTAGGTAAAACAGGTAGCGGAAAATCCACGTTATTACAGCTTTTAGTGCGTAATTATGATGCCAACCAAGGAGAATTATTCCTTGCAGGTAAGCCAATTGCTGATTATGCAGAAGACACATTACGCAGCCAATTCTGCTTTTTAACACAACGTGTACATGTATTTAGCGATACACTTCGTCAAAATCTGCAATTCGCAAAGTGCGGTCAATATTCCTGATGAAAAAAATGATCGAGGTGTTAAATCAAGTTGGTTTAGGCAAATTGTTGGAACAAGAACAAGGCTTAGATATTTGGTTAGGTGATGGCGGCCGTCCACTATCTGGTGGAGAACAACGTCGTTTGAGGCTTAGCACGTATTTTGCTTAATGATGCGCCAATTTTATTATTAGATGAGCCAACCGAAGGTTTAGATCGCGAAACTGAACGCCAAATTCTGCGTTTGATTCTTGCCCATGCTGAGAATAAAAACCTTAATTATGGTGACTCACCGCTTAACGGCGATTGAGCAATTTGATGAACTTTATGTGATTGATGAAGCGAAGCTAATTGAAAAAGGCACTTATGCAGAATTACTGCAATTAGAAAAAGGGTTCTTTCAAACAATTAGTGGAGCGTGTAAAATAAGAAAGGATAAGTTGGGTGGAAATCTTCCCAGCTTATTCTCGGCACACAGAAATTCTGACTTTGGCTGCTTTCTTCCGAACCTGACCGAGTAAACCAGACACCGTTGCGAGAGACCGAGAAGATTTCCATTGATATCGCAATGCGATTAGGTGGGCTATTATGCAAGAATTGGCCCTGTATTGCAAAGGTTAATTTATCAATTCAGTGAATTTGACGAGAAAAATCAACCGCACTTTTTAAGGTAAAACCATGAACTATCTCCAATACTACCCTACCGATGTTGTAAATGGCGAAGGCACCCGTTGTACCCTTTTCGTGAGCGGTTGTACGCATGGTTGCCGTGGTTGCTACAATCAAAAGAGCTGGTCTTTTGATAATGGCGTATTATTTGATGAAGCGATGGAACAACAAATCATCAATGATTTAAAAGATACGCGTATTAAACGTCAAGGGCTCACGCTTTCCGGTGGAGATCCGATGCATCCTCGTAATGTTGAAGCCTTACTTCCTTTTTGTACAACGTGTAAAAAGAATGTCCCTGATAAGGATATTTGGGTGTGGACAGGTTATAAATTAGATGAACTTGATGATTATCAACGTCAAATGTTGCCTTATATTGACGTGCTCATTGATGGAAAAATTTATACAAGAACAGGCTGACCCAAGCTTGGTTTGGCGCGGTTCAGCCAATCAAGTGATTTATCGTTTTAAGGTTTAACTGAATAAGGTTAAGCTATTCTGCCAAGTCGTTTCTTTAATCACTTCAGCATTTTCACTTCTTAAACGGCATAACGCCTCAAAAGGTGTGAACTATCCGCTCTGGTCGATTAGGTTGCCCTTGAAAGCCAAAACACCGGCATATCGGTGTATCCGTTTCTAACACCAACGCCTCTAATGGCAACTTCGCAATCGCTTGGCGTGTTTTATTCGCGCGTTCATAAGTAATGGTACCGCCTACGCCAATTTTATAGCCTAAATCCACAAATCGTTTTTGCTTGATCATAACTTCCAGAAAAACCATGCACCACACCACATTTTGGCAAATTGGCTTGTTTTAAAAAGCGGGAAATAATTGCTCATGGATTTTCGGACTATGTAAATTAACCGACAGATTGTATTTCTTCGCTAAATAAAGCTGACTTTCTAAAAAGTGCTGTTGCTTTTGCCATAATTCATCCGTCAATAAATCTGGAATCGCACATTCTAAGCCTATTTCTGCTACGGCTGTACAATTTCTGATCACGAACGGATAATGCCGTATCCAATATCTCTAAATCATGCTCTTGATGTTCTTTGATATAAAGAGGATGCAACCCAAGCCCACAATAAAGATGCTCAGAGAAAAGTGCGGTCATATTTTGAATCGTTTTAAAAATCCGACTCTTTTACCGCCACAATCAAAGATTTTTCTGCACATCAGCTTGCTTAGCGTTATCCACCAGCTGAGCTAATGGCTCTCGTGTCATGATGAAGATAATCGAGGTGGGTATGAGTATCGAAGAAAGGCATCGCGTTATTTCACTTAAGAAAAAAGGTGTGTAGATTGCGCATCCACACACCGAATTAATTATTCTACAGAAACTGATGTAATCACCACATCTTCTGTCGGAACGTCTTGGTGGAAACCTTTATTACCGGTTTTTTTACTTTCTTGATTTTATCAACCACATCCATCCCTTCAACCACTTCACCGAATACGGCATAGCCCCATTCTTGTACCACTTCACGGCCAAACATCTCTTTTGAACGGTAGTTTAAGAAGTCATTATCTGCCACGTTAATGAAGAATTGTGCCGTTGCAGAATGTGGATCAGAGGGTACGCGCCATGGCGATTGTGCCACGTTTATTGCTTAAAACGATTGTTTGCTTCATTTTTGGATCGGTGCGTTTGTTGCTTTTTTCACGCATTCCGCTTTCCATACCACCGCCTTGGATCATAAATCCATCAATAACACGGTGGAAAATTGTGTTATTATAGAAACCGTTTTTGCAATAATTTAAAAAGTTTTCTGCAGTGATTGGCGCTTTATCAAAATCAAGTTTAATTTTAATATCGCCAAAATTTGTGTGTAATGTAACCATGTTGTTTTCCTCTTGAAAAATTAAGGCGTTCATTATTCCACAAATGGCGAGAAAAGTGCCACCATGAGCAGAAAAAAAGTGCGGTCGTTTTCCAACCAGTTTCTAAGAGAAAAAAATATGCTAAAGATCTTTAATACCCTCACTCGTGAAAAAGAAGTGTTCAAACCTATCCATGAAGGAAAAGTGGGTATGTATGTGTGCGGCGTGACCGTTTACGATTTATGCCATATTGGCCATGGCCGTACCTTTGTGTGTTTTGATGTGATTGCTCGCTACTTACGCTCTTTTAGGCTACGATTTGACTTATGTGCGTAATATCACTGATGTAGACGATAAAAATCATTAAGCGAGCATTAGAAAACAAAGAAACCTGCGATCAACTTGTAGATCGTATGGTGCAAAGAGATGTATAAAGATTTTGATGCGTTAAACGTACTACGTCCTGATTTTGAGCCTCGTGCGACGCATCATATTCCTGAAATTATTGAGATTGTGGAAAAACTGATTGCGCGTGGTCATGCTTATGTTGCAGACAATGGCGATGTGATGTTTGATGTGGAAAGCTTTAAGGAATACGGCAAATTATCACGCCAAGATCTCGACCAATTACAAGCTGGTGCACGTATTGAAATTAATGAAATCAAGAAAAATCCAATGGATTTCGTGCTTTGGAAAATGTCAAAAGAAAACGAACCAAGCTGGCCGTCCCCATGGGGTGCAGGTCGTCCAGGTTGGCACATTGAATGTTCGGCAATGAACTGCAAACAACTTGGCGAACATTTTGATATTCACGGTGGCGGTTCTGACTTAATGTTCCCGCATCACGAAAATGAAATTGCGCAATCTTGCTGTGCTCATGGTGGTCAATATGTGAATTATTGGATCCATTCTGGCATGATCATGGTAGATAAAGAAAAAATGTCGAAATCCCTCGGCAACTTCTTCACTATTCGTGATGTATTAAACCACTACAATGCAGAAGCGGTGCGTTATTTCTTACTAACGGCACACTATCGCAGCCAACTCAATTACAGTGAAGAAAACCTGAATTTAGCACAAGGTGCATTAGAACGTTTGTACACCGCTCTACGTGGCACCGACCAAAGTGCGGTTGCTTTTGGCGGTGAAAATTTTGTGGAAGCCTTCCGTGAAGCAATGGACGATGATTTCAATACGCCGAACGCTCTTTCTGTCTTATTTGAAATGGCGCGTGAAATCAATAAATTGAAAACTGAAGATACAGAAAAAGCCAATGGTCTTGCTGCGCGTTTACGTGAATTAGCGGGTATCTTAGGTTTACTTCAACAAGATCCAGAAAAATTCTTACAAGCTGGCTCTGACGATGATGAAGTAGCAAAAATTGAAGCGCTCATCAAACAACGCAACGAAGCGCGTGCTGCTAAAGATTGGGCTGCTGCAGATGCGGCTCGTAATGAACTCTACGGCAATGGGAATTGTGTTAGAAGACGGCGCCTAACGGCACGACGTGGCGTAAACAATAATCTCACTTTGATGAGAAAACTGCGGTCACATTGACCGCAGTTTTCTTTAGGCTTAAATCATTACATTCTAGCTTTTCCCATTGTTTTTGCTTTCTGCATTTCTTTACTTTGCTTTCATTTCTTTTGCTTTCATTTCTTCTGACTTCATATTATCCATTTTTTCAAACTCAAGATGTAGCTATTCCGCTCAACCTTCATTCAGGTAACTCAAAGTATGAGTCGCCGAGGTAACTGTTGGGATAATGCTCCAATGGAGCGTTGGTTCCGCAGCTTTTAAATATGAATGGATGCAAGAGGGCGACTATATAACCTTGGGGCAAGCTGATGGACGATGTGGGAGCTATGTGATGTATTACAATTTTGTTCGCCCAGCATCGTTACAATCAAGGTTTGGCGCCTGTTTTAACAAAAACCTATCGGGGACTGTTGAATTAGCTGATCACTACATTAATCAGTAGAAAGATAAAAGGGCGAAGATTACTAGAATCTTTGCCCTTCAATGTTATCTGCATTTTTACAAAAATAATATTTTCAATTTTTGAAAAAGTGTAAGAAAAAGGCTTATCTCCGACTAATAGAATAACTAGGAAGCATTTCCTACCATAATGAACTAAATAATTTCATAAAATAGCTAATCAATCAGAGGAAAAATGAAAGATTGTAAGATGCAAGGTATCAGCAGCGGCGTGAGTTTATTGATTTTACGCTTTTTCTTGCGTGGGAATTTTTTTAGAGGCAGGGTTAGAAAAATGGAATGGTCAAAATTGGTTTTACTGGAAAATACAAGATCGTTTTCCTTTTCCATTTAATCTTATTCCAGCCGATATTAATTGGCACGTTGCAATGGGATCTGGAATTAATTTTCCCATTCTTGCTGATATTTGGAGTGCTAACACGTTTTAGTGCATTAAGTTTAACGATTTTAATCTCTGTCGCGTGGTATAGCATTCACGCCGATTCAGGTTATAACGTTTGTGATAATGGTTATAAATTACCCTTAATTTTATGTGGTAACTTTATTAATCTTAATTACGCAGGGAGCAGGGAAACTCTTTTAGACACGCTTATTAAGAAGGTTTATCCAACTAAAAGCTGGTTGAAATTCCTCTAACTATATATTCAATATCAAATTCTAGGAGATTTAAATGAAAAAATTATCCACTTTTAGCTGCATTAGCAGGAGCATTAACGATGACAGTAGCTACTGCTGCACACGCTGAGCCAAAATCAAGCAGTACAGATAAAGCTGCAACACCTGTGTAGGTGATAAATGTGAAAACAAAAGCTGCAGAAGGTAAAATGCGGAGAAGGCAAATGGTGCAAACGAAACGAAAGCCGCAGAAGGTAAATGTGGTGAAGGTAAATGTGGAAACGAGCAAACCAAAAAGCTGCAGAAGGTAAATGTGGTGAAGGTAAATGGCTTCTAAAATAATCGTATTTTAATCTAGATGTTATACATAACACTGGTGTAAATTTACACCAGTGTTGTGTCTAAAAGGAGTAAAATAATTATGTTACAAGGTGCAGGATTAGGGTATCGTCGAGATTTAGCTGATGATAAATTTATCATCAAATAATGCGATCTCAGTTTATGGAAGTTGCTCCAGAAAATTGGGTAAAAATGGGAGGAGCTGCTCGTTATAAATTTGATCAAGCCGCTGAAAGATATCCACTTGCGGTACACGGACTATCACTTTCATTAGGCGGGCAGCACCACTTGATCGCGAGTTATTAAAAATACTCAGCTATTAATGACTCAATATAATCTCAACATTTTCTGAACATTTGAGTTAGTTGTGGAATGTGAAGGGCATTTATATGATTTATTACCTATGCCATTTTACTGAAGAAGTTGTAAAAACATGTAGCACAGAGAATCCGCTAGTGCAAGATTTTTAGGATTACAAAATTTCTATTAGAAAAATACCTCTTATTATTTACACTCTCCCACCAGCACAATGAATGAAGTAGAATTTTTAAATGCTATTGCACAAGAAGCGGATTGTGGTATTCATTTAGATGTGAATAATATTTATGTAAATGGCATCAATCACGGTTTACTTGATCCTTATGTTTTTAGATCAGGGTAGATGTGAAACGTCAATTACATTCATATTGCAGGACACGACGAAGAACATTCTGCGGCACAAGTTGTGGAGGATTTAGAAGGAGAATCATTTAATAAAAACAAAAGGGGCATATCGCTATTTACCAGAGTTATTAATTTGATACGCACGGTGAGGCAGTAAAGGTACTGTGTGGGATTTATTAGAATATGCCTATCAACGACTCACCCGTCATTCCGCCAACATTATTAGAGCGTGATTTCAATTTCCCTCCATTTGCAGAACTTATTCTGAAGTTGAACATATTGCACAACTACAGCAAAAATATGCTCAAAAAGAGGTAATATCCTATGCAGCCTAAACCTTCGCTTATTGAAACACAAAAAGCACTTGCCACAGCAGTTCGATTGGCTCATGCTCAACCTTTAAATGGTTATGTCTCGAATCGCCTTTGCTGTTTATGCTCTGCTTTAGTTCGAAATAACATCTTTGGTTTTATTGACCGTTGTTTTGTTGAAGCGCCTAAACACGTTTCTGCTGAGAGTTGGTCTCCAGACAAAAGAAATCGTTTTGTATTAACAGGAAAATCACATTCGCCTTATTTTTCAAAGATATTGCAGGAGACTTTCTTTATTTTTGTCAAGAAAAGAGAGTTTTGATGCCAATATACTGGCATTGATGGATTTTGAAAAATACACAATTACTTGCAGAAGTTTCTTTTTAGCAAAAAGTACCTGAAAAAAATTTGAGTGAATAAGATAGCGTAATGCAGTTATCTGATGCAGCTTATTTAAAAAGCTATGAAGTCGATTTTTATCAAGCGATTTTAAACAATTTGATGAAAACCCTATGCAAGCTGTTATATGGCGGGATAGCGATTTTTAATATTCTGCAACAACGCTTATCTGAACTTGACTTTTGGCTATTGTTATATACAAGAACAACCTCTCGTCTCTAGAAGAGGTATTATCTGCCTTAAATACTGTAGTTGAAGATAGCACCCTTTAATTCCATTATTGGAAAACACTGGGTGAATTGGATTACTGCTGAAGTGCTTTATCCCAAAGTATGAGTCGCCGAGGTAACTGTTGATAATGCCCCAATGGAGCGTTGGTTTCGCAGCTTTTAAATATGAATGGATGCAAGAGGGCGACTATATAACCTTGGGGCAAAGCGATGGACGATGTGGAGAGTTTATGTGATGTATTACAATTTTGTTCGCCCACATCGTTACAATCGAGGTTTGCCACCTGTTTTTAACAAAAACAACCTATCGGGAACTGTTGAATTAGCTGATCACTCCATCCCTATTGAGTTAAAATTTCAATAGGAATTTTAAGGTTTTTAATCGGTTAAACCTTTGTGCAACTGCTACATAATACCGCCATTTTATCATTTTGCATCGGCATCGACTCTTTGGTCATAGGCATGGGAGCTTTTGTCATTGACATCTCATTGATTTCATATCGATCGCATAAAGACTGGTTATGCAAAGAAAAAGTGCAGCAATAGCAGTAAAGGTTGTTTTTGAAGTAATATTTTTCATTTTGAATCTTCCTTAATTTGTGAATAATTAGCGATTGATCAGAAAGGTCTTTTTCCTTTCATTATCATTAGACGAATGAGAAATCTATTTCTTACACATTTTTCAAGGAAAAAAATATGGAAAACCGGAATTTCCGATAAAGAACTGATACAAATTAGAGAGCAAATGCTGAAAGTTTGCCACATTACAGGTGAGTAATCCTGTATTAGCTGAAGATTTGGTGCAAGAGAGTTTTTTAAGTGCATTTAACCATCTTGAGCAATTTAAACGACAAGCGGCATTTAAAACGTGGGTCTTTGCTATCTTAAAAAATAAAATCATCGATTTTCTTCGTCAGAAAGGCAAATTTAGTGCTAGAAACCGAAATTGAAGATGAAGAACAAACCAATCATTTCTTTGATGAAGGGAGGGCACTGGAAAGCTGAACATTCTCCACTGATCTCGAACTGAGCGAAAGTGCGGTCTATTCTGAAGAGTTCTGGCTGATTTTTGAAACTTGCTTAACTTGCCTACCCGCCAAACAAGCCAAGATTTTTATGATGAGAGAGTTTTTGGAATTATCTTCCGAAGAAATTTGCCAAGAAAATCAACTAAGCATAAGTAACTTGCACACGACACTCTATCGTGCCCGCTTACAACTTCAAAAACTGCTTATCTCATAAACTTTAAGGAGTGATTTTATGAAATGTCGCTAAAGCGACTCGCCTTATTTCAGATGCCCAAGAACGACAATTAATGACCAAAGAAAAATTGGGCTCAATTTGCATCTTGCCATCTGTACACATTGCCGTAAATTTCAACGAAATTGTGGCACATTGAGAAAATTAATGAAGGATTTCAAAGGATAAAAAAGCGGAAGAAAACTTCCGCTTATTAGTCTATTACTTCGCCATTAACGCTGTTACACGTGAAATGACTTTTTGACTTCATCATCCGTCAATTTACCTTCTTTCACAAATTGCACTTTGCCGGTTTTATCAAGCAAAAATAATCACGCTGTCTTTTTCACGTAATCCCCATGCATTTTTGACCGCACTTTTTATCATCTAAAAATCACTTGGCTGTGGGCATTTTCTTTTTTGCCTTTTTCTGCACTACTTTTCACAAACATGCCTGTGCCCACAACGGCATCATCAGCGTTGATAATCGTCGTGGTTTGATATTTAGCTTGGTTAAAATGAGCGGCTTTGATGGCTTCGATCATCGCTTGATTTTTCTCTTTGCCGCACTTCTGCCTGCAATATGCTGAATCACACGGACTTTTGCCAGGTAATGCCGTTGAGCTCCACGATTTATACGCTCACATCATTGCCATTTAAAGTGATTTCGCCTTTATCCGAAACCGTTACATTGGCTAAAAAGTTGGTTAGGTTGAATATTGTGAGCGAATGCATTGATTGAGATTAAACTGCCCATCACTGCACTCAAAAGCATGATCATAAATACCTCATAAATTCCCGTGAAATTGCCCATTTGACGAATAGTCACTTTTTGTTATACTCGTGCACATTATACTTTGCTTAAATCAGATAAAGAAGGAAAAAGAAATGGATCAAATGCCAGCTTGCCCAAAATGTAAAGGCGAATATGTTTATCATGATTCTGTGAATTTTGTTTGCCCTGATTGTGGCAATGAGTGGAATGGTAACGAAACAGTTGAAAGCCGATGAAGATCAACTGATTGTTAAAGACAGCAACGGGAACTTGTTAGCTGATGGCGATGATGTACTTTTAACTAAAGATTTAAAATTAAAAGGTTCATCTGAAGTGTTAAAGAAAGGCACGAAATTCAAAAATATCCGTTTAGTTAACGGAGATCACAACGTCGATTGTGGCAAAAATCATGTTGAAATCAGAGTTCTTGAAAAAAAGCTTAGAATTCTCAATAAAAAGAGCGGTCGATTTAAAACAACTTTAAATTGACCGCTCTTTTTTATTTTCGTTATACCTTCGCAGGCTTCACAATTTCACTTGGATAACAACCAAGCACTTTCAGATAATTACTGAACTGCTTAAGCTCTTCCAAGGCAATTTGGGTATCAGGATGATGAATATTTCCTTCAATTTCCAAATAAAACATTTCTTCCCAAGGTTTGCCATCAAATAGGGACGAGATTCAAGCTTGGTCATATTAATACCGTGCTTTTTAAACACAAGTAAAGCATCCACTAAAGAACCCGCTTGTTGCGATGTTGTCATCAACAATAAAGTTTTCGTGTGAATTTGCGGTGAAACTTCTCGAGCTTGTTTTGCTACGACAATGAAACGAGTAATGTTGTTTTCTTGATTCGCAATATTATGTTTTAACACATGTAAGCCGTAAAGCTTGCCACCATCTTCATTACCTAATGCCGCAATATTCGGTTTATTCAAGCTTGCCACGAGCTGCATTGCATGAGAGCTACTTTGCAGTACTCGATATGCACTCGCTCAAGACTTTGAATAAATTGACTACACTGCTGGATCACCTGTGGATGGCTATAAAGTGTATCAATTTTGCTTAAATCATCCTGCTCATTCACTAAAACACAGTGCTTGATAGGATAAGCCAACTCGCCCACCAAAGATAAGGGTGGTATGTTGAAGCAAATCATAAACTTCATTAATTGCACCTGACGTGGTGTTTTCTAAAGGAAGTACACCATAATCAGCTTCTCCCACTTTTCAACCTTTTTCAAAAATTTGAGCAAAGGAATCACAACTGATTTCAGCAAACTGCTGATTATAACGAGCCGCATAATTACGCGCAGCCAAATTAGAGTAAGAACCACGCTTGCCTAAGAAAGCGATATGTAACGTTTCTTCTCGTTGCTCATTGAGCTTTTTCTGCAAATACACTTGTTGTGTAATACAGAATCTTCAATGATTTTTGGAAGACTGACGTAATATACTGTGGTTCAAGCTGATAATTTTTGACTTTCAGCAAAATTGCACAAGCTCTTGTGAGAGCTGTTGCTCACGCTCTAAATCGCGCAACGCTTTTTGCGTCACTTCTTTTGCTTCTCACTACATCATATGCCAGGCGATGACGCTCTGAAAGCAGCTTTAACAAGCTGCGATCAATTTGCGTAATTTGCTGACGAATTTCTGATAAATCTAATGCCATTTCATTCCTTATTTAAAGGTTACTTCATTATGAGGGATATATTTTTCAGCACTAATAGGTGAATTTTTCTCAAAAAATTCTTTTAAAACATCCGCATCAATAAAACCAGTGTTAACGAAAGTTGGATTTTTGGTCATAACCGGATAACTCATCTCCACCCTGCAGCATTATAGCTTGGTACAGAAATACGGTAAGTTTTATTTAAATCCAATGGTTTGCCTTGAATTTTTCACATTTTCAACTTTCTTATCCGCACGATTTACTGTCATGCTGATACCTGAGTATTGATGCATAAGCACCAGAATCCACTTCTTTCAATGCCACCACATTTAAATAATCTAGTAATTCTTTACCGGTTAATTCAAAATAGCTCACAATATTACCAAATGGATGGATTTTTTAAAAATATCTTTATAAGTCACATCACCTTCTTGGATAGAATCACGAATACCACCTGAGTTCATGATACCAATATCTGCTTTCGCTTTTTGACGCTGTAGCTTCTGCAATTAAGTGACCAAAGGTTAGTTTGTTCAAAAACGGATGATAGTACGATCGCCTTCTAACTTACCTTTTAGTTTCCCCACTTTTTGGCTTAATAATGCATCGCCTTTATCTTGGTAAGATTTTTAAAGAGTTTTTCCATTTCTGGATCTTGTGGAATCTCTTCGGCATAGTTTACATATTCTGTTTTACCATCTTCTTTTTCACTTTTTTCTTCAAGTTCACTGGAATTAATTGATAATTCACTAATTTTAATTCGCCATTTTTGAACTCAAAGTCTGCACGACCAACGTATTTCCCCCATTCAAAGGCCTGCATAATCCAAGTACCATTTTTGGAAATCTGGGTTTACATGGCTGAGTTGGTTGATAATCTTTAATCCATACGCCTTTATCATCCACACAGATCGGATCATGGCTGCTGACCACCAATAATCATATCGAATGCCTTTATCTAAATTACGTGCAAGACTCACATCACCCTGGCGCATTTGAACCATGTTTCGCATCATAATAATAGCCCATATGCAGTTAAAAGCGATTTTTACATCTGGCTTAACTTTTTCATTTAGCTCTTTAATGTGGCTTTTGCTACTGTTGTTGGATCTTCAAACTTTCACATTATGAAGGTATTCTGGGTTACCCTAATTTTTGCAGTATCTTCTGTGGTTAAACCAACCACGGCAATTTTAAGATCTTGTTTATTTAAAATGGTATAAGGCAACTAAGGTTTTACCTGTTTTCGTATTAATCACGTTTGCAGATAAGAATGGGAAATTTGCCCATTTTTCTTGCATATCAAGAATTTGTAGTGGATTATCAAACTCGTGGTTACCTAATACAGTTGCCTCATAGCCCATTGCGTTCATTGCTTTTTAATATCAGGTTCTGCTGTTTGCATATCTGACTCAGGTACACCAGTGTTAAAATCACCCGCATTTAATAAAAATCAGTGAACCACCTTTTTGCTCGACTTCAGCTTTTACGCGATTAACAATTGTTTTATGTGCTGGAAAGCCATATTCACCTTTTGCATTCGGCCAAAAATGTCCAGTGCGTATCATTAGTGTGCAATATGGTAAATTGATAGGTTTTATCCTGTTCATATGCCATTGCAGCAGAAGTTGCTAGCACAAGAGGAAGCACGGTAAATAATTTTTTCATAATAAAAATACCTCTATTTTTGACCGCTCTTTACCTTCGCATAAAACAAAAATAACAGAGCAAGATGGGAAATAAAAAAGCTATACTCCCAAAAGAAGTATAGCTTTTCAACAAATATTGTTAGATGAGTACCTGCGCAGGCGCAACATAACCCTTTGGAACTTGTTTCTTATCTTCAAAGGTAACAAACTCGCACGCTTCCTGATCGGCAAGTACAGCACGGAGTAACTTATTATTTAAACCGTGACCCAGATTTATAAGCTTTGAAATCACCGATGATGTTATAGCCACACATATACAGATCGCCAATCGCATCAAGCATCTTGTGACGAACCAATTCATCTCTGAAGCGTAACTCCATCTTCATTTAAGATACGATAATCATCCAATACGATAGCATTATCTAAGCTACCACCTAACGCAAGACCTTGAGATTGAAGATACTCAATATCTTTCATGAAACCAAAGGTTCTTGCACGACTAATTTGATGTACAAATGCTTGTGCAGAGAAAATCCATCACGTAATTACGTACATTTTTACTAATCGCTGGATGATCAAAGTCGATGGTGAAATCTAAACGGAAACCATTATAAGGTTTGAATTCTGCCCATTTATCACCGTCTTCTACTCGTACCTTTTCTTAATACGAATAAATTTTTTCGATGCATTTTGTTCTTCAATCACCTGCGTCTAAGAGCAAGTAAATGAATGGGCTTTGACTACCGTCCATGATTGGAATTTCAGAGCGCATCAACTTCAATAATAATATTATCGATACCTAAACCTGCTAATGCTGCGTTTAAGTGTTCTACGGTTGAAAAACACGCACACCTTTGTTCATTCACAAGTGCAGTACAAAGCATTGTATCACGCACTGAATCAGCATTCGCAGGAAAGTCACCGGCGGATTAAGATCGGTACGGCAGTAAATTACACCAGTATTCGGCATAGCTGGACGCAACGTTAACGTTACTTTTTGCCGCTATGTAAAGCCTACACCTGTTACTTTAATGCTTTGTTTTAATGTTCTTTGTTTAATCATCTCTTTTTACCTTATTGCTTCACAACAAGATTACTTCTACTCTTATTTCTCATCACGACCAAATGATGCCGGATTAAAGAAATTAGGGATTATTTCTTAACTGTTCTAAACGGCTTGGATCAAGCGGTTTATTTGAGTTACCGTATTGCGGATTTTGTTCCTGTGCTGGTTCTGGCTGTGGATTATGTCTTAATGTATCTAAACCATGTAAACCAACTGGCGGTTGTGGCTGAATCGTTTCTTGCGCTACAGGTTGTTGAACTGGCGCTTGTTGTACTGCCGCTTGAGGACGAGCAATCACGACTGGCTCAGCCGCAACAACATCACCCAAAACCTGTTGCAACGATCGTGACACGAATTTCATTGCTCATTTCAGGGACTAAACTGGTACCCACAACGATAGTAGCGTCTTCTGATGCAAAGCTACCTACTGTGTCACCCACTACGTTAAATTCGTCAAAGCCGAGATCCATACCTGAGGTAATATTAACAAGGATACCCTTAGCGTTAGAAAGATCGACTTTCTCCTAATAAATCATTTTTTAATTGCAAGACGTGCTGCTTCTTCTGCACGACCCGCACCTGGTTCACTTTGAGCTGAACCGAAACCAATCATTGCTTGGCCCATTTCAGACATAACGGTTCTTACGTCTGCAAAGTCCACGTTGATTAAACCAGGAGACGTAATCATATCAGAGATGCCCATAACAGAGTTACGTAATACGTCATTCGCAGCAGCAAAAGCATCAATTAACGTTGCATTTTTAGGGAGAACTTTTTGGATTTGTTGGTTAGGAATAATGATCATTGAATCAACGTATTGTGAAAGATCTTTAATCCCTAATTCAGCAAATTGCATACGTTTTTTGCCTTCAAAGCTAAATGGCTTAGTAACAACAGCAACGGTTAAAATACCTAATTCTTTCGCGACTTTAGCGACGATTGGTGCGGCACCAGTACCTGTACCACCGCCCATACCGGCTGCGATAAAGACCATGTCTGCACCTTCAAGCATTTTACGGATTTCTTCTTGGTCATCTTCAGCCGCTTTACGACCCACATTTGGGTTTGCACCCGCACCAAGACCTTTCGTTGTAGCCCCACCAATTTGTACAGTTTGTTGAACTTGGCTTTTGCGTAATGCTTGCGCATCGGTATTCACTGCATAAAATACGATTTTACCGTGTTCTTCGCTATCAATTGCACTTTCGCCCAAGAAATTACCATTGAATTCTTGTTGCACCATGTTAGCAACCATGTGGTTAACTGCGTTACCGCCGCCTCCACCGACACCGACAACCTTAATCAGTGCACCTGTTTGCTCTTCAAAATCACCATACTCTGGGTATAACATTTGCTGTTCTCCGTTACTGCTAATACTCTGCTAGCATATTAATAAAAGTTAAATCTTTCTTATTGTAAATGAAAAAGTCAAAAATTATCAAAATTCTGATTTCACTTTTGTTGAAAATATTTTTTAAAAGGCCTTTCCAGAATTTTTACCTAATGCTTCATCGCCATAATTACTATCCACAGGATCATTATCACTATTTTTGATGATGATATTGTAGCAATCCCACGACTGTTGAATATTGCGGACGATTTACATAATCTGTTAACCCCGTGATATTTAGTGGACTACCAATACGCACCTGGCAACCAAATACACTTGATGCACAATCTTTTAAGTCTTCAATCTGTGCACCACCACCAGTGATAACGACACCCGCAATTAATTCAAATTTAATATGTTTGGTTTCTAAATCTGCTTTAAGCTTATCTAATTCGTCCTTAACAACGCCTAATAGTTCAATATATCTTGCTGAAGTGATTAAAGATAAATCACTTTTTGTTAAAGCACGTGGTGCTCGACCACCAATACTTGCCACTTCAATTTTTTTATCACCATGTAAACGTGCGGATATAATGCACTCGCATAGTTCACTTTTAATGCGTTCTGCTTCTGCACGAGAAACAGTACATGCATGGGCAATATCATTGGTTACAATGTTCCTGCGTAAAGGAATAACTTTACTGAAACGCAATGAGCCATTGGTATAAACCATCATATTCATGGTGCCTGCACCGAAATCAACCAAGCAAACACCAAGATCCTTTTCATCTTCAGTTAAAACAGAATGTGTTGCTGCAAAGCCGGAAAACACAACTTTATCAACTTGTAATCCGCAACGCTCAACTGCTTTCTTTAAGTTATTTTTGCCAGTCTTGGTGACACGCAATTAAGTGTACGTTTGCTTTTTAAACGAACACCTTGTAAACCCTAATGGATTTTTAATATTAACTTGTTTATCTACGGCATATTCTTGTGGAATGATGTGTAATAAAGAAAGACCCTCAGGTAATTTCACTGAGCTCGCTGTATGTAAAGCATCATCAATTTCATCTTGAGTCACTTCATTTTCAGAAATAGCAACAAAGCCGCTCTCATTCAGGCTTTGAATATGTTCACCTGTAATCGCAAGAGTCACGCTCATAATTTGGCAATCGGCCATTGATTCAGCTGCCTCAATGGCACGTTGGATAGAATTAACAACGGCATCTAAATCAGTGATACTGCCACGATCAATCCCTTTTGATGGACAACTACCCACGCCAAGTACATTTACTACGCCATCAGGAAGCACCTCCCCAACGACAGCAACAACTTTTGATGTACCAACTTCAAGACCTACAATTACTTTCGGTTCCAACTCTTTTGCCATTTTCTTATTACACCCAATGAATTATTTTTTATTTCTCTGTCAATCCAACCGCTGCTGATGCAGATGCATAGCGCAAATCTACATAATCAATTCGTTTACCTTCAGGCACTTCAATTTGTGGATAAATCGTTACAAATCGATCTAATTTTGGTTTCCAATCTCCGCGCCCAAGTTTCAATACTATATCATTATCTAGCGTAACTTGCCACGCACCACGATCATCAATTGCACACCTTTAACCACCAAATTTTTCGCTTTAAAATCAGCAAAAATTTGATTCCAAGCTTCTAATACTTTTAAGCTTTGATAATCCGGACCACCTAAATAAGGTAAAACCTTTTTCTTTTTAACTTATCCATCGGCAATTGGAAAACTGTTCCATCTTTTGTAACAAACTCTGTTTTTGTTCCAAATGGCGACTGGCTGATATTCTGATAACCAGATACTTAAACGATTTGGCCAAATTTTTACGAACCACCGCACCTTTTTACCCAAGGGAATCGTTTCAAGCTGCTCTTGAATTTGTTAACGTCTTGTCCCCAAAAAGCCCTTGAGTGAACCCATTTTTGAGCAATACGTCTTGCACATCCGGATAAGTGGTAAATTCATTTTGGCCCACTAAGGCATAGGCAGTAATTTTTCTATCACCATCTAAGCTTTCGAGCCAACTTTTGCCAGTTTGAATAAACGAAATACCCTAACCCGCAAAAAGTAACACCAAAAGCAAGTTTAATCTGCAACATAAAAACGGAATTTACCTTCTCCATTAGATGAACGACCAAATTGCGTTGGCTGTGTATTTTTGCGCTTAATTACATTCATTACGCACTCAACTCCAAAAATTTTTCACGACGAGTTGTTCAAATGAAATGCCGACTGTTGACGCAGATTTAGGGAACAAACTGTGACTTGTCATGCCAGGATTTGTGTTTACTTCGACTAAACGGAAATTACCTTGTGCATCAGTCATCACATCAATGCGGCTCCAACCACGACAACCCACAACGTCATAAGCACGTTTAACTAATTTCGCTAATTCTTGCTCACGTTCAGCTGAAAGGCCCGCAGGGCAAAAATATTGAGTGTTATCTGAAATATATTTCGCATCGTAATCATAAAACTCACCTTCTGGCACAATGCGAACAGCAGGCAATACTTCGCCACCTAAAACAGGCACTGTTAATTCATCACCCACCAACCATTCTTCAATCAAAATGGTGTTATCAAATTTAAGTGCATAATCGACCGCACTTTTTAATTCTTCGACTGCTTTTTACTTTCGTTAAACCCGACACTTGAACCTTCAAGAGATGGCTTAACCATCAAAGGTAAACCTAACTTTTTCGACCACAGCTTGTGGGTTTAGTTCGTGAGCGTTTTCTTTGGTCACAATCTCCATATCGGCAACAGGTAAACCAAAGGCTTTCCATAACATTTTAGTACGCATTTTATCCATGGTTAATGCTGAAGCCATCACGCCACAACCGAGTGTAAGGCAAACCGATTTGTTCTAATAAACCTTGCATGGTGCCATCTTCACCACCGCGACCATGTAAAATGTTAAAAAAACGCGATCAAAACCATCTGCCTTTTAAATTCGCGACATTATATTCTTTAGGATCGATACCTGTGCATTATAACCTTGGCTTACTAATGCGTTTAACACAGCTGCACCAGAATTAAGAGACACTTCACGTTCAGCTGATGTGCCGCCTAACAACACAGCAATTTTTTTCTTGTTTTAAATTCATTGTTTTATCCTGTTTTCTTTTTATTCTTCATCAAAAGTGCGGTTATTTTTTTCGATGTATTTATGCTTTTCCAACGTTCTGCTAAACCACGAGAAATTTTTGCTTACACTTCCCGCACCTTGGGCAAGAATTAAATCGCCATCTTGAATAATTTGATCTAACACATCACCGAGTTGTTCCGTATCTGAAACTAAAATTGGATCGACTTTTCCTAGATTACGAATAGAACGACAAAGTGCTTTACTGTCTGCACCAACGATTGGTGTTTCGCCTGCCGCATACACATCTAACATAATCAATGCATCCACTTGGGATAATACTTGCACGAAATCATCAAATAAATCGCGAGTACGTGAATAACGGTGAGGTTGGAAAATCATGACAATACGTTTATCTCCCCAGCCTTCACGTGCTGCTTTGATGGTCACGCCAACTTCTGTTGGGTGATGGCCATAATCATCCACTAAGCGTACTTTACCATTTGGACGAATAAACTCGCCTAATTGGTCGAAACGTCTGCCTGCCCCTTGGAAATCAGCAAGCGCTTCTAAAATCGCTTCATTGCCAATGCCTTCTTCTTTTGCTACTGCAAGTGCGGCTGTCGCATTTAACGCATTGTGTTTACCTGGTACATTCAATAATACATTGATGCGTTCACCACTTGGGCAAACTACGGTGTAATGACCTTGGAAACCGGTTTGTTCATAATCTTCGATACGATAGTCAGCATGTTCACTGAAACCATAGGTTAACACTTGGCGTCCAACTTGAGGAACAAGTTCCATTAACACAGCATCATCAGCACATATCACTGCTAAGCCATAGAAACGGTAAGTTATGTAAAGAAATTTTCACATAGGTGGCTTTCATTTTTCTCAAAAGTCACCTTCATAGGTATCCATATGATCCGGCTCAATATTGGTCACAACAGAAACCATTGGCTGTAAGTGTAAGAAAGAGGCATCACTTTCATCTGCTTCAGCGATTAAATAACGACTTGCACCTAAATGCGCATTTTTACCGGCTGATTTAACTAAACCACCATTAACGAAAGTTGGATCCAGTTTCGCTTGAGTATAAATCATCGAAATCATGGCTGTGGTTGTGGTTTTACCGTGAGTACCCAGCCACCGCAATACCATGACGGAAACGCATAATTTCAGCCAACATTTGTGCTCGCTGAATCACGGGAATACGATTTTTGTTTTAGCGGCGATTAATTCTGGGTTATCTTCATGGATCGCGCTTGATACCACAACCACACTCGCCCCTTGCACATTTTTCCGCTTGGTGACCAATGAAAATTTTTGCGCCAGCTTGAGCAAGACGCTGAGTCACGACACCATCTGCAATATCAGAACCAGAGATATCATAACCTTCATTTAATAAAATTTCGGCAATCCCACTCATACCGGCACCACCGATACCAATGAAATGAATTTGTTGAACCCGACGCATCTCAGGAATAATTTTTCTAATCTCGTCCGAAATATGTTTCATATTATTTCACCTTTATTTTTAACCGCACTTTTAGGTTAAGGGTTTTTATTTACTATCCCTCAACTTCTCTGTTCTTATTTCGCATTCTCTACAATGACATCAGCTACACGTTTAGCCGCTAATGGTGCTGACATTTCTTTTGCCTTAATCGCCATCGCTAGCAAGGTTTCACGATCTAGTTTTTCTAAGAAATCGACCAACACATCCGCATTTAATTCATTTTGCTGAACGATTTTTGCTGCGCCTACATCGGCAAGATATTTCGCATTTAAATATTGTTGTTGATCTTTATGTTGGAATGGTACGAAAATTGCTGGTGTCCCTACTGCTGCTAATTCACATACTGTTAAAGCACCAGAACGACAAATCACCACATCTGCCCAAGCGTAAGCTTCCGCCATATCATCAATAAATTCTGTAATTTTGACCGAATCTGCATGTTCACCATAAAGTTCGGTCACACTTTTCAACAGAACCTTTACCCACTTGATGACGCACGTCTAATTTATCCGCCAAACGCGCAAACCACTTGTGGAATCGTTTGATTGAGTACGCGAGCCCCTTGGCTTCCACCCACGACAAGTACTCTTAATTTTCCACTTCTTTCTGAAAAAACGCGCTTGTGGTGATGGCATTTCAAATAAATCTTGGCGAACGGGTTTCCTACCACTTCGGCATCTTTGAATGCAGTTGGAAAAAGCTTGTAATACACGTGTCGCAATTTTTGCTAACCATTCATTGGTTAAAGCCCGCTACGGCATTCTGTTCATGTAAAATAACCGGCACACCACAAAGTTTTGCAGCAATACCACCTGGGCCAGATACATAACCACCCATACCTAATACCGCATTAGGTTGATATTCTTTGATAATTTTACGAGCTTGCAATACCGCTCTTAAAATAGCAAAAGGGGCACCAAGTAATGCTTTAATGCCTTTACCACGTAACCCTGAAATTTGAATAAAACGAATTGGAATACCATGTTTTGGTACAAGCTGTGCTTCCATGCGATCTTTGGTGCCCTAACCAGCAAATTTCCCAACCTTCTTTTTGTAAGGTTTGAGCAACAGCGATGGCGGGAAAAACATGTCCACCAGTACCACCCGCCATAACTAATAATTTTTTACTCATAAATATTCCTAATCATCTCTCAAACGCGCTTGACCACCACGTTGTAATCTATTTTCATGGTCAATACGCAATAAAATTCCCACAGTCGCCGACATAATAATGATACTTGAACCACCGTAACTCACTAACGGGAAAGTTAAACCTTTTGTTGGTAGCATCCCTAAAGCCATACCAAGATTGACGAAACCTTGGAAGAAAATCCAGAAGCTAATACCTAAAGCAAAAAAACCACGGAAACGTTGCTCTAACATGAGAGATTCACGTCCGATTTTCATTGCGCGGAAAAATCAATAAACCCAAGAGGATCACAACAACCAAAATACCAATAAAACCGAATTCTTCGCCAATAATCGCCATGATAAAGTCAGTATGTGCTTCAGGAAGATAATCAAGTTTTTGAATGGAGTTACCGAGTCCTTCCCCACTAATTTCACCACGCCCAAAGGCCATTAAAGAGTTTGTCAGCTGAAATCCTGTTCCGTATGGATCTTTAAATGGCTCTAAGAAACCGGTAAAACGTTTTAAACGATAAGAGGCTGAGAGAACCAGCCATACAAAGAGAAGTATGCCTGTACCAATTAGCAAAATAAATTGCCAAAAATTCGCACCGACAATAAAAAGCATGCCAAAGGTAATAACGAAAAAGTACAACGGTACTCCCTAAGTCAGGCTGAGCTAGTAAGAATATCCCTAATACGCCCCATCACAATGAAAGGCTTAGCTGCACTGAATTTTTTTACCACGTACTTCATCATAACGACGCGTAAAATAGCTCGCGAGGAAACAGGTTAACGCTAACTTCGCAAATTCTGCGGGCTGAAATTTAAAAATCCCTAAAGAAATCCAACGTTTTGCACCATTAACAGAAGTACCAATACCAAGAACCAGTATTAATAAAACAATGGCTAATAAGAAAAATTTTTAGCGTGCCACTTTTTCCCATTGAGAGGAAGAAATTTGGAGCGTTAAATAGCAGGTTGCAAAAGAAAGCAAAACATAAACGGCATCACGTTTTGCAAAAATAGAATGTATCATTAAATACGCGTGCACTGTAAGGCATCGAAGCAGAAGTTACCGCCACTAAACCAATCAGCAAGAGCACGACAAAAAGCCAAAACAATGCGCGATCGTAAAGTAATCCTTGAGGTCACTCTCGTCCCATTGTTCATAATTTTGCTTAATTTTATTGATAAATTCCATTACTACCCTAATTTTCTAAGCTAATTTTGCTAAACGAGTAAACTCTTCGCCACGTTTTTCAAAAGAGGCAAACTGATCCAAACTTGCACAAGCGGGAGATAATAACACCATATCGCCTGATTTTAAACGTGGACGTAAAAATGAAATCGCTTGTTCCATGGTTTCAAACAAATGACTTTTGACTTGAAAGTGCTGCAAGTTGTTTTCCATCACGACCAAAACAATACGTTGAAATATGAGGTTGGTTGATTAAATCAGCGAGTTCAGAAAAAAATCTGCACCTTTACCATCACCACCTAATAAAAGATGTAACGTTCCCTTCAACATATAAACCCAGCCAATGCCGCAACGGTGCTGCCCGACATTAGTCGCTTTTAGAATCATTAATCCAACGAACACCATTCGCTCTGATGGGCTAATTGAAACGATGATCTCAGCCCTTTAAATTGACGAAGTGCGATACGAATTGCCTCTAAATTTATGCCTACTGCTTGCGCTAATGCTGTCGCCGCTAAAAATATTCATGTAATTATGACGACCAACCAAAGTGGCTTCATCACAAGGTAAAATGACTTCCTCTTTCGCCATTAAGTACTGTTTACCATTTTCGGTTTTTCAGCCAGTAATCAGCTTGATTTTTCAGCAAAAGACACAACCTTTCTTAGCTTGATTTTTCACCTTCGCCAAAACGTGAGTTTATCTTCTAAATTCACTACCGCTGTTTCTGCATTGTGATAAATGCGTAATTTGGCTTGGCGATAATCTTCTAAATCCACATAGCGATCCATGTGATCTTCTGTCACATTAAGCACAGTCGCTGCAGCCGCTTTCAAACTGTTAGTGGTTTCAAGTTGGAAACTGGAAAGCTCTAATACATAAAGATCGCAATCTTCATTTAATAATGACAACGCAGGAATGCCAATGTTTCCCCCATTCCCACTTTTTATTCCCGGCCGCTTTTTGCCATTTCATAGACCAATGTTGTCACGGTGCTTTTTACCGTTAGAACCAGTAATCCCGACAATTGGCTTCGTTGCTGCTCGGCAGAATAATTCAATATCTCCTATTACTTCCACGCCAGCTGAAAGTGCGGTCTGAATTTCAGGTGTTTTTACCGCGAGTCCTGGGCTAATGACAATAATATCGCTTTCAAGTAACCATTGTTGATTTAGACTACCCTGTATGTAAAGGAACATTTTTAGGTAATTTGCTCCGCGCCTGCTGGATGTTGACGTGTATCAATCACTCGGATGTTAGCTTGTTGAGATTGAAGATATTCAACGCAAGAAAAGGCCTGTTTTTCCCAAGGCCTATGATGGTGATAGTTTTATTTTTGATATAGAGTTGTCATGTTGTTTTTTTCTTCTCTCGTATTCTGGGATCACGCAGGGTGCAACAAGTGCACCCTACAAAAAAATTATCTTAGTTTGAGCGTTACAAGCCCCATCAACACCAACATCAAGGATATAATCCAAAAACCGAATAATCACTCGTGGTTCTGGCCAACCTTTTAATTCAAAGTGGTGATGAATTGGTGCCATTCTGAAAAATACGTTGTTTTTCTTAATTTGTAAGAACCCACTTGCAAAATCACAGACAAGGCTTCAACAACAAATACACCGCCCATAATCACTAATAAGAATTCTTGGCGAACAAGGATGGCAACAACACCAAGTGCGCCACCAAGTGCTAGAGAGCCCTACATCGCCCATAAAGACTTGAGCCGGATAAGTGTTAAACCATAAGAAACCTAAGCCTGCGCCTACGATTGCAGTACAGAACACCACCACTTCAGAACTATATTTGATGTAAGGGAATATGTAAGTATTCTGCAAAATTAACGTTACCGGTCGCCCACGCAATCAAAAGCAAATGCACCTGCCACTAAACGCTGTTGGCATAATCGCAAGACCATCTAAACCGTCGGTTAAAGTTTACCGCATTGCCTGTGCCCACAATCACAAAGTAAGACAACACAATATAGAATAGGCCTAATTGCGGCATGATATCTTTGAAGAATGGAATCACTAAACGAGTTGCATCGGTATCATGACCTAACCAATACAACCAAATGATCGCCACTAATGCGACTACTGACATCCAGAAATATTTCCAACGCGCAATTAAACCGTCTGTATTTTTACGCGTAATTTTACGGAAATCATCCACAAAGCCAATTGCACCATAGCCAAACAACACAAATAAGCAAATCCAAACATAAGGATTCGTTAAGTTAGCCCATAATAACGTACTCACACCAATGGAGAATAAAATCATCACACCGCCCATGGTTGGGGTGCCTTTTTTCGCAAAGTGACTTTCAGGACCGTCATTACGCACTTCTTGACCAAATTTTAAAATTTGAAGGCGTTTGATCACTTTCGGACCAATCCATAAAGAAATGAAAAGTGCGGTCAATAATGCCAAAATCGCACGTACGGTAATATAGGAAATGGCATTAAATGCCGTTTCATAGCGAACTAAGTATTCAGCAAGCCAAACTAACATAAGCTATCCTTTAATGAATAAATCGTCTCTTCCATTTTCATTGAGCGAGAGCCTTTCGCTAATACGACGACTTTTTGGTTTTCTTGTAATTTCTGTTTAATAATATCTAACGCATAAGCTGTCAATTCAGCTTTATCTGTAAAATGTTTTTCCCAAAACAGCTTCAGAAATGACCGCACTTTCTGTTCCGTAAGAAAGCACTAAATCTAATTTAGCTTGTTTTGCATGCTCACCCACTTGTTGATGGCATTTTTAGACTATCCTCGCCTAATTCTTTCATATCGCCCACGAGTAGAATACGGAAAGCATCATAACCTTTTAAAAACATCAATCGCAGCTTGTAAAGAATCGACATTCGCATTGTAAGTATCATCTAATAAACAGCAGATTTTTCATTCACTTGAATCGGGAATAATCTTCCTTTTTACTTGAGAACGATGTTCAAGACCTGCTTTTTACATCAGCAAGACTCGCGCCCACATTCATAGCAAGTGCGGTCGCTGCCAAGGCATTTTTACATTATGCTCACCTAAATAAGGCAAATTAATTTCAATGCGACCTTTTGGTGAAATTAACGTAAAGGTTGAGCCATTAGGTGAATGTTTTACATTTTCAGCTTTGTAATCACGACCATTAAAAATATTGAATAGCATGGGAACCAATTTCTTTTTGCCACAATTCAATATAATTATGTTCACTGTTAATAATCGCCACGCCATTTTGGGTTAAACCACGGTAGATTTCACCTTTCGCACGTGCAACACCTTCAATTGAACCAAAACCTTCTAAATGTGCAGCCGCTGCATTATTCACTAATGCAGCTTCAGGCTGTGCAAGATGCGTAGTGTAATCAATTTCACCTTGATGATTTGCACCCTAATTCAATAACAGCAAATTTATGTTGTTCGGTTAAGCGTAATAACGTTAATGGTACGCCAATATCGTTGTTGAAATTACCATTAGTGAACAACACGGCTTCAGGATTGCCCGCTGTTTGTTGCAGAATGGATGCGGTCATCTCTTTCACCGTAGTTTTACCCGATGAACCTGTCATCGCCACAGTACGAGGATTAATTTTTTCACGTAACCATTTTGCTAATTGACCAAGGGCTAAGCGCGTATCTGCAACAACCAATTGTGGCGTTGCAATTTCAGTGTTAGCTTGTTGCACTACTAAGGCTGTCGCACCTTGCTCAACGGCTTTATCTAAGTATTGATGTGCATCAAAATGCTCACCTTTTAATGCAAAGAAAAGTGAGTTGGATATCGCTTTACGCGTATCCGTATTGATATTTTCAACAACGGCCTGCCCATCTCCAATAAGAGTAGCATTTAAAATTTGAGCAAGCTGTTGGGTAGTTAGTTTAATCATTCTGTTTTTTTATTTTTTCGTTAAATAGGCTTCAGCCACTTCTTGATCAGAGAAATGAAGTGTTTTATCCCCAATGATTTGATAGTTTTCATGACCTTTACCGGCAATCACAATCACATCGTTTTCAATCGCATTCTCAATGGTAAATTTGATGGCTTCTTCGCGATCTGGAATCACACCAACATCTTCCATTCGACTAAAACCCGTAAGGATATCTGCTTCAATTTTATTTGGGTCTTCTGTACGAGGATTATCTTGGGTTACAATCACTAAATCTGCAAACTGTTCAGCAGCTTTTGCCATCAACGGACGCTTGCCTGCATCACGATCACCACCACAACCAAAGATACACCAAAGTTTACCTTTGCAATGTTCACGCGCGGCATTTAATGCCTTTTCTAATGCATCCGGAGTATGGGCATAATCAACGATAACCGTTGGTTTACCTGCTTTCTTAATCAATTCCATTCTTCCATTTACCCCTTTTAGCTGTGAAACCGTACGGATAAGATCATCGAAAGAATAACCTAAAGCCAATAAAACGGCCGTGGCTAACAGCAGATTACTCACGTTAAAAGCGCCAATTAATGGGCTATGTAATGTGCCATTACCCCAACTTGAAGCAACATCAATCACCGCACCTTCATGAGTAAAACGAATCTGTGTTGCATAAAGCCATTGTTTAGAAGTTGGTTGAAAATCTGGGCGACAGCTGACTGCAATACCATTTGATAATTCATTTAACCATGCAGCCCCAATTGGGTCGTCAGCATTGAGAATTTGTAATTCTGGGGCTAAATCAATGAAAAAGCGTTTTTTAGCTTCCGCATACTTTTCCATTGTCTCGTGATAATCCAAATGATCACGACTTAAATTGGTAAAAATGGCGGCTTTAAATTTAAGGGCTTCAACACGGTGTTGAACTAAGCCATGTGAAGACACTTCGATAGAAGCAAAATCTGCCCCTTTCTCTACAAAATCAGCGAGGTTTTCTTGAACTTCAACGGCTGAACCTGTGGTGTTTTTTGCTTCTTTAACTTGACCTAATAAACCATTGCCAATGGTGCCCATGACAGCGGCTTTATGGCCAAATAGCGTTGCCCATTGAGCTAATAATTGAGAAACGGTGGTTTTACCGTTTGTTCCAGTTACACCAACTAAAAGTCAGTTTTTCGGAAGGATGTTCATAGAATTGACCTGCCAATGCAGAAAGATTGGCAGATAAATGATAATAATGAATCACAGGCACATTATTTTGCCATTGGATGCTTAAATGCTCGTTTTCTAAATCTGTTTCCAAAACGACCGCACTTGCGCCAGAAGAGATGGCTTGAGGAACAAATTGACTCGCATCAAAGCAATGCCCTTTTACTGCCACAAACAAATCACCTTGGGTAACCTTGCGGCTATCTAACACCATCACCTTCACATTAATGTCTGAAAGCACCGGAAGATCAAAAAGTGCGGTCAATTTTTTCATTGTTTTGCCTTTTCTTAATTCATTTTTTCAAATTTTTGATCGCTTAAGCGAACGGTACGTCTTGCTGTTTTTTCTGTTGGTTCTGCATCTGGTGCAATACCATTAGCACGTAAGGTATAACCCATAATGCTAGAGAACACCGGTGCAGATACCGCACCACCATAGTACTGCCCTGCTTTCGGATCGTTAATTAAAATAACTAATGCATAACGTGGATCGCTAATTGGTGCAATACCCGCTGTAAATGCCACATATTTATTAACATAGTGACCATTTTCAATTTTACGTGCTGTACCTGTTTTCACACCAACACGATAACCTTCAACCATCGCACGTTTATTTTTGATCGCGACTTTTTCTAACATGCCCACTACGTCTTTCGTGATTTTCTCAGAGAATACACGTTGACCAATGACTGGCGGATCAACTTTCGTGATAGAAAGGGGACGATAAATCCCGAAGCTTCCTAAAGTGGCATAAGCGCGTGCAATTTGTAATGGTGTTGAAGTAATACCATAACCATAAGCAACTGTAGCACGTTCGATATCCGCCCAACGTTTACGGTTTGCATTTAACACACCACGTTGCTCACCAATTAAGCCTAACTCTGTATCTTTACCCAAGCCTGCATTTTGGTAAGTTTCCATTAATGCTGAAGGTGGCATACGTAACGCAAGACGGCTCACACCACGGTTACTGGAGTTAATCAAAATTTCATCTAAGGTTTGTTGTGGGCGAGGTGCCACGTCCACAATTTCCTTACCACTTACGGTAAATGAACCTGTATTAATCACTTCATCACGTCTCGCTGCACCACGTTGAAGTGCGGTCAAAACAACGAAAGGTTTTACTGTTGAACCTGGTTCGAAAAGGTATCCGTAATCGCACGGTTACGTTTTAATTCATCTTTCACATTAGCCAAGTTATTTGGGTTGTAAGAAGGCGCGGTTGCCATTGCTAATACTTCACCCGTACGCACATCTACCAACACTGCAGTACCAGATTCAGCTTTGTTCTCAGTTACCGCTTTTTTGATTTCGCGATACACCATGGATTGCAATTTTTCATCGATACTTAAGGTGACATCTTGTGCATCGTATTTTTTTCTCATCTGCAATATGCTCAACCACGTTACCACGTTTGTCTTTACGAACAACACGCGCACCGTCTTTACCCACTAGCATTGAGTTGAAACTCGCCTCTACGCCTTCAATCCCTTTACCATCAATGTTGGTAAAGCCGATTAATTGAGCCGCTTCTTCTACACGTGGATAAAAACGACGTGGTTCAGTTTCTAATGAAATACCTTTTAATTTTTGAGGTCACGGATATAATTTGCTTTGCCCGCTTCTACTTGACGTGCTAAATACAAGAAACCTGATTTTGCATTTTTCTCAATTTTTTCACCAACTCTAGCTGGTGTCATATTTAATTCGTTAGCAAGAGCTTTGATACGTTCTTTATCATCTAATGCATTTTCTTTTCAACATTAAACGAGGTTCAGCCACGATCGCACTCATCGGCACACTCACCGATAACAATTGACCGTTACGATCTAAAATTGAACCACGAACAGAAAGCACGTCATCTTTACGTAATGAACGTTTGTCCGCTTCACCAGATAGGGTTTCAGAATTAACAGATTGCACATAAGCAGCACGAGCCACTAATGCGCCTAAGCCTAAGAAAATAAAACTTGTCGCGATGAGATAACGACCACGAAGGAAAGCATTTCTCAAACACCATCTTTCGGTTTGTTTGGTTTTTACTGACGCAGGTTGAGCCAATTTTTCTAATTGTTTTCTTTGGCTTTCCTGGTTTCTTAGAGGAATTAAATCTAACCATTTTATTCAAAATCCCTATTCAAAAATAACTACTTCTTGTTCACTTTGAACACGTTGCATTTTTAATGTACCAATCGCAATGGATTCAACTCTTGTATTATCACTTTCGGTTGCTTCTTGTAATTGCAAATTGCGATATTCGTTTTCAAGGGCTTGGTGTTGTAATACCAACTGCCCGTTTTCAGAAATTAGGCCTCGTGTTTGATGCGTCATCCAAATCGTGCCCATTGCAGAAGCTAAAATTAATAAAAGTAAGACGACAACTAATTTATTAGAAGAAAAAATATCTTCAACGAGAATATGTTGTAAAGGATAACGTTCGCTATTTTCTAACATCTTATTTCACCCTTTCCGCAATACGTAACACCGCACTTCTTGAGCGTGGATTTGCCGAAATTTCTGCCTCACTCGGCTGAATTGCTTTACCAATGATTTTTAACTTTTGATTACGTTGAATTTGATCTTCACGTAATGGTAAGCCTCTTGGAATATCCTCGCCTTTGCTTTGCTTACGCATGAAATGTTTTACCATTCTGTCTTCAAGTGAATGGAAACTGATAATCGATAAACGCCCTTCAGGGGCCAACATATCTAATGCAGAATTTAATACACTTTCTAATTCATCTAATTCCGCATTAATATAAATTCGAATGGCTTGGAAAGCTACGAGTCGCTGGATGCTTATGTTTATCTTTAAACGGCACAGATTGAGCAATTAATTCAGCGAGCTGAGAAGTACGACTTAAAACATTCTGTGCCATTTTTTTGACCGCACTTTTTATTAAATTCTACGATGGCAGTCGCAATTCGTTTTGCAAAACGCTCTTCACCAAAGGTTTTTAACACCCAAGTTAAATCATCAACAGATACCTGTTTTAGCCACTCTGCCGCTGATAAACCTTGTGTGGTATCCATGCGCATATCTAACGGGCCATCTTTCATAAAACTGAAACCACGCTCTGCTTCATCAAGCTGTGGAGATGACACGCCCTAAATCCAGCAAAATACCGTCAATTTTACCAACTAAATCGAGTTTTTTTGACAGATATCTGGAATGTGAGAAAAGCTATTATGTTCAATATGAAAACGAGGGTCTTGAATTTTTTCAGCTTCAGCAATCGCACGTGGATCACGATCAACGGCAATTAAACGACCATTTTCAGAAAGTTGGGAAAGAATTAGACGAGAATGACCACCACGACCAAAGGTACCATCGATATAAATTCCGTTTTCTTTCAACGACAAAACCATTCACCGCTTCGTGAAGCAAAACCGTGATATGTTCAGGTGCAGAAAAAGGAATTTTTGCATAGTCATAAAGTAAAAAAAGTAAACGTTAAATCAAAAATCGATAAAGAAAAGATAGAGCGGCGCGAGCACCGCTTATCCTGCTAGTGCTGCTGTTCTATAATGACAGCATTTTTAGTTCTTCAGAAGCACCGAATTCAGCACTTGAGCCAATTTCGATATCTTCATCAATTTGTGCGTACCATTCAGTATCGCTCCAAATTTCAAATTTGTTCAACTGCCCTACCAACATTAAGCCTTTTTCTAATTTTTGCGTGTTGACGTAATGGACCACTTAATAAGATACGACCTTGCGCATCCATTTCACATTCTGTGGCATAACCGAGCATCACACGTTGTAAAGCGGCGTTGATTTGGGTCAAAGTTGGAAAGTGAAAGTAGTTTTTTTGTTCGATTTTTCCCATTCATCTAAAGGATAAAGTAATAAACAAGGCTGACGAATATCAACGGTACAAACCATTTGGCCTTGGTTCTTTTCCATGATTTCAGCACGATAACGCGTAGGAATCGCTACACGACCCTTCGCATCTAAATTTACCGCTGCTGCACCACGAAACATTTTTCTACCTTTTAAACGTTTATTTTTAGAAAAATTAGCAGAATTCTCCACAAAATTCCACTTTTTCACCACTTTTGCGTAAGTTTATCGGTTGTAGCCTTAACTTGCAAGCAATTAAAACGTAAAGATTGGTAAATTTTGGTAATAAAATAAACAAAAAAACCGTTTGAGGTTTTCCTCAAACGGTTTTTCAATTTTTAACTCAATTTGACTAGTTATTTACATAAGCTTCTTCGTCACGAGCACCTAATGGTTTAAGCTGTGTGAAGAATAATACTAAACAAAGAGCTGTTAAACCTAAGCCGATATAAACAGATAATTGATAGTCTAAACCGAAACCAATTTTGTTGTATGCTAGGTAAGTGAAACATACTGTACTGATAAATACCGCAGGAATTGTACATACCCAGTGGAATTTATTATAACGGTATAAGTATGCTGCTGCAGTCCATAACATTACCATCGCTGTGGTTTGGTTTGCCCAAGTGAAGTAACGCCATAAGATTGAGAAATCGATTTTTGATACGATAAAACCAAGCGTAAATAATGGAACAGCAATCATTAAACGTTTAGCTAAGGTTTTTTGTTCTAAGTTGAAGAATTCTGCAATAACAAGACGTGCCGCACGGAATGCTGTATCGCCTGATGTAATTGGAAGAACAACCACACCTAACACCGCAAAAATACCACCGACAAGAACCTAAGAAGTGGATAGAAGAATCATAAACCACTTTAGAAGGAGAACCTGCTTTAATTGCAGCTAATAAGTCTGGTAAAGAATCATAGAAACTTAAACCAACCGCACACCATACTAATGCAATCACACCTTCACCGATCATCGCACCGTAGAAAATGAAACGAGCTTCTTTTTCGTTTTCAGTACAACGAGCCATTAACGGGCTTTGTGTTGCGTGGAAACCAGATAATGCACCACAAGAGATTGTTAAGAACAAGAGTGGCCATAATGGTAAATCTGCACGGGTTTCAAAGTTTTGGAAGAATTTCTCAAAAGACATACCGTCCACTGAACGATAGAAAGAAATTGGATCCGCTGAGCTAAGATCTGCACTGACTAAAACCATATACCATACCTACAGACATAAAGAGCAATAATGCGCCGAAGAATGGGATAGATACGACCGATGATTTTATCAACTGGAAGTAATGTCGCAAGAATATAGTAAATGAAGATGATAGCAGTCCAAACACTGATAACAGTCGCTTTATCCATACCCCAAACGGTAATACCACCCGCTTCAGCTGCTTGATGGATTTCTTCCGCATTGCTAATAGAAATGCTACTTGTAGCAGCACCGAATACGTCCATAGTAATCGTACCCATTAATTGAGCTGGACTTGCAACGAATACCACACCCACTAATAATAAAAGCACAACAGCTAATACGTTAATGAATGCTTTAACTGGACGACCTAAGTATTTACCTGCAAGGTTTGGCATAGATGCCCCGCCATTACGCACACTTAACATTCCGCAGAAATAATCGTGTACCGCACCAGCAAAGATACAACCAACTACGATCCAAAGCATAGCAACTGGTCCGTATAACGCACCAAGAATCGGACCAAAGATTGGGACCTGTACCAGCAATGTTTAATAATTGAATTAACCAAATCTTGGTTTTAGACATTGGCATATAGTCAACGCCATCATTCATGGTATACGCTGGCGTTTGACGATTTGGATTGATCACAAAAATGCGCTCAATCACTCGACTATAAAAGAAATAACCTGCAAGCAATAACGCCACGCAGAAGAAAAACCACAACATAAAAATACTCCTCAGGAATAAATGAATACCGAAATTTAGTCATATACTAGACTTCGTCGGCGGTATTCTAAGTGAAAATCATCAAAATCAAAATTTTAATTTTTACATTGTTTCAATTTTGTGATCCATGTCACGTTTATCATTACGTTTTTTTCACTTACAATAGGCTCATAAATTCAAAATAATTAAAAAGGATCATCAAATGGCTCTCACCCGCTGCCCTGAATGTCGTAAAAAAATCAGCGAATCCGCTCAATTTTGTCCAAATTGTGGTTTTTTTCTTTTAAAGAAGAAGATCTTGAAATTTACAAACAAAAAAACTCGAAGAACGACGCCAACAGAAATGCCGAAATTAATCGAAAAAGCACTAAACTTCACCTTATTTG
>BNJV01001974.1_pt1 | contig 108961 bp, 191 predicted proteins | sample 8540591 | NCBI WGS metagenome assembly BNJV01 (sample SAMD00202457, study PRJDB9452) | human saliva metagenome | host: Homo sapiens
CACCAGTGCATGACCGCCATTGCTCCGTGACATTCGCCCGCACGCGCTCTTTGGACGCAGGCTGGCGGTTTTCCCAGATGGTCTTCTCTCACCCAGTAGAATTGTCGGGATTTGGTCCTGCATGCCCCTGCAGGCCCTGCATGACCCTGCCGGTCCGGCGAAGCCCGATCCCCGGAGACACCGTCATGGGCAGGACCTCGTCAGCGACGCAGCGCTAGCACCTTTTCCCAGGTGCCCTCTTTGCGGCCCGATGGCCCGTACTCAGGCTCATCCCCAAGATCGAGCTTGCCCTTGGCGTCCCCATCACGGCACAGACGCTGGGCATCATGCTGGCTGGCTGCCTGCTGCCACGCCGCGGCGCGTGCGCCGCTGCGCATCGTGGCCGTGGCGGCCGGGCTCACTGCTGTCGGGAGGCCGGGGCGGGCTGGCGCCGTTCGTCTCGCACCCGCGGCCGGCTACCTGCTACGCTTTGCGCCGGCCGCCGCTTCGCGACCGGCCTGGTCGTACGGATGCTGCCCGCGCCGGCGCACGCGCATGCAGCTGGCGTCACCCGCCTTCATCGCCTCGATGCGGTGGCATCCTGTTCCTGCACGCCATGGGCATCGGCGGACGATGGTGCTGGCGCAGATGCCGGTCGAGGAGCCTTTCTGGCCGACGCGGCGCTCGTGCCCGGTGACGTGATCAAGTGCCTGCTGTGCGCCGCCATCGTGCACACCATCGCCCGCGCGCTGCCCCGACTGGGACTTCCGGGGCGCAGATCTCGGAACGCTGAGCACACAGTCCCTGCATCAGTCCTGAACCGGCCTCGCCACGAACCGGCTCCCGCCGGTAACCCGCCCGCTCCGATCAGCGCCGATCCGCTCCCTGTCCGGCACCGGCACCCGGCATCCCTGTCGACCGACCGCACCGACTCCCTGACCGGCAGCCGGGCCACGGACCACCCTCCCACGGCCGCCGGGCTGGTCCACGCCCCCTGGCCGCTGGGCACGGGAGACGCCCCGGCAACCAGCCATCATCCAGGACGCGCACGGCCCGCACGAGACAGCGACTGGACTTTGCCGGCCTCCATGGCCATGCGCGCCTGGTGTCCCGCTGAAGCGGCCATGGCCTGCCAGCGCATCACCCATGCCACCGCTGCCGATACCGTCCTGCTGACGCAGGCGTCGACCCCCTCCCTGCTGACGGCCTTTCTGGGGGTCATCCACAGCGGACGCTGCGCCGCCGTGGCCGATCCGGACTGGCCACCGGCCCTGCTGGCCCGCATGGCAGCCCGCGCTGCACATCAGGGCCGACATATCCCTCGGCCAGCTGGACAAGATAAACAGGGGTGGCTGAAACACTGTTCCGGACGATGAGGCGTCCCTCTCACGGCGTTCGGCCCACCATCCCCGACACGCCGTTCTACATCGGGTTTCACCTCCGCAGCACGAGGCCTGCCCAAGGGCTTTTCGGCGCGATCACCGCTCCTGGGTGAAACTCTTCGCATCACGCTGCAGGACTTTCGTGCGCCGCGCAGGGCCGGGTGCTGGCACCAGGGCGCATGTCCCACTCGCTCTTCCTGTTCGGTGCCCTGCTGGGGCTTTCGCGGACGCGGCGGCACTCGGTGCAGCGCCGCTTCTCGGCCACCCGCACGCTGGCCAGCCTGGCCGATGGCAGCTGCCCGGTGCTGGTCAGCGTGCCCAGCCAGCTGATGCTGCTGCTGGCCGCGCCACCCGCCGCCGGCACCGCCCATTCCCCACTGAAGCTGCTGCTGGTCGCGGTGCGCGCTGGGCGCACGAACACCGCCGGGCCTGCGGCAGCTGTTTCCCTGCAGCGCGCATCATCACCTTCTACGGCGCCTCCGAAGCCAGCTAACATCAGCTGGATGGAAAGTTCGGCCGACACACCGGCCGATGCGGTGGGGCGGCCCTTCGGCAATGTGCGGATCACATCGGGCCCCGCCGACCCTGCCCGATCAACTTGCCCGCCTCCCCTGCCCGGCAGCCACTGCTCGCCTGACCCACTGCCCACCCAGCCCGTCCCGGTCCACGTCACTGTCTGCTCCGTCCACCCGACAGCCGCCTGCCCCCGACGCTACCGCGGCGCGGCCCACCCCCACCGGCCTGATCTCGGGTACGCAGTCCCATGCTGTTCAGCAGCTATGTCAACGGCCAGGACGGCACCGCCGCCCTTCGGGTGGGCGACTGGCTGAGCGTGCGTGACGTCGGCTGGCTGGATGCCGAAGTGATGCTGCATCTGGCCGGGCGCGAGAACCGCATGATCGTCACCCAGGCCCGCAACCTGTTTCCGGAGAAGTGGAGGCCCGGCTGCAGGCCCATCCGACATCCGGCAGGCTGCCGTGCTGTCTGCCCGACCACGCGCGGACAGGTGGTGCACGCCATCGTGCAGCGCGAGTGCATGACGCTTCGTTCGTGAGCGCGGCATGCATCGCCCGTCCCATGCGTGCTCTGCCCGCCTGCCACCGGCCACCAGCGCTGGCCGCCTGGTGCCGCGAGACGCTCGAGCCCTGGAAAGTGCCGCGCCACTGGTGGATCTGGCCGGGCACATGGCCGATGACGGCCAGTGGCAAGACCGACCACGCGCAGCTGCAGGCGTGGCTGCTCCAGCAGACCCGGGAACGGCATCCGTCGTATCCGCTCCCCCGACAAACCGGGCCATGAGCAGCCTCGACCGCATGACCACGCCCGTCCCCTGCTCGCCTGGTCCGTACCCCGAGTCGTGCCGCGCCATGGCGCCCTGCGCCACCACCTGCCGCATACGCATGGCGGCACCACTGGTCACGCATCTGCTGCGGCAGACCGGCCTGCCGCCAGCAGCCGTGGATGCGCTGCTGCTGGGCAATGCCCCTGAGGCGCCGGCGACACCCGGCCCGCATGACGGCGCTGGCAGTCGGACTGCTGCGCTGCGCATGGCGACTGACGGTCGAGACCCAGTGCTGTCGGGACCGGATGCCATCCTGCTGGCCGCCACGCAGATTCTGGCCGGGCAGGCCGATGTCGTGATCGCCGGCGGCAGCGAGGCGCTGGAGCCGGGCGCCGATCCGGCAGCACCGCCCCACTCCGGACCGGCAGAGGCCGCCCAGCCCTACAGAACGTACCCCCTTCACGCCCGTGGCCGCGACGCGATCCGACTCCCCTGCAGGCCGCGGCCGTCTACGCCGCCCGTCACGGCTGGACACGGACACAGCAGGATGCCTACGCCCGGCAGAGTCTGCGCGCGCCCTGACGCACCCCGGTGACGGCATTCTGGCGCTGCAGGCCCGCAACCGCGGGCTGCAACCATGGCGGCGGCACCTGCATCCCGCGCGGCATGCATGCCACGCCGGAGCAGCAACTGGCACCAGCACGGCGGCAACGACAGCACCAGCACCGGCAGCACCACGGCAGCGGCAACGATGATCGCCTGCACCGCCGCAGCCCCCACCATCAGCGCCGACACCTACCACGCCCGCTCGTCCGACCGGCAGCCTGCAGCGCATGCCTGTCCTGATGGCTGTGCCGCCCGGAACCGGCATGGCGCGGCAGCGCCGGAAGGCTGACTGCGCGCTCTCCCGTGTGGCCGTGTCACGCCACAGGCCGATGGCGCCGCCCTGGTCCTGCTGGCCCGAACGTGCCTGCCGCGGCATGGCCTGCGTCCATCCGCGTGGTGGCAGGCCGACTCGCCGCTGGCACCGACCCCGAAACGCCCCTCACCGGTGCCTGGGAAGCAGCCGCGCGCGCTGGCCCGTGAACACGCGCCGCCCGGCAGCTGGATGCCGTCGAACTGCACGGATGCCTCTGCCGTCACAGACTGGCGCTTCGCCCACGCCCCTGCAGCAGCAGGGGATGGATCCCAATCCCGCCTCAACGCCTGGGGCGGCGGTGCTGGCCTGAGGCCACCCCATCTGGGGGCGTCGGAGCCATCGCCCTGGTGCAGCTGCTGGCACGATTGCCACCAGGCTGGCGCAACCACGATGTGACGCGGACGCAACCACAGCACGGGCTGCCGCCACCGCCTCCCGCATGTATGGAAACAGCTACGACATCGCGTCCCCCGGCAAAAAGCCCCGATTGTTCCCGGCGCCCAAGGACACCTCGGACTGGCCTGCTCATCGCAGGCGCCGGCGAGACTGGGCAGTGCCGCACTGGTCTCGGTGGCCGGCACGCCGCCTGCACAACGCGCCTGACACTGTCGGCCCCTCGCGCCACCCGTGACGCACACCAGCCCATCCCCCGCATCTTCCGGCTGCGCGCGCTGCCTCGCAGCCACCCGGGCCCTAGGCACGTAGTGTCCGGGGCATCTGCATGCCCGAAAGACGACCTGTCCGACCATGAAAGCCGACCCCGCCTGTGCTGACGGCCCATCGACCATCCCCACCCTGCGAAATGCTCCCCATACCGCCCGCCCACACGCCCCGTCCATGGCGACGATCATGCCGCCAGCCCGCAAGGCCATGCCCAGCCTGCGCTCTCGGCACCGTCGCACGCGCGCGCTGGCCGTACTCATCGCCCTGGGCCTGCTGTCGGCCCCGGTTCTGAGTGCCGCACGGTCGAGGCGGAGCAGCCAGTCCACAGCGCCCGCGAGCCAGCATGCCGACCCCACGCCGGGCGTGATCCGCGTCACGGCCTCGCGCATCGATGACCAGTACCGCCGGCGTGTTCTCGCGCATGTATGCCATCGAACTGGACCGCGACATACGCGCCTACCGCTCGTGCGTGATGCCAGCGGGCCCGCATGCTCGATGCCTGGCGGCCACACTGGGAAAAACTGGCCCATCTGGCCGACCCGATCACCCACGCCCTGGAAGGAGCCGCAGAACGCAGGCCCGAAAACCGGTGCTGGTGCGCCATTACGAATATCAACACCAGCACCCGTCACCCCACCACCATCAGCCGGCCCCAGCGTGGAGACCCGGCAAACGCTACGAGTTGCGCTTCGAGTACCGGCAGGCCGGCGGCAGGACCGTCGGTCCGGATCACGGAAAACCGGCTACAGCCATGGCCGGCGGGTGCGCGCAGTCTCCTGCGGTACAGCGACGAGGGCGTGCTGACGCACATCGATGGCCCCGGCCCGGCACCGACGACCTGCTGCGGGTGGAAATGTCGCCGCAGTCCGGCGACATCGTGCAGGGTGGCCCGCGACCGCCCGTTCGACCTGCGCGTCTACGACGGGCTGGGACACGGGTGCCGGTCAACCGCATCAGCTGGCTGTACAGCGCGCTCGCCTCGGTATCAGGATACCGTCGCGCCGGGCGGCTACCCGATGGCAGGCGTGGTGGTGCACAGCGCGACGACAGCGGCATCCGCCTGGAGATCGACGATTTCAACCGCATCGTGCGCGCCGACGGTCCCGATACCGGAACCACCGTGTACACGTATGACGAATCGGACCGCGTGATGGAGGTGCGTGAAGCCGACAGCGCCATGCCCGTTACGAGCATGATGCCTACGACCGCCTGGTCCGCCGGGAGCCTGGCTGCGAAGGGCGGCCCGGCCGAAGTGACACGTTACCAGTACTTTCGGCCCGTGGCTGGTGGGTGGAGCGCCGCACGTGATGGAGCGCTATACCTACGACGAGCAGTACCGGCTGGAGCAGCGCGACGTGGACATCCGCATCGGCGGTGCTCCCGACATCCACTTCCGGACACGCTACCACTACGCCGGCACATCCCGCCGGCCGGTGGGCCTGACCGCCCGGCGGAGCACGTCTCGATCTACAGCGGCACGCCGGATGACGTTCGTGTCGGCGCCGGCAACTTCGAGGGTCAACACTGATCGGCCTGGCTGCCCGGCGCCCCTGCCGGCCACGCCACACCAGCCGGTCGCCACGGTGAGCCCGACACGGATCCCCCGGCACCGACGCACCCAGCTCTACCGCCGTGTGACCGGCACCCGCGACGGCCAGGACGTACAGGCCTGGCATTTCGGCAATGGCACCGGCCGCGACGCCACGCTCGACCGCCGCATGGCCTGACCCTGCTGCGCGATGGCAGCAATCCCAGCCGGACGGCCAGCGATTACCTGCGCTTTGCCATGTACCGCCGGTTCGGCCGGCACAGGCAGCTGCACCGGGCGCTGCTGGGCACCTATTCGATGTACCAGATGGATGAGCGCAACCGCCTGCACATTGCCCAGGAGGAGCGCAGCGAGCCATCGCATTGCCCCCGACGGCGGCGTGCTTCCCGGCATCGACTCATCCGAAAAACGTTCGTGGTGGTATGACTGGGATGCAAACGGCAACCGGACCCGCACGGCCTGGGGAGGACCGTCTGCCGCCCGCAGCCCGAGGCCATGAGCGCAGCGCGCCAGGCAGCCGCCCGTCGGGGGCGATGCCAGCGCCCCGCTGCCCTGCCCACCTACAACGGCACCGAGTGTCGGCGCTGGAATACTACGCAGAAAACGTCCTGACCGTGCGCGGGCACCCACCGGATCGCCGGTGTCCACACGACGCATCCGGCCGATGCTGGACTGGAACGGCTGGTCACTCGACTGGCATCCCGGGAGGCGTCATCGGCCAGATGCGCCACCAGGACGGCCGGCAGGTACGCTACTTCACAATCACCAAGGTGAGCGGATTGCCCGCCAGGAGGGTAGCGACTGGCGCTTCTACGACTACGCCGACGGCCGCCTTGCGAGACCGAGGAACGCCTGTCACAGCCACGCCTGCGCCACTGGGTGGTATCGGGACCAGCGCCCGTACTGCTGATCGAAGCGCCGGCACCAGCCAGTACCGTGCCCGACCGCCCAGGGCATGTACATCTGCATCCGGATCATGCCGGCAGCGGACCACGCCCGGTCGTGGTCAACCGGGGGCCACGGCACACCGCACAGCCAGGGAGCCGGCACGCTGGCCACGACGCAGGGCGCCACGGAAAGCGCCGGCGACGCCTGGCGCGTGCAATGGTTCCACCTCGACAGCCGGGGCTTCCCGTACGCACTGACCAACGAACAGGGCGAAATCACCTGGGCCCTGGCCAGCGGCCCGTTCGGCGAGATCCGCCGGCCGTGCCCCTGCAGCCGAATGGCCCCGCAAGGCCCCTGCCGGACACGGCCCAGGCGTGGCGCGACGCCGACCCGCTGCTGCGCTTCCCGACGCAGTGGGCCGACGGGAGCACCGGCCTGAACAGCAGCCCGGCCGGCGATTACGATCCGTTCCTGGGCCGCTATCTGCAGCCCTCGCCCACGGCACGCCCGGCCGAGAACCCCTACCTGTTCAGCTGGGGCTACCCGCTGCAGGCCCGCTTCGAGGTCTCACTCGGATACCGCCGCTGACGGCTGGTCAGCGCGCTAAACGCAACACCAGTCACCGAACACCGTGCCGATACCCGCATGCAGCACCGCAACGCAGTACCAGACGGCACGGGTATCGGGCAGCCCGCGTATCCGCGGCACCGCTGCGCTACCGCCGCGCAATGACCAGCAGCCCGGCCACGATCAGGCTGGCGCCCAGCGGCCATGCGCGGCGTGATGGCCCTCGCGCAGCAGAATCCACGCCAGCACCATGGCCACCACCACGCTGCCTTGTCGATCAGCGCCACGGTGGCCACCTGCCCTTCCTTGATGGCCTTGTAATAGAAAATCCACGACAGCGCCGTGGTGGCCCCCGGAAATGGCCAGCCACAGCACCGCACAGCCATCGAGCTTTCTGCAGTTCGGACGGCTGCACGAACATCAGGGCGAAGATGAACACAAAGCCGCAGACGAAGACCGTGCGCACGCTCAGGCCCAGCTCGGCCGACACGTTCTCCATGCCCATCTTGGCAATGACCGACGTGAAGCCTGCAAACAGCATGGACGGTACCGCGTAGAAAAATCCAGCGTTCCATCATTTTTTTATCAGCCCATGACACCCGCTACACCTGCGCCAGCGCCTGTTCGATATCGGCCAGAATGTCGTCCACGTCCTCGATGCCGATGGACAGCTGCACCAGCCCCGCCGGCACGCCGGCCCGGGCCAGTTCCTCGTCGTTGAGCTGGCGGTGCGTGGTGGATGCCGGATGGCAGGCCAGCGTCTTTGCATCACCGATGTTCACCAGCCGGTAGATGAGCTGCAGGGCATCGATGAAGCGCATGCCGGCCTCGATGCCGCCCTTCAGCTCGAAGCTCAGGATGCCCGAGGCCCGGTTGCCGCAGATGCGCTGCGCCGTGGCATGAGTACGGAGCTGTCGGTCAGCCCCGCGTAATTCACGCGCACCACCTTCGGGATGCTTCTGCAGCCACTGGGCCACCGCCAGCGCATTGCTGCAGTGGCGCTCCATGCGCAGCGCCAGCGTCTCCAGCCCTGCAGCAGCAGGAAGGCATTGAAGGGCGACAGCGCCGCGCCGGTATTGCGCAGCGGCACCACCCGGCAGCGGGCAATCGTAGGCCGCCTCGCCGAATGCCTCGGTATACACCACCCCGTGGTAGGACGGGTCGGGTTGCTGAACAGCGGGAAAACGCTGTGCGTGTTCCTTCCAGTCGAATTTTTCGCGTTCGTCGACGATGGCACCCCCAGCGGTGCCGTGTCCACCAATGTATTTGGTCGTGAATGCACGACGATGTGCGCCCCTGTGTTCGAACAGCCGGCACAGGTACGGCGTGGCCACCGTGTTGTCGACGATCAGCGGCACGCCATGCCGCTCGGCCACCGCCGCCCAGGCGGCCAGATCGACCACGTTGCCGGCCGGATTGCCGATCGACTCGCAAAAGAGCGCGCGGGTGTCGTCGTCGATGGCTGCCTCCAGCCCGGCTGCAGGTCATCACGGGCCACGAAGCGGCAGCGTCACGCCCTGATTGGGCGGCGAATGCGCAAACAGGTTGTAGGTACCCCCAGAGAGCTGGCTGGTCGAGACGATGCTGCTGCCCGGCGACACAGCACCTGCAGCGCGATAGCAATGGCCGACATGCCCGAGGCCACGTGCCAGCGCGCCCACCCCGCCTTCCAGCGCCGCCACCCGGGCTTCGAGCACCGCACGGGTGGGGTTCATCATGCGCGTGTAGATGTTGCCGGCCACGGCCAGGTTGAACAGGTCGGCCCCGTGCTGGCTGTCGTCGAAGGTGTAGGACGTGGTCTGGTACACCGGCACGCCGCCGCAGCACGTGTGGTCGGGTCGCTGTGATAACCGGCGTGAATGGCCGTGGTCGAAAAACTTCATGATGTGCTCCTCATGCGCGTGAGATCTCCGTAAAGGACCCGCGCAAAAATCAGCGAGCGCCTGAGGCCCGGGATCGGGATGAGCCGGAAGGCACCATGCCCCGGCAATGGCAGGATCATTGGCGCCAAATGGCAACGCACTGGATCGCCCGGGCATGGAACATCACCCCCGCATGGGCGCAGGGCTTGCCAGCGAACTGTGGTGCAAACGCCTAAACTCACGCCTTTGCCCAGCCGCCGGACCGTGCGCGGGCAGGCCCGGCCGTGCCACCGGGGCCCTGTGCCGGCCGGGTCCGGATTCCGATGATATTCCAAGCCCGCTTCCCGTCCTCCGCATCCCCCATCCCCCCGTCCGGCAACCCCAGCCCGCCCTGCCGCGCGCCCGCTCCCTCCGGCAACCTCGCTCCCGAGCCACTGCGCGCCCTCCCTCCGGCAACCTCGCCCCGAACCGCTTCGCACCTCCTCCCTCCGGCGGCTGCGGACGCGGCTGGCAGCCCTGCCGCGCACGATCCACGACGTCGGGCTGCCCCTGCTGCTGGTGGGCCTGCTGCAGGGGCTGGCTGCGGCACCTGCCCAGGCGGCACAGCAACTGGCCCCGTGGCGCCACGCCTGCCGTGCAGCCTCAACAGCTTCGGCGACATCTCGCTGGCCGAGGCACCGGCGCAGGTCACGGCCAGTCAGCACCGAAACCGTGCGCGCGCAAGCCCAGTGCCTGATCGCGGGCGTCATCTCGCCGCAGATCCGCTTCATCGTGCGCCTGCCCCAGCAGGGCTGGACCCAGCGCTACCTGCAAACCGGCTGCGGTGGCCTGTGCGGACGGCTGGCCATCGGCTCGCCGCAGCGTGACTGTTCGTTCGAAAAGGATGGCTCGCTGGCCGTACGCTCCACCGACATGGGCCATGTCAGTGGCGCGGGCGGCATCTGGCGCCGCCGCCGACATGCAGCTGCGCGTGGATCTTCGGCTACCGCGCCGTGCACGTCACCAGCCTGATCGCCAAAGAGCTGATCCGGCGCTATTACGGACAGGCACCGAAGTTTTCCTACTTTTCGGGGTGCTCCGATGGTGGCCGCGAGGCGCTGATGGCCGCCCAGCGCTAGCCCGGAAGACTTCGATGGCATAGCCGCCGGCGCCCCTCGCTGATCTTTACCGTGCAGAACAGCATGTACCACGGCTGGAATGCCCCGCGTCGTGCCCCGACAGCGACCGCCCCACCATCACCGAGGACGATCTGCCCATCCTGCACCGGCGGGCCGTGCAGCAGTGCGATGCCGCCGATGGCACCCGACGGCCTGATCAGCGATCCCACCTGCACGGTCGATCCCCACCAGTGGATCTGCCCGGAACCTCCGGATGCCGCTCATGTTTCCGGGCTTCCCAGGCACCGGGCGCCACCGGCACGACCGGCACCAGCCAGACGAACCCGAGTGGCCCGACGGCCGTGACCGGCTCGAACACCCCTGACCACCCCTAGCCGCCCCGGCCAGCCGAACACCCCCGACCAGCCCGGCCAATCCGGCGCCTCCGGCGGACATGCCAATGCCTTCACCCGCCCGGACGAGCGCAACTGCATTTCGGCCCGCACCGCCGACGCCGTGGCCGAGATCTACCGGGGCGCCCACGACGGCGAACACCGGCTGGTTCCAGCTCGGCCCCTGCCGGGCCTCGGAACTGGCCTGGCTGCGCGTGATCGTGCCCCGCAACGCCGTGCTGCAGCGCCAGACCCACAGCGCTCGGCCGATGACATCAGTACCCCGCTGCATCCGGCCCCTGGCCCCGAGACACCGCTGCATCCTGCACGCGACCTGCCGCGCGATGCCAGCCATCCCCGGCAGGAAGGCCCGGCCCTGAGCCGCACGCCCCCGCACACGCCATGGTTCCCCTGCGCAGCCCGGCCGCCGGGGCCGGCCGCAGCCCCGCAGCGACGGCGAGGCCGCCGCCAGCGCCGGCACGGCCATCGACCAGGTGGTGCTGCCGCCCTCGGCCCGCACCGTCAGGCCTCAAATCGTCCAGCGACATCATTCCCGCGCTGGCCTATCCGGGCCGTTTCGATCCCCACTGGAAGCTGGCCAGCTTCCGCTTCACCCGCGAGAACCTCGCAGAAGCTGGCGCCATGCACGCCCTGCTCGATGCCAGCAACCCCGACCTGTCGGCCTTTCGCAAGGCCGGCGGCAAGCTGCTGATGTGGCACGGCCTGTCCGACGAACATCACGCCGATGAATGCCATCGGCTACTGGCGAGGCCGTACGCGACACCCTGCACCCCGAACCCCTGGACGGACAGGACGGCCCCAGCAACACCGATCCCCGGCTGGACGACCTGATGCGCCTCTTCCTGATCCCCGGCATGTACCACTGTGATCGCGGCGAGGGGCTGGGCAGTCTGGACGTGACCACCCCGCTGATGGACTGGGTGGAAGATGGCAAGGCGAGACCCTGGATGCCGCCGCCACCGAGGCCGATGCCGACGCCGGCCGGATACGGCCCATTCACCGCTTTCCGTACCTGACCGTGCTCAGGCCGGGCGGCGATCCGAAGCGTTCCGGGACTGGCAGCGGGGCCGTGCCATCGGCATCGACCCGCAGCTGTACCGGCACTGGGCCGGCGCCGACTTCTTCAGCCCGGCTTCCAGCGCTTCTGCGGCTTCTCCGGGCTGCAGGTTCAGCTGCCGGCCCTGAAGAGGCGCTGAACGAACCGGTCTGGCCGACTTGTCCGATCGGACCGGCCCCGCTATGCTGACTCATCTTCATCATCCCCGCATGAAGGGTCCGCCCGGCTGTCCGGCCACCCGCAGGCACCTGGCCGGTAGAACCCGTACCTCCGTTCCATGTCCAGCCATTCGTCCTCGCCCGTCACCTCCACCCCGCACGGCACGCCCGATGCAGCCCTGCGCCCTGCCCCCGCAGAAAACAGCCTGCGGCTGCGCTGCACTGGAACGCGAGACCTGCCCTTCGTGCACCAGCTCGACAACAACGCCAACGTGATGCGCTACTGGTTCGAAGAGCCCTTCGAAACCTTTGCCGAGCTGTCCGCCCTGTGTGAGCGAACATCCACGACCAGCGCGAGCGCCGCTTCGTGGTCGAATCCTATGGCAAGAGCGTAGGGCTGGTGGAACTGGTGGAAATCGACCACGTGCACCGCCGCGCCGAGTTCCAGATCATCATCGCCCCGACCACCAGGGCCGCGGCATTGCCTCGAAGGCCGCCCGGCTGGCCATGGAATACGGCTTCAGCGTGCTGAATCTCTACAAGATCTACCTGATCGTCGACCGCGACAACCACAAGGCCATGCACATCTGCAGAAGCTCGGCTTTCAGGGTGGAAGGCGAACTGAAGCACGAGTTCTTCATCAACGGCCAGTACCGCGACGTGATCCGCATGTGCCTGTTCCAGCACGAGTTCCTGGCCGCAACCGGCCGGGCGCGATCCTCCGGCCTGGGTGAGGCCGACGGCCCCAGTAGCGCGCGTCATGGATTCATCACGCACCGGCGAGGGGAGTACCCAGCCAGGCGGCTCACATCAGCCAGGAGGCACGCACCAGCCAGGAGGCCCCGGGCATGGCCCGGCCCATCCCCGCTACGACCACCGACCGTCACCCCAGGCACGAGCGCCACAGCGCCACACCCGTCGCACCAGGCCCGCACCACGGCCCGTCCGGCCTCCGGCGCTGGCTGCTGCTGCTCATGGTCAGCTGGGCTGCTGCTGGTCACCGTGGACATCACCATCCTGCTCACGGCCCTGCCGGTGCTCACGCACGACCTGCACGCCAGCACCACCGAGGGGCTGTGGATCGTCAATGCCTACCCGCTCTTTTCCACGGGCCTGCTGCTCGGCGCCGGCACCCTGGGCGACCGCATCGGCCACCGGCGCACCTTTCTGGCAGGGCTGCTGATCTTCGGACTGGCCTCCCTGCTGGCCGCCTTTTCCGGTTCGGTGGGTATGCTGGTCGCGGCACGGATCCTGCAGGCGGTGGGCGCGCCTCGGCCATGCTCCCGGCCACCCTGGCTCTCATCCGTGTGGGCTTCGACGACGAGCGCGAGCGTGCCCTGGCCATTTCCATCTGGGCCGCCCTGTCGCTCGTGGGGCCATCCTGGACCGCTGCTGGGCGGCTGGCTGCTGGCCCACTTCCACTGAGATCGCTCTTCCTGATCAATGTGCCGGTGATTGCCCTCACCTTCGCCGGCAGCTGGTTCGGCCCCGAACACCGCACCCCCGACGCGCCGCCCCCTGGGATCTGCCGTCCTCGGTACTGGCCCCTGTCCGCCCTGTCATCCCTGGTGCTGATCATCAAGACGCTGGCCCATCCACCACTGGATCTGCCGGTAGCTGGCTGCAGCACTGGGCGTGGGCGGAGCGGCAGCGGCCGCCTTCGTGCACCGGCAGCACCGCCTGACACATCCGCTGCTGGATTTTTCGCTGTTTCGCACCGGGCCTTTGCCGCCGGCGTGCTGGGTGCCATATCGGTCACCTTCACCACCGGTGGCGTGCTGCTGGGCGTCTCGCAGCGCTTTCAGTGGGTGGCCGGCTGCAGCCCGCTGGAAAGCAGCCTGCTGGCCTCGGTGCTCTTCGTCGGCACCCTGCCCAGCGCCATCCTCGGTGGTCTGTGGACGCACCCGGCCGGGTCTGCGCACACTGATTGCCGGCGGCCTGGCACTGGCAGCCGTGGGCATGCTGGTGGCCGCACAGGCGCTGCCATGGCATGCAGCCTCCCTGCATGAGACCGTACCCGCCATGGCCTCCGTGACCGCAGACACCATTCATCCCGCCAGCCGGAACGGCCTGGCCTGGCTGGTCGGCGGGCTGCTGCTGGCCGGCTTTGGACTGGGTGCCACCATTTCGGTGGCCTCCACCACCATCGTCAGCGCCCCCCGAACGGGCCGGCATGGCCTCTTCGGTGGAGGAGGTGTCGTACGAGTTCGGCGCCCTGCTCGCCATCGCCGTGCAGGGCAGCCTGCTGTCCGGACTCTACGTTGTCTTCATCGAACTTCCCCCCGGCACCGATCCGGCCGCGGGCACCGACATCGCCACCACGCTGGAATGGGCCGCCCGGGCCGGCCAGGCTGCATCACAGACAACAACCCCGACGGACCTGCAGCAGCCGGCGGCGGGAGCCACCAGCCTGGCGACTGCTCTCGTGCAGGCCGCCCCGTCGCCTTCGACCGCAGCTACACCGTGGTGATGTACGTCAGCGCGCTGTTCCGGCGCTGGGCGCCTTCGTGACCGGGAAGCTGCTGGGCAGTGTGTCTCTCCACCCCGGCCTCCGGTACCGTGAACGTGTGTCAGGCGTGCTTGTTGCGGTTCTTCGCCCCGCCCTGACGGGCCTTGAAGCGGATTGGACTTGCAGATGACATAGATGCGGCCACGACGGCGCACGATCTGGCGAGTCACGCGAACGTTTCTTGGCTTCCTTCAGGACGACAGCACTTGCATGGGGGCACTCTGTTGTGTGGGACGGCCAGCGCCACGGGCAGCCCCTGGCCACCCGACGCGCCATCCGGCCGTTCTGTGTGCCGTTTATGATACTGCATTCTCAATAGCAAATAAACCCGACGTCTTGCAGGGACGATGAACGAGAAAACACGGCGCGCGACCGGCCAGCGTTGTACTTGACTCCTGTCAGAAAACCTATACTATTTCTGACATCACAGGAAGATCATGGCTTCACTTTCCCAGCAGATCTCTCGAACATGCAGCCCGGCAGCCGGAAGGTACCCCGCTGCTGGCCCGCACATTGCTGCATCTGGGCAAGCGCGCAGCCATCGATCAGACCCTTTCACGCCTGCAGCGACGTGGTCAGCTGTTGCGTGTGGCCCGGGGCATCTACGTGCCGCCGGTTCAGACACGCTTTGGCAGTCACGCTCCGGGGGCAGCACGCGTCATCGAAGGTCTCGCCCGGCAACGCGGCGAAACCATCGTGCCGCACGGTGCCGCCGCAGCCAATGCACTGGGCCTGACCCCCAGGTTCCCACCCGCGCCATCTACCTCACCTCCGGCCTGACCGGAAGCTGCAGCTGGGCCGGCAAACCGTCGAACTGCGTCATGCTCCCGCCTGGCAGCTGCTGTTGCCGGGCCAGCCCGCGGGCGAGGCCGTTCGGGCTCTGGCCTGGAACGGCCCCCAGGAAGCCACCGAAGTCTCGAGATACTGCGCAGCCGGCTTCCGCCCTGCCGCACAGAATGCGCTGCCCATGCCCGGGCACAGCTGCCCGTCTGGCTGGCCCAGAAAATCAGCAGCCACCTTGCGGCCGCCTGATCCATCATGTCTGAATCCTTCTTCGGCCTTTCGCCTGAAGACCAGCTGGCCGCACTCGAGCATGCTGCCCATGCCAGTGGTCGCCCTCCCCACCTGCTCGAAAAGGACATCTGGGTCGTATGGGTGCTCCAGCAGCTCTTTCGTACGCCTTTCGGCGACGATCTCGTTTTCAAGGGTGGCGCTTCCCTGTCCAAGGCGTGGCATGTCATCGAACGATTTTCGGAAGACATCGACCTCACATACGATATCCGGGCCATTGCACCCAGACCTGACGGATCATGGGGCCACACCCCTCGCCCGCATCCCCAGTCAGGAAAAGAAGTGGAGCAAAGCCATCCGCACGCGCCTGACCGAATGGGTACAAACCATTGCCATCCCCTTTCTGGCGGCCCGGCTGGCCAGCGCAGCCCCCACGGCCAACCTCCGTCCGGAGCAGGACAGGATCTTCATCGACTATCCCGCCCTGGCCCAGGGAACTGGCTATGTGACGGCATCCGTCATGCTCGAATTCGGTGCACGTTCCACCGGAGAACCAGCAGAACAGCGGCATATCGTCTGCGATACAAAACCCGGTCATTAAAGAAATCTCCGGAAGCTGTCGTACGGGCCATGCGTGCAGAGCGCACCTTCTGGGAAAAGGCAACCGCCATCCATGTGTTCTGCCGGCAGGGCAACTTCGCGGCGGCAAACCGGTTTCCACGTCACTGGCACGACGTGGCCAGGTTTTCGATGAACATGGCTTTGCCGACAAAGCCATCCAGGATCGCGAACTTGCAGAGCCGTGGCGCAGCACAAAGGCATGTTCTTCCGCGAAAAGGATGCACACGGAACACCGATCGACTATCTGGCAGCCATCCAGGGACGACTGCAACTCGTACCGTCTGCCGATGCTCGGACAAGGCTGGCGGCCGATTACGAACGCATGATCGCCGACGGCTCGTTCCTGAACGACGCCGTTTCGTTCGAAGCACCATGGCCCACTGTGCACACACATCGAACGGAAGATCAACCGTCTGTAAAGCCCCCATCGCAGCCACCTGATCCATCAGGCCCGGAACCCTCCCCGTTTTTCACCTGAAGACCCAGGAAGCCCCATCACGGCCTGCTGAAATCCCTGCAGCGCCGCCTCCACCCGGGCGCGGGTGACGCAGCCCTCCAGATGGTCGTTGACCAGACCCATCGACCGCTGAAGGCGAACATCGTGGTGGGCCCCACGAACTTCCAGCCACGCGCCTTCAGCGCCTTTGACAGGCGGACCGACTCCAGGCGAGGTGGTGCGGCTCTGGGGCGTTTCCTGACGCGGCGGCGCAAACTGCCAGATGAAGCGGCCAGCGACCCCGCCTCTTCCACCAGCCGGCAGGCGCAGCCGGCGTTGTGGATGACGGCCTCGATCTTGCCGCGATGGCGCACGATGCCGCTGTCCTGCAGCAGCCTGTCCACATCGGCCGGCCCGAAAAGGGCCACCCGCCGGAAATCGAAGCCGCAAAAAGGCAGCCGGAACGCCTCGCGCTTTGGCCAGGATGGTGCGCCAGCGCAGGCCAGCCTGAAAGCCCTCCAGCGAGATCTTCTCGAACAGGCGCACATCATCGGCCACCGGAAACCCCCATTCATGGTCGTGATAGTGCTGCAGCTGGGCACTGGCGGCACACCAGTCGCAGCGCGGCTGGCCGTCCGGAGCAGCGAACAGGTCTGGCATGGCAAGGCTCCCGATATCGTCATTCCATCCCGCATCTTACCGCGCCATCATGGACGCCTGCCGTTACCTCTGTCCCACAAAGTGATGCCGACGCCCCCGGCCCAAAGCATTACCATCACGGTCCGGTCCCCTCGTTTCCATCCCGCTTCACCGCCCCATGCCCACATCCAGTCCCGACCTCTCCGCCCACACGCCGATGATGCGGCAGTACCTGAGCCTTAAGGCCGAGCATCCGGATGTGCTGCTCTTCTACCGGATGGGCGACTTCTACGAGATGTTCTACGAGGACGCGCAGAAGGCCGCGCAACTGCTGTCGATCACCCTCACCAAACGCGGCACCTCGGCCGGCGAGCCCATTCCCGATGGCCGGGCGTGCCGTGCAGGCGCTGGAACAGTATCTGGCGCGGCTGGTGGCGCTGGGCCCAGTCGGTGGCCATCTGCGAACAGATCGGCGATCCCGGCCACCAGCAAGGGCCCGGTGGAACGCAGGTGATGCGCACCATCACGCCCGGCACCCTCACCGATGCCGGCCTGCTGCCCGAACGCGAAGACCGGCCGCTGGCCGCCGTCGTGTTCACGGAACGCAGCCGCAGCGGGGGAGCCGCCGCCCGCAGCCGCCGGGGAACGGGTCAGGGCAGCACGGAAGCGGGACGTGCGCAGGGGCACAGCAGGCCTGGCCACGCTGGCCACCGTCGTGGCCGCCAGCGGCGCTGCACCCTCACCACCCTGCCCGAGTCCGAGCTGGAAGCCGAGATCGAGCGCATCGCCCCGGGCGAGCTGCTGGTGTCGGAATCGGCGGCCCGCAACAGGGTCGGTACTGCTCGAGCGCATCCGCCTGCATGCGCGCACCGCCCCGGTCATGCCCATTCTCACCCGCCCCCGACTGGCAGTTCGACGTCCCAGCGCGTGCGGCCGTACCCTGTGCGAGGCCCTCGGCATCCAGACCCTGCACGCCACCGAGCTGCAGGACGACGAAGCAGGCCAGGCCGCCATGGGTGCACTGCTGCTCTATCTGGGCCAGAACATCGGCCAGCCGTTCCGGCACCTGCAGCCCATCCAGCGGATACCGCGCGAGGCCACATCATCATCGACCAGGTGGCCCGGCGCAATCTGGAGCTGGTCCGTCCCCTGCAGGAAGAACAGGGCCCCACGCTGCTGTCGCGCATGGACCGCTGCGCCACCTCGGCCGGCAGCCGCCTGCTGCGTGACTGGCTGCTGGCCCCGCTGCAGGACCGCGACGCCGTGCGCAGCCGCCAGGCCCTGGTGGCCCTGCTGCTGCAGAAAGATCTGCAGCATCCCATCAAGCGGCTGCTCGATCAGGCCTCCGACATCGAGCGCATCGTCTCGCGCATCATGCTGGGCAGTGCCCGGCCGCGCGAGCTGGTGGCGCTGCGCGACAGTCTGCCGGTGCTGGGCGCCTGTGTGGCCCAGCTGCAGGCCCCGCTGGGGCAGGACGCCGATACCGAACCGGCCCTGCTGCAGGCGCTGCAGTGGCTGGACGAAGCGGCCCAGGTCGATCCGGCCATTGCCGAACGCCTGGGCGCCACCCTGCTGGACGAACCCGCCTCGATGATCCGCGACGGCGGCGTGATCCGCCCCGGTTTCGATGCCCAGCTCGACGAGCTGCGCGCCATCGACACCGGCTGCGACGCCTTTCCTGGCGGAGATGGAAACCCGCGAACGTGAACGCACCGGCATTCCCACCCTGAAGGTCGGCTACAACAGCGTGCACGGCTTTCTACATCGAGGTGGGCCGCAGCCATGCCGACCACGTGCCCACCGAGTATCGCCGCCGCCAGACGCTCAAGGCCGCCGAACGCTACATCACCCCCGAACTGAAGGCCTTCGAGGACAAGGCGCTGTCGGCGCGCGAACGGGCACTGGCCCGCGAGCGGGTGCTGTACGGGCGCTGCTGGCCGAACTGCGCTCCGCACACGGCCGCCCTGCAGCGGCTGGCCGGCGGACTGGCCCATCTGGATCTGCCAGGCCTTTGCCGAGGTGGCCGGGCCAGGCCGGCTGGAGCCGTCCGGGCCTGCTGGGCGTGCCGTCTGCGCGTGCAGGACGGCCGCCACCCGGTGGTGGAAGACATGGTCGAGCAGTTCATCGCCAACGACTGCGAACTCACGCCCGCAGCGCCGGCTGCTGATCATCACCGGCCCCAACATGGGCGGCAAATCCACCCTACATGCGCCAGGCCGCGCTCATTGCCATTCTGGCCTGGTGCGGCAGCTTCGTACCGGCCCACAGCTGCAGGTGGGGCCCCATCGACCGCATCTTCACCCGCATCGGCGCCTCCGACGACCTGGCCGGCGGGCGTTCCACCTTCATGGTGGAAATGACCGAGGCGGCCGTCATCGTCAATGCCGCCACCGAACGCTCGCTGGTGCTGGTCGACGAGATCGGCCGCGGCACCTCCACCTTCGACGGCCTGTCGCTGGCGCACGCCATCGCCCGGTACCTGCTGGTGCAGCGGCGCTGCCTGACGCTCTTTGCCACCCACTACTTCGAACTCACCCAGCTGGCCAGCCACGAGGATGCCTGCATCAACCTGCACCTGTCGGCCACCGAGCACAACGGACGCATCGTCTTCCTGCACCAGATCCATGCCGGCCCGGCCAGCAAGAGCCACGGCCTGCAGGTGGCCAAAGCTGGCGGGACTGCCGGCCGGCCTGCTGCGCAACGCCCAGTCCGTCCTGCAGAGGCTGGAACAGAACGCGGCCGACCAGGGCCCTCAGCTCGACCTCTTTGCAACGGAAGTCACGCAAGACCATGAAGACGGCACAAACGTAGTCGCAGCCGACAGTTCAGCGTGGGAAAATGGAGACGGTTCTTCCTCATCACCGCACCAGCCGGACGCCGCAGCATGGCAGGTGCTCGACGAGCTGCGTGCGCTCGATCCCGATGCGATCACGCCCCGACAGGCCGCCGACTACCTGCACCGCTGGCGCGAGGCGCTGGGTGCCTCCCATCATGAGCAGCAAACCGATGCAAGCCGTCCCTCCCAGCCAGCCGGTGTCCGCCTCGCGGCGCCGGGCCCCTGCGGACATGACGGCCGCCGTCACAGTCCCTCCCCTGGCCGCCGCCTCGCTGGTGGCCAGTGCCCAGGCCGATGCCCCGCCCCCACCTTCGAGCGAGCGCTGCTCTCCGAGCTGGACGGCCTGCACCGCCAGCACCATCAGGCGCCAGGGTGGCGCCGCACCTGAAGCTCCGGGGGCGCCTCCGCGGGATATCCCGCCGGCCGCGCGTCGCGCACGACGGCTGGGCAGTGGCACCATTCGCTCCGACCACAACGACCGTCCCTTCACCTTCGGCTTCATCTGGTGACACCCCTACAACCGCCTGGACCAGCAGGGGCCTCAAGCGCGTCATGGCCGGGCTGGACGATACCGAGCTGGAGTTCGTGCTGCACGTGGGTGACATCAAGAGCCGGGGCGAGCGCTGCTCCGACATCCTGCTGTCCGACCGGCTGGAGATGCTCGACCGCAGCCAGCACCCCTCGTCTACACCCCTGGCGACAACGAATGGACCGACTGCGGCTGGATCGACCCCGACGATCCCTTCGCCCCCGGGCACGCCCCTGGACCGGCTGCACTGGCTGCGCACGCGTCTATCACCACCCCGAATCGCTGGGGGCGAAGCGCATGCGCGTCGAGCAGCAGCGCCAGATGATCACGCAGCTGTCGGTGAAGGACTCCAACGACCTCAACCAGCCACGCCTGCCCGAGAACATGCGCTGGCGCATCGGCTCGCTGCGGTTCTGCACCATCCACGTGGTGGGCAGCAACAATGCCATGTTCGCCACCCCCGGCCATGCGCGAGGCCTGGGCACTGCGCCAGCAGCCAACGCCATCTGGCTGACCGAAACCGCCGTGCTGGCCAAACGCTACGGCGCGAAGGGGTCTGGTCATTGCCACCCACGCCAACATGGGCTTCGAGGCGGCCCGCAACGACGGCTGGACGGCCACCCGCCAGGCCATCGTGGCCACTGCGCGCCGACTTCGGCGGCCCGGTGGCCTTCCTGCACGGCGACACCCACATCTTCCGCACCGACCGGCTGCTGCGCGTCCCACGGGCTGGAAAACTTCATCCGGGTGGAATGCTTCAGCTCGCCGTTCACCTGGCAGTGGGTCACCATCCGCTGGAACCCCGGAGGCCGCCACCCCATCCGCCCCGATCCCGGAACGCGGCCCCGGCCTTCCGCATCTCACGCACCACGCCTGAGGCGCGGATGCTGGCCCAATGCGTAATACCACCCAGAGGTACGGAAGCTGGCCCGATACGCACCAGCGTGACGCAACGTATCAAACCCGCCTTTCGCTTACGTTCGGTCGGGCACGAACAGACATCGGCGGCACTTCCCGTGGTGCGGGTGCCACTCATCGAGCAACAGGTCACACCCACGGCGCCGGGCCTGATAGGGTCTGTGCCGGATGTGATCCAGCGCTCTGCCCGGGGGCACACGGAGCACTAACCTTGCCCGCACAGCCCCTGTTTTTCGATGCAACCTTGCCGCCCAGTCAGGCAATGCATGAGACCAGATGTACCGGCCTGCATTCTGGCAGGCCCGGCAGCGGTGGGCATGCCATGCCATCCCTCTGCCCTCTGTATCGATTTTTCGGAGAAAAACGAACCATGCGTAAACTGATCTTCGCCGCCCCGCTGCTCGCCCTGGCCCTGGTTGCCTGCGAAAACAGCAGGATCCTGCCGCCGAAGCCGCGCAGAAAGCGCTGGACGACGCCAAGCAGAATGCCTCGCAGGCCGTCGACTCCGCCAAGGAAGCGCGCGGGTAACGCCAAGGACTGCTGCAGCCAGCGGCATGGACTGCCGCCAAGGACAAGGCTGGCGCCGCCATGGATGATGCCAAGGCTGCCGCCGACAAGATGGATGCGCCAAAGGACGCTGCTACCAACGCCAAGGACGCCGCCGGTGAGAAAGTGGACGCCGCCAAGGACGCCGCCGCCAAGGCCGTCGAGGACGCCAAGGCAGCTTCCGGCAAGTGATCTGACGCGGCCATCGCCGGCCAGCACAGGCAGCCGGCGGCCTGTCAACCACGAAAAAACCCCACCTGCTCGACACGGGTGGGCGTTTTTGTGGCCAAGCGCCCTAGAGGTGTTTCCCCTCCAGGCTGGCGCCTCAGCGCAGGTTCTCGTTCAGGATGCGGATGATTTCATCGGCCACGCGGCGGTCTTCCTCGAGCTGGGCTGCTTGCCATCGGCCAGCAGGACTTCCACCGTGGACTGGCTGCCTTCGCCCGGATGTGCAGCTGGTAGTGCTGCCCGCTCAGATCCTTGCGCTCACCCGAGAAGATGCGCGACCAGGTGCCCTGGTTCCTCGTCGCGGCGCTGCGGATCGACATAGACGATGTCGTAGACGCCCCTGCTCGCGGTTGCGGTCTTCGATGAGAAGTCGAGCCGGTCCAGCACCACGCCCACGGCACGCCAGCTGCGGTCGAAATCGTCCTGCAGCTGCAGTTTCGACGGCTGGCCTTCGGCCCCGGTCACGATGCGGGCACGTGCTCCGGATGTCGCCATCGCCCGCGGCGCGCACCGTCCGCGCCCTGCGCCGCTGCATCGGCACTGGCCATCGCGGCTGCACGCCGCCCCGGACGCACCGGCTGCCGCACCCGCGGTACCGGCAGCCCCTGCAGAGCCCCCGGCATTCGCCCCTGCCGGAGCGCCCGACGCAGCCGTGGAGGCCGCACCGCCACGCCGGCCCAGTTCACCGTGCGCGAAGGCGGCATCCAGACGCGTCAGAATGCGCGCAGGTATTCGGCTTCCAGTTCGTTGCGGTTGCTGTCGTTGGGTACCCAGATGGAATCTTCCTTCCGGGCGCCACGCAGCTGCTCTTCCCGGCCGTAGTAGGTCAGGAAGATGTCGGTACCACCCTGCGCGTTGCGCTCCAGGCGGGTGCGGTACTTGTCACGGTCGCCGGTGGCATACAGCGTGCCGGCCTTGCGGGCCAGAATGCCAGCGAATGCCGCTGTTCTCGACCTTCTGGTAACGCTCGGCCCATTCGGTCTCCATCAGGCCCAGCTTCGGCTGGGCCGTTTCGAGGTTGAAGCCCTGCACCGCCCAGAAATCGAGCAGCAGCGGCCAGATCTCCTCGGGCGAGGCCTGAACCGACACCCAGCGGGTCGTCCCCTCGCGGTGAATGCGCGCGTGCGCGACTGGGGCCAGACGCCGGCGCCGGATGCGCCCGCTCATCGCCCTGCGCCTGGTCGCGCTGACGGTTTGAAGTCGGACAGGCTCTGGCTGTCATCGCGAGCGGGCAGCGTGTAACGGCTGTCGGCCTTCGGGGCCACCAGGTCGGGCGGCACATCCAGTGCAGGGCCACTGCGGGCTTCGCGATACTCGACATTGTCGGCGTCGAGCGCGTCGCGCACGGTGGTGCAGCCGGACAGCAGCAGCGAGGGCACCAGCAGGGCCGGCAGGGCGGCCCGCAGCGGGCGATGCAGGAAATCGGACATCAGGCGAGAACTCCGGAGGATTGCAGGGCATCGAGCACGGCCGTCTGGCCACCGTGGTCAGCGGCGCCAGCGGCAACCGCACCACCGGCGACGCGATGCGCCCCTATGCGGGCCAGCGCCCACTTGGTGGGCACCGGGTTGGGCTCCGGAACAGGCGTTCGTGCAGCGGAATGAGCGTACGGTTGATGGCCAGCGCCTTGCCGAAATCACCCGCCAGCGCGGCAGCGCACATGTCGGCCATCTGGCGCGGGGTCACGTTGGCCGTGACCGAGATGACACCGTGTGCCCCCATGGCCATCAGGGCCAGGGCGGAATCGTCGTTGCCGCTGCAGACGGCAAAGCCTTTCCCGGCAGCCGGGCCAGCAGCGATGCGCCCCGGCCCACGTCGCCCGTGGCGTCCTTGATGCCGATGATGTTCGGGTTGGCCGCCAGGCGCAGCACCCGTGTCGTTGGAGATATCGGCCACCGTGCGGCCCGGCACGTTGTACAGGGATGACGGGCGGCCCGCCCTCCTGGGCCCACGGTGGTGAAATGCCGGAACATGCCCTCCTGCGAGGGCTTGTTGTAATAGGGCGCCACCCTGCAGCGAGGCATCCACCCCCACCTCGAAGGCGTGACGGGTGAGTTCGATGGCCTCGCGCGTGGAGTTGGCCCCGGTACCGGCAATGACCGGCACGCGGCCCCGGCAGTGCTCGGCCGCCACGCGGATGAGCTGCGTGCTCCTCCACGCTGACGGTAGGGCGACTCGCCCGTGGTGCCCTGACCACGATGGCACTGGTGCCCGATCTCGATGTGCCAGTCGAGCAGATTGCGGTATGCGTCGAAGTCGAGCGTGCCATCCGCCTTCACCGGCGAAACGACCGCGACCAGACTGCCTTTTGATCATCATGATGGCATCTCCCGATGGTGGGGTGAAGACAAAGCAGAAAGCGAAAAAGCGCCCCGGCACACCGCGGCGCCGCGTCACGGCACCGGACGGTGCAGGACGGCAGCAGCCCAGGGCGGAACGCCAAGAAAACCGTGCCGCCCATTCTAGCGCAGCGACCGGCCGGCGTCGGGCGCATTGTGAAGATTGCCATCAGGGCGTGCTGCGGGCTCATTCGTCCATGACGCACGCGTCAGCGCAGCCGCTGCGCGGCCGGGTGCTGCGCCAGGCCACCATGCGCTGGATGACGGCCGGGCGCGGCGCCTCCAGCATCCCCTGTTCGAATGCACAGACACGCAAGGCCGCCCGTCGGGCCGCGGCAAATCATCGTCGGCCGCCAGCAGGTGCCCGGACGCGACGGCCTACCATAGCGCCCGTGACCCTGCGCGAAGGTTTCGTAGATCAGGCAGCCGCCATCGGCCCAGCCGCGCCAGGAGCAGATCCAGCCTCGGACGGAACAGATACCGGGTAATGACGATGACCGCAAGCGCTCCGCGCCCCACTCCCACGCACCGGCTTCCAGATCGGTCGTGCGTGCCTCGACGCCGGGCAGCTGGTTCAGCGCAGACGAGGCCGGATCGGTCCACCGCCAGCACCGCATATCCGCGTTCGCTGGCCAGCCGGGCATGCCGCCCCGGCCACAGGCAAAGTCCAGCAGCCTGCCCCGCCCGGCCATGGCCGCCACTTCCGGCAGCCAGCGCGCCACCCACGGTGAGGGTCGTCCGCATCCGGCCAGCACCGGCCATCGCCCCGTGCGCACCATCCGCTGCCGGGCTGCAGCCTACATCCATCCGTTCAGCTTCTTCGTTCATGACTGTACTTCCGCACGCGCCGGTCACGGCCGGGGCCGGCACCTCCCCGATCATGGCGTCCGCCGTCCTGCCCCCGTCTCACGAGGTGTTCTGACGTGGCCACCTCTGCCCTGCCGCGATTCTGTGCAAACCTGCGCACCCTGCGCGGCGTCTGCTGCTGTTCGTGCTGCCCAGCGCGGTGGCCGTGCCTCATCGTGCTGGGCGGGCGGCTCTATCCGGAATGGATGTCAGGCTGTCTCTTCTCCATGGCGCCGGTTGCCCTGTTTGCCCTGACCCTGTTTGCCTACGCCCTGCTCAACGCACTCCGAGGATCTGCGCGAGCAGAAGCGCATCAACCGCCAGCTGGCCGAACTGCAGGCCCAGTACGGCCTGGCCGAGGGGCTGCGCACATCGGCTCCTGGGTGTGGGACCAGAAGGCCCGCCGCATTCACATGAGTGATGGCGCCTCGGACGTGTTCGGACTGGAAAAGGCCCACGGCCCCGTCTCGCAGCAGGCCTTCTTCATCTGCGTGCACCCGAGGACCAGAAGCGCTTTCAGGAACAGCACCGTCATGCGCTGGCCAGGCACGAGCGCATCGACCTGAATTCCGCTACGTGAAGGACGGCAGCAATGTCGTCTGGGTGCGCTGGGTAGGCACGCCCGACGTGGACGGACACGGCGAGCGTGGTGCGGCTGGCCGGCGTGGCGCAGGAGCATCAGCGAGCGCAAGCACAGCGAGGACCAGCTGGCCTCGGAGACACAGCAAATACCACGCACTGACCGAGCTGAGCGCCGACTGGGACTGGGGAGCTGGGCCCGGATTTCGCATCCGCAAGATCTCCAGCGCAGATCCTGCCGAACTGGAGGACTGGGCACGCGACATGCGCGGCCACGGTTTCTGGGACCTGACCACCATCGACCTCCCCTGGGCTGGCGGGATGCAGCTGGCCCAGCAGCTGGCCAACGATGCCCGCGAGGGCCGCCGCCAGCGCGAAGGCACGGCCCGACCCGCAGCAAAAGGGTGTCGCCGAAGAACCCGCGCAGATCCGGCCCGAACACCTGCAGCGGGCACGCCAGACCCTGCTGCAGGATCCCAGCCGGCTGGCGCTGGCTGCAGGAAACCCTGATGCAGGGCAGGCGCATCCGCGACTTCGAATTCGGCGTGCTGACCGAGAGCAGCAAGCTCTTCACCCCTGTCGCTGTCGGGTCAGCCGATATTCGATGAAGTCAAGTCGAACAGGATGGCCGGACCCTCACCGAGAAACGGCTGGTCGGCTACCGCGGCGTGGGCCGTGACGTGACCCGCAGGCCCACCAGAACCTGCTGCTGCGGCTGGAATCCGACATCGTCAAGCTCATCGGACAACCGCGGCCAGGATGAAGCGGTGGTGCTCAGGGGTGATCCGCCTCGTCTGCGAAACCCTCAACTGGGTGGGCGGCATTCACATCCGCCCCGCCAGCGAGGCTCGCGGGTGTGCATCCGGAAAAATGGGGCATGCCGCCGGTGCAGCCCATGTCCGAGGGCTGGGCGACGAGGACCGTCCTGCTGAGCAACTCGCCCGAGGCCGTGGTGCTCGCCCAGGGGAACGAACTGTGGATGCGCAGCCTCACGGCCAGCGTGGCGGAATTCTCTTCGCGCTACCAGATGGAAAAGCTGGGCCTGAAGCCGCCCTGCTCGCCCCATCAGGATGGCTCGGACGCCAAAACCGCTCTCGGCCCTGCTGTTCTTCTCACGCCCAGACCTTCGAGGGCAACACCCTGGTTCGTGAGCTGGCCCGTGCTGTCGCGCCTGCTGTCGCAGTACATCCAGCGCGAACGGCTGGAAGCCAGCTGCGCCGTGCCTCGACAGACGACGCCTGACCAGCCTGCCCAACCGCGAGTATCTCTCCGAAAAACTCGATGCACGCCTGGCCAACAAAACGCCGATGCCGTGCTCTACATCGACCCGGACCGCTAGCAAGGCCATCAACGACACCCTCGGCCACCAGGCCGGTGACCAGAAATGCTGGTGGGTGTCGCGCCGCTTCCGCGACACCATCGGCCCCGGCAACATCGCCAGCCGGGTGGGCGGTGACGAGTCATTCTGCTGCTGGACAGCCAGACCGACCCGAAAAAGTGGAAATGATCGCCCGCAAGGTGCTGGCGGCGGTGGAACGCCCTTCATCCTGCGGGCGCGCCCAGTTCCTGTCGGCCAGCATCGGCGTGGCGCTTTCACCGCAGCACGGCAACGACGCCGCCACGCGCTGATCAAGTGCGCCGACGCCGCCATGTACACGGTGAAATCCGAAGCCCGCAACGACGTGCGTTTCCAGCGCCAACCTGAAATCGGCGCGCGTCGCGCAGGTGCAGCTGAGCAGCGAATTTCCGTCGGCCATCGAGCGGGCGAGGTGGAGCTGCACTACCAGCCGGTGATTTCCAGCTTCGACCTGCGGGTGGTGGGCATGGAAGGGCTGATCCGCTGGCGCCACCCCACGCAGGGCCTGCTGCTGCCCGACCAGTTCCTGCCCGCGGCCGAGCAGAGCAACGTGATAAAGCAGCTGGCCATCTGGACCATTCGCCGCGCCCTGCAGGACCGCCAGCAGCTGGACGTGCAACGCTACGGCAACCTGGTGGTGTCGGTGAACATCTCCCCCAACCAGATCAACGAAGAAGGTTTTCTGGCGCAACTCAAGGGCATGCTGGAAGAATTCCGCATCCGGCCCGAACTGCTGCGCCTGGAGCTGACCGAAAACACGCTGATCGAGGCATCGAGCCGCACCATCGCTCCAGATGACCAGTGCTGCTAAAACTGGGCATGCAGGTGATGATCGACAATTTCGGCACCAGCTATGCCTCCCTCTCTACCTGCGCAACCTGCCGGTCAGTGGCCTGAAGATCGACCAGGGCTTCATCCGTGGCCTGCCGGACGACAGGGGCAACTCCGCCATCATGCAGGCCATCATGACCCTGGCCGAAAAACTCAGGCTGCAGGTGATTGCCGAAGGCGTGAAACCGCCCAGAAATGCAGGCCCTGCGCGAACTGGGCTGCCGGATGATGCAGGGGCACTTCATCAGCGCCGCCATTCCCGCCGCAGAAGGTGGCGGATTATCTGAGAAGCGGGAGCTGACGGGGGTGGTGTAGCGTCCCCGGCGAGTGCCTTCTCCTCCTTTTACTCATCATTCAAGGCCGTCAGCGCATCCCGTACGGCCTGATGCATCTCATCAGCCACCGGCTCCGAGATACGGCTGCTGCTCGGCCGCATGTTTCGGGTGCCGCCTTCAGGGCGGCAATGACCGCGCCGCATGCCTTCGGATCCCTGGATCAAGGCTCTGCAGCGAGTGGCGCACCCTCACCCTGCTGCAGCTTGAAATAGAACAGCCATCCTTTTCGCGGTACTGCTTGAGAATGGGCTTGCGCACCGGTTTCCGGACGGCTTCGGCATTCCCGCACGCAGAGGCATCTCCTGCCGTCGCGCCGCCGATGGTTTTGCGAGCCGGCGTGCCGCCCGTCGCCGGTGAAGCCGTTGCAGCATCGCCCGGTTCCTGCACCACCCACCACCGGCACCGCCCCACCAGCGAACGGATGCTCACCGCGTGACGCACCGCATCCAGCAGCCGGCGCGCTTCCACCCTCGCCTTCTCCGCACCACGCAGCAGTGTTTTTCGATGCCGGCCGGATCGGCCACGCAGCGCCTCGTACCTTTCGCGCATGGGCGTGACGCACCGTCGAGCAGCTCGAACAGCTGCTGCCCGCATCGCCCCAGCCAATGCCCTCCTCGAGGCACGCGCAAAGGCGGCGTCTGCTCGGCGTGGCAAAGGCGGCGTACAGCGTGAACAGCGCGAACCTTCCGTGTCCTTCGGTTCGCCCGGCTGGCGCGAATCCGTCACGATGCCGGCAATGAGTTTCTGCAGCTGCGCACGCGGAATGAAGAGCGGGATGGTGTTGTTAGCTCTTGCTCATCTTGCGGCCATCCAGCCCCGGCAGCGTGCCCAGGCTCGTCCACCCTGCACCTGCGGCAGCTCAGCGTCTCGCCATACAGATGGTTGAAGCGCTGCGCCACGTCACGGGCGATTTCCAGATGCTGGATCTGGTCGGCCCCACCGGCACCCAGTTGGCACTGAAGGCCAGAATGTCGGCCGCCATCAGCACCGGATACATATACAGGCCCGCCGTCACGTCGGCATCAGGTCCAGACCGGCCTCGCGGTTCCTGTCGTTGGCCGCCTTGTAGGCGTGCGCGCGGTTGAGCAGCCCCTTGGCCGTCACGCAGGTCAGGTACCAGCACAGCTGGGAGATTTCGGGAATATCGGACTGCCGGTAAAGGTCACCCGCTCCGGGTCCAGCCCTGCCGCCAGCCAGCAGGCAGCGATTTCCGTGTCGAGCGCTGGATGCGGTCAGGGTTCGGACACTTGATCGAGCCCAGCAGATTGGCCAGGAAGAAAAAGCTGTCCACGCCCTGGATCCCGGCTGGCCTCGATGGTTGGCCGGATGGCGCCGGCATGCTGCCCAGATGGGGACTGCCGGTGGTGGTGATGCCGGTGAGGACGCGAGGCAGGGAGGAGCTTGGTGGATGACATGGTGGAGGATGGGCTGCCGCGCGTGCGCATGAGATGGACAGGAAACGCCTGATTCTAGACCCTGCGTCTCAGCGCAGCATCGCCTCCACCGGCCCCAGCCCCACCCGCTGGATGACGGCTCGTCCCCGGTCACGTCGATGACACTGGTGGCCTCCCAGCGAACCCGCCCCGCCATCGACCAGCGAGATCGATGCGCTTGCCGATGCGATCCTCGATGTCGTCCGGCTCGGACAGCGGGTTCTCTGTCACCCGGCAGGATCAGCGACGCACACAGCAGCGGTGCAGCTCAGCCAGCAGCGCCGGCACGATGGGCGCATCCGGCACCCCAGAGCCCAGCGTCTTGCGTGACGGATGCATCCGCCGGCGGGTACCTCACGCGTGGCCGGCAGAATGAACGTGTAGCGGCGTCCACTCCTTCAGAAAGCGAAAACTGGCGGTTGTCCACCTGCGCGTGCTGGGAGAGTTCCGACGGGTCACGACACATCGGCGTCAGCAGGTGTTTGTCGTCGATGCTGCGCACCTGCCGCAGCCGCTCGACCGCCTGCCTGTCTTCCAGATGACAGGCCAGCACATAGCTGGCGTCGGTGGGCAGCGCCACCCGGGCGCCGGTCTGGAACTGGGCCGCCACCTGGCCGATCAGGCGCAGCTGCGGGGTTGACGGGGTGATTTCGTTGATGCGTTTCATGGAATGACCTCCTGATAGGGCGACGATGTGCAACAGTTCATCGACACGCGCGAAAGGATGAAACGAGGGGATCTCTGCACAGCGTTTACGGCCTTGCACCCGGCCAGTGGGCCGTCTCACACGGGTACCAGCCCCGGCGGCAAGTGGTGGTGCCAACCCCACGTCGAAGCGGCTCTCGAGCGGGTCGTGAAAGTCGGGAAACGCGCGATGCGAATGCCCAGCCGCTTCGCCCAGCGCGCAAAGCGGGCAGTTCCTCCGGGCCCATGCCCGCCGCCATCACCTCGATGGCCTCGCGGCGGCCACGAAGTCTTCGGCCAGCGCCCAGAGACGGGTTTCGTCCAGCCGCTGGTAACGGCAGATGCGCCAGCACCGCCGTGCTGCGCCTGAATCCAGCCCACGGCATCGCCAGCGCCCAGCGCTGCGGCGCACAGCGGGCTTGCCCTCCACCAGCCGAGTGGTCGAACACCCGCTGGCTGCCGCAGATGCCCTGCGCCACCAGATAGGCGGCCGAAGTGACTGCGGGCGATAGGGCCAGGTTGGCCATCGAGCAGCGCCCTTCATAGGCACCGGACACCATGCCTTTCCGCCCGGCCGCGATCTCGCGCGCGCGCATGCTGCGGCCATCGCGGTTGGCTGCCAGACCCGCCTGCAGCGCAGTTGGCCGGATCGATGCGCAGGCCGACGATGGCGAGGTAGTGGGCCGCCGCAGGTGATGGAATTTTCGCCAGCGAATGAGGACCAGCCGCCTGGATGGCATTGCGCTCGCAGGCGCCCCGCCTGGCTCTGCCGCCGCGGGAAGATCATCTGGTGCAGTGCGAAGATCATCATTCCCTGCGCGTGCATGAAGACTGGAGGTCAAACTCCCCGCAGCCTGGAGCGCCTCGGCAGCCCGTCAGAATGTCGCGATCGGTCAGCGCCAGCACTCGACCCCATTGGCCCGGGCGCGCACCAGCGCCGTCGGCGTCAGCGATGCCGTCGAACGGGTGGAGTGGGCATGGAGATCGATGTTCGGTATGTTTCAGTGCAGTTCTGACGTGGAACAGGATCGGCTAACAAAACGTGCCATCGGCAGGCGCCCCTACCCAGCATTTGACCGTTTTTGTTGGCTGCTCCGGGTCCATGACACACGCTACGCCGGACGTGGCGCGAAGGCAGCGTCACCCGCACGAAATCTTCGGTGGCTTCAATTTCGGCGTCACGACCGCTCCACTGGCGTGTCAACGGTACGATCTTGCGCCGCACGCCCATCCCGCGCATGTCCACGAAGCGGTAGTCACGCATGATCTCTGTGATAATCGGATTGCGGAGAGCGCTGGCCAGGCAGCATCTTTTCCAGCGTCATCGAATTGGTCAGTGCACCGGGCTGGTGATGGTGATGCGGTCCACATAGTTGACGATCTCCACCTCGGTGCGCTGTCCAGTCGCGATGGATCAGGGCATTCAGGATGGCCTGCGCAGTGCGTCCTCGCATAGAACGCCACTGATTCCTTCGCGTGCCGTCCGTAAGGAAATTGTTGTCGCGCGGGAAATGAAGGGTTTCATCGGTCGAGCACCCTGTCCCACCAGACCGTGCTCGCAGGCGTGCCCTGCGGCTCACTGGGCAGAGCGGCACCAGCGGACCATCGATTTCGGTGTCGTCCTGCGCCTGATAGTCCATGTCGGGACCTGCAAAGGACATCCAGCGTATGCCTGCCTGACGCAGACTGTGGCGCGGCCAGCGCCCGAACAGAACGAGACCTGCAATGGTGCAGACAGGTGCACTGCCATCCTGTGCCACCATCAGTCCGAGCCCCGTGAGGCGCTCCAGCCAGCCGGCTTCGCTGTCCGGCGGCGCATCGTCACCGGCATAGTTGACCAGATAATCCGACAGGCGCGCCTGATCGAGGCTGGGAAGTCGTGTCGGACACTGGCAGCAGCTCGCGCGTAGCGGGCCTCCGCGCCGAAGAGCCGTGCCTGCTGTTCGCGAGTGGCCCAGCGGAAGTACTGCCACCCGTATATAAATATCTTCCCGGCCGTTATGGCGAAGGACGTAGGGTTTGGAAGTACCCTGCGTCACGGATACGATGGCCACACGCCTGCCATCCGGCATGGCCACCTCTTCATAGAAGGGCAGGATGAGCGGATGCACATGCATGCTGAACACCGTGTCCATCACCCAGTGCTCAGATCCGGGCGCTGGGATGCCCGCTGATGGTACCGTCGTCTTCAACCCCATAGCACCGGCCGCCCTGGAATTGGCAGTGCCACGATTTCCCGGGCAAGCTGCTCGGACGCAGGTCATCGCGTTTGAACTCGACGGCGGAATTCTTGCCGGCATTGGCGACCAGTTCGAAATGTCTTCAGAGCGCATAAGGTAACGTCAGAACGGGAATGGCCCGAGATGTCGTCAGGCTCTTCACGACTGAAATAAATCTGCCGGCAGCCTTCCGCGAAACTTCTGGAACGCCTCATCATCGCTTCGATGCCCTCCCGTTTGCGAACGGCCAGCTCGCGAGAGCCATCACCACGATGTCGATACGTCGCCTTCGCGCAGCTGCGAAGCTCCACGCCCGCCGCAGGCAGACCGAACAGCCAGACTGCTTGCACCACTTGTTACCAACCTGCATGAAGCCTCCGGGGATACGCATGTTGACTGTATATCCTATGTCAACTCGGAACAACAATCCAGCGCGGGACATCCCCATGCGTGGGCAACACAGTGGGCACGCCCCTTCATTCAACCCGCCGCGACCACCAGCCCCCGTCTGGCGCGGGAAGAGGCCTCAGCAGCATGCAGCGGTTGGACAGACAGGGCGTTCTGCTCACGCCAGCCAACGAGCCCGACGACGAGATACTGAAGTCCTGCCTGTCATCGACCAGAATCAGCAGGTCGAACTCCAGCCCCTTGAGACGGCTGCTCATGCGACAGACGCGAATACCGGGTGATCGTCGCTGTTGGATGTGACTCGACCGCAGGTACAGATTCGCTACGCCTCGCCCGGTCAAGCGCCTTGTGCACGGTCAGGGCTGGCGTGCAATCACACAGACACGTCGCTGAAACGAACGCTCCCATTCAACCGAACTCAGCGAGCCCGTCATGGCGACCTGGTGCTGGCGCAGGATCTGCTGGATGCAGAAGACATCCTCCTCCGGTGACGGCGAATCGATGACCAGGGAAGCGGCGCAACCGACCGGTAGCCCAGCAGGCTGTCGTCCAGCAGTCTTCCTCGATCCGGAAACAGCCAGGGCGCGAGATCTGCCCCTGGCGGTAGTCGACCCTCAGCACATGGCTGCGTCCGCGTGCGTCGATGTCTTCACCGCCCAGCACGGCGGAGGTCTCGTAAACGCTCTGATGCAGATCACCGGCGATGAACAGGTTCCTGCTGTTCTGCAGCAGGATGCGGCGGATGGGTTGCCACCCGATACTGTCGATGTCCTGCGCCTCGATCGACCACCACGGCGCGAAAGGCCCCATGGACATCCTGCGACGGGATTGCCCGCTCGCCCTCATCCCGCCCTGGAAATTCACTGCTGGACGCTGACGTAGCCGAATTTTTCCGAATTCGGCAGCACAGCAGCCAGATGCGGCGCGTGTCCGCAGCCTGGGCGTCGTTGAGCTGATGATGAACAGGACAGGCCTGCCGGGCAGCGCCATGATGTCGTGCCAGCCAGCGGGCACGGTGCAGCAGTAACCACTGTCTTGCCCACCCCCGGCCCACCAAGGACCCTGACCGGGCCGTTCCGGTTGCCTACGACCAGCCGGCGCTGCGCAGGATGCAGCATGATGCGCCAGGGTGCCTGCGATGCCCCCAGCAGCCTGTCGAGCACGGTGTCCGCCGTGACAACCACGAAATCCCGCCGAAAGCCCTTCGCGCATGACGGCGGCATCGAAATCGTCGATATCGACCGGTGGTACCGCCGTCGGTGCCGGCATATCATGAAAACCATCTGCAGAGGAGTCACCATCCGGACCCGTGGCATCCCCTGGTGCGACACCGCGTTGCATGTCCGGCTGCATCATCTGCCGCAGCACCTGCGGTCTCGCTCCCGCATCTCATCTGCAGCGGCACCGGCCTCCGGAGCCAGGATATCGCGTCCATACAGCGCGATGTACATGTCCGCAGTGAACAGCCGGCGGCAACCATGCACAGTGCCTCGAACGCCTCGCTGGGGGCAAAGCCTCTCGATGCCATCGAGATCACTGCCGGTACAGATCGCCCGTGCCTCCCGGATGAGCATCGGGCACCGCAGTGCCCGGACCTGCCGGTCGGAAAGCCGGCCAAGGGACCGGAGGTGGCCGCAACGCATTCGGGGATCATGCGCCCGCCTGGGCTACAGAACCTGATGCCTCCCGCAGCACGGGCACCATCGATACCGCGTCAGCCCTCATCTTCGTCTTCACGTCATCGTAAGGGGCAGTGGCATAGACGACCGTAGATCAGGCCGTCGGTCGCGCCGTGACATTCCAGTCAGATGACCCAACCATCCTCATCGCGCAGTTCCCAGACCTGGATGCTGCCCGAGATCGGATGCATGCCGACACACGGTGAGACCATGCCATGTCGGCGAGGTCATACTCCCCCACCCAGGCAGATGAAAAATACGGCCCCTGACGGGCCTGAGCACGACCGCGGCAAGTGTCTCGTCGATGCGAACCCCGCCAGAACGTCTCCTGGGCGGCCCGGCGGGGCGCTCGTACCGAAAAGCCGGCGACAGCGGGTCGTGCCGGAAGCGGCCAATGAATTCACGCAGATTTCTCTGTGATACGGCTTCATCCGGCCGTATACCTCCAGAACGGCGCGTGAATGACCATCTGGGGCTAGCGCTCCGCCGGCAGGACGACACCCTCGGCGGAAAACCCCAGGCTTGCGGCAAAACACCCGCGCCATGCAGTCCCACGCGTCTCCATCCGGGCACTGTCGATTCCGACATGACGCACATCCGAGCGCGTCACGACGAAGGCCGTCCGCGCAGATTCGCCCGAGACTGGTCCGGATCGCCGTCATCAGGCCAGCCACCGTCACCTGGCCGGGCGTGGCACAACGGAAGGCCGGCCCCGGAAGATCGATCCTCCGGTAACCCGGCAGCCAGCTGCTGCAGATTGCGTACCCGGAATACCGTCCCCACCCGGAGCAGGCATTGCAGGTCCGATGGGGTGACGTCACGCAGCGGCATGCCCCGGGGAGCCATGCAGGCATGGGCTGCCAGTCCCAGCAGGCTGCCGAGCCACAGCCCGATGAAGCGGGACTGCTCCGCCCGGGGCAAACCACATCTGCGCAGCTGGCCATCCAGATGCTGGTGCAGAACATGCAGCACATGCTGCAGCAGGACATGTCTGCTGCCTATCGAGCGCATTTCCTGCAACAGTGCCTGAAAGGCCGAATGCCCGGCAAGTGCCTGCCCCAGCTGGCAACGCAGGGCGGGACGCGCCACAGGCATGTCCAGCCCGGTCTGTTCACCCGTGAGGGCACCCGGCTCAAGCCCCCATCTCTCCTCCCAGGTATCAGGGGTGCCCCCCAGCCAGAGCGGCACCTGGGCCGCCAGCCACTCCGCCGCGCTGGTGTAACTGCCCGGATCGAGCAGTGCCATGTCCTCGACCAACGGTGTGTGCCAGCACTGCTCGGGAACGCAGGACACCTCGTCGTGAACCGACAGCGCCAGCCAGGGACCGCATAAGAAGCTGCCCTGCCCGTCGCCTGAAGGACCGAAGGGTGCATCGGCTGCCGGCTCGCCGGGCGACGGCGTATCCGCCGCAGCCCGCTCAGGCGCTGCCCCATCAGGCGCCACCCCGCCGAATGCCGGCGCCTGGCGGGGGATTTCAAGGCCGCAGCGCACTCGGGAAAAGGCGACCTGAAGATATTTGCTGGCTGCCTTGGCCTCTCACGGACGGCAACCAGGGGGATGCAGGGCGAAATCGCTCCCGTGCGAAAATGTCGCGATCGCTGCAGCACCGCCAGATACCGCTTGGCACGGGTGGCCGCCACCAGCAGCAGGCAGCAGTTCGGCCTGTTCGAAATCTTCGGTCACGCCAGCATCCTCCTCCCTGCTGAACGCGGCCGCTGACGTGATGCGCGTAACCGGCCACGATGAACAGATCATGGTCGTCCCTGACACGACAATACCCAAGCGACGAGACCCATATCCTGTACGACATCGACCGTAGCTCACTGCAGCCGGAACACCTCCTCCGGCGTGTTGGCGGTGAGCACCGCCAGCGTCAGCGCGCAAGCTGCCCTGGCTGCCTGCTTCCACCGGTCAGCACAGCCGCCAGGCGCGAAAGCTGGCGGTCAGCAGGCTGATCAGGGTCTGCCGCGCATTCTGGCGGCCCTCCTCGCGACCCTCGGCACAGCCTTCCTCACGGCCCTCTTCGCAGCCGATCCGGCGGCCACGGCGTTCGCCTCGACGTTCACCCTCGACGTTCGCTCTTGCGCTCCAGCTCTTCCCGTACGCTCATCATGTGTGCGTCCTCCTGTGCATAGATCTCTTTTGTACCGGCGCTCTTCTTCCGCGTCAAGCTGTGCATAGGCGCGGATGAACTCTCGAAATTCAATACGTTGTCGATCGTCCTTCTCCAGCCGGATCAGGGTTGCGGATGGCCCTGCCGACGATGTCGACCCCTGTCCAGCCTTGCCGGACGCGGTAGAGTCAGCAGCACCCTGCTCGACCACGTTGTCACGTATCGATGTGGTCGATGGCCTGCCAGTCGGCAAGACCACCGACACATAGCGGAACCACTGAACCGGTCGTCATCCACCATCATATCGAGCTGCTCCGGAATGTCGCGGCCACGGTGCGGAATACCGTGACCGGCACAATCGCATCGGTCTTGCAGAGTTCCGACAGCAGCAGATAGCGTAGATGGCCATCTTCTGAGACGCAAAGCGCTGGGCACGGTCTGCTGCTCGATCGCATGATGATCGCCTTGCGCCGTCCGTCGGGCAGCGAGTCTCCAGGGCACGTCAAGTTCATGGAAGCGCTCGCCCAGCCGGGTCTTGCCGGCAGCTCCTGCCGAATGGGCGTGATGACGGCGCTTTCGTCCAGCAGGGCGCCACGCTTCGGGTCGAGCAGCCGGATGGCCTCGCGGGGTACTGGATGATGAGACTCTTGAAATACTGGTCGTGACTGTGGCGCTGCCTGCGCTCCGGGCGGGATTTTGCTTTCGGCCTTTGCGCGCGGTGGCGGCGAAGACGCGCACGGGCCTTGGGGTCGTCGCTGTCGGTCATGATGCATGCCTGTGGGGTTGAGAGGAAACGACCGGACATTTGCAGCAGGGACAGCGATGCGCGGCAGGGAAACCATCACGCCGATGACCGGATGGGCCCAGGTAGTGACTGGGCAAAATGGGCCGTTCAAATCTGGAAGGGCTACGGGAGACCACCGACACACGCCTCCCTAGGATTCCTATACCCAACATATACGTTACATGTAAACAACATAAAAATGCTTATATATACACTTATATTGATGATATGGCTGTTATTCACACGTTCTACCACTGCGAACCGGGCCATGATGACCACTTGCCAGCGGAGGGCAGCAGGCGCTGCCCGGCGCAGATGAAAACACTCCGCAACACACCCATTTCGATTCACTAAATGAATACGAAAATCTACAAAACCTCCCAAACCCATGATGTTGTCTCACAAGCCATTGGGACTGGCAATCTGATAGCTTCTGACAGCCTGTGGAGGAGGAGAATTGGTGATTCAGAGGCAGGGAAAAGCCGTTTCCAACAGCTAACTGCCCTGTCGTGAGCACCCAGACCCCAAAAGCGCCGTTACCCCACCTCCCCAGCAAACGCACCGCAGGCAACAGCGAAGGCAACTCCGGATACGAGAGAGAAAACCTGCGAGCGCCCCTTTTGCAGCCCGCGAGTTCAACCGGGAGGACACCTCACACACAGACCGCGGAAACCAGGCGCAAACCCGACCGCTGCAGAGCAAAACAACAAGGGTTCAGAGACAACAGCAACAGAGGACCCAGACAAGAACGGCACAACCACACAGCCAGAACAGCAAGTACTGCTACGCGATGGCCAGCTGAGCGGCCAGGCGATCATGACCATGCTGGAATCCAAGGCACCTGTCTATACGATATGGGTTCCGCAGCGCATGCCTATCTTTCGTCCGCGACCGAACCAGATGTTTGCAGTCAGCGCCCGCAGTGGTGAAATCCTTCCCTATCCTGAATATGAAAAATATCCGGGGATCATGGCATACTCAGCGATCACCCCGGACAACTATGTACAGATCAGTCCAAGCGGCGTCTATCACGGGACCAGTTCGCGCTACCAGCCTGCCAAGGGTGACTTCGAGCTAAACGTGAGCACCCAAGTGACCAATGTCTTTTGTATCAGCTGCAATTCGACCCAGCTCTTCATCAATATGACCATGACGGTGAAGGGACACGCAGGAGAGAATGACTTCACCCTCGATGAAGAGATGAAAATCAAGACGAGCCGTGGCTGGCCGATGGAAGACAGAGTCAGATAAATGGAACACGTACAACCGGGAGTTCACCCTGGTATCCACGCAGGCACAGACCTTTTCCCGAACAGCCTATTTTCCTGCCAACCTGCCCATTCAGACATGGCGTGCCGGCGCGGGGACTGCAAAACTCTTCTGGCGCCCAGGTCCCAACACGCGTGACGTAGACCTGTGCTGGGACATCATGAGCGACTTCAATGTAAACCGGTTGACCTGCACCACCTGGACGTTGCAGGAAGACTGGAAATACGGCCTACGGTTCAGCGGAGGCGGCATGTACATGGAAGATGACCGCAGCGCCCTGTACAACGGAGACTGGCAACACCTATATCAGGTCGACCCAACGGTATCCGACTTGCTACGGTTAACGCAAGATCCGGTTCCATTCGATGCCCCTGCCCCGCCGAGTAGAGGTCATAAGCGAATGAAGTCCGGACGGACCAGTTTGGCACGGACCTCGTTCCACATCGGCCCACCCTACGAACGACAATACCCTCAGCGACTGGCCGTTACAAAATCGACTGGGGTGTAGCTCGCTCGAATGCTGCAATGCGGCAATTCATAGCGTGCCCTTGAAAAAATACACGGGACCAACGCCACCCGCAGCATCTGCCAGTTCATTGCGACGGACTGAGGACCAGAAAGCCTGCCGCGTGCAATGATACATCAAAGAGCAAAAACCGGTCCGGCAAGGCGATATAGTCCAGCGAGTGGCGAGCTGCCACCCACTCGCCAAACGGTAGCTTCAGAGTGTCAACGCACCTCCTGCCGCCGCAGCGCTTCGATCAGATCCCCGCGCCGGAAGGTAGCCGAGAGCTGCTGCACCGAAACCTCCTGCCCGCCGTAGAGGCTGGACAGCGCCTGCTGGACATCCTCACGGGCCTGAACGAACCACGCTTCGCCACGAGGATTCGATCAGCGCCCTCGCCTGCCCGAAGTTGCGGTGGTCCAGCTGCGCCAGCCCCACGTTCATGGCAGCCAGCAGGCGCCGCCCCATCTGCATGGCAATGAAGCAGGACGCATAGCGCACGAACATTGGGTCGTCTTCCTGTGGGCGGCGGCGGCTGGTTCTCGGAAATACGGTACAGCAGCGCAGCCAGCACCACCTGAGCGCCATTGAGCGACTCGGCGAAGATGGTGCCGTAAAGCTTGCCAAAGTGCTCACGCGTGAGAAAACGCGCCTGATGTGGCGCCTGCCGCCACACGGCCAGCACGGCCTCGGCTGCTGCCCACTGGTGATGTCCTGCGGGCGTGGTGCCGTTTCCATCCGTTTGCGGCGGTAGGCGTAACCCAGTGCGCTGATACTCTGCTCCAGCTGCGTCTGCCGGGTGTCGTTGGCCCGCAGATCCTTCAGGTCCACCGGGTTCTGGCTGTTGGTGGCGTGCGTGATACGCGCCACGATGTCCTGATTGTCCGATGGCAGCTTGTAGATGCGCACCGGCACCGTGGCGTCGTCCGGCAGTGATCTGCCCTGCTGTTTCAGCTCTTCGGCCGTCCTGCAGATGGTCGTGCAGGTCTGGCCGCCGTTGACGATCTGCAGGTTTTCCACCCTCACCTGATAGTCACTGCTCTGCAGGCCGTTGTAGGCAAAATCGTCACAGACCAGTGTCATGCCGTTGTTGAAGAAGTAGAAGTTCGATGACTCCGACGACTTCAGCGTGTTCCGAATGGCCTCGTTGACACGGTTGCCATGCAACCCCAGGTAGCGGCGGATGTTGCGCTCCAGCAGACGTTCACCATGGCGGTCCATCAGGGCGGCCACCTCACCCACCGACATGCGCCCTACACAGACGCGGCTGAAGTTCATGTCTTCCACAATGGCCCTGCCGGTCAGACGGAGTGTGTCCGACACCGGACGCATGCGACCCAGAATACCAACCAGCACGTCGTGGTTGACGTGCTCCCAGCTCACCTGATTGCCAAAACCGGTACGGTCGATCGTATGCCTGCGTCTGGGCATTCCAGATCAGCCCGTTGTTGCACGCAATGGCCCGGACGCGTGGAATGAAGCCATCCGCACCAGCGAACGGGCCTGCTCCACCCGAGCCCGCAGCCGGTCGTTGATGGCGCCCAGTTCCGCCGACGGATCGAGACGAGATAGCGGATGGCATTGATGAGGGCTTCGATGCCGGACTGCTCAAAGGCTGAGGTGCCGTCGAGGCTCTTGCAGTACTGCCCTGAAAGACCGTGACCGCAAACTCACCGTCCGACTCTTCCGTGATGTGAAACGCATCCACACCAAAGTCACCGCTGCCCTCGGTCAGGCAGTCGAAGGCCTCCTCGACCTCCAGGTCGAGGCATGACCTGACACAGAGGTAGACAAAGGACCAGCGACTTCAGGCGGCCGGGGTCCGTGATGGCCAGTTCGGTTGAGGCTAGGGAACGGATCTCGTCCTGGATGCCCGTGAGGCGCTGGTCGATGATGGAAGCGTTGAGGTTCATGGTTGACAAAAATGGCGGCCCCGACTGCGACCGCCATGATAACGGGAGCCGGACGGCCCGCCCCAGAACGCCGGCCGGCAGGCAAGGCGGCGGATACCGTGCCACAGACCGTCTACCTTCCGGCACCACGGCCGCTCACTGCAACCGGAACACTTCCTCCGGCGTATTGGCGGTAAGCACTGCCAGCGTCCAGCGAGCAAGCTGCTCCTGGCTGCCTGCTTCCACCGGTCCAGCACCCCTGCCGCCGAGGCGCAAACTTGGCGGTCAGCAGGCTGATCAGGGTCTGCCGGGCGTTCTGGCGGCCCTCCTCGCGACCCCTCGGCACGACCTTCCTCGCGACCCTCTTCACGGCCGATCCGGCGGCCACGGCGTTCACCCTGCTCCAGCTCTTCCCGTACGCTCATCATGTGTGCGTCCTCACTGTGCATAGATCTCTTTGTACCGCGCTCTTCTTCCGCGTCAAGCTGTGCATAGGCGCGGATGAACTCTCGAAATTCAATACGTTGTCGATGTCCTTCTCAGCCCGGATCGGGTTGCGGATGGCCCTGCCGACGATGTCGACCCTGTCCAGCCCCTTGCCGGACATGGTGGTCAGCAGCACCTGCTCGACCACGTTGTCCGTATCGATAGTGGTCGATGGCCTGCCAGTCTGGCAAGACCACCGACACATAGCGGAACCACATGAACCGGTCGTCATCCACCATCATATCGAGCTGCTCCGGAATGTCGCGGCCACGGTGCAGGGAATACCGTGACCGGCACAATCGCATCGGTCTTGCAGAGTTCCGACAGCAGCAGATAGTGAGATGGCCATCTTCTTGAGACGAAAGCGGCTGGGCACGGTCTGCTGCTCGATCATGATGATGATCGCCTTGCGCCGTCCGTCGGGCCAGCGAGATCTCCAGGGGCGTCAAGTTCATGGAAGCGCTCGCGCAGCCGGTCTGCCAGCGGCTCCTGCCGAATGGGCGTGATGACGGCGCTTTCGTCCAGCAGGGCGCCACGCTTCGGGTCGAACAGCCGGATGGCCTCGCGGGGTACTGGATGATGAGGCTCTTGAAATACTGGTCGTGACTGTGGCGCTTCCTGCGTTGCCTGCGCTTTTTCGGGCGGGGATTCTTCCCTGTCGGCCTTTGCTGCGCGGGTGGCGGGCGAGACGCACGGGCCTTGATGTCATCGCTGTCGGTCATGATGCATGCCTGTGGGGTTGAGAAACAACCCGGGCATTGCAGCAGGGACAGCGATGTGCGGCGAAGGCTGTCGCACCAGTGGTCAACCGGATTAGGCCATCTGGGTTAGGTCGACCGGATCAGGTCACCTGGATACGTCCACACCTACTGCCGTTCCCACTCGGCACGCTGGACGAGCCCTTCTTCGTCGCGAATGAGGACACGGGCGCCGGGGGTAGGCGCCTGGGTGAGCTGGGTGGGCATGGGCGGGGAAGTCTCCCGATGAACGGGAGATTATGGGGCCTGCCTGGGGGTGGGGCCAGCGGGAACTGCAGCCGGTGTCGCAAGGGGGTACACAGGGCATGCCAGGCCGTCAGAAGCGATCTGTCGACGCTCCGGAGGCATCCGGTGGCGAAAAGGGGCTTACAATCGCGTGTTGACATCAGGCACACGATGGCAGGATGGATGGATTGAAACCGTTCAGGTGGTCCCACGGAAGAACCAGTGGCTTCTGGAGACGCGGGGCATTTCGTTTGAAGATATTGAAGTTGCCGTCCACTCAGGCTGCCTGGTGCGCTTCCTCAAACACCCCAACCCCGCTCGATACCCAAGGCAATCCATGCTGCTGGTACGCTTGCACGATTACATCTGGGTCGTTCCTATGTCGAGGAAGATGATTGCTTCTTCCTGAAAACTGCCTTTGCCAGCAGGAAGGCAACCCGGGAATATTTGAGGAGCGATGATGAACGCCATTGACAAGATAACCGAATACGACCTTGAAGCGTCCATGAATCTGGACCCCGAGGAACAGGACATCCTTCGCGCCTACGAGAATGACGAGTTCGTGGATATCACCTCAATGAACTCATCGGGAAGTTTCGTGCTGCCGCCCGGGCTTCGATGACCAAGGACCGGCGCGTGAACATCCGCCTCAACTCGGCAGACCTGCACTGACATCCAGGCACGGGCGTTACGGGAGGAATGCCCTACCAGACCCTCATCGCCAGTGTGCTGCACAAGTATGTCACCGGGCGGCTGAAGGAAGTCTGAGCAGACGGGAAAAAAGGGGGCCAGCGCGGGACTGGCCCCTTTCGTTCCAGGGTACCCTGAAGCCGGAAAAACCCTGAGCCGGTATTGGGCGATGGCAGCCCGGGCTGTCGCCAGTCTGCATCACCCGCCTGTGCCCCGGTAATCCCCGTTACCATGTTCGTTTCCCGGACAACCGGGGCTTCGGCCAGCCAGGCCCGGCATGTTTGCTTCCCCAGTCGTCCATGAATCCATGATCCGGGGGATGATGTCACCTGCGACACAACACCGTGCTCCTTGCAGCACAACGACAGACCACCTGCGGAGACACCCCATGCCCCTCTACGCCCTGGGCCCCTGCATCCCACCCTCGCCCGCGGCAGCTGGGTGGCCCCCACCACCACACTGGTGGGTGATGTACACCTCGGTGAAAAAGGCCACCGTGTGGTTCGGTGCCGTGCTGCGCGGCGACAATGACACGATCACCGTGGGCCATGGCGGCAATGTGCAGGACAATGCCGTGCTGCACGCAGACCAGGGCGTGCCGCTGACCATCGGCCAGAACGTGACGGTGGGCCACCAGGCCATGCTGCATGGCTGCACGGTGGGTGACGGGTCGCTGATCGGCATGCAGGCGGTGGTCTTGAATCGGGCACGGATCGGCCGCAACTGTCTGGTGGGTGCGGGCGCGCTGGTGACGGAGGGCCGGGTCTTCGAGGATGGCTGGCTCATTCTGGGGGCACCAGCCAGGGGCCCGTACGGCCGCTGACGGCCGACGAGATCGCGGGGCTGGCCCGCCCGGCCGCTACCTATCAGGCGCACGCTGCGCGTATACACAGGATCTGAAAGCATGGACGGTTTGATTCGGTTTGGGTTCAACGAACGGATACGTGGCCAGGTGGTGCGGCTCGACAGGAGCTGGCTGCCGCTGGTGACGCATCACCAGCGCTATGGTGAGCGGGATGTACCGCCGACCGTTCGTGAACGGATGGGCGAGCTGACGGCAGCGGGGCTGCTGCTGGCCTCGTCACTGAAGTTCGACGGGAGCCTGCTGCTGCAGATCCAGGGGACGGGGCCGGCCCGGCTGTTCGTAGCGGAGTGCCAGGCAGACGGCCGTTTCCGAGCCACGGTGAAGCTGCAGGGAAGGCATGGCCATTCCGCACGATGCGTCGTTTGGCGATCTGGTGAATCCGGACGGCAGCGGCCGTTTTGCGGTGACGCTGCTGCCCGCAAAGAACACGACCCGTGCGGTGGACGGGCTGGACAATCCGTATCAGGGCATCATCCCTTCGAGGGGATACGGTGGCCGAGGTGCTGGAGAACTACATGAGCCTGTCGGAACAGCTGCCCTCACGGCTGTGGCTGGCGCAGCGAGCAGAGTGTGTTCGGGCTGCTGCTGCAGGTGATGCCGGGCACGAGCGACCAGCTGGCCACCGATGACGACGAGGCCGGCTGCTGTGGGAACAGGTGCAGGCGCTGGCCGATACGCTGACGCGCGAGGAAATGCTGAACCTGCCGCCGGAAGAGGTGCTGCGCCGGCTGTTCTGGGAGACGGAGATCAGCGCCTACGACGAGCGCAGGCCGCGCTTCGAGTGCACCTGCTCGCGCGAAGGTGGCCGGCATGCTGAAGATGCTGGGCCGCGAGGAGGTGGAAGCCATTCTGGAGGAACAGCAGGGCGCCATTCAGGGTGAACTGCGAGTTCTGCCGGCTGCCCTACCGCTTCGATGCGCAGCAGGTGGCGGCGCTGTTCCTGGAGCCCGAGGCGGAGGCCGGTGCGGTGCCCGGTGACACGCTGATTTTGTATCAGTGCCCCGTGGCAGAGCGAGTCCGGTGACGGGTTGATCTGCACGAAGATCTCGTCGGGCTTGACCATGCCCAGCCCGTAGCGGGCACGTTCTTCCACGGCCGAGGTGCCGCTGCGCAGGTCTTCCACTTCGGCTTCCAGGCCCTCGTTGCGCAGGCGCTTGCCGGTGTTGACCTCGCGCTGCAGGGCCAGCGATTCGCTCAGCTGCCAGACGCGCGACCAGCTGCCCTGCCCAAGCCACAGCGGGTACTGGATGAGAACGAGCAGACTGGCCAGGGCAACGAAGAGCAGACGCATTGCAAAATGAAAAGGAGGAAGGGGCTGCGCCGTCCATACCATGTGCGGGTGCAGGCAGACGCAGGGACACCCCTGCACACCAAGGGGCCAGGGGCAGACGGAGACGCCGGGGCCGGCATCTTCCGCTGAGGGAGCCTCTGCAAAGTCCTGCGGCTCCTTGGCTGCCAATGGTAAAGCAAAACCACGATGGTAAACAAAAAAATGGCCCGCAAGCGGACCATTTTTCGTGACAGACGCCCTGTGGTGCGCCACGCAGGACGCACCACAGGGTACGGCATCAACGACGGCGGATGCTGTAGAAGGCGTCGCGGCCCGGGTGAACAGCAGTTTCGCCCAGATCTTCCTCGATGCGCAGCAGCTGGTTGTGCCGGAATACGGTCGCTGCGGGACATGGAGCCGGTCTTGATCTGCATGGCGTTGGTGGCCACGGCGATGTCGGCGATGGTGGTGTCTTCGGTTTCACCGGGCGGTGCGAGACCACGGCGGTGTAGGCGTGGGTCTTGGCCAGCTCGATGGCGGAAGGTTTCCGTCAGGGTGCCGATCTGGTTGACCTTGATGAGGATCGAGTTGGCGATGCCTTGTCGATGCCCTCGCGCAGGATTTTGGTGTTGGTGACGAACAGGGTCGTCGCCCGCAGCTGGACCTTGTCGCGAGGCGCTCGGTGAGGTGCTTCCAGCCATCCCAGTCGTTTTTCGGCCATGCCGTCTTCGATGGAGATGATCGGGTGTTGGCCGCAGTCGGACAGCAACTTGGTGAACTCGGCGGCGGTGAGCACTTTCTTCTCGCCAGCCAGGGTTGTATTTGCCGTCGCCTGTAGAGATTCGCTGGAGCGCAATCCAGACCAGGGCGATGTCTTCGCCCGGACGGTAGTCAGCCTTCTCGATGGCCTGAACGATCAGTTTCAGGGCGGCCTCGTGGCTGTCGACGGACGGGGCGAAGCCGCCTTCGTCACCGACGGAGGTGGGCATGCCGGCGTCGTTGATCAGCTTTTGGAGGGCGTGGAGGTTTCGGCACCATAGCGCAGGGCTTCCCGGAAGGTGGGGCGCCCAGCAGGATGATCGTGAGATTCCTGCAGGTCCGAGGTTGTTGTTGGCGTGGGCGCCGCCGTTGATGAACGTTCATCATCGGAACCGGCAGAGCCATCTGGCCGGAACCGCCGAAGTAGCGGTACAGCGGCAGGCCGGATTCTTCGGCAGCGGCACGGGCCACGGCCATGGACACGGCCAGCATGGCGTTGGCGCCCAGGTTGGCCTTGTTGTCGGTGCCGTCCAGCTCGATCAGGGTACGGTCGACGTAGGCCTGTTCGGTGGCGTCCAGGCCAGCACGGCCTCGGAGATTTCGGTGTTGATGTTCTCGACGGCCTTCAGCACGCCCTTGCCGCCGTAACGCTTGGCGTCGTTGTCACGCAGTTCGATATGGCTTCGCGGGGAGCCGGTGGAAGCGCCGGACGGCACGGCGGCACGACCATCACACCCGGATTCGAGCAGGACATCGCACTCGACGGTGGGGTTGCCGCGCGAGTCGATGATCTCACGCCCGATAATGTCGACGATTGTACTCATTGGCCTTTCTCCTCAATCTAAGCCTTCAACACAGATCATGTTGAACTGTGCGGTTGCGCCTGCCCGCGTGGCGCAGGGCCTGGCGATACTGCTCCGAATCATAGTACCGGCGCGCGGCGTCCATGTCATCGAAACGGATGATGACGATGCGCTCGGGTCTCCAGTTGCCCTCGAAGACATCGACCTGCCCGCCCGGGCGACGAAACGCCCGCCCCGGCCGCGGTGGCGGGTGGAGAGTTCGCGGTGAGGCGGCGATCTTCTCGGCGTCGGTGACACCGGCGATGTCGGCGATCACGGGCGCAATGGGGTTACCTCCCGCAAATCTGTGACGTTCCTTTGCCTTCAGGTTATGCACCGTGGGGGACTCAGGGGATAAAAACCGCCTGCGGAAGGTCGCGGCGCAACAGACGGCCTTCGTCCGGACAGGCGCCACAGCCAGCCAGGCCATACATGACCTGCCTCAGCCGGCGGATGGCTCGGCAAGCCCTGGCGCTTGACAAAGCGTCAGTTCCTTCAGCGTGGCCAGCAGGTCGCGCATGCGAATAACAGCCGAGCATTGAGCCATCGGACGGGGCGTGTTCCGGATCGGGTGGAGTTTTCCATGAAGAGGCCAGCCACGCCGGAGGCCACGGCCGCCCGCCAGCACGGGGATGAATTCGCGCTGGCCACCGGGCGGTCGCCCTGCCCGCCCGGCAGCAGCTGCACCAGTGGTGGCGACAGACGCACGACAGGACGGTCCATTTCGCGCATGATGGCCAGCGAACGCATGTCGGAGACAGTTGTTGTAGCCGAAGCTGGCGCCCGCTCGCAGACCATGACGCAGTCTTCGTCGACCCGGCACTCCTTCGCGGCGGCGCGCAGGCACCAGCCACGACAACTTCATGTCGTGCCGGGGCGAAACTGGCCCTTCTTGATGTTGACCGACCGGCCACCAGCGCCCACTACACGTTGATGAAGTCGGTCTGGCGGCACAGGAAGGCGGCGTCTGACCACGTCACCACCTCGGCCACGGGTTTGATCTGGATCGATCGTGCACGTCGGTGACGACCGGCACGCCGATCCTGGCGCTTCACTGGCGAGGATGCACCAGGCCGCCTTCCCATGCGGGCCTGAAGGATTTGCCGAGGCTGCGGTTATGCTGTCCCGAAGGACGACTTGAACGAAGGGATGTCCAGCAGCACGGAATTTCTTCAGCTGACCCAGCCCGGCGGCCGGTGTCGACGCGAAGCTGTTCGGATTCCGATAGCGGGGCCGGCCAGCAGGAAGAACGGCTGGTCAGGCCGGCGTGCGTCCGGCTTGATTTTCATGTAGCGGGAGAAACGCAATGCGGGGCGGTGGACGCGCAGCCCGCAGCTGAAAGCGGTTGCCGGCACCGCAGCGGATGCGCAACGGCAAACAGGCGTGGCCGCGCTTCAAGCGCCTACTACACCGGCAGCAGACACCGGGAACCAAACCTCGCAACAACGGCTCCAGGGGGCTGCCTCGCCCTCAGCACCGGCCGCCTACCTGCGCGCTGTTCGCCGGCATGGGCGAGCGCCCGGCCCCAGTATAGGCGATGAACAGCGGATGGCCACCGTGACATGGGTTGGAGGTGAACTCGAGATTGGAACTACTACCGAAGGAACTCACGGATGGGCGTGTTCCCCCACCTGGGTGGAGCAGCTCGATGGTCTCGGTCCAGCCCCTCGACCAGTGCGGGCCGGCAATGGTGGAACAGCGGCTTGGAGCGGTGGACGTAATCGTTGTTGACCTCAGAAAGGCGGTGACGGTGACGCTCACGGGCCGAGTCACCTGAATGCTGGCCAGCAGCGTGCCGGACCTGACCGGGCGGCGCGCGCTGGGCGCAGGCGCATGGTGCCTCGGACCCGAGGGTGGTCACGGCGCTCGACGTTGCCGCTGCGGTCGGGGTGGTATTCGGTGATGAGGGGCGATGACCGGGTTGGGGGGTGTCGAGTTCGAACTCCGGTGCTGTTGGCGCGGTCCAGCCCGCCACGTGGCGGGCATGTTCGACCACAAACCAGCTGCATGCCGAGGCAGATGCCCGTTGCGGCACCTTGCTCGCGAGCGTACTGGATGGCTGATCACGCTTACTCGACACCACGCTTGCCCGAAACCGCCCACCCGGCGAGGATGGCGTCGTGGTTAGCCAGCGTAACGGTGCCGTCGCGTTCGATCTGCCAGGTCGAGATGGTCGATGGCGATGCGGGTGGGGGTGTGCATGCCGGCGTGCACCAGCGCCTCCGATCAGCGACTTCAGCCAGGACTCGGTGAGATCGACATGCTTGCCACGACCATGGCGATGCGCACGCGTAGGCGCGGATGTTCGAGCCGCTGGATGAGGGTGCCCCAGATGCCCAGATCGGCCGGCGGGCGGTCGAGCTTCAGCAGGTCGACCAGGATGTCGTCGACCTTCTGCTCATTTGCAGCATGCGCGGGATCTTGTAGATGGAGTCGGCATCCCGCACGGAAATGACGTGATCGACCGGGATGTTGGAAAGAGGGAGATCTTGGCACGCTTCGTCGTCAGGGATGCTGCGTTCGGCCCGGCACAGCACCATGTCGGCCTGGATGCCGATCTTGCGAGCTCCTGCAGCGAGTGCTGGGTGGGCTGGTTTTCCAGCTCGCCGGCCGTGCCCCGAGATAGGGGCACCAGCGTGAGATGCACGAAGCGAGACTGCCGCGGCCGGCCTTGAGGCTCATCTGCCCGGGCGGCCTCGAGGAAGCAACGATTCGATGTCGCCCACGGTGCCGCCGATCTCGACGATGGCCACCTCGGCCTCGGCCGGGGTGCCGACACCGGCGCCGCGTTCGACGAAGGCCTGGATTTCGTTGGTGATGTGCGGATGACCTGCACGGTGCGGCCGAGATATTCGCCCCGGCGCTCCTTGCGGATGACGGGTCGTAGATCTGGCCGGTGGTGAAGTTGTGTGGAACGGCGCATGCGTGCGGGAGACGAAGCGGCTCGTAGTGGCCGGAGATCGAGGTCGGTTTCGGCACCGTCTTCGGTGACGAAGACCTCACCGTGCTGGAACGGGCTCATGGTGCCCGGATCGACGTTGATGTAGGGGATCGAAGCTTCATCAACGTGACGTTGACACCGCGCGATTCGAGCAGCGCGGCCATCGAGGCGGCGGCAATTCCTCGCCCAGGGATGACACCACGCCGCCGGTGACAAATCATGTTGGTCATGTGCCTTCCGGAAATGGTAATTGTAGCAATGATCGGGCGGCTGCCAGGGGGACGGGCGGCAGGACATGGTCCTGACGCGGGGAATGTGCCCGTGGTCAGGGCTGCCACGGAAGCCGCCGGAGGACGGCTGCGGCAATGCCCGCACGACCGGCAGGAAAACATTGACCGGCGGGTTTGCTGCCGCCGCAAGCCTTCACCGACAATGTGCGCGCATGATGAACTCCGAGGATATGTGCGGGCGATGACCGGAAGTCTGGGAATGGGCATGGGGCAGGATGAGCCGGTCGACGGCATCGAGACGCGATGCCATGGAATTCGATAGTGGTGGTGGTGGGCGCAGGCCCGGCAGGGCTGGCCACGGCCATCCGGCTGAAGCAGCTGGCGACGAACGCAGCCAGGACATCAGCGTCTGCGTGATCGAGAAAGGCGCCGAGTCGGCGCGCACATCCTGTCGGGCGCGGTCATCGACCCCGGCGCGCTGGACGAGCTGCTGCCCGGCTGGAAGGAGAACGATCCGCCCGCCGCGACGGCGGCCACCACCGACGAGGTGTATGTTCTGTCGGCCGCTCACCAGCTGAAGGTGCCGGTCGAGCCACGCCGCCGGCCGTGCAGAACCACGTGGCAACTACATCGTCAGCCTGGCGCAGCTGACGCGCTGGCTGGGCGGCAGGCCGAGGCGCTGGGGGTGGAGATCTACCCTCGGCTTTCCGGCCGCCCGGGTGCTCTACACCGCGGAAGGCCAGGTCCGTGGCGTGGTGACGGGCGACATGGGTCTGGACCGTGACGGGCAGCCCACCGATGCCTTCCAGCCGGGCATGGAGCTGCTGGGCCGCTACACGGTGTTTGCCGAGGGTTCGCGCGGGCATCTGGGTCGTGCCCTGATCGAACGTTTCCGGCTGGATGCCGACAGCGATCCGCAGAGCTATGGCATTGGCATCAAGGAACTGTGGGAGGTCAGCCGGAGCACTTTCGCCCCAGGCTGATCGTGCACACGGCCGGCTGGCCGCTCGACAACGCCACCACCTATGGCGGTGGCTTCATCTACCACTTCGGCGAGAACCGGGTGGCGGCGGGCTTCGTGGTCGGGCTCAATTACCAGAACCCAGCCTGTCACCGTTCGAGGAATTCCAGCGCTGGAAGACGCACCCTGCCCTGCGCGGTATGTTCGAGGGCGGCCGGCGGCTGGAACATGGCGCCCGAGGGCCATCACGGCGCAGGTGGGCTCAACGCCCTGCCGAAGCTGGTGTTTCCGGGTGGCTGCCTGGTGGAGCTGCGATGCGGGCTTTCTGAACGCAGCGCGCATCAGGGCACGACACAGCCATCAAGAGCGGCATGCTGGCGGCCGGCGCCCTCTGCCGATGCGCTGCAGGGCAGGCCGCGCCCATGACGACGCTGTCGGCCTATCCGGAGGCCTTCCGGGCTTCGTGGCTGTACGGGGAACTCTGGAAAAACGCGCAACTTCAAGGCCGCCATGGGCAAGGGACTGGTGATGGGCACGCTGCTGGTGGGACTGGACCAGACGGTGTTCCGCGGCCGGCTGCCGGTGACCCCTGCACGTAAAGAAACCCGACCATCTCTACCTGAAACCGGCCAGCGAATGCCAGCCCATCGAATACCCGAGACCGGACGGCAGCTGACCTTCGACCGCCTGTCATCGGTGTATCTCTCGGGGGTCAACCACGGGAGGGAACCGGTGCACCTGCGGCTGAAGGACCCGAACGTGCCCACGGCCATCAACCTGCCCGAATATGCCGGCCCGGAGGCACGCTACTGCCAGCCGCCGTGTACGAGTATGTGGAGCACGAGGATGGCTCGGGGCTGCGCCTGCGAGATCAATGCACAGAACTGTGTGCACTGCAAGACCTGCGACATCAGCGATCCCACCCAGAACATCATCTGGACCCCGCCCGAGGGTGGCGGCGGGCCGGGCTACAGCAGCATGTGGCGCGTGAGGAAAGCTGGCGGCCCGTTTGTCACCGTGCGAGGTCTACGCCATATGCTGACAGGGCGCCGTGCGCGGACAAGCCTGGCTACCCTGCACGACCACGACGGTGCGACCGGGACGTACGGCCGCCACGCGGCGCCTGCCATATCCACGACCACAGCCATACCCACCGTCGGCCCCGGCAGCCGGATCGAAAAAGCGCCCGGAGAGCGCTTTTTCTGTGGCGCACAACGCGTCTCGTGACGTGTTTCCCCGCCCTGCCATCAGGGCGGGCCTGATGGCGCACGCACGGCACACCGGCAGTGGCAGCCACCCGGCGGTGGGCTGCCCTGCCCGATGCGGCCGCGCACCGCCGTCAGTGACCGTCGTCGTCGCGCGGGGCCGGATCGGCCGTGCGGACGCTGACCGGGGCACGGCCGGCACCCGGCCGGCTGCCCTGGTTGTTGGCCTCGTTGACGACCAGGCTCGCCCTTCCAGCAGTGAACCATTCAGGGCAGAGATGGCGGACTGTGCGCCATCCGCCGTGGTCATGGTGACGAACGCGAACCCGCGCGAGCGGCCGGTGTCGCGGTCTGAAATGATGCGGACACTCAGCACGTCACCATGGGCCGAAAACAGGTCGTTCAGCTGCTGGTCCGTGGTACGCCACGGCAGGTTACCGACATAGATCTTGGTGGACATTTGACAGGTAAGACTTCCAGGAAAATGGACGAAACACGAGTACGCGGCCGCCTGCCGCTCGCGCCTGGGCCAGCAGCAGGGGCAGCACAAACCCCCCTGGCCATGCAGGATCTGCCAGCGGCAGGCATCTGCAGGCGGGGTGGGCCATGACGAGAACGAGCGAGAACAGCCGTCCGTGCTTACGAACGGTAGAGAGCCAGCGCAAGGGACGATGGCAATCTCTGGAAGAGAGAGAACCATTTCGCTGCGGAACAGGGGATCTGCCCGGCCGGGACTCGCGCTGCCGCAGGCGCCGCACAGAGGAACATCCGCACCGGACAGCACGGGACCGAGAAGAACCGCAGCCGCCGGATCAGGAACCCGGGCGGCACGATATGCAACGAAAATGGCGGCAACGCAATGAGGGAGGTTGCGCCGTCGGACTGCCTGAATGTACACCAGACTTGCACGCAAATAAGACCGACGCGCGCGACCGATTCCGCATTGCGACAATGGGATTGTAACTTTTTGCGTACCGGAGCTTGAATCCCTCTTCCGGACGCGTCATGGCGCTGTCCGGCACCCTGCCAGGCACATGACACGCAGCTCGTGACACGCCCGGGATGCCCCCGTGGTGCACTGCGACTTGCCAAGCGGTCGATACTGGACAAGAATACAGATGACCCGCACTCATGGATTCGCCCTATGCGCCCCCTCACCCCCGGCAGCGCGAAGTGCTCCTGCAGATCCAGCTGCACCTCGAACAGACCGGTTTTCCGCCCACCCGCGCCGAAATTGCCGACGCCCTGGGCTTTCGCTCCGTCAACGCCGCCGAAGACCATCTCAGCGCCCTGGTCCGCAGGGCAGCTGATCGAAACCTGTGCCGGCATGTCGCGCGGCATCCGCCTCGCTGCCGCCTCGCCGAGGCCGAGCTGCGGGCAGCCAGGGCACGACGGCCCGTTCCCGGGTACGGGCACAGCGACCAGCGCCGGAGCCGTGACAGACGTGCTGCTGCTCGTGAATGGCCGGGCAGGCCGATCCGGTGCCTGGCGCACGGCCCGTACGGTGGGCGCTGCCGGCGGCAACTGGGAACGACCCGCCACCGGGCGTGCCGGCACTGCGTGGCCGCTCGCCCGTGGGCGCCTCCACCCGGTCGCGCTCCCGGGCACCGGCTGCCCCACGCGCAGGCACCCAGCGCACGGGCACCGGCATGGCAACGACGCCACAGGCCGATATGCCCGGTGTTTCGCTGCCCCTCATCGAGCCGGGTGGCGGCCGGGCGGTCGCTGCTGGCCGTGGAGCACGTGGAGGCCGTCACAGCCTGGATGCCAGCCTGTTCGAGCGCCGGCCCGACCATCTGCTGCGGGTGCAGGGCGACAGCATGCGCGACGCCGGCATGCTCGACGGCGACCTGCTGGCCGTCAAGGCAACCACCGACGCCCACAACGGACAGATCGTCGTGGCCCGGCTGGGCAACGACGTGACGGTCAAGCGCCTGCAGCGCGACGAGCGTCGCCGCACTCTGGCCCCTGCTGCCCGAAAACCCGGCCTATCAGCCCATCACGGTCGATCCGGCGGTGGAAGAGTTCCAGATCGAGGGTATCGGCGTGGGGCTCATCCGGCAGCAGCCGTCACGGCTGTAGCAACAGGCGCGGGCACTCAGGCGTCCGGTGCGGCCGGCAGCGGCGGGCATTCAGCGTGTAGGTGCCGGTGATGCTGGCCGAGCCCAGGCTGTGACGGGCAATGAGATCCTGCACCTGACGGCCGTCGAAACGCCCCTCCAGCGGCAGGCGGTCGACATCCAGCGCATGCACGATGAACTCGTAGCGGTGCACCAGCGCATCGTTCCATGGCGGGCAGGCGCCATCGTAGCCGTAGTAGTCGCCACTCATGTCGTGGTCGGTGGCAAACCACTGGGTGTGAGTCGTTCACCCTGGCGGCTGCCATCGGGCAGCTCGGGACCGGAGCTTGCCGCGCGGCGAGACCTGGCTGGAATAGGCCCCCTCCTCCAGCGCCCGGCGTCCAGCCGGCAGATCGACCAGGATCCAGTGATAGAAATCGGCCCGTGGCAGCTCGGCCGGTACCTCGCGGTCGGGGTGATTGACATCGTCGGGCTTCGACGGCGCGTCATGGTCGACGCACAGGATGGCAAACGACCGGGTGCCCTCGGGCACTTCGTCCCAGGCCAGGTGCGGATTACGGTTGTCGGCCAGCGCCACCCGGGTGGCAGGGATCCGGCCGGGCAAAGGCCAGCTTCCCGGGCAGGGGCTGACCGGCTGCAAAAGGAATCACTGCGCAGTTTCATCGGTGTCATCTCCTTTCATCGGTGCCATTCTCCCGAGCGCGTCATGGACCCTGTCTGCCGGCGCGCGGATCGAAAAACAGACCCATCGGACGCGCTGGCGCCATGGCAACGCCGGCTGATTGCGCGCCGACGAGGGGCAATTTCTGAACAAGTTTAGCATTCTGCCGCCCTCCGGTTTTTCCCCGGCGCGGACAAAAGGGCCCGCAGTTGTTTAACATGACTGCACACTCACATTCCCTGGTTCGATTCTCTAGTTCGGGAGACACGTTCATGTCGGCGAGACAACGTCATCATCTTTTCGGGAACCCGCCACGGCAGACGGCCGGCGCATCAGCCACGCCACGCTGAATGCCCCGGCCTCGCTGAATGCCCTGTCGCTGGACATGGTCGAGCAGCTCAACCGCCAGCTCAAGAGCTGGATCCGGGATCCGGACGTGGTGGCCATCGTGCTGGATGGCGCAGGGCGAGCGCGCTTTCAGCGCCGGTGCTGATATTCGCGACCTCTACCATTCCATCCGCGAATACGGCAACCGGCCCAACCCCTATGCGCAGCATTTCTTCTTTACCGAGTATGCGCTGGACTACTCGCATCCACCTGTCCAAAGCCCCTGCTCTGCTGGGGCGTAGCATCGTGATGGGAGGCGGCGTGGGGGCTGCTGGCGGGTGCCTCGCACCGGGTGGTGACGCCGCAGACGCGGATAGCCATGCCGGAGATCGGTATCGGGCTGTTTCCGGATGTGGGCGGCAGCTGGTTCCTGAACCGCTTTCCGGGGCGGGCCGGGCTGTTCGTGGGCCTGACCGCGGCGCCGATGAATGCCTCGGATGCGCTCTTTGCCGGCATGGCCGATTTCTGTCTGGACGACAGCTCGCGGCAGGCCGTGCTGGACGACATCCTGCGTCATCGCTGGGGTACCGACACGGCGGCAAACAAGGCACAGATGACCCGGCTGCTGGACGCCCACGAGAACGGGAACCAGGCCGAGACGGGCCCCTTCGGCCCTGCGCCAGCACTTCGACCCTGATCCGCAAGACCGTGGGCATGGCCAGCCTGAAGGACACGGCCGAGCGTCTGCTGGCGCTGCCGGTCCATGATGATCCGTGGCTGGCCACGGCCGTGGAGAAATTTCCGCCGGGGCAGCCCCACCTCGGCCGCGCTGGCCTGGGAGCTGCAGCAGCGCTGCCGTCACCGCTCGCTGGCCGACGTGTTCCGCATCGAATACAACGTGGCCATCAGCTGCTGCGCGGCGCACGATTTTGCCGAGGGGGTACGGGCACTGCTGATCGACAAGGACAAAAAGCCCCAATGGCAGCCGCCCACACTGGATGCGGTGGCATCGTCCTTCATCAGCCACTTCGCGACCACCACGACGGGACACACCCGCTGTCGGGCTGGCGCTGAGCACCGGACGAGCCCGGGCCAGCACCGGGCGGCGGGCTGGCGCGGAGATGGCGCCGGAAGCCGGGCAGGCGTCCGCCACTCCGGCGCAGACCGGGCGATTGCTTCGGAATCGGGTGCCCGGTCCGTGCTTGCGTGGCTCAGACTTGCTGTGCCTGTGGCAGATCGGGCAGCGGATCCTGGCCCATGTCCGGCATGCCGTCGAAGAAGTCGACCATGCCGGTTTCGAGCGAATATTCGGCGCCCACCACCAGCAGTCCCTCGTGCTCGATCCAGTGTTCGAGAATGGGCGAGCCGTGACGCAGGTGATTGGCAGCGTTGCGGATGTTGGCGCGCACCGCCATTTTTCTTGAGACGTTCTGGGTCGTGCGCCAGTTCGGTTTCGAGCAGGGGGCTCGACCGACGGGCAGATGCGGTCGACCACGGCACGCAGGTTGGGCGAGCGGCCACGGGCCGGCAGTTTCAGCTCTTCCAGCGTGGCAGAGATGGCACCGCAGCCGGAATGCCCAGCACCACCACCAGCCGGGTGCTGAAGCGTTCGACGGCAAATTCGACGCTGCCGATCTGGGACGGGGCGACGATGTTGCCGGCCACGCGGATGACGAACAGTTCCCCAGCCCCTGGTCGAACACCAGCTCGCCGGGAACGCGGGAATCGGCACAGCCGAGCAGCACGGCAAAGGGTTGCTGCCCCATGATCAGCTGGGCCCGGCAGTGCCTGGTTGGCCAACGCCACGCCTCCCAGGCCGGCCACGAAACGCCGGTTGCCGTCTTGCAGGATTCTGAGAGGCTTCGATGGCAGAAATCATGGTGTGGCAGAAACAGCAATGGATCTGCCGATATTAACCCATTCTGCAGGAAGGGATTAGCGCGGGTCAGGGACGCAGCGACGGCGCAGGACCTGCGCCGGCCATGCGCAGCCACACCATTGCGGCGGGCCAGCACCGAGGCGCCACCGGCTGCGGCAATGAAATCGTAGCCCTGGGCCACGCGGGTGGGCTTGGCTGGTCGTCGAGTTTCGTGTCGGCCAGCTGGCCGAAGCCGTTGCTGCCCCAGGCCCAGACACTGCCGTCACGCTTGAGCGCCACGGTATGGGCACCACCCGCTGCCACCGAGGTGAAGCCCGTGCCGATCTGCACCGGCGACAGGCGGTCTTCACGGGTACCGTCACCCAGCTGGCCCAGCAGGTTGCTGCCCCAGGCCCACAGCGTGCCATCGCGACGGATGGCAAAGGACTGGGCGGTGGCGGCCGTGACCCTTGCTGAAGTTCTCGCCGATCTGCACCGGGCGTGACTGGTCCTTTTTCATCGCCCGTGCCCAGCCGGCCGCCTCGCCGCGACCCCAGGCCCACAGACGACCCTTGCGGTCGATGGCCATCGAGTAGCCGGCACCGGCGGCCACGCTGGCAAAGCCCCGGCCGATCGGCGTCGGGGTGGTGACCACCTCCTGCGCGCCATTGCCCACTTCGCCCCAGCGGTTCTCGCCCCAGGCCAGCAGCGTACCATCGCGGCGCACGGCCGAGGCTGTGGCGGTCACCGGCGGCAATGGCCACGATGTCGCGGGCAATCCAGATGGGGCGGTCCTGCGGGCGTGGCTGGTCTGGCCATTGCCCAGCTGGCCGTAGCGGTCGTCGCCCCAGACCCAGAGGTTGCCATGACGGTCGAGAGCCAGTGCGTGCGAGCCACCAGCCGCCACGGCCTGATATTCCCGGCCGGGCAGCGGCAGGAAATCGGCCACCACGGTCTGAGGCAATGCCCACGCCCAGCTGGCCACGGGTGTTGAGCCGCGCGCCCACAGGCGACCGTCGGCACCCAGCACCAGCGTGAAGTCACGGGCCTGGGCCACGCCGTGCCACCTCGCCGAGCAGGCCGGTGGGTACCTCGCGCAGCGGTTCGGCGTCGATGCGCGCCGTGACTGCCGGCTGCGGCGAGGAACTGACGGCGGTGAGCGGCGTCGTCAGTGCCAGCCGCACCCCATTGCCCAGCGCAATTGCGCCGAGCAGCGCGGTCACGGCCAGACCGCTGTATACCCCTGTGGCCAGCACACGCTGAGTTTTTGCCGCCAGCAACGCCATTGTCCTGCTCCTGTTCGAATCCCCGTGTGTTGGAAGCAGCATTGTGGGTGGCAGCATGAAAGGCGCCGCCGGTGCACCGGATGCAGCCCGTTCCAGCGGCGGTACTGGCCAGCCGGCCGGCGTTGGGCGTGCCCGGGCAGCGACGGCGCATGGCACGGAAAAACAACAATGGAGGGGTGGCAGCCGTGGAGCGGCTGGCGTAACTGACATGGCTGGCGTGGTTGGCGCAGCCAGTGTGATTGGCGTAGCTGGTGTGATCGGCGCAGCTGGCGTGACTGGCGCAGCTGGCGTGATTGACTGCAGCTGGCGCGCTTGGCCCTGCGGTGCGCATTCCCGGGCAGCTGGGACGCAACCGCAGTGCGTGACTGCGGTGCGTGGCTGTAGTGCACTGTTGACGGGTCGCCTTACTGCGCGCCCAGCTGTTTGACGAGGTCTTCGTAGCCGCCGCGGTTCTCGACGTGGGTGTAGCCTTCGGCCGTCAGGGCCTGACGGGCCCGCTCGGCACGCCGTCCGCTCTGCAGTAGAGCATCACCGGGGTGTTCTTGTCAGGGGCCACGGTGTGGATCTGGCTGACGATGTCCTCGACCGGAATGTTGTGGGCACCTTCGAGGTGACCGGCCTGGTACTCGGCCGGCGTACGCACGTCGACCCAGACGGCCTTCGCCTCGGTGGCGGCCGGCGACTGTACGGCCCCCTGGGCAGAAGCTGCGGCATGCTCATGGCCCGGTCGGGGCGGAGGCATCGGTACTGCCGGCCTGGGCGGCGCAGGCGGTGAGGAACGCGGCCGCAGCGCAGGCGGTCAGCAGGCGGGAGGGAGCACGGGAAAGAATCGGCATGAGGTTTTCCTTGAAAGAAGACGCCGGCCATCACCCGCAGGCCAAAGGCCCCGGAAACTGACGCCAGGGCGGCGTCGCCCGGCGGCGGCAGCCATTGCCAGGCGGACGACAGGAGCAGGCTGGCAGCAGCAGGCACCACCAGCCCGTCAGCGGGTGGCCGGCGTTGGCCATGGTACAGCCTTTGTGCCAGCCGGAACCCGGGTTGTGGGCCACACCCTACGTATCCTGAACATGACATTGCCCCACGCAATGCAGCCCCCGCGCGCGGGGCAAGGGAGCCAAAACGCTCGCAGACTGTTGCAGAGCTCCCCAGGCGCTCAGGACACCACGTGGGCCAGCCCGCGGGCCAGATCGGCGCAGATATCGTCAGGCGATTCGAGCCCGATGGCCATGCGCAGCTGCCCTCGCCGATACCGGCGGCCGCCTTGGCTTCGGGGCTCATTCGGGCGTGCGTCGTACTGCCCGGATGGGTGATGGTGGTCTTCACGTCTCCGAGGCTGGCCGTGACGGAAATGACGCGACAGCCGTTGACCACGGCCCAGGCATGCTGGCGCGCCACCTCGGGCGTATCGCCCTGGACCTCGAAGGCCAGCACCGGGCCGAAGCCACTCTGCTGCGACACGGCGAGTGCATGCTGCGGATGGCTTTCCAGACCGGGGTGAAGACGCCTTCACGCCCGGCTGGGCTTCCAGCCAGCGGGCCACAGCCAGGGCGTTGTCGGACTGGGCACGCATGCGCACCGGCAGCGTCTGCAGGCCACCCAGCAGGATCCAGGCGTTGAGGCCGACGGTGCCGGGCCGGTGTGGCGACACGAGGCTCCAGTTTTTCCTTCATATGGGGTTGGAGCCCAGCACGGCGCCCCCCATCACGCGTCCCTGGCCATCGAGGTACTTGGTGGCCGAGTGCACGACGATGTCCGCCCCCAGCTTCAGCGGCTGCTGCAGGGCCGGGGTGCAGAAAGTGTTGTCCACCACCAGCAGGATGCCGCGGTCGTGGGCCAGCCCATGAGCCAGCGCGCGGATGTCGGCGATCTCGGTGGAGGGGTTGGCCGGGCTTTCGACGAACAGGAAGCGGGTTTCGGGCCGGATGGCGGCCTCCCACGCAGCCAGGTCGTCGATCTTCACATAGGTGGTGCTGACGTCGTAGCGCTCGAACAGCCCCAGCACGCTGACGGTGGTACCAAATACGGCCTGCGAACAGACGATGTGGTCCCCCGCCCCGGTCAGGCTCATGATCACCGCATGGATGGCCGCCATGCCGGACGCAGCCGACATGCAGGATTCTGCCCCTTCCAGCGCAGCCAGCCGGTCCTGGAAGACCCGCACGGTGGGATTGCGAAAGCGCGAATAGATGAAAGCCATCGACCTCGCCCGCAAACTTGGCCGCCGCATGGGCCGCATCGTCGTGCATGAAGCTGGAGCTGAGATAGATGGGCTCGGTGTGCTCGCCATAGGGGCCGGCGTCGTAGCCGGCACGGACCGCCAGCGTCTCGGGCTGCACGCCGGCCAGACGCACCTGCCAGGGAGCCCGGCCCGATGCAGCCACTGTCGCATCGCAGGCGGAAGGTGTCGTGCCTGAAACACCCGGGACCGTGTGGCCGGCGGATGTATCACCTGAAACAGCCGGTGCCGCGCGGCCGGCGGCGGAGGTACTCACCGGAAACGCCGATGCCGTGTGGCCGGCGAGGATGCACCACCGGAAGTGGCCGGTGCTGCATGGCGGTGGCGGACGTTGCAGGAAGCAGCCGCGGCAGCGGGCTTGCCGCAGGCGGAAGAATCTGCAGACATGATGAAAGCGTAAAAACGAAGAAAAGAGGGTTCAGCGTGTGCAGGTTACTCCGGAAGCAAACAGCACGCCGCCGCCGATATGCGAAAAACGACTATCAGCACACCATGGAGCGTGTCATGAACACATTCCCCGACAACCTGGCCCGTCCCCGCTGCAAGCCTGATGGGCCAACCCACCTCACCCGCCCGGCTGCGGCTGGCCTCCAGCGCAGCCAGCCATTCAGGCGTGACATCCCCGGTGCAGTACTGGCCGTCGAAGCAGAAGCCTCGAACTGGCGGGCGTGGTGCCGGCATCCAGCACGGCCTGTTTCATGGCGTCGATCGACTGGTAGACCAACGCGTCGGCACCGATGGCCTCGCGGATCTGCTCGTCGTCGCGCTCGTGGGCGATCAGCTCGCTGCGCGTGGGCATATCGATGCCGTACACGTTGGGAAAACGCACCAGGGGGCGCGGCCGAAGCGAAGAACACCTTGTTGGCACCGGCCTCGCGGGCCATCTGCACGATCTCGCGCGAGGTGGTGCCACGCACGATGGAATCGTCCACCAGCAGCACGTTCTTGCCCCGAAACTCGATGCTCATGGCGTTGAGCTTCTGGCGCACCGATTTGCGGCGTACCGACTGGCCCGGGCATGATGAAGGTGCGGCCGACGTAGCGGTTCTTGATGAAGCCCTCGCGGTAGTTTCAGGCCCAGCCGGCTGGCCAGCTGCATGGCCGAGGGGCGCGAGGTCTCGGGGACAGGAATGACCACATCGATGTCGCCGGCCTGCATCTGCCGGGCCACCGTTTCAGCCAGGTTCTCGCCCAGCTTCAGGCGCACGTCGTACACCGAGGCGCCATCGATGACCGAGTCGGGACGCGCAAAAGTAGACGTACTCGAAGATGCAGGGCGTGAGCGGGCCGGCCTGTTCATACAGGCGGCTGTGGAAGTTGCCGTCCATGTCGATGAACACGGCCTCACCGGGCGCCAGATCACGCACCAGCCGAAACCCCATGCCCTCCAGCGCCGCGATTCGGAGGCGATCAGATATTCGGTCTGGCCATTTGCGAGCCTCGGCCACGCCATAGCAGAGCGGCCGGATGCCCATGGGATCACGGAAGGCCAGCAGGCCGTAGCCGGAGATCTCGGCCACGCAGGCATAGGCGCCGCGCACCCGACGATGCAGGGTGGCCACGGCCCGGAAGATGGTGTCCGGGTCGAGCGACGCACCGCGGGCCTCGTTGTCCAGCTCGTGTGCCAGCACGTTGAGCAGCACTTCCGAGTCGGAATCGGTGTTGATGTGGCGACGGTCGCGCTGGAACAGCTCCTGCTTGAGCTGTTCGGTGTTGGTGAGGTTGCCGTTGTGGGCAAAGGTGATGCCGAATGGCGCATTCACATAGAAGGGCTGGGCCTCCTCCGAACAGACGGCCGATCCGGCCGTGGGGTAGCGCACATGGCCGATGCCGGTGTTGCCCGGAGCGCCCGCATGTTGCGGGTACGAAGACATCGCGCACCAGGCCACTGTCCTTGTGCACCGCAAAGTTGCGGCCACTGCAGGTGGCAATGCCGGCAGCATCCTGCCCCCGGTGCTGCAGCAGCAGCAGTCCGTCATACAACAGCTGATTGGCGGGCGACTGCCCCGCCAGACCCAGAACTCCGCACTATCGGTCCCCACCTCGATGCAGAAAGGAACGCCTCGACCATTCGCACGGCCGGCAGGGGCTGCCGCCATCCACCCTCGCCCGGCTGAGAAACTGCTGGCAGCGGGTGCTGGCGCCACCCCTGCCGGAATCTGCGGGGAGCGCCGTCAGGCCCCGCGGGCCCCCTGCGCATTCTGCGCCAGGAACTGGAAGCCTACGGCCGAGAGCGCATCCAGCAGCGGCCTGGCGTCGCGCCTTCTGCCAGAGAGCCCCGGAGGCGCCACCCCTGGTTGATGGCAATGGTGGCGGCCAGTGGCCAGCACCATGACGATCACTGCGGCGCGGGCAGCCCCCAGGACCGCCCCGAAGAAGCGGTCCAGCCGCCCAGGCCGGTGGCACGCATCGCCCGGCTGACCGCGAAGCCTGCCCACTTGCAGAAAATGAACAGCACGAGGAACACCAGCACCTCGAGCACCACCGGCGGCATGCTGATGCCGGCCACCCAGGGCCGGAGCGCACTGGCCACCAGACCGGTGAACACGAAAGCGATCACCCAGGCGGCCAGCCCGAATGCCGTGCGGATGAAGCCACGCCACGGGCCCAGGGCGAGTGGACGGGAGGGCCACCACGCCGATGGTCCAGTCCCAGAGGGTCGCGTCGGCAAACCAGGTGGACATGGGATGTTCTGCTCCGGGAGGAATGACGGGAAATGGAATGACGAAATGACTAGAGTGCGATCAGCGCGGCGGTCACGCCGGCCTGCTTCAGGGCCTGCTGGGCCCGTCGGCATCCCTCGCGGGAGCCGAGAAGGCCGACACGTACCCGGATCCAGTCGGCATTGCCGGACTCGACGGTTTTCCTGATGAGGCGGTGAAGCCCTGCCCGGCTGACACGGTCGACGGCGGCACGGGCGCTCTTCACATTGCTGTAGGCCCCCACCTGCACGAGGAAGCGCCGCTGCTGCTGGGCGGGCGGCGTCTTGCCCCCCTTGGCCGGGGCATCCACCTGGTCGATCAGGCGGGCCAGCACGTCGGGCCGGTCGGCCGGCGCTGACTGGCGGGCCTGGGCCATCGGCAGCGGTTTGGGCAGCGGCTGTGCGCCACCGGGATGGTTGCAGCAGCGCCCGGCTGGCCGGCTGGTGCAGCGGCAGCGCCGGGCTGCTCCCTGCGGGCAGCGGCGGCCTGCGCCTCGGCTGCTCCGGCCAGCCGCATGGCGGGCCTCCGCAGCCTGGCGGGCCGCGGCCGCGCGGGCGGCCGCGGTGCGGGAAGCATCCGGCGTCTGGCCGGTGGCGGCGTCCATCCCCTCGCCACCGGCAGCCTCGTCGGCGCCCAGTCCGGGCAGGCGGGCGCCCGGCAGGTCACCGGTGCCTGCGGCATGGCCTGGGAAGACCCCGCGCGGCGGCCCCTCGTCGACCATCACCACCTGGTCCGGCATGCTCATGGTGTCGCCGGTTTGCGGTGGCGTGACCCACGGACGGTCGGCCCGGTGGTTTCGGTGGCGTTTTCCACCGTCATGGGCAGTGAACGCAGGCCGGTGCGGGGTTCGGACTCCAGCAGCATCGGCACGACGATGGCGGCCAGCAGACACAGCGCAATGGCACCCACCAGCCGCTGGCGAGGCCTTTTTCTTCTCGGGAAGCAGCGGATCGGCAGCGGCGTCGGAGCCGGTACGGGATTTCGGACGCGACATCAGTGTGGGCGGAGATTTCCCGGGTGGCGTCGTGAAACGCCTGCGGCGGTTCCTGAAGTTGCTCCTGACCGCCGGCAGGGGCCTGCGCAACGGTAACGAACGAGCCAAAGACGAGGATTCTATCATTCAGGTCAGCCTCGCCTGCGCGCCAGACGCAAACCTTCGTCCGGCGTGGTACTGCACACCACAGTCCGGTTGATGCCCTTTTTCGGATCCTTCAGGTCGGTGATGCCCGCAGCATGCAGACAGTCTTCGAGCATCTGCGCACTGGCGCCCCCCGCGGCCCCGGCAGATCGCGCAGCAGATCCAGTGATCGACATGGTTGCGCAGGTGGGCGATCACGCCGTCGATGTCCTTGTCGGCCATCATGCCGAACACGGCGTACGTTTTCGGGGTGATAGGCCATGTTGCCCAGGTTAGCCACCGGGTGACCGGCCGCATGCGGGTTGGCCCCACGTCCAGAATGATGGTCGGCTGGCCCGGCATGACCTGGAAGCGCCCGGGAATGTCCACCAGCGCCAGACCACGACGGATGTCCTGCGCCCCCACCGGCAGCTGCGGGCGCACCGCCTGCAGGGCCGCCAGCGCCCCGGAGGCATTGAGCAGCTGGTTCATGCCGCGCAGCGCTCGGATAAGCCAGGCCGCTGCGCCGTGCCCCACGCCCGCTCCACGACCACTGCTGCCGGTCGCCCGCATAGTTGTAGTCGCGCCCGAGCAGCCACAGGTCGGCACCGATGGTTTCGGCGTGCCTGATCAGGCTTTTCGGGGGGTGCGGATCACTGCAGATGGCCGGCTTGCCGGCACGAAAGATATGGGCCTTCTCCAGCCCGATGGCCTCGCGGTTGTCACGCAGCCAGTCGGCGTGATCGATATCGACACTGGTGACGATGGCGCAGTCGGCATCGACCAGATTGACGGCGTCCAGCCGTCCACCCAGGCCGATCTCCATCACCAGCGCATCCAGTGGCTGTCCGGAAAACGCCAGCAGCATCACCAGCGTGGTGAACTCGCGAAGTACGACAGCGAGACATCACCGCGCGCAGCTCCACCCGCTCGAACAGCGGCAGCAGCGCCCTCGTCGGACAGCTCCTCGCCATTGATGCGGATGCGCTCGCTGAAGCGGATCAGGTGCGGCGAGGTGTGCAGCCCACCCGGTAGCCGGCCGCCAGCAGGATGGCTTCGAGCATGGCGCAGGTCGAACCCTTGCCGTTCGTGCCCCCCACGACGAACCTGACCCCGGGCGGTGAGACACCGAGCGTTGCCAGACCTGCCCCACCCGTTCGAGCCCCAGGTCGATGGGGCGCACATGGCGGGTTTCGAGCAGCGAAAGCCAGGCATCCAGGGTGGTGGGCAGCGTGAAGGCAGGCATGGTCAGGATCGGACAGAGGACTTTCGGGCAGGGAAACAGGGCTCAGGCCGGCACCTCGCTGCCGCGGCCCCAGCATCCGGCGTACAGCGCGTCGGCCGGCGTCTCGCGCACCAGCGCCGGGCGCTTCCTGCAGCAGCCGCCAGGTCGGAGAGTGTCTCGCGCATGTCCTTGCGATGCACGATCATGTCGATGGCGCCCGCTTCGTAGCAGGAACTCGGCCCGCTGGAAGCCCTCGGGCAGCTTTTCGCGCACTGTCTGCTCGATCACGCGCGGCCGGCAAAGCCCACCAGCGCGTTGGGTTCGGCAATCACCATCACGCAGGAAGCAAAGCTGGCCGACACACCGCCCATGGTCGGGTCGGTCAGCACCGAGAAGTACGGCAGCCGCTCCGAGCCCAGCCGGCTCAGCGCCGCCGTGGTCTTGAGCCATCTGCATCAGGGACAGCAGGCCCTCGCATGCGCGCCCCGCCCGAGGCCGCAATGGAGATGAACGGGCAACGCTCTCGATGGCGCGCTCCACGCCCCGTTCGAAGCGCTCGCCCACCACCGAACCCCATCGAGCCGCCCATGAAGTCGAACTCGAAGCATGCCGCCACCACCGGCCGGCCTCGATGGTGCGCTTCCATCACCACCAGCGCATCGGTCTCACCGGAATTGCTGCTGGCCTGCGACAGGCGGTCGGTGTACTTCTTCGAGTCCTTGAACTCAGCGCGTCCACCGGCCGGACCTCCTGACCCAGCTCCTGGCGGCCATCGGCGTCCAGCAGGCGCTCCAGCCGCAGCCGGGCCCGCAGCCGCATGTGATGGTCACACTTGGGGCGAGACGTTGAGGTTCTTTTTCCAGCTCGGTGGGAGTACAGCACCGCATCGCACGCGGGCACTTTGACCCACAGTCCCTCCGGCACCTCGCTTGGCGCGCGACGAACTGTTGGAGCGCTTCAGGCCCGGGGGGCAGGATCTTGTCAAGCCAGCTCATGGATTCTGCTTCCTGTTGGCTTGGCAGTAGGATGGAAGATGCCGCCCGTGCCGGAACAGCATGGGCGGCATGATAAAGCTAGAATCGGGGCCGGCTTCAGGGGATGTGGTGGGCGTGTTCTTCCTGCAAAACCCCTTTGGGCGTGCAGGACAAGGCGGTGGGGACCGCAGGATCCCTCGATGGCCTCGAACAGTCAGGACGCCAAAGGGAATTCCCTTCGGGCCGACTCCGGCATGACCTGCCGGCGAGGCTCAGGACAACGTTCTGGCACTGCGGCCCGAACGGCATGCCCACCCGCCCCTGCGCCGGACGGACCCCGCCGCTAGCCCGTCAGACCGACGCTGCCTTGCGGCGGCACGGCGTCGATGGCCTGGCGCACCCCGGCCAGCCACGCCTGCGCTCGCAGGCGCACCGGCCGGCTCGCCGGCTCCAGCACTCGATCAGCCGGCTGCCGATCACCACCGCATCGGCAAAGGCCGCCGCACGCGCGGCCGTGGCGGCATCGCTGATGCCGAAGCCCACGCCCACCGGCAGGCGGACGGCCTCGCGGATGGCCGGCAGCGCCCGCGCCACCGCATCGGTATCGAGATGACCGGCGCCGGTCACGCCCTTGAGCGACACATAACAGACATAGCCACTGGCGATCTCGCCCACCAGCCGGTAACGTGCCGGCGTGGAGGTGGGCGCCAGCAGATAGATCAGGTCGATCCGGTGACGCCGCAGCGCCGCCGCGTAGTCCTGCGCCTCTTCGGGCGGGCAATCCACCACCAGCACGCCATCCACCCCGGCCTGGGCCGCAGCATCGGCAGCGCTGCAGGCCCATGGCCTCGATGGGTTGCAGTAACCCATCAGCACGATGGGGGGTGTGCGCATTCTCGCAGCGGAATTCGGTCACCAGAGCCAGCACCTTCGCCAGGCTCATGCCGGCGGCCAGCGCCCTGGTCATTGGCGCGCTGGATGGTGGGGCCGTCGGCCGCCGGGTCGGAGAACGGCACGCCCAGTTCGATGATGTCGGCACCGCCCGCCACCAGCGCCCAGCACGCGTCCAGCGACAGGTCCGGCTGCGGAAAGCCGGCCGTCACGATAGGGGACCAGCGCAGCCCGGCCGGCCTTCGCCCGTTCGGCCAGGACGGCCGCGATGCGTGGTGAACCATTCTGCCCCGGCAACGGCTTCCGGCGTGTGCTGTCCGTTGTTGTGTGTGTCCGTCATGGTGCTCACCCCCACTGCTGGCCGCTCTGCTGGGCCACCGTGTGCATGTCCTGTCACCCCGGCCCGACAGGTTGACGAGGATGATCTGGTCCTGCCCACGTGGTGGCGCCAGCCGTACGGCCTCGGCCAGCGCGTGGCTGATTCGAGCGCCGAGATGATGCCCCTCGATGTGGCGGCAGTCGTGAAACGCCTTCAGCGCCTGTTCATCGTCGATGGGCACATAGCGCGCCCGCCGGTGTCCTTGAGCCAGGCATGCTCGGGCCCCACGCCCGGATAGTCCAGCCCGGCCGACACCGAGTCGTCTCGATGACCTGGCCGTCGGCATCCTGCAGCACATAGGTGCGGTTGCCGTGCAGCACCCCTAGCACACCACGCTGCAGCGAGGCTGCGTGCCGGCCCGAATCGAGCCCGTGATCGGCCGCTTCCACCCCCGACCAGCTGCACGTTCTCGTACGGGATGTAGGGATGGAAGATGCCGATGGCATTGGAGCCACCGCCCACGGCGGCGATCACCACGTCCGGCTGGCGGCCGGCGTACTCGGGCATCTGCGTCAGGCACTCCTGGCCGATCACGGCCTGGAAGTCGCGCACCATCATCGGGTACGGATGCGGGCCGGCCACGGTGCCGATGATGTGAAGGTGTCATCGACATTCGTCACCCACACGCGCATGGCCTCGTTGAGCGCGTCCTTGAGCGTCTTTCGAGCCTGACCTCGACCTCCACCACCTTCGCCCCCAGCAGGTTCATCCGGTAGATGTTCTGGCGCTGGCGGGCGGCATCGACTGAGCCCATGTACACCGTGCAGTCCAGCCCGTAGCGGGCCGCCACCGTGGCCGTGGCCACGCCGTGCTGGCCGGCACCGGTTTCGGCGATCAGCCGGGTCTTGCCCATGCGGCGGGCCACCAGGGCCTGGCCGATGGCGTTGTTGATCTGTGTGCACCGGTGTGGTTGAGATCTTCCCGCTTGAAGTAGATCTGCGCCTCGCCCAGCAGCTGCGACCAGCGCCTGGCGTGATAGACCGGGCTGGGCCGGCCCCACGAAAATGGGCCAGCTCGTCACGGAACTCAGCCTGAAAGCGGGTCGTTGCGGAAAGCGCTCATAGGCTCGCGCAGCTCCGCCAGGGCGCTGATCAGCGTTTCGGACACGAATAGCCCGCCATAAGGGCCGAAGTGCCCCGCTTCATCGGGGAAATCGTAGGAAACCATCGTCATCGATCCACGTTCGGGAGAAATAGCCAGGTTCAGCCATCCAGACGGGCCGCATCGGCCCGCAGGACGGCTTCCAGCAAGTGTGCCATTCAACGGCGTCCTTCTCCCTGGCATCTGCCCTGAATACCGCTGGAGACATCGACCCCAGGGGTGTACCCTGCGGATGGCTCACCCACGTTGTCCGGCGTCAGCCGCCCCGCCAGAATGAAGCGCTCGTCGGAGACACCAGCAGTCAGTAGGGACTGTCGGGTCTCGTGACGGGCGCACCAGCTCCATGCTGTCGAGCACACCGCCCAGTCGAAGGCGGCCCCACTGCCCCCGAAACCCGGCCCGGCACTGTCCAGCAGGCGCTCTCGGCCCCCGAAGCGACCATCAGCGCATGGGCCAGCATCACCGGGTCGGCCGGCACGCGACCGCGCTCCAGCAGGGCATTCCAGTCGGCCCATGAGCCCGCGCCGGTGTATGGGACGGCAGGCAGGGCGAACGCAGACAACCCCGTCCTTTCTGCCGGTGCTGCAGATCCTGACTTTTTGTGCGTACCCTGCCTTTATTTTCTGTCTCGGGCGGCGGGGAGAACTTCCCGGCTGCGCAAACCGTTCTCCCACAACGTCCTGCACGCGGGAAGATGCCCGCAGTTCTTCGGTGTGCGCCACCCGCAGTGCCTTCCAGTACGGAATGCGCCTGCGCCGCAGCGGGCGGAGATCGTCCGTCTCGTCCCGTGAGCCTGCCGACGTCCAGCCCCACCTGGTCGACGGTGGCGATCACCTCATCCATGGGTGCGTTGACGAAAAGCCCCACGGCGCGGACCCAGGAAGGCAGCCGGCGGCGCAGACGGGCAGCCTGCTCCGGCGCGACATACCGTTTGCTGGGGCCGTAGAAGAGCAAGCTGATGGCATCGACACCGAGGGCGACGCATGGTATCGACTTTATCCTGCCTGCGGACGAGGCCGCAGAATTTGACGCTGAGTGCGGAGGGGCATGGTGAGGAGGAACGTGTTGCACTGGGGGATATGAAGCTGTGGTAGCGGGTCTGGGGCGCGATTCATGGAAGACGGCTTCGAGAGGGGCGCCGTCCGGAGGGAGAGCCTCCTGCGGCTCGCGTTTCACGGCTACGCCACGAAATCGCCGCAGGAGACTCTCCTCCGGACGCGCTTCACAGGTTCGCACACTGCGACTCCGAACAGGAAGGACAACCAGCGAGGCAAACGATCGGAATGATGCACGATTTACACCCCCGCGCAGGTGCGGCGCACCTCGCGGTACCCAGCCCGGGCCAGGACCAGCGGTTCGTCGCCCCGCCCGGGAAGCGACCACGAGGTCTCATGTGGAAGCGTGCAGAGCGGGTGCAGGCCGCCGGCTGCGGCTGTGCGCGCCGGCCGAACGGGAACGGGCAGCCAGTACCTCGGCAGCCAGGAGACCAGGCAGCGCAGTCTCCCGTAGACCAGCAGGCCCACGAGGTTGCGCACCATGTGATGCAGGAAGGCATTGGCCGTCGGGCGCATCAGGATGAAGCCACCATGGCGTTCGATGGTCAGTCTTCCACGCTGCGGACCGGGTGGCCGCCTGGCATTCGGCCGCCCGGAAAACTGCTGAAATCATGCGTGCCCAGCGAGTGCGGGCGCCTCCCGATGCGCACCACATCCAGCGGGCGATGCGTCACCCGGCCCGCCCCTGCCACAGCGGCGGCGCCACCGGGCTGTCGATCGGCACATACCAGTGAGTGCGCGCCCCGCGCCGAGACGCGCATCGAAATCGGCATCGGCCCGGAATGGGCACGGCCACGCACCGCCACCGTATCGGGCAGGTGCGCTGGCGCACCTACAGGCCGTCGGTGGCCCGTGCCACCGGCGAGGAAAACTCGATGATCTGTTCGAGCGCGTCACCCGTATCGGTGCGCCCCGCATACGCACCTCGATGGCCTGCCCCGCAATGGCCGACAGTGCGCTCCACCGTCGTCTGGATGGATGGTGCCAGCCCCAGGCTGCACCGGCTGCTTCTGCCAGCCACAGGAACCGACCGTCATACGACACGCCGCACACCCAGCGGTGACGCGCCTCCCTCGTCTCCATCCTGCCAGGACAGGCTCCGCATGCGCATTCTCCCGGAACGGAAGCGACCCTCACCCGTCCCCGGCGGTGCCATGACGCGGGCAGCAACGGCAGACACATTGGCAGTCACATTGCAGGATCATCAGCCTGACTCTATGGCTTTCGGATGATACCGAACCCCGCCCATCTTCCTCAGCGAGATCAGCCCCGGACAGGCGAAAGGATCTGTCGCACCATCGCACATCAGCGGCCTCCGTATCGAAGCCGCAATGTCCAAACCTGCAGAAGCACCGTCCGGCGCTGTGCCTCCTGCGGTGATTTCGTGGTAGCCCGTGAACACTTCCTGACGGGCGGGCGCAGCCCGCTGTCGGGAAGTGTTGCAGGCATGAAGGTTTGATGACCGACGCGGTCGTGGGCAACAAAACTTCATTGAACGTATGAACCGCAGGAGGTACACGCGCCGGACGGTGCCCCCTCGAAGCCGTCTTCCGTGAACCAAAACCGTCTTTCCGTGAAGCATTTTCCGTGAACAAGCCTTCCTCCCCAAAACGAAACCGGCGGGCATCCTTCACGGACCCCGGGCCAGCTATTCGGGCACAGCCCCCTCACCACAGGGTGAGGGCCTCTCACCAGCCAATCACAGATCAGCCAGCAGATCCCGTGCGCGCTGCTGCCGCGAAGCGTCACCGCCCTGCAGCACCTCTTCCAGCAGCTCGCGCGCCCCTTCCTGTCACCGATCTCGACACTAGGCCGAAGCCAGATCCAGCTTCGAGGCCATTTCCTGCCACTGGCTAGAGGCTGCACCGCTCATCGTGATCGGACCCGAGATCGTCGACGGCGACAGATCCAGACCGATCGAACCCAGATCGAGGCACCCTGCGTATGTGTCGCCCATGTCCAGCGACTCGGTGATCGTCGTGTCGATGTTCAGATCGGTCACCGTGCTCGGGACCATCGTCCATGTCAGCGGCGACATCCAGATCCAGCGACGGCAGCTCCACGCTCGGCATGCGCCGACAGTGGGCCTGAACGGTCGACTGGAAGGTGGCTGGCTGGGCCTCGGCGTGCGCCGGTTCCTCGTGCGCCTGGGCCGTTGCGGCGCCCTCGAACTGCAGGCCGTTGTCCGCTCGGCCGGCTGCGCAGCCTCGGCTTCCTGGGCGGCCGGCTCGGCCACGGCGGCGGCACCCTGCCACCGGCGGCGGCGGCGCTGACGCCGCCATGCCCGCATCCGATCAACCGTCGTGCGAAGCTGCGGCCGACGAACCGTCACCGTACAGCGGATTGTCCGGATCCAGCGCAGCACGCATGCTGGTCACACGCGACCATTTCCTCGTTCAGGCCACCGGTCGTGTCGTGCATCTCGCGCGCCATCTGGCTGAACGCCACGGTGTCCTCTGCGGCCGGAGAGAGATTTCCAGCAGCTTCGGGCGGATGGCCCGGCGCTCGGGCTGGCGTTTCAGCGCCTCGCGCAGGATTTCCTCGGCCTGGGTCTCGCGGCCGTAGGCGATGTACCTCGGCCTCGGCAATCGGATCGACCTCGGTCGGCGTGGCTTTCGCTGATCGTGGTGATCTGCGTGCTGGCGCCGGTCGCGGTGTCGACGCTCTGACCACCGGTGGTACCGAACAGCGAGGTTGGCGGTGAACTCGTCGGCGCTGATGCTGTCGGAGAAGCCGTCATCCTCGCGGCGGCGGCGACGCATCATCCGAAGCCCAGACCGCCACCACGGCAGCCACGCCCAGACCCGGCAGCAGCATCGAGTTCTGCGACAGACCGTCGATGAAGCTGCCCTCGCTTCGCGCTCGCCCTCGTTGACCGGGCGGGCTTGGGCATGTTCTCGCCATGCTTCTCGGTGTCGGCGCGCCGGTCACCCGTTCGACCTCGGCCTTGGCATCGGCGGCAGCCTTCTCGGCAGCCGATTTTCATCATCGCCAGCCTGCTGGTCCTTGCCATCGGCAATGGCCTTGGCGTCAGCCGTGGCTTTTCTCGGCAGCGGCCTTGTCCGGCGTGCGGCCCATCGCTTGTCGGCAGCTTTCTCGGCGGCGGCTTTCTCGGCAGCAGCCTTGCCGGCGGCCTGCTTTCTCTTCGGCAGCCTTCTTCTCGGCGGCCGCCTGTCTTCGGCCGCTTTCTTCTCGGCCGCCCAGTTTGTCGGAGCGGCCTTGGCATCGGCTGCCAGCTTGTCGGCAGGCAGCGCGGTCTGGGCGGCTTTCTCGGCCACGGCCTTCTCAGCAGCGAGTCTTCGGCCTCGCCCGCCTTTGTCGGTCACCTGGCCAGCAGCTCGCGGGCCTTGTCGGCTGCCGCCGTGGCGGCTGCAGCCACCGTGCCGCTCACCTGGGCACCGGCCGCACGGGCCTTTGTCCAGCTGGGCCTGCAGGTCGTCCAGCGACTGTCCTTCAGCTCCAGCATGCTCTTGGGCGCGCCGACGTTCTTTTCCAGCTCGGCAATGCGGCTGTTGGCCTCTTTCAGGGCCGCATCGCGGCGACCCGCCTCGGCGTCACGCACGCCCACGCCCCTGCCGTCCTTCGTGCCTTCGCAGGCGGCTCAGCTCCAGGCGGTCGCTGCTGCCTTCGGCGCCATTGCGGGCGTCATCGACTGAGCCGAGACGGCGCGCCGGCCGTGGTGCCGCCCGTATTGACTTTCGACCTCGGCACCGCACCGGCCATCCGCTCCTTGTAGGGTTGCGGAAGTCGCGGCGGCCATGCGCAGCTGGCGACCGGCCTCGGCGCTGTCTGATGGCAGCGATCTCGCCTTCCGACGGAATGGCTCGGCTCGCGGCTCTCGAATCAGGTTGAGTTGTTCTGGATGAACGAAATTGGGGTTCGTGCGGTAGATGGCCACGATGGTCTGGTCCAGCGTGGCGCTGGCCGGACGGCACGCTGAGCGATCATGCGCGAGCGTCTCGCCCGGCCCACCGTCACCACCGCCCTCGGACTGGGCATCCCGGCCGGCAGGCCCTGGGCGCGGCAGCCTTCTGGGCATCGCTGCCGGCGCGGGCACCCTGCTGGGCGTTGCGGTTGCTGCTGACCAGCCTGCCGGTGGACGGATCGAGGGTGCGCACGGCACCATTGTTGCCAGCGGCTGCGCCCGTGGCGCCCGATGCCGTGGCAGCACCGGCCACGGGCGCATTGCCCGAGCGGCTGGCCTCGGCTGGCCTTCTGCTGGACCGGAGGATCCAGCAGGAACGTATATTCACGGCTGAAGGTACCGAGGCCCAGCTCAGCTCGACCACCAGATCGACGAACGGATCGTTGATCGGCTTGCTGGAGGTGACCTTGATGAAGTAGCAGCCGCCCCTGGTTCTCGACGCGCATGCGCACGCCGGACAGGGCTCTGCGTACTGCAGGCCCACGGCTGAACGCCTCGGGGAGCGATCTCGGCGGTGAGGGTATCGGCCTCGTCGGCCGAGACGGCAGTGACCTCGACCTCGGCGCAGTGCGCCCCAGGGCAGACTGGACCGTCAGACGACCAAGACCGGCAGCCTCGGCGGACGGGACGCCACCACCGGACGGACCGCCAGCGCAACGGCAACCGCAGCCGCACCTGGCCGCGCCCGGAGCCACCAGACGTCGTGAATGCTTTTTACTGCAGGGGCTGTTCAGACAAGGCACCACCTCTTGCAGGACTTGGAACGAAACACTTTCTGGAAAGACCGGCCACCCTCTCGCCTGCGTGCGATTCCGGCGGCCGGCAGACAAAACTTCGGTTGATTGGACGGATCACTGTGCGCCAGCGGGCGCTCCAGCACGATTCTCAGCATCCGGCGCAACGGTTCGGCAGCTCCCCCACAGCAGCTGGTCGCCCACCGTGAAGGCACTGGGTAGCCCTGCCGAGCTTGAGCTTGCGCAGGCGGCCGATCGGCACGTCCAGCTTGCCGGTCACGGCCGTCGGCGTCAGTTCTGCCAGCGTTGCCTCACGATCGTTGGGCACCACCTTCACCCAGTCGTTGGCACCGGCCAGCATCTCTTCGATGGCCGGCAGCGGCAGATCCTCGCGCAGCTTGATGGTCAGAGCCTGGCTGTGGCAGCGCATGGCGCCCACCCGAACGCAGATGCTTTCGACGGGGATGCGACTGTCATCCGTCGGCCCAGCATCTTGTTCAGCTCGGCGTCGCCCTTCCACCTCGCGCGACATGCCATCGCCCAGATCCTTGTCGATCCAGGGCAGCAGGCTGCCGGCCAGCGGATGGCCAAACTGTTTGACGAAATCCGCACTGCGCATGGTCCGGCCACCCGACGGTCGATGTCCAGGATGTTCGATCCCGGATCCGACAGTTCGGTTGCCACCGATGCGTGGATTGCGCCCATTTGACTGACCAGCTCCCTCATGTGTTGTGCACCACCGCCAGAGGCGGACTGATAGGTCATTGCAGAGACCCACTCGACCTGGTCTGCCTGCAGCAAACCGCCGAGAGCCATCATCATCAGGCTAACCGTGCAGTTACCGCCAATGAAAGTCGATTACCGTCTGTGCGGCCGCATCAATCGACATGCCGGTTCACCGGATCCAACACGATCACGGCCCGTTTGTCCATGCGCAGGGTCGAGGCGGCGTCGATCCAGAACCCCTTCCAGCCGGCCTCGCGCAGCTTTCGGATGCATGTCCGTCGTGTAGTCGCCACCCTGGCAGGTCAGGATCACATCGAGCTTTTTCAGGGCGTCCACATCATGGGCGTCACCCAGCGGTTCGGTACCCATCGGGGCCTTGCCACCGGCGTTGGATGTGCTGAAGAAGACCGGCTCGAAAAAGGTCGAACCTTCCTCGGCACGCATGCGGTCCATCAGCACCGACCCCACCATGCCACGCCAGCCCACCAGGCCTACCCGATATTTCCTGCTCGCGATCTTTCCTGTTCCTCGCTTTGGTCGAATCCGGCCTGCCCAGCGGCAGGACCGGCACTGCAGCTTTCCTCGCGGTGATGCACCGAAACATTCCGTGTCATCACCCCGACAATGACTCTGCGTCCGATGGACGCGGCCACAGCAGGCGCCCATTGCAACATTTTTCGGCGCCGAACGCTGCGCGCGCCGTGGCCTTCAACAAACTAAATATCCTGCCCATGACCGCGCGCAGGGCGTCCGCCCCTGACCTGCCGGATGGTGCCAGTACCGGATGGCACCTGCGGATGGCACCTGCACCCGGATGGCACCTGCACCGGATGGTGCCCTGCGCCGGATGGCACCTGCCCTGCACCCTTGCCCTCCAGCCGAAAACGGCGGATGGCACGAACGGCCTGTCATCCGCCGGCGATGACGCGCCCCTCAGAGGGCTGCCACCACGTCGCTGTCAGGCCCAGCGGGCAGCACCTTCTCGTCCGGCGGGCAATGTCGGCCGTACGGGCGCCGGCGACCGAACCTTCCGCACCGCCTGCTCCACACGTACCGCAGCGGCCTCTGGTCGAGCGAATAGCGCAGCAGCATGGCCAGCGACAGGATCGTGGCCAGCGGGTTGGCCCGGTTGGTGCCGGCGATGTCGGGTGCCGAACCATGGATGGGCTCGTACATGCCGAAACCGCTGGCATTGAGCGAAGCCGAGGGGCAGCATGCCGATGGAGCCGGTCAGCATGGAGGCGGCGTCCGACAGGATGTCGCCGAACGTGTTGCCGGTCACGATGACATCGAACTGCAGCGGACGCCGGATGAGCTGCATGGCAGCGTTGTCGACGTACATGTGCGACAGTTCCACATCCGGATAGTCGCGGGCGACTTCCGTCACGACATCGCGCCACAGCTGGGTGGTTTCCAGCACGTTGGCCTTGTCCACCGAGCAGACCCGGCGGTTGCGCTTGCGGGCAGCCTCGAAGGCCCAGCGGGCAATCCGCCGGATTTCGGACTCACTGTAACGCATGGTATCAAAACCTTCACGTTCCCCGCGTCATTCGCTAGAATGCCCCGCGGTTTTCCAATCAGATGTCGCCCGTCAATTCTCGCAGGATCAGCAGATCCAGCCCGGCCACCAGGTCGGGTTTGAGCAGGCTGGCCTCAGCCAGTTCGGATAGAACCAGCGCCGGACGCAGGGTTGGCGAACAGGTCGAAGTGCTTGCGCAGGCGTAGCAGCCCTGTTCGGGCCGCGAGGGACGCGGCAGCGCATCGTAGGCGCGGGCCGCCCCACTGCCCGAACAGGATGGCCTGGGCCGATTCCGCAGACCTTCAGCGTTTCGTCGGGCAGCGGATCGCCGCGCGGCATAGGCCGCCCCGCCGACCAGGGCGCTCGGTCTGCACCTCCAGCCCGTCGCGCACCAGCGTCCAGTACCCGCACGGCCTGCGCGGTGATTTCAGGACCGATGCTCATCACCGGCCAGCACTGCAATCTTCTTCGTCATGTCCTGCGGATCCCTCAAAACGGACAGGGAAGGCCGAAACGCCGCACGGCCGGATGCCCCACAGCATCCGTTGCCGTGAAGCGTCCGCCTTCCTGTCCTGGTCTGCTTCATCGCACGGCGCGCACGATGTCGCCGGGTGCGGTCCCCTGAACCATGTCCGGTCGCGCCCCGTCACGCGACGCGCACGCAGCCACCCTGCCCCGTCCACATGACGGGGCCTCACGGCCGGCTGCTCCGCCCCTCACCGGCCCAGACTGGCCTGCAGCCAGGGCTCAGCCTGGGCGCCGGGCCTCGTAGGCCCCGATGTCGTCGGCGTGCTGCAGCGTCAGCCCGATCTCGTCCAGCCCGTTGAGCAGGTTGTTCTTGCGGAAGGCATCGATCTCGAAGGCGCCGATCACCTCGCCCTGGGTGGTGGTGACCACCTGGTTGGGCAGATCGATGATCAGCTCATAGCCCACGAAGGCCTTCACGTCGTCGAAGATGCGCGACACCTCGCGCTCGCTCATCTTCAGCGGCAGCAGCCGTTCTTGAAACAGTTGTTGTAGAAAATGTCGGCAAAACTGGGGCGATGATGCAGCGGAAACCGTAGTCGTCCAGCGCCCAGGGGCGTGCTCACGCGACGAACCGCAGCCGAAGTTCTCGCGCGCCACCAGAATGGACGCGCCCTTGTAGCGCGGCTGGTTGAGCACGAAATCGGGGTTGACCGGACGCGTGCTGTTGTCCTCGCCGGGCTCGCTCACGTCCAGGTAGCGCCACTCGTCGAACAGGTTGGGCCCGAAACCCGAGCGCTGATCGACTTCAGAAACTGCTTGGGGATGATGGCGTCGGTATCGACATTGGCCCGGTCGAGCGGGGCCACGATGCCGCGATGCACGTTGAATACCTTCATGCCAGCCTCCGCACGTCCACGAAATGTCCGAACACGCCTGCCGCAGCCGCCATGGCCGGGCTGACCAGATCAGCACGTCCACCGGCCCCCTGCCGCCCCTCGAAGTTGCGGTTGGAGGTGGAAGCACATCGTTCGCCGGGGTCGAGCCGGTCGGCGTTCATGGCCAGGCACATCAGAGCAGCCCGGATCACGCCATTCGAAGCCCGCCTCCGGAAGATGCGGTCGAGCCCCTCGGCCTCGGCCTGGGCCTTCACTAGCCCCGAGCCGGGCACCACCATGGCCAGACGGACATTGTCGGCCCGGCGGCGGCCACGCACCACCGCGGCGGCGGCCCGCAGATCCTCGATGCGCGAGTTGGTGCACGAGCCGATGAACACCTCGTCCACCTGGATGGACGAGATGGGCATGTTGGGCTGCAGGCCCATATACTGCAGCGCGCGGGCCATGCCCTCGCGCTTGACGCTGTCCTTCTCGCGGTCGGGGATCGGGCACGCGCGTCCACCGCCACCACCATTTCGGGGGAGGTCCCCCAGGTGACGTAGGGACGCAACTCGGCCGCGTCCATCCGTACCACCAGGTCGAAATGGGCTCCCGGGTCGCTGTGCAGCGTGCGCCAGTAGCGCACGGCCACCTCCCAGTCGTTGCCCTTCGGCGTCATGGGCCGGTCGCGCAGGTAGGCCATGGTAATGCCGTCGAAGGCCACCAGGCCGCTGCGTGCTCCGGCCTCGATGGCCATGTTGCAGACGGTCATGCGCCCTTCCATCGACATCTCGCGGAACACCGAGCCGCCGAACTCGATGGCATAGCCGGTGCCGCCCGCCGTACCGATGCGGCCGATGATGCCCAGCGCCACGTCCTTGGGCGTGACGCCCGCCGGCAGCCGGCCGTCGACCTGCACCAGCATGTTCTTCGACTTGCGGGCCACCAGTGTCTGCGTGGCCAGCACGTGCTCGACCTCGGAGGTGCCGATGCCATGGGCCAGCGCCGCAAAGGCACCGTGCGTGCTGGTATGGGAATCACCACAGACCACCGTCATGCCTCGGCAGCGTGGCCCCTGCTCGGGACCGATGACGTGCACGATGCCCTGGCGCCGGTCGGCAATGTCGAAATAGGTCACGCCGTAGCGACGGGCATTCTTGCCCAGTGTCTCGACCTGCAGGCGCGCCACCGGGTCGGCAATGCCGTGCTCGCGGCCGGTGGTGGGCACGTTGGTCGACCACCGCCAGATTAGCATTGAGCCGCCACGGCTGCCGGTGCGCCTGCTCCAGCCCCTCGAAGGCCTGCGGGCTGGCTCACCTGTGCAGCAGGTGACGGTCGATGTGAGAGCAGGCTGCTGCATCGGGCTCGTTGCCCGTGACGACGTGTGCATCCCAGAGCTTGTCGTAGAGTGTGTGCGGGCAATAGGTTCCATTTTCCGATTATGCCATGCCGATCGATAAATTTAGCAAATGGTGAGTGGACATGACGCGAACATGGTTCCGGAGCGGGTATGTTGCATCATGTTGCAGACCAGTGGCTGCCGGAGGTGCTGCAGGCAACTCTGTCCAGACCGGGTGGATGCGATTCAGCGGCCGACGGGCCACCAGGCCACCGGCCCGTCGCTTCCCCTGTGGCCGGCTTCCGCATCGGGCCTCCGCACCGAACTTCCGCACCGCGCTTCTGCATCAGCTTCCCGCATCGGGTTTCCTGCACGGTTTTGCCGCCCCTGCCCCTCCATCACCCTGGTGGCCACCGCGTCCCCCTGCGGAATCCCGGCGGACTGCCCCTGCCCGGCATGCTCAGGGATGTGCCCGCTGGACAGCGGCAGCACCCGTCCGGAATAATCCTGCAGATCCCTGATCCGGTGCTGGCCGACGGTGCGTGGACGGGAACTCGGCGTGCTCCGCCCCTGGCTGGCCGAGGGCCATCTTCTGCCACAGCGTGATGGCCGCCCGCGGATCGTAGCCGGCCCGGGCCGCCAGCTCCCACGCCGATGCGGTCGGCCTGGTTTCGTGCGTAGCGGCTGTTCTTCAGCCCGAAGGTGGTCTGGTAGCCAGCTTGCGCATATCGGCCCCGGCATTGCCCAGGGGCCCATGCCGGCCGCGCCCACGTTGATCAGCAGCCCGGCCGTGGCCTGTTCGGAGCGCGCTCGCGGGCAGCTCGCGCAGCGCATGGGCGATCTCATGGCCCAGAATGGCAGCCAGTTCGTCATCGGTGAGCTTGAGCTGGTTGATGATGCCGCTACACGGCAATCTTGCCGCCGGGCATGCACCAGGCAGTTTCAGCCTCGTCCGACTGGGATGACGTTGACCTGCCAGTTCCACTTCAGCGCATCCGGCCGGAAGGCCCCCACCTGCGGAATGATCCGTCCCGCACGTTGCGCACCCGGGCCGTCAGTGGCTGGATCGACGTTGAGTGCATGTTTCTGCTGGGCGCCCTGCATCACCTCGGCATAGGCCACCTTCGCACTCTTCCAGCTGCGCCTCCGACACCAGCGGCGACATGCGCTGCTTGCGGTTCAGGCCGATGGCCCCCTCGCCCGTCGTCTGTACGGTGGTACAGGCCACCACGGCGCCAGCCAGCAGGGAGGCTCCCAGCGTCTGCAGGGCCAGACGCCGCAGGCGCCGGCGGGTGACACGTCCGGCGGACGCAGCCGGAGGTCGAACGGATGGCTTTGGTCAGCATGGATGCTGTGCGCATGTATGTCCCAGGTTGAAATGAAAAATGGAGGTGTTCTGACGGCCGCGGCCGGCGCCTGCGCCGCAATCGGCGCCAGGCGGAATCCACGATCGGCACACTGGGCCCGATGCAGCAGGCAGTGCTCGATCAGCACCAGCGCCAGCATCGCCTCGGCAATAGGGTGGCCCGGATGCCTACGCAGGGGTCGTGCCGGCCCAGCGTCTGCACGTGCTGCGGATGACCCTCGCCGGTCGATCGAGCGGCGCTCGATGCGGATGCTCGACGTGGGTTTGATGGCCAGCGACACGCGGATGTCCTGCCCGGTGGAAATGCCGCCCAGCACCCCGCCGGCCTGATTGCCGACGAAGCCTGCCGGTGTCAGCCTCGTCACCGTGCACCGAGCCTTCTGCGTCACCGACCGAAGCCGGCACCGATCTCACGCCCCGCACCGCGTTGATGGCCATCATCGCGTGGGCAATGTCGGCATCCAGCCGGTCGTGAGCGGCGCGCCCAGCCCCACCGGCACGCCCGAGGGCCTCACCTCGATGCGGGCACCGATGGAATCGCCCTCGCGGCGCAGCGCATCCATGTATGCCTCCAGCTCGGGCACCCGGTCGATGTCGGCCGCGAAGAAGGGGTTCTGGTGCACGTCCTCCCAGCGTCTGAACGGCACGACGATGTCCCCGAGCTGAGACAGGTAGCCGCGGATGCGCACGCCGTGCCGTTCGGCCAGCCACTGCAGGCCACGGCACCGGCCGCCACCAGCGGGCCGTCAGCCGCGCGACGAACGTCCGCCGCCACGATGGTCGCGCAGGCCGTATTTCGAAATAGCTGTAATCGGCATGGCCCGGACGGAAGGTATCGGCCAGATTGCCGTAGTCCCTGCTGCGGGCGTCCTGGTTGCGGATCAGCAGCGCAATCGGCGTACCGGTGGTAACGCCCTCGAACACGCCCGGGAAAGGATTTCCACCGCATCGGCCTCCGGCGCTGCGTCACGTGCCGCGACGTGCCCGGCCGGCGCCCGGTCCAGATCGGGCTGGATGTCGCCCACGTCCAGCGCCATGCCCGGCGGGCAGCCGTCGATCACGCAGCCGATGGCCGGTCCGTGCGATTCCCCGAAAGGTCGTGACGGCAAACAGCCGTCCCAGTGTGTTTCCTGCCATAACCTCTCTACCTGTCAGCCTCGTTGCCCTGTCATCAGCCTCTCTGCCTGTCAGCCTTGCTGGCAGCCCCGAAAAACCTCGCCCCCAGCGAAACCTCTCACGACACGTACCGCCCCACCGCGCCGCGATCTCGCCGGCCGGGAGCTGGGGCCGCATGGCGTCCACCGACGGCGTCTGCTCGACGCCGAACACCATCAGCCGCAACGGTACCGCCAGCTGCGGCATCTTCAGCCCATGATTTTTCAGGACCGTCTTCATCAGCGCGCCGATGGCCTCCCCGGTCGCCCGCCACGGCCGGCAGCCCCGCCATGAATTCGGCCACGGCCGAGCCCTCACGGCATCGGTCGGTTTCTGGGCCAGCACGGCTGCATCCGGGCCGGTGGCGCGAAGAAATGGGCCACCCAGTCGGTCAGCACCACCCAGGTGGGCGAGACGGTCCTTCCAGAGCGCACACATCGCCGCCAGCCGGTCATCCGGCACGGGCTGGCCACCCAAAACCGCCGGCACGCCGCGTGCCTGCAGGCGCCTGCCGACCTCCGCCGCCAGTTCGGCATCGGGCAACGCCTTCAGGTACTGCTGGTTCACCCAGCGGAACTTGTCGAAATCGAGCTGTGCCGGCGACACCGACAGGTGCGAACCATCGAACCATTCGATGAGCTGCTCGCGCGAGAAAAGCTCATCGTCCCCTATCGGCTCCAGCCCAGCCGGGCCAGATAGTTGATGATGGCATCGGCGTGAAGCCTCTTCCTGGTACTGCAGAACCGACACCGCCCCATGCCGCTTGGACAGCTTCTGCCCGTCCGGCCCGTTGATCATCGGCAGGTGGCCATAGACCGGGGGCTCGGCCCCCAGCGCGCGCAGGATGTTGATCTGCCGCGGTGTGTTGTTGACGTGGTCATCGCCGCGGATGACGTGCGTGATGCCCATGTCCAGATCGTCCACCACCACACAGAAGTTGTAGGTGGGCGTGCCGTCCGAGCGGGCAATGACCAGATCGTCCAGCTCGGCATTGCCGATGCTGATGGTGCCCTTGACCATGTCGTCCCAGCTCACCACGCCGTCGTCCGGGTTGCGAAAGCGCACCACCGGCTTCACGCCGGCCGGCGGCGTCCGGCCGGTAGCGTTCTCGGGCGCCAGCGGCCATCGTAGCGCGGCTTCTCGCCCCGGGCACGCTGCGCCTCGCGCATCTCTTCCAGCTCTTCAGGCGTGGCATAGCAATGGTAGGCACGGCCATCGGCCAGCATCTCGCCGATCAGCGCACGATAGCGCGTCCATCCGCTGCATCTGGTAGAACGGCCTCGTCGTCCTCCTTCAGGCCTCAGCCAGGCCACGCCTTCCAGAATGGCGGCCACCGCCTCGGGGGTGGAGCGTTCCACATCGGTGTCCTCGATGCAGCAGCATAGTCGCCACCGAAGTGCCGGGCAAAGGCCCAGGCATAGAGGGCCGCGCACCGCCAATGTGCAGGAAACCAGGGGCTGGGGCGGCAAAAGCGGGTGCGCACCCGGCCAGCGGGTGTAGCAGGAGCAGCAGATGTTCCACAGGTATGAAAACGGCTGGGAGATACGGACCTCGAGAGGCGCGGATACGACCATGCCCCCTCGCAGCGCCGGAAACGGCGCCAGAGGCAGAGGTAGACGCCACCTGCCCGCTTCAACCATGCTGGCAGAAACGGGCACGGGCCACTGGCCTCTGCAGACAGCATCCGCATGGCGGACACCGCCGGTACCTCCCGACGGAATGGCCCGATGGTAGAAACAAAACCGCCACCAAACTCTTTCGCCCGGGTTTGACGAACGGCATTTTCCCGTTATACTGCTGGCTTACCGGATGCGGCACCACGCAGCATGGCTTTGCAGTGCCGAACTTCCTTCCGGGCGGTTAGTCAGCGGTAGAGCACCGCCTTCACGGCAGGGTCACTGGTTCGAACCCAGTATCGCCCACTTCTCAAAAAGCAGCCTGCACATGCCCCGGCTGCTTTTTCATTTCTGTATCCGACGTTCATTCCTGGCTGATGTACCGCCACCGCAGAGGAAGTCGCCTTCCTGCAGACACCGGGCAGCGCTTCGAGGATTTGTTCGTCCCACGCTGGCACGGCCATGTGCGCGCTTTGCCGGTCATGGCCACATCGGCTACATCTGTAGGTGGCCAGCACGATGCTCGTCTCGGTGGCCTTTCGACGCCGGGCATGGCACGGACGCTGCCGATGAGCTGTCTGAAGGCTCTCCAGGTTTTCCAGCCGCAGCTCGGCCACGAGATCCCAGTGGCTATTCACCGAATGCAGCGTGACCACGGCCACATGGGCCACGCAGCATGCGCATCACCGCCCCTCGCGGTTGCTCTCCACCGCCACACCTCATGATGGCGCGGATCTGCTGCATCCTCCTCGGGGCGCAGCCGCAGCGTGTAGCCGACGATCACCCCGTCCCTGCGTCCAGCCGCGCAATGCGGTTCTGCACCGTGGCCCGCGCCACCTGCAGCTTCTTCGCCAGCGCCACCACCGGCATGCGTGCGTTCTCGCGCAGCAGGGCGATCAGCCGCCTGTCCAGATCGTTCATGCCGTTATCGTCTCTCGTTCGGGATATCCCTGAGCACTGGGCGTGCCATTCATTCTGCCTGCATGTACCATCCACAATGTACATAAAAGCGGTATTACTGACAACAAAGCCACTTCAAACTGGCGAGCCCTCGCGGAACAATCACGCCTTCCTGGAGGCCGCCCTGCCCGTGGCAGACCCTCCTTTCGATGCACTGCTGCGGCCGGCCCAGCACCGCGCAGCATCCTCACCCGGAACGAACATGACCCGTTCATCGATGCCCACGATGTCGAAACTGGTGTACGACATCGGCGTACCCGCTTCATCGGCGAACTGGCCGACACCATCCGTGACGACTTTCGGCAGTGGCCGGATTTCGACAAATCCGCCCGCGTGGCCAACCACTCGACATCGGCGTCATCGAACTGATGCCCGTCTCCAACGCCGAACGCTACGCCTTCAAGTACGTCAACGGCCACCCCAACAACCACTGTAGAAGGGCATGCCCACCGTCATGGCCTTCGGCGTGCTGGGCTGATGTCGACACCGGCTACCCTGTGCGTGCTGTCCGAGCTGACCGTGGCCACGGCACTGCGCACCCTGTGCCACCTGCTGATGGCCGCCTGCACCGGCCCGTCCCGACTCGAAGCGCATGGCTCCTGATCGCAACGGCGCCCAGAGCGAGTCTCCAGGCACTGGCTTTCCACGCCCACCTCGGCATCAAATGAAATCGCCGTCTCACGATGTCGACCCGGCCGCCACCGAAAAGTTCATCCGCAACATGGCGGAGTACACGTCGCTGAAAATCATCCGCTGCAACTCCACGGCCGAGGCCGTGCGGGGGGCGGACATCGTCACCACCGTCACTGCCGACAAGACCTACGCCACCATCATCACCCCCGACATGCTCGAACCGGGCATGCACATCAACGGCGTGGGCGGCGACTGCCCCGGCAAGACCGAGCTGCACGCCGACGTGATGAAGGCCGGCCGCATCTTCGTCGAGTACGAGCCGCAGACCCGCATCGAGGGCGACATCCAGCAGCTGCCCGCCGACCACCCCACGGTGGACCTCTGGAAGGTGCTGGCCGGCATCGAGGAAGGCCGGCAGAGCCCCGAGCAGATCACCATCTTCGATTCGGTCGGCTTTGCACTGGAAGACTACTCGGTGCTGCGCTACGTCTACCAGCAGGCCCTGCTGCGCGGCGTCGGTGTGACATCGAACTGGTGCCCGACAGCGACGATCCCAAGGACCTGTTCCGCTACACCCGGGCGTGGCCGCAGCCGGGCCTGCATGCGCCGCGTCGCCTGGACACGCACGCCCTGGCCCTCGTGGCAGGCGCTTCCGGGTACGGGCCACGCGTGCCGAACCTGGCCGACCTCGGTATCCACATGTGCGCGGCGCGCCCGGATGCGGATGCGTGTGCACCTGGCCGGCCTACGCCCTCCCCGTGCGTGCACGCTCCTGATATCGTGGCTGCGGCAGCGTACACGGCGGAAAACCGAACACCCGGAACGAACACTGCGGTATGCTTCTGCACCACCTGAACGACCCGGACACGGGCGGCAGACCGGACACCGCATCCTGTGTCCGCCGTCACTGCGCTGCCCCTGTCCGGAACCGCCCGGGCTGCCTGAACGACAGGCGGCCGGCATCGCACCGGCGCGGACGGGTCATCACGCCCGCCCCGGCGGACGCTTTTCAACCCGGGAAGGATCGGCAGTCCACCTTCCGCAGCGTCATGCCACATGACAAAGGACGCACGGCCATGAGCCAGAACCAGACAATCAACGAGACACCCATCCCCTTTGCTTTTGCAGCTCATTCCCATGCTGGTCAGCGATCATCGTCATGGGGATCTGCGTCATCGTGCTCACAGGTAGCCCCCACGTGCCACTGCTCATCGGCACCGCCACGGCCGCCTTCATCGCCACACGCTCGGGCTACACCTGAACTACATCGAGGAAGCCTGCCATGCCGGCATCAAGATGGCCCTGCCCGCCATCCTGATCATCATCATGATCGGCCTCACCATCGGCAGCTGGATCGGCGGCGGCATCGTGGCCACCATGGTGTACTACGGCCTGGAGCTGCCTCGCCCTCGCTTTTCCTGTTCACCATCTGCGCCATCTGCTGCGTGGTCACACGGCCATCGGCAGCTCCCTGAGCCACCATGGGCACCATCGGCGTGGCAGCTGGCGGGCATCGGGCCACAGCATCAACATCCCCGCCCCTGATGGTGGCCGGCGCCGTCATCTCCGGCGCCTACTTCGGCGACAAGATGTCGCCGCCTCCGACACCACCAACCTGGCCGCCGGCATCACCGGCACCGACCTGTTCGACCACATCAAGCATATGCTCTACACCACCATCCCGGGCCTCGTCATTGCCCTGGTGGCCTACCACGTGATGGGCAGCAGTTCCTCCGGCGCCCATCTCGACGCCGGCAAGATCAACGAGGTGCTGGGCGTGCTGCAGAAGAGCTCGTCATCTCGCCGTGGCTGCTGCTGGTCCCCGTAGCCGTGATCGTGCTGATCGCCCGCAAGGTGCCTGCCCTGCCCGCGCTGGCCGCCGGCATCCTGATGGGCTGGGGCCTGCCACGTGTGGGTGCAGCACGGCCAGATCGACACCGCCGTCAAGACGCCGCAGGAAGGGCTTCAAGCTCAACAGCGGCAACGCCATGGTGGATGAACTTTTCAACCGCGGCGGCATCGACGCCATGATGGCACCGTCTCGCTCACCATCGTCGCCATGACCTTCGGCGGCGTCATGGAAAAGACCGGCATGCTGCGCGCCCTGGTGGAAAAGATCCTGCACATGGCCCGCAACGCCGCCGGCCTGATCACCGCCACCATCGCCTCGGCCATTCTGACCAACGCCACCACCTCCGAGCAGTACATCTCCATCCTGCTGCCCGGCCGCATGTACGTCGAGGCCTTCCCGCAAGATGCGTCTCAAGTCCCGCAACCCTCCCTGCGCCCTCGAGGACGGCGGCACCATCACCTCGGTGCTGGTCCCCTGAACACCTGCGGCGTGTTCGCCTCGTCCATGCTGGGCGTCACCGCTTTTCGAATACGGCCCCTACGCCATCCTCAACTACTCCATTCCCCATCATTGCCATCACCATGGCCTTCCTGGGCATCAGCGTGCAGCGCATGAGCCCCGAAGAAGAAGCGAAGTGGAACGCGAGGAGCGCAGCAGCCGCGAGGCTGGCAGCAGCAGCGGGCACTCAGCCCGTAGCGGGCTGACCTTCAGGGGTCAGTGCAGGACAGCCATCCCCTGACAGAACCCACGGGAAAGCCTGCAGGAAAGCACCCACTCGATGCCTGGGGCATGCGTGCAGCCATGGAAGCATGCCCTTTTTCCTTTGGTGCACCCCCGCATTTGCGAAACACACGACCTTCGGGGGACGCACAACAGATACTCCCCAGTGCCGGCAAACCGTTAGACTTGGGCGATGTTCAGCCGTCACCATTCGCCATGTCCCGCAGCATCCACCCCGAACGCCACTACAGCAGCTGCAACAACTGGCTTCGCGCCGGCGTGCTCGGGTGCCAACGATGGCCTCATCTCCACGTCTGCCCTGCTGATGGGACTGACCGGCGCCAGCTATCGGCCGTGGCGCCCTGGTCATCGCGGGTCTCTCGGCGCTGGTGGCCGCGCCCCTCCATGGCGGCGGGGCGAATCTGTCTCCGTCTCCCAGCCAGGCTGACACCGAGCGTGCCGACCTCGACAAGGAGCGCCGGGAGCTGGACCGCAACCCCGAGGCCGAACTGGGCGAGCTGGCCAGCATCTACGAAAGCCGTGGCCTCACCCCGCACTCGGCCCGGCAGGTGGCCGAGGCGCTCACCCGCACAACGACCTCGAAGCCCACGCCCTGCGACGATCGGCCTGAGCGAGACCATCGACACCAACCCGCGCAGGCCGCCCTGACCTCGGCACCGGCCTTCATCTGCGGCGCCATCGTGCCGGTGCTGGTGGTCTCGCCACGCCCGACCATGCCCTGCTGCCGGCCCTGTGCACCCAGCACGCTGGCCGGACTGGCCGGGCTGGGCTGGCTGTCGGCCGCCCCTCGGCGGCGCACCGGCCGGCCGCGCCGTACTCCGGCTGCTGCTCTGGGGCGTCGTGGCTGGGGATCAGCTATCTGGCAGGCGAAGGGGCTGCAGGGTCCCAGAACTGAGTGCCCTGCCATCTGGCTGGCAAGCCACTGCAGGCACACCTGTGGGTGAGCCACCTGACGGCGAATACCGCAGCCTGTTTCGCTGAATACCCGGCAGCAGACACCGGGACGAGTATTTTGCCCACCGCCAGGGAATGCAAGCGGGCTAGCCGCCAGAGCGGTGCCCCGGAACAACCCGAAATCAGTCTTCATCGTCTTCGGTGTACAGCCCGTCATCCTCCTCGCCGTACACCTCATCGGCATCCACCGGCGCATAATGCCCCGCTTCGGCCAGCTGCCGCACCAGCACACGGCCCGCCGGGGATCAGCGACGCCAGCACGTGCGCATCGATATGCCCGGCCGCACAGATGCGCGCCGCATCCTCCACCGAATCCACCGGCCAGTCGTGCGCATTGGCAAACAGCTGCGCACCGCCATCCGCCACGCCGCCGCCAGGCCATCCCGCGAATACGGGTGCCGCTGCCACACCACACCGTCGGCCACCGTCTCCGGCCACCGATTCGGTGCTGCCCTGCTCCGGCGACGGCGACCGGCCGGCTGCCACCCGGTAGCCGGAGATGAAGCGGCCAAACCAGGCCGCAAACCGCTCCGGATCGTCCATCTTCAGCCGCTGCATCGTGGCCCAGGCGCGATCCAGCGCAAACTGGTCGATCTCATACGGATCGGCCGCCACCTGCGCATCCGGATCGTCGTAGCGCACCTGATTCGTCGGCATCGAAGGTCAGCACATCGATGTAGTCTTCCAGCAGCTCCGACGCCGACGGCGCCCGGAAACCCACCGAGATCGTCAGGCAGGGCATTGACCGCCACCCCGTGGTGCGGCACCCCCGGCGGCAGATACAGCATGTCGCCCGGATTCAGCACCCAGTCGCAGTCCGGGTCGAAGTGCTGCAGCAGCCGCAGCGGCACTATCATCGCGATAGCGCTATCCGGATCGGGCTTGCTGTCGATCATCCAGCGGCGCTGGCCCACCTCTGCACCAGAAACACATCGTAGTTACTCGATGTGCGCCCCACGTTTGCCGCCGGGGCCGCAAAGCTCACCATCACATCGTCCATCCGCCAGGCCGGCAGAAAGCGGAAGTGATCCAGCAGCCCGCGCACATCGGCGTCCCACTTGTCCACGTCCTGCACCAGCAGCGTCCAGTCGTGGTCCGGCATGCCGGGAAACTCCACCTCATCGAACGGCCCGTGCGCAGCGTCCAGGTGTCCGTGGCCGGATCGTGACTGGCCAGCCGCCCCAGCGCCCCTCCTCGCACGACAGCCCGGCCAGATCCTCCCGGCTGAATGGGCGATCGAAGTCCGGGAAGGCATTGCGGATCAGCACCGGACGCTTCTGCCAGTAATCACGCAGAAACTGTTCGGTGGCATGCCGAGCGGCCACGGGCCCCCGGCAGCATTGATTTCGAGCGGCGGCAGCGACGGGAAGCAGTCTGCGTCATCGGTATGAACCCTGAATGAAGGGTGACCCACCATGGTCCACCCCAGAATGGAAGAACAGCCCGGCCGGCCTCCTCGCAGGCAGGGATCATTCTCTGCAAAAGCTGCGAGCGCTTTGAACCCAGGATTGCAGCGTGTCCCAGGGGAACATCCGCGGAATGCCCGGAAAACGGTTTGAAAACGTTTCATTCTAGAACGTGTCGCGGACTTCGTTCATCCACTTCAGGGCACAGCCAGCACACGCATGCACACCCGATGGGGCTCACCACGCAAGACGCCGCACTACGACGAAATTCTTTACACATCACGCGGCACATAGATTTGCGGTTGTAAAAACACATTGCCCTGTCGAAATATGGCGTCACATGAATCATTGTCCCCATCGGGAAAAACAACGACCTCTCATACAACGGTTTGTGTACTCACCGGCTGCTTTGTGTACAAAACCATTCATGTACGGGCCATGTCGTGGACGTTCGTATTCACCAGACAACGAAATGGACAGCCAATGGCAACCACTTCACAATCCGTACCGCTGATACGCTGCGGTCTGCGCACTCACGCAGGGCCGGTTCAGTCACCCGGCTGAGTCCCCGGCCCGACAACAACAACGAGCTGAGACCATCGGTCTTATCTACCCTCACCGACCGGTGAGCAGGGCGCGGTGTTCAGAGCCACTGCCGCCCTGCGGCCCCCACCGCACCCGGACGCCCCGCCGTCCGGGCTGCGTGCGGGACCGGGCTCCATGATGGGGCCGAACGGCATGGAGGCGGCCTCACTGCACGATGAAGCAGGCTGCATGGATGGCGCCAGATTTCGCGATGGGGTCGGACCGCAAGGATGGTGCCAGGCTCCACGACAAGGCCAGACCGCATGGACGGCGCCAGACTTCACGACGAAGCCGAACGGCATGGACAGGCCGGCTGCACGCCAGGCCGGGGCGCGCAGCTATCATAACGGTCTGCCGATGCAACCCGGACCGCCTGCACCACGCACCATGACAGCCCCTTTCCCGCCAGCCGTACCCTGATCGCCTATTTTTCGTTCACACGGCAGCACAGGCGTGGCCAGACTGCTGCAGAAACAGACTGGCGCCATTTCCCTGATGGCCGTCGAGCGTCCCGCCGACTACGCCCTGGGCCTCGACGAGGACGACAGCCCCGAACCGCTGGAGCCAGACCAGATCGACCTGGCCGCCCATGACCCTCATCTTCCTGGGCTTTCCCATCTGGACCAACCAGATTCCGCCACCATGGAAGCCTGGATCCGCGACAACGCGGCCGCCCTCGCCGGCAAGACACTGGCCCCTGTTCGACCCACAGCGGCGTCAGCCGGCGAAGCATTCGACACCCTGAAGACCCTCGTGCCCCGGCGCCACCCTCCTGCCACCGCTGGCCCTGCTGGGCGGCGTCGAGGAAGACTGGCGTGCTCTACCCGCTCGAAGACGAGCAGCTCGAAGCGGCCGGGCGCGAACTGCAGGCCTGGGCCACGCCCTTCGTGAAAGGCTGAGCGCGCATCATGACCAAAAAGTCATCATCCTGATCGGCATCAACCCGGCTACCGAAACCGTGGCCCGGCACCTGAGCACCGACCGCCAGCTGGTGCTGGCAGACCTGCTGTTCGCTGACAGCCCGGCACCCGCAGCCGTCGCCACGGATCCTGCCACGGGAAGCGCTGAAGGCACCGAGCTGCCGCCAGCACCCCGGCCGCACCGGCCACGGCCCGCGTCAGAGACCGCCCGCGCCCGGCCGAAGCCCTCGCCAGCGGTGCTCCGCCGTGCCGGCCTGAAGTCGCGCAGCACGAAAGGTGGACCTGAACAGTGCCGGAGTCGGTACGAGTCTGATCGCCTTTGCCGAACGCCTGGAGAGCCCCGCGGTGCCTTTCCCTGATGGATGCGCACCGGGAGCAGCCGCCCCCGTGCGCCATCGACTCACGGCCACCGTCACGCTCCCAGGCGCTGCCGCCGCTGCCACGGGTTCCGGCCATGCCGCTGGCCACCAGTGCGGCTGCCGGCCCAGCTGCCGCTCCGGCCTCCAGCACGGCAGGCACAGCCCCGGGAACGGCATCCGCCCTCGGAAACGCGCCTCGCGGCGCCAGCCGCACAGGAACCGGTTCCAGCACCTCGGTGGCCGGCACCGCGCAGGTACCTCCTGGCCGTCACATCAGGCGCTGGCGTCCCTCCTCCCTGGCAGGGCAGTCTTGCCCCCACTGCCAGCCCCAGCAACGGCCACAGCAACCGCTGCAGCCGGCACAGCCGTGCTGCGGTGCCGCCGCCGCCAGACCCCCACCACCCGCGATCCGCGTCCGCAGCCACCACCCCAGCCCCCTGCCCACGGGCTCACCGCCGGCCAGCAGGCGCTCATCGTCTGTCTCGCCCACCGGCAACACCGAGACCGTGGCGTGGATGATCCAGAAAGTACACCAACGCCGACGTGGCGACTCGAGCCGCTGATGCTCTATCCGCGCGACTACAAAGAACGCGATGGAACAGGTGCAGCTGGAGAACCAGCTGACACCTGCCCAAGCTCGGCCGCTTCGACACCGACATCAGCCCCTCACCCGCTGATCTTCATCGGCTTCCCCGTCTGGGACGCGCAGCTTCCCCCACCGGTCAAGGACCTGGCTCAAGAACAGCAATCTGGCCGGCAAGACGCTCGTGCCCTTCACCACCCACACGCGGGCGGTGGCGCCGCGCGAAAGCTTTTGTCCAGATCGGCCAGCTCTGCCCGGACAGCACCGTACTGCCCGGCCTCACCCTCATCGGCAACCCCGACAACAACAGCAGCACCATCGCATCCGCGCGCGCATGCGCTGCGAGGCCGAGAAGCAGGTGCAACAATGGCTGTGACGGCTCCCCCAGTCCTGAACTGAGCGGCACGCGCCGCCCCCATCAACACCCCATTCCGGCGCGTTGGCTGTGCCATTCGACTACACTGCGCATATGGGGGCGCCGTGCGTTGCCCGTCGCCATCACTTCCGCAGGCTTTGTAAAGTTTTCCGTCAAACTCATCGTTTCCCGCTACAACCTTTACCAACAACGGTGACCTGTTGTAAAGCCCACCGTCACAATGAAGCCGTCTGTGGTCACCTGCGGGCGTCCCATTCCTCCCACCCGCAGGGTCGCGCCCTCAGACACACATCAACGATCGAGATGCACCATGAAACGCAGCCAACCCCGTCTGCTCGCCGCCAGCATCGCGGCCCTGCTGGTTTCCATTCCTCGCCTGGCGGCGTCCCTGCAGGCGCAGGAAGCACCGTCCACAGCCGAAACCGGGCCTGCCGCCCCAGAGCGATACAGCCACCGCGGCCCCGGACAACACGGCTGCCGGTACCCCGGTTGCGGAAACCACGGCCTCAACCGCCGCCACCGGCCTCAGCGGCCAGCTGCCAGCACCCAGGGCGCCAGTCTCGCGCCGCATCTGGCATGGATGCAGCCCATTTCGCGCCAGGGCGTACGGGCCGATGTACTGGCGCGCGCACTCACCGCCAGCAGCACCACCACGACCAGGGGCCGTCAGGTGGCCGTTCCGTGGTCGCAGGCCATGCGCCCGGCGGCACGCCGCCGACCGGCACCGGCCACGAGAAACAGGGCGGCTGCAGCGGGAACCAGCTGAGGGCAACACGCCGCTGCAGTACATCAGTCACACAGACCAGGACAGCCCGTGACATCAGCCTGGGACTGGAGCAAAGCCGCACCGAAGTGTCGTGGCGCCCGCCTTCAGGCGAACTGGACAACCTGAAATGGTCCCGCCCGGTACGCCATTACCGTCAGTCGGGCAAGCGCTCAACATCCTGAAGTGCGCACCTCCGGCAGCACCTGGTTCCGACGCCGCCATTCCGCCAGCGTCCAGGGCCAGCAGCGAACTCGTTCTGAAACAGGAGAACGCATTCCCCTTCGAACAGGTCATACAGGACTCGAACTCGGGTCAGGCCCCCAGCGCATCCAGCTGATGCTGCTCAAGGGAGAACGGCACGACCAGTTCCGGGTCTGCTTCAATATCAACACCATTTCGTCCACCGGCTCACCTGCAACGTCTGGCAGGTCCCCGGCAGTTACTGGCGCAATCCGCAGCCGCTGCCGCTGCGTCGGTCCCCTATCTCGACATCGCCAGCGACAACGGGGAGAACCTCTATCTGCGTTATCCGCAGTAAACCACGGCAGGCGAAAAACCGGCGGAGCATGCCCGCGATCATCTCCCGTCTGCCTGCCCCGTAGCGTATGTCAGAACCCATTCATCCCCGCGCTGCCCCCGAAGTGACTCCCTGTTTGGAGCGCAGTGAGACTGCGTGGTACGAGCCCGAGCATTGGGACATGTAGGGGATCCCGCTCTCTGCGCTGCCCGACGACAGTGGAGCAGCGCAGCCGGTTCCAGGGGCGTCACCTCTGCTGGGGGCATGCGGAAACTCACTTCAGCGGCCGATGCCGTGCATCCTTGCCCCGCTGCACCCCCGGCCGTTCCGCCAGCTGCGCTTCGTCCAGCGCTGCACGTTTTTAGCTAGGCCACATCCAGAAACCCGCCGCCCCATACAGCTCACCCAGCACCAGCCGCCCATACCACGCCAGATGGCCATGTCGGCCACCGAACAACCGCTTTCGCAGATAGAACTCGCGGCTGGCCAGATGCCTCGTCCAGCAGGTCCAGCGACGCTTGGTCTCCATGGCAAAAACGGTTGATCGGGTACTGAACTTCTCGGGCGCATAGGCATAGAATGCCCGAAAGCCGCCGCCGGTACGGCCCGCCGCCCACCCGCCAGAACAGCCGGCGACAGGCACTCCGCCCGGCAGCCCCCGATGCCGGCAGGAAACCGGCCGAACTTCTCGGCCAGACATCAGAATCGCTCGACTCGAACACGTTCACCGGATCTGTCACTGCTGCTGGTCCACCAGTGCCGGAATCTTCGAATTGGGATTCACCGCCACGAAGCCCGGACCCGAACTGGCGCCCTTGCCGACGTCGATGGCCCACAGATCGTAGGGCCGCCTCCTTCACCCCCGCTTCGAGCAGCTCGAACATGATCGTGACCTTCTGGCCATTGGGTGCCGCGCGAATACAGCTGAAAGGGCCGGTCACCCACCGGCAGCTGTCTGCTCAGCGCACCGCCGTCGGCCGGGTTGACCGACGCGTACTTGCCCCACTGGACTTTGTCCCAGACCCACACGGCAGGTGGGTGTGTAAGTCAGATGCACTCATCACGGTTCTCCCTGAAAACTGAAAACGGCACGCCGGCACCTGACAAAGCGGCATGCCCACAAAATGGCGAACACCCGGCCTCCCGTGCTGAGACCACGGGCAGCTTCCCCTTGCGAAGCCGGCAGCGGCAAACGCCGGCCATCCACATCTGCCCGCATCAGAGTTCCCGGCACCATGCCGGTGATCGCGCCCGGCCCCCACTTCCTGCCCACCCCTGCCCACCTCCCGGACCATGCTCCCGGCCGTACCCACGGGCTGTCGCACACCCCGATCACCGCCCCGATCCTTCACTACCTGATCAACCACCCTGGGGCCCCTCTCCCCAGCCACTCGTCCGTAGAATGGGTCCTCTTCCCTCACAACAGGGAGAAACCCCATGCGAACAGCTGCACACCATGCTGCTGCGTCGGCGACCTCGACCGCTCCATCCGGTTCTACACCAGTCCTCGGCATGAGCTCTGCTGCACAAGTCCGAAAACCCCGAATACAAATATACGCTCGCCTTCTCGGCTACGGTGGCGGCAATCCGGACCAGGCCGAGCTGGAACTCACCCACAACTGGGGCACCACCGAATACGAGATGGGCACCGCCTATGGCCACATCGCCATCGGCGTCCCTCGATGCCTACGCCGTCGTGAACGCATCCGGGCCGCCGGCGGCAACGTCACCGAGAACCCGCCGCGTCACAGGGCAGCACCACCGTCATCGCTTTCGTCACCGACCCCGACGGCTGCAAGGTCGAACTCATCCAGCGTGCCGATGACACAGGCGCGGGTACCGGGTTGCGGTAATACCCAGCATATCCCCCTTTCGGAAGACGACTCCGCTGAGCTACGCAGCCGCGGGCCGGTACACCCATCTGCGGCTCATACGCTCAGCCCGTTTCTGGCGTCAGCTGCGAATCCTTCGCCCGTGACCGGCAAACAGGCATCGTGCAGACAGGGTTCGCGCGAAATCGCCGCAGTGGCGTTCTCTGCTCGCGGCGCTCATCATCTGGACGACGCACTCCTCCAGCAGGAAGAGACGGGCATTCAGGCGGCAGGTCGTCAGAACACAGGCCTCCCAACCTGTTACACACGCGCCGGGGAGCGGGATGCGAGTGTGCTGCGTGACTTCGCGGTACGCCGTGAACGACTTCCTGGACGGCCGGGCGTAAGCCCGGTTGTCGAGTAGTGTCGATAGGCATGAGGCTTTGTTGACCACGACGCGGGTCGTGGGCAACAAAACCTCAGTGACGCTGGAGCGGCAATCGCATGCGCGTCGGCGCGCGTGCTGGCACAACGAAAGCCGTCTTTCGCACGCAGCCCTCCTCCCTCGAGCGGTCCCTCCCTCCAGCCCGCCGTCCTCACTGCAGGCAGACCACGGGCGGGCCCTGCCTGCGACAGATGGCGCCCGAGCCACGCCTCACTGGGCGGTCCGCAGCAGAGTCACTCCGCCTTCGTCAGCGTCACTGTCCGCCACCCTCGAACACCACCAGCGTCGGGCACGTGACTCATGTAGCAGAACACCGCGAACGGCACATAGTGCCAGACCGGCACTGGCACATTGAAGATGAACACCCGCACACACACTCCACGGCACCAGCGGATTTGATCACCGTCCGCTTTATCTCCTCCAGCGAACGCGACAGACTGCGCGGATGCAGCCCCAGCTGCCCGTAGACCGGCTTGGAAGGTCTCGCCCGTCAGCAGAATGCTCAGGTACTGCTCGCCGGTCAGCGCGTGTCCACACGGCCGTGGCCGCCACGCTGAAGCGGTGGCGTCCCGCCGATCGTCGAGAGCTGCGCACCTCGTCAGCAGCGCGCCGCTGGAATCACCTCAGCGCAAACGGCAGCCCGCCAAAGCCTTCAACCCCAGGGGTCACGATGGTCTGCGTGAAGGAGCATGCTCTGGATGCGCGACAGCAGCTTCGCAATATCTGCTTTCCGGAAGCGACGGTCTCGCAAAGAGACCCACGTCCCCAGCTCCGTCAGGCTCGGCGCCTGGTGCGGGTGAGTGATGGCCGTGGCCAGGAGAAGATCGTGGCACATCAGCGGACACGATAGCATTGACCTTGCGCAGCGCAGCGCCAGCAGCAGCAGCACGAAGCAGTACCGAATAGCCCATGGATCGCTCGACTTTTTCCAGCTGGCTCTGGATCACCGTCGTCAACGCTGTACGGGTCATGCGCCGCCACGTCCGGCAGCAGCAGTACCACAGACGAGACCGCCGCACCGAGCAGCCAGGCCGGTACCGTGGCGTGTAACATCATGTTGCGGATGTGATCGAACAGACTCGATGCCGTCGATGGAGGCCGCACGCCGGTCAGTGTCGGAAATGGGCGATCACCTGTGTCCTCGAAGAAGGCGCGCCGGACACCACCGCACCGGCATCATCGCCATGTCGCATGGAAGGCGTGCGCCATGCCATGACCACGCCACCGTGGCACAGGTGGTCGAGCTGCTGTGGCGAAATGCCGATCAGCGAACTGAGCGCAAAGGCCGAAGAAATGAGAAGTAGCCCGGCGGATCATGCCGAAAGCCGTGGTACATCCAGCGTCGGGATGGCGCGCGCTGATCATCAGCGCCACCAGCAGCCCGATGAAGAAGAACGGGTACAGCGCGCCCATGCCCTGCCCGCAGCCGACACCATCCGTGACTGCATGTCGTTGTACAGAAACGCCCCGGCTGGGCCCATGCACCAGCAGGCGAGATCTTAGCCACGAATGGCCATGTGCGGCACCATTCCAGCGCGATGACGTACGGCCATCGGCGCCACGATGATGATGGCCACGAGCGCCTCCCAGCAGCATATCCAACAGAGGGTTTGACGCTGAACATGGTGATATTGAATCCTGTCGTTGGAAGTGAGAACAAGCGAAAGCAGCCGGCCTGCAACCGGCCGGACAGGTCCGGCCCCCGTCCGGGCATTGCACATGCCGTCGTACATGCCGAAAGTGTTGGGCAGACATTCGCGGCCCACAGCCGAAATCCATAGCTCCCAGCCATGACGACAAACATAGCGGCGACATGGAACCGCACCGGAAACAGCCCGCGCAGGACTTCCGGTATGCCTCCGGCACCCGGCCGTGCCGCGCAGAAGCTGCACAACGCAGCACGCATGCACACCACGGCGCCCCCGCCTGCGGGAGGGTCTGGGCAGGACCGCAACCGTCCGGCATGCCGGACGCAAACGAAACTGAACGCCGCCGCGGCGGACCACCATGACGCAAAGAAAGCCCGCGCCGGGGCATGCGGGCCCCCTGAAACCGGTACCGCCGATGGTCCGGAAGAAGTGCCGCACACGGATGCCTTGCCATGGTGCCCATGGCGCCGAATCGCATGCCTGCAAGCCCTGCCTCCGTACACCGGAAGAGTTTTGCAGGCGCCGTGATTATCTCGTACCGACACCCCTGCCACGAAAGAAATCGTCCACAGACCCCGGCATTCCCCTGCCTGCCCACTGCACTCCCGAAGCACCGTCACCACATCCGCGCACGGCATGCGGAAAGCCCTCTGGAACGGGCACCGGCACCATCTCACCACCCGAGCGTGCACAGCGGCGCCACCCTGCCTGTCCCGGCGGCCACCACCATCACGCTCACCGGCACCGAGCGCTCCCCCGGTTTCCAGCGCTGTTACCTGCCCGCCCGCCCTCCGGTAAAGGCGATGCCCTGTGCTGGCACATGGTTACTTTTGTATTAATATGAATGAGACGCATTCGTGCTGGCCCGCACGAATGGCGCTGAAACTGGGTGCGCCTCAGCGCGAGGACGGCGAGGCACCCGGCCGTTCCATCCAGGTCCGCACGGCATGCGGCCGGTTATGTTCAATCCCGAGGCAGCACGTATGCAATACAAGTCCGTTGACGACTTCGCGTCATGGTCAAGCGGCGCGATCCGCACCAGACCGAATTTCTGCAGGCCGTACAGGAGGTGATGGACAGCCTTTGGCGCTCCCCTGCCAGACCAGCGCTGTTCCAGCCAGGGCGCACTGCTCGAGCGCCTGGTCGAACCCGAGACGCCATCCGGTTCCGTGTGGCCTGGGTGGACGGCAAGGGTCAGGTCAGGTCAACCGCGCCTTGGCGCGTGCAGCACAACTCCGCCATCGGCCCCTACAAAGGGCGGCCTGCGCTTCGCCGTCCGTCAAATCTGGGCATCCTGAAATTGCTTGCCTTCGAGCGGACGGCAAGGAACGCCCTCACCACGCTGCCCATGGGCGGCGGCAAGGGCGGCGCCGACTTCGACGAGGGCAAGAGCGACGGTGGTGATGCGCTTCTGCCCGAGCCCTGATGATGGAACTACCACCGTCACATCGGCGACACCGACGGTGCCCGCCGGCGACATCGGCGTGGGCGGCCGCGAGGTGGAAGCTGTGAGCGGCATGTACAAGAAGCTGGCCATGCAAAACCGGCAGCGTGCTCACCGGCAAGGGCATGTCGTTCGGCGGCAGCCTGATGATCCGTCCGGAGGCCACCGGCTACGGCGTGCGTGCTGCGACTGGAAATGCTCAAGGCCGTCAATCAGGACTTCAAAAACCAGCGCGTGGCCATTTCCGGCTCGAGCAGCGTGGCGGTATGCGGCGCTCCGATCGCTGGAACTGGGTGCCCGTGTCGCTGGCCATGTCCGACTCCGAAGGCACGCTGATCCGCCGAAGCCGGCATCAACCGCGAACTGCTCGATGCCATTTTCCCGCCTGAAGAACGAAAAACGGGGACGCCTGTGTCCGAACTGGCTGCCGAGGCGTGGTCTGAAGTTCGCGAGAGGGCCGCACCCCGTGGCACGTGCCCGGTGGACATTGCCCTGCCACTGCGCCACGCAGAACGGGCTGAACGCCAGAGACGCCGAAGACGCTGGTGGCTCGCGGCGTGCCGCGCGCGGCCGAAGGTGCCAGCATGCCGACCACGCTGGATGCGGTGAAATCTTCCTGAAGGCCCGTGCGCTCTATGCGGGCAAGGCCAGCAACGCCGGCGGGTGTGGCCGTTTCGGGTCTGGAAATGAGCCAGAACGCCATGCGCCTGCGCACGCCAGACGGCCGAAGGGTCGACCAGCGTCTGCACGGCATCGCAGACAGCATCCACGAAAACTGCGTGCGCTACGGCAAGAAGCGCGGCGACGGCAGCATCGAATTACGTGGCCGGTGCCAGCATCGCCGGCTTCGTGAAGGTGGCCACGACGCCATGCCGCAACAGGGCGATCTGCTGATCCCCTGGCGCGGAATGGGCGGGCTTTCGGCCTGCTTCATTCCTGCAGCTACGAGGCGAGAAACGCGGACATCCCTGTGATGGCCCGGGCGTTTCCTTTACTGTGGCGGTTCATGGACGACGGCGCTATGGACTGGGCGCGCGGATCCCGCCGAAAGACAACTCGGGCGGGGCACGGATTCACGGAAGACGGCCCCGGGTGGGAGCTGGCACGAGCGGACCCCTCCTGCGGCTCACGCAACTCACGCCAACTTTGTTGCCCACGACCTGCGTCGTGGTCAACAAAGCTATGCGAGCTGACACTTTCCGACAAGCGGGGCTGCGCCCCGCCCGTCGAAAAGTGTTTGCCGCCTACCGCGAAATCGCCGCCGGGAGGGTCCGCTCGCACCGTCCCAGACTCGCCTGTCGCGACTTCGACGAGAAAGAAGCCAGTTCATGCGCGCGGTTTCGCCAACGGTGCGTAACTCATTCGTCCCCCAGGAGGAGGCGCTGTGTCGTCCGTGCGTCGCCGGGTTGCTGCCCCGCCACTGCATCGAGCGCCGCGGAAGCGGAACGTCACTGCGGCGATTTCGCGGTGCGCGTGAACGACTTTCTGACGGGCGGGGCGCAGCAGTTTGTCGGAAGAGTGTTTTAGCCGCTGAAGGTTTGTTGACCACGACGCGGGTCGTGGGCAGCAAAAGCTTCAGTGAGCGTATGAGCCGCGAGGGACGTACCGGTCCGCGGCGCGTGCCACAACGAAGTCGCTTGCGGCGTAACGAAGAACGCGCCATCAGAACTCAGCTCGCCGTCACCGACACCTGCCGATGCCTCCCCAGCGCCAGACCATGCTCGTTCACGCTCGACGTATGGTGGGTCCGGTCCGTCAGGTTCTTCACATTGAACTGGAGGCGCACCTTCCGGTCCATGATCGCCGTATCGTACGTGGCGAAACGGGTCTGCCACCGTGACGACGGCAGCCAGAACAGGTGGCCGGCGAATCTCGGACGCCGGCACTGTAGCGGGCACGCGCCCCCACCCGCAGCTGGTCACTGCCAGCAGCTCACCACGATTGTGCACAGCACCCGCCGGCGCCGTCACCCGCGCCACGTTCCACAGCCGGTTGCGCATACTCCGGATCACGCGTGGTCTTCGCGTCCAGCACCGCCGGACTGCCGATGGTGCTCCAGCGCGGATCTATCTCGCCCGCCACATCCAGCTCCATCCCGCGCGAACGGGCCGCCCCCGACGTCCGCCACTCGGTCAGCCCGCGACACTGTTGAACTGCGACACCAGCACATTTTCTCTTGCGGATGTCGAACAACGCCGACGACCCCGTCAGCCGCCCGGCATCTCGTGCCCGGCACCGATCTCCCACGACTTGCCCGTTTCGGGCTTCCACGCTGGAATCGATCAGACCACTGGGTGTGGCGCAATGGTCGAAATGGGCTTGAGCGACGACGTCTAACTGGCATAGAGCGACGAATGCGGCGTGAGCTGTACGACCAGCCCCAGACGCGGCAGCCACTGCTGTCATCGGTATCGGTATTGCGCTGGAACGGACGGCCCCGGCCGGCAATCTGCGTCGAGTGCAGATAGCGGATGCCGCCGTCAGGATCACTGGTCATTCAGATGACGGCATCCTGGAAGAACAACGACTGGTTGTGCAGCTGATCGCGCTGGTCGCTGTCGCTGGCCACCACATTGGTGCCGGGCGCCACCAGACCATAGACCGGATTCAGATAATTGAAATTGCTGTTGGCCGTGCCGCCGATCATGTCGGCGCGGTAGATCTTGCGGTATTCCGCATCGCGCCCACCTGCGTCGTGCTGCATGCCCAGCAGCTGGGTGCTGCCGTCGTGTAGGCCGTGCCGCAGCTGTCGGTGCTCAGTGCGCCTTTCGTGCCATCGGCGCGGCGACGCAGTGTGTGGGCCGTGGTGTTGATGCCCATCACGCGCAGCTGGTCGGCATCGTGGGTTTCACGGTTGTGGCTCAGGCTCACGTGACCCGACCAGCCCGGCACGATGTGATGGTCAGCGAGAACTACGCCAGATGGCTCTTGCCCTTCATCTGGTTCATCAGCTCGTCCAGACCGGCGGTTGGCAGGCGCGTCCAGTGGTGCCTTAGTGTCAGGTTCAGCACGGTACCGCGGTCGAACGGCGCATCGTGTCGCGAAACTCATGCAGAAGCGGCGCGCGTGTCGCTTGCCGTACCAGGCCACCGACGGCGCAACCAGCAGATCCTTGCGCTTGCCGAAGTTGCGCCAGTGGTCCTCGTTGACGTAATCGGCCACCAGGCGCCAGGCAAGGCCGTATCGGCAATCGGGCCGGGAATGGTGTCGAGTCACGCCACCACCCGATGCGGCCGTGGGCATAAGGTGGAGGCGTCAGCCCCAGTGACAGGCGTGCGCCAGGCTGCGGTTTTTGCTCACCACGTTGACCACGCCGCCCGGATCCATGATGCCGTAGAACATCGAGGACGGGCCTGAGCACCACCACGCTCTCGGCTGCGGCGTTCATGCCCCGGCCTGCACCAGCGGCATGCCGTTGGCGCATGATGGAGCCGTCGCGGTTGCCCTGAGCCGCGCGCTTCGTGATAGTGTCCTGCGTGCCGGCCAGCGTGTTGCCCTGAGGTGATGCCGCTCACGTTGAAGAGCGGCAGCATCCGCGCCTGCTTAGCGCGGGCGCTGGTCACGCAACACCTGGGCCGAGACGGCGTTGGTGACCTGCGGGGTTTCGAGCTCCAGGATGAAGCGAGCGCACGCGTGGAGGCATCCTGCACGGGCGCGGTGACTCGATTCGTGCTCGACCGGGACCGGTTCGGCTGACCAGCCACCACCACGGAGCCCAGTGCGGTGGCATCGTCATCGGCCAGGGCATCGGCGGCCGATGCGGACACACGATGCTCAGTGCCTGCCCTGCAGCCAGCCATTTCCCATACAGCAGCCCGGTACCTGTCACTGTGACCCGAGGCCGCTTCCCACGATGGCCGGCATGGTCGCTTGCCACGGGCAGCCGCGCTCCGCACCGCTGGCTCTGTACCTCTTCACTCACGGGCAGCCGGTCGGTCGCCGCGCACGGCCTCCTCGAGGCTGTCTGCTGCGGCGTGATGACGCGGACGCGGTCGCTGATGTCGTACCACCGGTTCCCGGCTGACGGCGCTGCATTAACGTCGGCAGGATCACGCAATATCTGTTCGGGAGATTCCCAGGCGAGGGGACTGGAGCCAGCGCCGCCGGCAACGGCGCAGCCATCGAGGGCACCGGTGCTGCGAGAAGCCGAAACGGGAGGAAGGCGAGGAACCATGATGCGCAACGCCCGAGGGCTGGTAAGTGCTGTCGCTATCGCCCGTTACATCGGCAACATCATTCACCCTGCCGCCACGGGTGTCCGTGCGGACGAGAAACGTCCTGGGGCGCCTTTCCTGCACCACGCCAGCGACCCCCATGCCATGCCTGTGTCCACACCGCCATCCAGTAGACACGTTCTTGCCGTCATCAGGAAGACACGTGCCTGCGCCGGCATCAGCCTGCAGATTCACCATCGGCACCGGGAGACCCGTTCCGGGCGGCGGGCCGTCCGGACTCCCGTGGCATCAGGAAGCCCGTCGGCCAGCGTTGGCCTTCAATTCCTGCCGGCATCAGGAGGCCCGTTTCCGCATCGTCGGCACCGGCCTGCACGAATTTCTGCCGGCATCCGCCTTCAGGTCGAAGCTTGAAAGCCGCTGTAATGCTCGACGCTGTATTCCGGCTTGCCGATGATGGGCATGCGCTTGCGCGAGATTTCGCCACTGATAAGCGCAGCACATAGCCCTGGGCCTGCGGCGGCCTCGATGAGCGGCTCGCCGGGCCTCGACCCGGTAGCCACAGTGAGGCCGTGCCGATGCTGATCGACGTGAAAAGGCATGCCGGTCGTGGATGGGCGTGGTGTTGATGATGATGCGCCGCGGCGGCTTCGTTTCGAAACCGGCCGGGATGTCGGGCAGCGACCGGTCGATGCTGCAGCGCCCGGAGGCATACAGCGCTTCGCAGCCATCGGCATCGGCCGGCTGGTCGAGAGAACTGCGGCTGCGCGTCTACGCCGCGCACCGTGGCAAAGCGCCGTCGCTTCCGCCGCCACGGCGAGGCATGTCGATCACCAGCCAGCGCGGTTTTCGGGAGTAGTCGATGAACGGCTGGAACGCGAAAGTATTTGATGCCCACCGCACCGCCGATGTCGGCCACGCGGGTCAGGCCGCGATAGACGGCGTCGTGCCATCAAGGCCAGCGCCGGATGGTCGTAGTCGTCGAGCGCGGGCGCTCAAAGGTCAGAGCTGGGCCGACGCCGTGTTGTCGTAGCTGGTGGGGCCGTGTCCGGCGCACTGGCCACAGCCTGCTCGAAAGCTGTCAGGCACCCCCTGAACGGGTGGGCTGCCCGGGCATGCACGAACTGTGGTGCTTCAGGTGAGGCCGATTTCTGGCATGTCCCACATCGGGCTTCATGTCTGGCTGAAGTCCAGCGCGGCTCTTCACCAACCGCTTGACGATGCTCATGTCGAATATCCACAAGGAAGGAGGCGTGCTGTTCTACGCCCGTCGTGCGGCCGCCACCGTCGATGCCACGCAACCGCAGCGCGGCACCATGCCCTGCCGACCTGCGCCGACGCCGGGTCGGCGAGGATCTAACCGATTCGTGGTGCGGTTTCCGGAGAACCGGATCGCACCCCACGGAACAGGCCAGCCGAGACGGAGGCTGGCGGCTGCTCCAGCGGCTGCCTTCAACAGGCATACAACGCGCGCCCGTTAATCTGCACGCTGAACGACCCGGCGCGGAGCACTTCCCACCGCTGCGGAACACCGGCGCCTACCGCAGCCCCGGAGGCTGGCAGGAGACGCCGCCGTTCCGGCGTCTGGATGCTTCGGCGAACAGCGGGAACGGCAGCCTGCCGGACGGGCCTGCGCCATTCAGAGTTCTGGAGCACACGATGCGCAATGACAAAGCCACCGACATGCACTGGAACCGCCATGTTGGTCTGGCCTACTACTCGACCGGAAACGGCGGAGGATGGTATTGAAGTTCGGGGCCGTGGCCGCCGACGGACGCAAATACCGTTTCCATCTGGAACTGAATGCCCTGAAGGCGCTCAATGCCGAGGCGTTCTGTGATGATGACGTGGGTCGACAGATTTCCCGCCCATCAAAAAGATATCGAGCGGTGATGTTGCCAGGCCGTTTGGTGATGCTGAACGTGCGCGCCAACCCAATCGTGCTGACGCCTATTTTGCAGAGTCTCCGTGGCGCCGGCTGGGCGGCCGAATCTGAATGCCGCACCGGCGGGCGTAAATCCGTCGAAAATTCAGACCATTCACACACAACAGTGGGCGAGGCGGCCGCGTGGCCGAGGGAGCCGTTCGGCCACGCCATGTCAGTGGAACTGCGTGCTGACCGATTCTGCCTCTTCGGGCGTTGCGTGCACCAGCTCACCGCTGCGGTTGGGATGGAACTGGTGAGGCGCGGTCTTCGCAGAACTCGGGCTCCATCAAGCGAATTGCAGGCGCGGATATGTCGTTGACGCCCACCTCCTGCAGGGTGCGGCGGATCTCTGCTGCTGCCGGTGAAGGATCGTCTGCACATCCGACTCGGGCCCAGCAGCGGCGCGACGCCCTGCACCACGTCATCGCTGTCGCCCAGCGAAAACCGATGCGGTATTCGTCGACCTGCGTGTGTTACCGCACGAGGCCACGCCGCGGCGCGGAAATGCGCGTGGGCTCGATATCGAGGCTGTGCACGAGATAATTGACGGCTGCCCTTCACGCCCCAGGACGCGCACCAGCCGGTCGGACTCGCGCAAGGTTGGCATGATGGGCGTCGGGCGGCAGGGATTCGAAGCCGCAGCCCGGCAGCGGTGGCCTCGATCAACGGGCGGATACGGGTATTCCAGGCATCCGGGCAGTCTGCCGGAACGTATTCCTCACCCGGGAGCTGCCAGCGAAGATCGGCTGGTCGCCGCTGGCCACCACGCTGCCCAGCAGGAAGCGGGCGTCGGCCAACATCTCGGGAAACTTCGGGCATGGACCTGAAGTCGGCGCAGCGTGCTGCCATTGGCCGTGGCCGTATTACATGCGCCGGGTGAGCTTGCGCATGTCGGAAGAAGTCGTGCGGCAGCTGGTCGAGGCTGTGGAAGCCAGGACGCATCTGGAACTTCACACACCGGGGAGCCAGCACCTCTTTACGCAGATGCGCGACAGCTCGGCCGCCACCGGCGCCGGCGGCACACGGGCGAATGCGGAAACGTGTCCAGGCCACGATGGGGGCGCTGACCATCAACCCGTACAGCAGCTCGGCCGGTTCGCGCCGGCCGCCTGGCCACGCGATTCGAGGCGGGGTGCGCGCTTCGGCAACGTGCTCCAGCGCCTCGAGCAGCGCGCCGTAGGCAATACCGTCCATCTGGTTGATGCGGTCGAGCGCGGCCAGAACGGCGCCTGCATGCCCGCCATCCAGCAGGCGCCCGAGCGCCTGCGCAAGCCTGGCCTCCAGAACCGGGCTTCGGTGCGCGAGCCCGCTCTGTGCGGGCCGACGGCCCCCACGACGAATCTCCACATCCGGCAGGGGCCTGCGAAATGCGCGCTCGAACGCGGGACGAGAGAAGATGCTTTGCTGGACATGCCGGCGGTGTAACGGAAAGTGGAGAGAAAAGTGTATCCGGAATCCAGCCGTGCGGCGGTACCGGAACGGCCGCAGATCACGCCCGGACAGGCCAGGCGCGAGCAACAGGACGTACGAAGGAGGCAAACCGGGTGAAGCCTGATGTGCGTAAAGTACAGCCGGTGCGGCCTGATGTGCAGCGGACGACATGGCCTGGCGGGCATCGGGAACTCATTCGGCCCCGCGCTCGCCCCGCCAGCGCATGGTGGACGGGCACCGCTTTTTCCGGGCCCAGCGGCCCCTGCTCGTGCAGCTGGCGCTCGGCATCGGCCGCCAGCCGGACCTTCAACCCCTTCGGCGACCAGCGCCCCCGGCATCGGCCACGGTGCCGGTTTTCCTCCTCGCTGCCTCCGATATCGAAGAAGGTCCCCTGCCCCACCCCGTCAGGCCCAGATACACCTCGGCCAGCAGCTCCGAGTCGAGCAGCGCGCCGTGCAGCGTCGGTGCTTGTTGGGGATCATCAGACTCGCACAGCGCATCGAGGTTGTTGCGCTTGCCGAGGTAGCGCTCGCGCGCCATCAGCAGCGAATCGGTGATGCCCGAGACGTGCGACGCAAGGTACCCAGGTCAGCCGGGCCAGTTCGGCATCCAGAAGCCCGTGTCCGAACGGCGCGTTGTGGATGATCTCGGCGGCACCGCAGCAGAAATCAAAGGCGGCCGGCGATCTGCGCAAAGGTAGGCTTGTCGCGCAGGTCGTCCCAGGTCATGCCGTGCACGGCGGCTGCCCCTCGTCCACCTCCCGCTCGGGGTTGATGTAGAGGTGCAGGTTGTTGCGATGATGCGCCGGTTGACCATCTCCACGCAGCCGATCTCGATGATGCGGTGCCCCTTGCCGGCATCAGGCCGGTCGTTTCGGTATCGAGCACCACCCTGGCGCTCAGGCGCTATTTCAGTCATCCGTTCGTCTCCGTCGGTTCCAGACACCGCCGCGCGCCTTCTGCAGGGCCGCCACGGCCGGGCGGTCCGGCGCGTTCGTTGTTGCCCTGGTGACCCGCACCAGCGCACCGTCACCTGCCGGGCATCGACCACGGCAAACAGGCGCTTCAGAGTTCGAGGTTGGCCACCACCGGTTCGTTCTTCGGTGCTGCGGAATCCGCGCGCCGTTCCCAATAAGCCCGCCATTCGCTTCGTGATGCCCATGAGCACGTACTGGCTGTCGGACACCAGCTCCACAGCCACGCCCAACAATACGTAACTGA